>OBLU010005445.1_pt1 | contig 11404 bp, 5 predicted proteins | sample 1518681 | NCBI WGS metagenome assembly OBLU01 (sample SAMEA3539304, study PRJEB22396) | soil metagenome | biome: tundra; feature: field; material: soil | place: USA | collected 2010-05 | depth 0.15 m
GAGTTCGCAGAGTTTATGGGCCAGCAGCGGTCGCGGCCCTCGCCGGCCTGATTCTGGCGGGCGCTCTCTCCGTCCGCCTGCCAGCGCAGCAGTCCGCCCAGCAGTCAATCCCCGCTGTTGCCTCGCTTGCCCAGGGAAAGGGGAATGGGTACCCTCTCTTTCCCGAGCCCAGCCCTATCGCCCTGCCTATCGCCGAAGACCGTGGCGCAGCCGCGCTTGAGCAATCGCTGAAGCGCCTCTCCACCACCGCCAGCCTGATGATGATCGTCGCTCACCCGGACGACGAGGACGGCGCGCTGCTGACCCGGCTCTCCCGCGGACTCGGCGTGCGCTGCACACTCCTCACGCTCACCCGCGGCGAAGGCGGCCAGAACGCCATGTCCGCCGACAGCGACGACGCCCTCGGCCTCATCCGCACCAACGAGCTCCTCAAGGCCGGCGAATTCTACGGCGTAAAGCAGCTCTGGGGCACCGAGGTGGACTTCGGCTTTTCAAAAACCCAGGAGGAATCCTTCGCCAAATGGGGCCACGACCGCGTCCTCTACGACGCCGTGCTGGCCGTCCGCCGCGAACGCCCCCAGGTCATCGTCTCCACCTTTGTCGGCGGCATCACCGACGGCCACGGCCATCACCAGGTCTCCGGCGAAATCGCACAGGAGGTCTTCAAGGCGGCCGGCGACCCGAGCGTCTTCCCCGAGCAACTGAAAGACGGCTTGCAGCCCTGGCAGCCTTTAGCCGTCTACTCCATGGTTCCCTTTGCCCCGGTCACGGACAAAGGCATGTTCGACTACGCCACCGGCAAATGGGCCCCGGCGCGATTCAAGAATTACGTGACCGGGGAAATTACCGAGGGCGTCCCCTCGACCGACGTCACCATCCCCGTGGGCACGCTGGACCCCGTCCTCGGCCGCAGCTATGTGCAGATCGCCCGCGAGGGCTGGGGCCAGCAGAAGTCCCAGAACGGCGGCGCCAACCCCACGCTCAGCGGACCGGCCAACACCAACTATCACCTTTGGGCCGTGGCCCCCGCCGCAAAAGACGCAGCGGCAACCAACCCACAAAACTCCAACCAACCGGATGCGGACCTCTTCCATAACAGCAAGGTCAGCATCGATACCAGTATCGGAGGTTTATCCAGGCTCATGAAAGGCAATCAGCCCAGCTGGGTCAATTTGGGCCTGGGCCAGATCGACGCAAGCCTCAAGCAGTTCGAGTCCGAACGCCAGGGCCAGACCGGGCTCGCCGCTGCGCACAAGCTGGCGCCGATTTACCAGTTCATTCGGAACCTGCGTGTAGGCGTGGCAGGCAGCAACCTGGACGCCCAAGCCAAAGCCGGCCTGCTTCTCGAACTGGACGCCAAGATCGATCAGATCCAGTCCGCGCTCAAGGAATTGCTTGGCCTCGATCTCATCGCCTTCACCACCAAGGCCGAAAAGGTCGAGAATGCAGGCCCCAGAGGCGGCGGACCTGATGAGATGCCGCGCAGCGTGACACCCGGCGAAGCGTTCCGCGTCCGCGTCCACACCGCGCAGGCCACAGGAGAGTCCCGGCTCAACCGGGTCTGGCTGGAAAGCCGCAGCGGCGACCCATGGAAAAGCGAAAATGCGGCCGGCGCAATCGACCCCGCAGCCCCAGTGAACGACCAGATATTCCGCGTCCATGCGGCGGAAGACGCCGAGCCTACCCAGCCCTACTTCACTCGCCCCAACATCGAGCAGCCCTATTACGACCTCACCCAGCCGGAGTATCGCGAGCGCTCCTTCGCGCCTTATCCGCTGCAAGCCTGGGCGGAGTTCACCTTCGACGGGTTGCCCATCCAGTTGGGGCAGGTGGTGCAGACGTTGGAGCGGATTCCAGGGCAAGGGGGAATCTATGAGCCGCTGGTGGTCACGCCAGCCATCGGCGTGCGCATCGACCCGGAGGCCCGCATCTTGCCCCTAGACGGCAGCGCTCTGCCTGTGCGCGTCACAGTCCACGCCCAAGCCGCAGCCGAAGGCACTGTCGAGCTGAAACTTCCCGCTGGATTGCACTCCGAACCTGCGGAGGCGAGCTTTTATCTGGCTAGCGCCGGAGATACGGAGCCTCTTGTTTTCTCCGTTACTCCGACAAGCGAGGAAATAGGCTCATACAGCCTCGAAGGCGTAGTCCGCACTGTTACGCGGGTAGGAGTGAGGCCAGGAGTCTACAGCATTGAAGCCGTCGCGCGCTCCGGCGAACACGAGTACAAGGCCGGCTGGCAGAGCGTGGGATACGCCGGGCTGCGCCCCTACAACCTCTACAAACCCGCCCAGTTGCAGACCCGCAAGGTAGACGTAAAGCTGGCGCCCGGCCTCCGCATCGGCTACATCATGGGCACCGGCGACCTGGTTCCGCAGGCCATCGAGGCCTTGGGCACCACCCCACATCTGCTCACGGCGGCGGAACTGGCCTCAAACGGCCTTTCTGACTGGGATGTGATCGTGATCGGCATCCGCGCCTACTCCGCGCGCCCAGAACTGGCCGCAGCCCAGCCGCGACTCCAGCAGTTCGTCCAGCGCGGCGGTACCCTCATCGTCCAATACCAGAGCGCCAACTTCCCTGCCCCGCTGCGGCTCTCCATGGGCCGGACACCGGAACGCGTGGTGGACGAGCAGGCGCCCGTAAAACTGCTGGACCCCGCCAATTCTCTGCTTGCCTGGCCCAACACCATCACCACCGCCGACTTTGACGGCTGGGTCGAGGAGCGCGGCCACTCCTTCCTCGATACCTGGGACGCCGGTTACACGGCGCTCACCGAGACCGCCGACGCCGGCCAGGATCCGCAACGGGGCGGCCTGCTGGTAGCGCATCCCGGCAAGGGCGCCTATATCTATGTCGCATTTGCCCTGTACCGGCAGCTCCCCGAGCTCGTCCCGGGAGCTTACCGGTTGTTGGCGAACCTGCTTAGCGCGGGCAGCAGCGCCGCTGGTGACAGGGGCCAGGTTCAAGCACCGCGTCCATGAGCATTGGCGCGGCTCGGAAGCCCTTCAACGCAAGAGGAGCGCCATTGTTAATAATATGTAAATTCATCCCATATTCATCGGGCGATAACATAATCGATAACTCTGTTAAAAATATGTGAATTAGTCAAATATTCATCTACATCTGCGAGGCTTGGTTACAGAAGCGGTCAGGGAAAGCTTCGCTGGCGCGGATTTTTCCTTGGCTATCGATCTTCCTCCCGCATGACGATAGGGAAACAGCCAGGTTTCATCTTCAAGGTTTCTCCGGATGCGGGAGCTAGAGAGCGTTCGCTGTGTAAGTGGGCGCAGCCAGTATTCAATCCGATTCGAAAGGAAAAAGAGAGGCCCAATGAAATTCAAACTCAAAACTGCTGCCGTTGCCGTACTGGCAGCCAGTCTCGTTGTCTCATGCGCTTACGCCCAGGATGCAACACCGCCGGCCAGTAAGCACACCGCAACCAGGAAGGCCAAGACTCCACCGCCGCCGACGGTGGAAGAGCAGATTCAGGCACTGCGCCAGGAACTGGAAACCCAGATCGACAGCCTCAGGAACGACCTGGCCGGCAAAGATGCGCAGTTGAAGAAGGCGCAGCAGGCGACCGCCGATGCCCAGGCAGCCGCAGCCAAGGCGGAAGCCGCGGCCTCGGCCCAAAATCAGGCGGTCAACGACAATGCGGCCGCCGTCACCACGCTGCAAACCACCGTAACCGACATGAAGGCCGCCAACGTATCGCTGGCCACCACGGTCTCCGACGAGACCGCCAATATCAAGAAGGCGATCGCCAGTCCCGACGTCCTCCACTACAAGGGCATCGGCATCACGCCCGGCGGCTTCCTGGCGGGTGAAACGATTTACCGCACCAAGGCCACCGGCGGCGACATTCCCACCGCCTTCAGCTCCATTCCTTACGAGCATGCGGATGCCTATTCGCTGAGCGAGTTCTACGGCAGCGCCCGCCAGTCGCGCATCTCCCTGTTGGCCGAGGGCAAGACCAAATGGGGCACCCTGCGCGGCTACTACGAGGCCGACTTCCTGGGCACTGGCGTCACCTCCAACAACAACCAGTCCAACAGCTACGTCCTGCGCCAGCGCATTCTGTACGCTCAGGCCCAGACCAACACCGGCTGGACGGTTGCCGGCGGACAATTGTGGTCGCTGGCCACCGAAGGCAAAAAGGGCATTCCCAGCGCCCCCAGCGACATCCTCACTCCCCTGACCATCGACCCGAACTACGTTACGGGCTTCGTGTGGACTCGCCAGTACGGCTTCCGCGTGGTCAAGACCATCGACAAGGCGGCATTTGGAATATCGGTTGAGAATCCGCAGCTCCTCTACACCGCCTCGCTGGCCGGAAACGAACCCTACGCCGTGCTCGGCAGCGCCGGCGCCAACGGCGGCAACTACAACGCCGCCATCAGCGCCTGCTCGCCCTCTACCTCGATCGTCAACTACACCAACCAGGTGGAGACCGACTCGGCCGGCGACACCGTGAACATCGCGGTTCCCGTCTACAAGACCGTCAACTCCTGCGCCAACATCACCAACATCTCCTTCAACGAGGCGCCCGATGTGCTGGTCAAAGCCGCTTTCGATCCCGGCTTCGGCCACTATGAAATCTTCGGCATCGCCGGCTTTGCGCATGAAACCGTCTACCCCGGCGAAACCACCAACAGCAACCTCTACGGCGGCTTCACGGACATCAAAACCGGCTTGGTTGTAGCGCCGTCTCTCACCACGGCCGGCGCGGTTTCCAACAGCATCAAGGTCGGCGGCCTGGGCGCCAGCCTGCGCGTCCCGGTGGTGGCCAACAAGCTCACCTTTGGCGCCAAGGGCCTCTTCGGACCCGGCGTGGGCCGCTACGGCGACTCCACCCTGGCCGATGTTACCGCCAATGCCTCCGGCGCGCTTGTGCCCATCCACAACGTCTCCGGCCTGTTCACCCTCGAAGCCACGCCCACTCCTCGCCTTATCGTCTACCTGAACTACGGCGGCGACTACGCCGGCCGCGAGGATGAAGCCAACTCCGGCGCCACCACGCTGGGCGCACCCAGTGCCGCGCAGAATGCAAGCGGCGTTTGGGGCGGCACGTGGAAAGCTCCCTCCGCGGCTGCCGTTGGCTACGGCTCGCGGCTGCTGTCGAACTCAAGCTGCAATACAACTGCCGCCCCCGGCTACAACGGCAGCTCGACCGGATATTACCCCGGCGGCTCCTGCGGCGCGCAAACCCGCGACGTACAGGAAATCACCGGCGGCTACTGGTATGACATCTACAAGGGCGACCGCGGCCGCCTCCGCCAGGGCATCCAGTACGGCTATGCGGTTCGCGAGGGCTGGTCGGGCGCGGGCACCCCCGGCATCGGCGCCAAGGGCATCGACAACATGGTCTGGACCAGCTTCCGCTACTACCTCCCGTAACCCGCGAATCTCCGGGTTCGGCCAAAACAAAAGGGCAGCCCGCGGTCTGGGCTGCCCTTCTGTTTTCTTCGCGGCGAAAGTCCAATGCCACGTACGCGAGATCGTATTTTGCCGGAGGTAGACTCAGCAGGTCTGCGAATCAGGGCCTTTTCGGCTCGCCGGTGGGCAGAAACGCGATGCCGGAGACCAGTTCCCCCGAAGCCAGTACATCCCTGAGCCGCTCCGGATTCGCTCCGCTGCGGCATTCGGCTGCCACGAGCATCCGGAGCGCAGTGGCCGGAGTCGTGTCCGGCTGTAGCCTGAATATCCATGGAATGTTCGTCGAGGTCAGCGTCTTGTCGGCGGCCAGCGCCACCACCGGCACAAAGCTCTTGAGCGCCAGTTGCTCGGCCAGGTGGCTGGCATTGCGATCCAGCGCCACAATTGCCAGCGCATGCTCGTCCATCAGCGCGTGAACCAGCGCCGTGGATGCGGCGCCCCAATTCTGATCGCTCTCTACCGGCAACAGCTTTATCGTCTGCCCGTTTATCGCGCCCGACGCAAGCTCCGCCTGCACCTCTGCCGACTGCGCAATCTCGGCCGCCTTCGGCCCGAACAGCACGATGTTTACCGGCCCTGCCGGCACGTCGGCCCTGTGCGGCCCCGCATAGTCCACGCCATCCTCGCCCACCCGCGCATACGGCGTCTGCTGTACCTCAGGCTGTTGCCGCGCAAGCGGCGTCTGCCCCACCGCAGGTGGCTGCGGTACAGGGGGCGCTGCTTGCGCGGCAGGCGCTTGAGGTGGTTTTTCCATCGTCGCCACGCGGTAGGTGATCGCGCCGTTGTGTACCGTGCCCAGATACATGGGAGCCACGTTCTTCTGGTTGGGATCGAAGACCATGTGCCCGGTCACGCCCTCGTAGTCTTCGATGTTGGCCAGCGCGTCGTGAATCCGGGCGCGATTCAGTCCGGCCTTGCAGATCGAGTCCAGCAGCGCGTTCATCGCGTCAAAGGCAAGCGAGGCAAACTGCTCCGGCTTCTCGTGAAAGCGATCCTCGAACCTGCGATTGAAATCAAGCCATTTTGGATCTTTGCGGGACGGATCGTAGGGGAAGACCGCCTCGAAACCCTCGGCGGCGTCGCCGGCTTCTGCCAGCAGCCTTGGCCCCAGCGTGCGATATGCGCCGAAGACGCGCTGCTTCATCCCCGCGGCGCGCAACTGCTTCAGGATGATGGCTGCCTGCGCCTCGTCGGTCCACAGCACGATGGCGTCGGCTCGCGAGGAACGAATCACTTGCAACTGCTTCGAAAAATCCGTATCACCGGGCAGATACTTCTGCTCGATCACCACCGGATGCCCCAGCCGCCGCGCCGCATCGCGGAACTTGGGAACGCCGAACCGTCCGTAGCGGTTGTTCACCCTCAGCAGCGCCACGCGTTTCAGCCCCAGTTCGGTATAGATTCGCCGCGCCAGCGTCAGGCTCTGCACGCGGTCATCCTGCAGGTCGGTGAAGTACCAAGGAATGTACGTCTCTGGAATCGTGGGATCGGTCGAAGCCGAGTTGACGATTGGAATCTCGGCCCGCAGCGCCACGCGTAGCGCGATGTGGGTGGACTCGGAGCTGATGGAGCCGAAGATCGCCCAGTCCCGGTCGTCGTAGACCATCTTCACCACTTCATTCGAAGCCGAACCCCAGATCGTTGGGTCGGTAGGACGGTCGTCCCCATACACCGTCTTCGCCTGCCAGTTGTCGTAGTCGTTGTGCGGCATCAGCTTGAAAGGCTTGCCGCCATAGCCGCCGTGGGCGTTGGCCTCTTCCACGGCCAGTTGCGCGCCGTGCAGCATCCGCAATCCAAACACCGATTCCGGATTGGGCTCGACGGGCCCGAAGAAACCGATGCGGATCTCGGTCAGGTTCTTCGGCTCGGGGATATCCCGCGCCGCGCCGGAGTAGATGTTGGGATGGGTGTAGTTGAGGTCGTAGGGCGCCGCAAACTTCGCGTATGGACTCAAGTCGGCAGGCTCACCCGCGTACGGCTCAACCACGCGGTCCGGCGCAGGCCCCGGCGGATGCGCGCCGCACTCGCACGATCCCTTGCCCGTGACCGTAACCGGACTCGCGTTCTGGTCCGCGGCCAGCGCCGTTTCCTGCTTCGAGTACGAACTCGAATCCTGCGCGGCAAGATGCGCCGCGCAGACCGCAGCCATCGCGCCGGCCGCAACCGGTAACCATCCCTTGCGCATGAGAACTACTCCTCGCCGTCTTCTGCCTTATCCGTGCGGAACATGGCGATGGCCTCGATCTCGATCAGCAGTTCCGGCCGGCAGAGATGCGCCTCGATGCCGGTTGACGCCGGCAGCGGATCCAGTCCCTGCTCCTTGAAGAACGCCGTGCGCCCCGCGTTGAAGACGTCGTAGTCGCGATCGATGTCCCGCAGGTAGCAACTGGTGCGCACAATGTCGTGCCAGGTGCACCCTTCGCTCTCCAGCAGGCCGGTGATGTTGTCGAACGTTCGCCGCAGTTGAGCGGAAAAGTCGCCAATGTGGACGCTTTTGCCGTACTCGTCGATCGAGGCGGTGCCCGAGATCAGAAGAATTGCGATGGGCCCGATATCGATCCGCATGCCGCGCGAGAACGAACTCGGCTTGGCGTAGGCGTAAGCCTCGTTGAGTACGCCGTGATTGGTCATGGCGCGCTTTTGGATGGGCGCGTGCGCGATGACTTCCAGAATATCCGCAAATGCATTCATGATGATGGCTCCTTATGCCCTTATTGTTGTTGTCGAATTCCGTGGCTCAACCCCTTGGCCGTGGCGACCCATATGTCGCTGCCTTGAAAGTCGATGCCGAGAACATAGTTGTGGGCCGGCGCGGTGGTCACGGCCACCGGCGTTACCTTACCCTGCGCGTCGCGAACCGTCATCTCCGGCTTGCCGTCCGTGAGCGACGGGCGATAGACGGCCCAGTTGACGCCGTCGTAGTAGGCCAGCCCCTTGTCGGTGCCGAACCACGCGCGCTTGGCGTCAACGCCCTTGATAAAGTTGATGAAGTTCGAGGGAAGTCCGCTGTCTTTCGTCAGAAAGTTGTGCCAATAGCGGCCATCGTAACGGCTGCCGCCGAAGTACGTGGCCGCCCACAGAATGTTGTCCACATAACTGACCGAGGTGACGATCTCGTGGATCAACCCCTGATCTTTGAAGAGCACCATCTCGTTTTCGCCGTCGGGATCGTCGTACTTGTCCCACTTCCCGGTCTTCTGGTCGTATTCGAGCACGCCGCTGCCCCACACGCCGTAGTAGACCTTGGCGGGCGTTGCTGAAACCGCGTATGCCCATATCTCGGTCATGGGCGTGTTGCGCTCGTTGTAGAGCGTCCACTGGCCGGTGCGGGTATTCAGGCGGCAACCGCCAGCGGCCGTGGCCACCCACACATTCTCGCCCTCCACGCTGACGCCGTAGACCACGTCGTTGCTCAACCCCGAGTTCAACTGCGTGAAGCTGTCGATGCGCCCGGCGGAGATGCGACTCAGCCCGCCCATGGTCCCGGCCCAAACGTCTCCGCTCTCCTTGTCCAGCGCCAGCGTGAGCACGGCGCGATGCGCCAGCCCATCCTCGGTGGTGTAGGTCTTCCACGCATGATTTTCGTAGACGGCCAGGCCGTTATCCGTGCCCGCCCAGATGCGGTCTCCATCCACCAGAACGGAGTACACATGATTGTCGGGCAGGCCGTTGGCGGTGGTGAAGTTTTCAAAGCGGTAGCGCGGCAGCACCTGCGGTGCGGCAGACGCCGCTAACGCGGCATGAGATTTTTGCACTCCAGACGCTGGGGGCGGCGCGGCAAACGCCAGCGGCGCGGCCACCAGCAACAATGCGATCGCCAAAATCGTATGCGTTGCGAACTCGTTGGTTGCGGGCTTCTTCATCGCGTCCTCAGGTATTCAATCAGGTCGTTGAGTTCATCCTTGGTCAAATCGTTGGTGCGCCCGTGCTTGTCGTCGGGGTTGTAGACCGTCCAGATCTCTTCCAGCGTCCGCGCCGAGCCGTCGTGCAGGTAGGGCGCCGTGAGCGCAATGTTGGTCAACGGCGCCGACTTCAGCATGCCTGTATTGTCGGTGGGTTTGCGCGTCCCCACGTCGAAGATTTTCTGGTTGGTGCCCTTCTCGCCGCTGTGGCAATAGGAGCAGCGGTTGCTCTCCGGAATCGGCTTGCCGAACTTGTCTTGCGCGCGCTCGAAGACCGCCTTGCCGTGCTCTTGCGCCGGCGTCATCTCGCGGCCCGGTAGCTTCCAGCGGTTAGGCCTGGTCGGCAAATTGCGGATGTAAATCACCAGGTCGGCAAGCGTGAGGTTGTCGTACTGCTCCGAGCGCCAGAAATACTTCTCAGTCCTCGGCCCGCACTCGGTGGGGATATTCGGATTGCCGCCGTTCCACTTGTAGGGCTCGGTGTTCTTGACGCCCTCGAGCAACTTGTTGTCCACAATGTTGCGGCCGAAGCCGTCAGGTTCCAGGTTCCATTCAAGACCGTCGAAAGTGGAATCGATGTGGCAGTTGGCGCAACCGATCTGCCCCTGGAATCCGTAGCGTGCGGTATAGAAGGTCTGCTCGCCGTGGCGCAGCGGCGAGATGGTCTTCGGCCCGGCCAGCGTAATGGTCGAGGCCACGCGGTTGGTCCGCGTGTCGATCACGCTGATCGTATCTTCCAGCCGGTTAGCCACAAACAGCCTGCGCCCGTCGCGCGTCAGCGTCAGCCCGCGCGGATTGTGTCCCACCGCAATGCGCGCCACCACATAGTTGGCGCTGGCCGAAAGATCCTGCACGAAAGGTCCAGGGTGCGTATGAATGTAACGCAGCAGCCGCGGCACATCAATGACAGACACAATCTCCGAGCCGCCACTGGTTACGTAAATGCGCGACTTGTCCGGCGCAATCGCCACGCCGAAGGGCTGCGAGGCGTAGCGTTCCAGCTCATCCAGCGGCACTTCAACCGTCTTGCCCACATCCGCGCCAAACACCGTGATCGTGTCCTCGAAAGCTCCGCCGTGCTCCAGATGCGCCAGCGGTATCATATTCTTTGGGTGGTACTCGGCCACCACGCCCAGCCGCCCATCGGCTGAAAACGCCAGGTGAAACACGCCTGCAATCGCGTGCAACGGCATGCGATCCACCACCACGGCGCGGGCAGTGTCGATCACCGTGATCTCCGACTCTGGCGACGTGCGGTTTTCCAGTCCGGTCCGCTGCGGCGGCGGATTCGGGTAAACATGCGTGGCGTAAATCCGGCTCCCGTCGGGAGAAAGCGCAAGATAGCTTGAGCCGCGCCCGGCCAGCAGTCGCTTCTCTTCCACGCCGGTCTGCGCGTCCAGCACGGCCACATCGTTGCTGATGCGATTGGCCACAAACAGCCGCTTGCCCGCCCGGTCCTCCACCACGCTCGACGGCTCCGCGCCCACCGGCCACGTCGCCACCACCACCAGCGTGCTCGTATCGATCACCGAGAGCGTGTCGTCCCAAGAGTTGGTCACAAACAGCCGCTCGCCGTCAGGCGAAAGCGAAAATCCGCGCGGCACGCGGCCCACCGCGATGTTCTTGATCACGGCATAGCTGGCCGCATCCAGCACCCGCACCTCTTCGCTCTGCTGGCACAGCACGTAGAGCCGCGCTCCATCCGGCGACAGAAGAACCTCCAGCGGTGAAGCGTAGTCCACGGCATCGCCCGCGTTCGCATGAACCGGATGATCGGTCCAGAACGCAACCGCGAGCAGCACCAGGGCCAGCGCCGCCAGCCCCGTGCCCAATCCGGCCCCCGCTCCGGTTTGCATTCGTCCGCTCACTTGGGCTCCTCCACCGTCAGCACGCGATCCACCCCGAGCTTTTCCAACGTTTGCTCGCGTCCGCTCGGCCAGTGAACCGTCAGCTTATCCACGGTCGTCGCAGCGCCCAGCCCGAAGTGCATGCGCCCGTCGTCCTGCGACAAATAACCGGAACCGGCCACGCGCTCCGCCGTATGCCGTTTGCCCGCGGCGAAGACT
>OBLU010005446.1_pt1 | contig 11404 bp, 9 predicted proteins | sample 1518681 | NCBI WGS metagenome assembly OBLU01 (sample SAMEA3539304, study PRJEB22396) | soil metagenome | biome: tundra; feature: field; material: soil | place: USA | collected 2010-05 | depth 0.15 m
CCGAGAGCACGAATTGACCAAGGTCGGCTTCCGGGAATCCGTAACTTCCGCCACCGCCAAGGATGCTCTCACGGAGCCTGGCCCCAGCAGAACTGCCCCGCCGCATGCAGGCACGGTCTGGAGTTCGATCCCCGCTTGCACAATCGAACTGCTCTAGAGCACCTTAATCAAGTCCGCTCCCTGATTTCGAGCATTACTGACACTGGCACTCACCCGATAAAAAGCGATTGCGTCGTCGGGGTTCGGTTGTAGTAGCTCCATTGCCCTGCCCGCATCGGTCAATTTCCTATCAAGCCATTGCTCGGCCCGTTCCGGGGAAAGCACGAACGGCATGCGATCATGGATTTTCTCGAATGCCTTGTTCGCTTCCCCGACAACGATCGAACAAGACTCAATTACCTCTGCCCCGCCTTCCCAACGGTCCCACAGCCCCGCAAAGGCCAGAAGCTCGCCCTTAGGACCGTGCAAGTACCAGGGCACCTTACCCGATGGCAAATCCTGCCACTCATACCACCCCAACGCGGGGATGATGCATCGCCTCCGCTTGAGCGGGTCTCTGAAACTTGCCGCCTTGACCATGGTCTCGACCCGCGCGTTGAAGGTGCTGTATTTGATCCGCGGTTCCTTGGACCAGAACGGCAGGAGCCACCATTGCAACCGGACGAGTTCTAGCTCGCCGTCTTCGGCCTGGCGGACCGCTGGGACATAATTTGTCGGATTGCCCTGCTGCGGCGCAACGTTGTAGCGTGCAGTAAAAGGCTCGGAAAGCTTTGGCTGGTTCTGGCGGCCGATGTGCCACTGGCGCTCGATCGCGGCTTGTTCCGGGGACACGTAGCGGCCACACATGCCGATATATTAGCCAAAAAATGGAGCCTGGCGCCGGCATTTGCAATTTCCCGCAATCTTGACAAATCTTGCCGAATTGATACGACACATATTGCCGTATTACCTTGGACAAGGATCTCAGACTACTAGAAGAGGGTGCTACGATTACGCAATGAGGAGCCTAAATACAAAAGCATTCGGTGGACTATTTTTTCTCCTTCTCGTTATGGCAGCGCTGCTATTCCTTCCGGCGTGGACGCTTGATTACTGGCAGGCATGGGCCTTCCTCGCCATATTCGGCGCATCGGCGCTCGCAATCACCGTGTACCTTATGAAAAGGGACCCAAAGCTCTTGGAGCGGCGGGTCTATGCAGGGCCAACTGCCGAAAAGGAGACGAGTCAAAAGATCATACAATTCGTTACATCGATAGGGTTTATCGCCATATTGGTTGTTTCCGCCCTTGATTATCGCTTTGCGTGGTCTGTAGTGCCTCTTTACATAGTAGTAGCAGGTGACGCTCTGGTCGCAACCGGATTCCTCTTCGTATTTTTTGTGTACAAAGTAAATACCTTTGCCGCGGCAACTATCGAAATCGCTCTCGACCAGAAAGTCATATCGACGGGACTCTACGCACTCGTGCGCCATCCGATGTATATGGGGGCCTTTTTCTTGCTTGTTGGCATACCCCTCTCGCTCCGCTCTTACTGGGGATTGCTCGTGATTGCCCTCATGATGCCTGCGCTTATATGGAGATTACTTGCCGAGGAGAAGTTTCTGGCGAAAAATCTGCCAGGCTATTCGGAGTACCAAAACAATGTGAGGTATCGCCTGGTGCCGGGGGTTTGGTAGTTAAGGTGAGATGAGCCATTGTTCGGGAAATTGACCGTGAATCGACAAGAACTTTTCAAATCCTTCCAGGAAACGGGCGCGCTGCGCGAGGCGAACGAATGGTATTCCCTTGCGCACGATTTGCTCGTATTACTTCAGCAGAACTGGCACCAGAGCAGCGCTGCCGAGCCAGTCAAGAAGGTCCTCGAACTGCACGTGAAGCGGATGCAGCGCTACTTCTTCGCACTGCTTAGGATGAGCGCCGATCTAGGGGAAAGGAACGGTTGGATTCATCTGGTTGACGGTTCGCACGCCGTACAAAAATGTTTGTACGAAGTCTACGTCGAATACGCCCTATGCCTCGTGTATTGGGAATTGTTCGGGATCGGCAAGAACCATGAGGGCGACGACTTGTACGACCGTTTAAAGCGGTATGCCGCATTCGAGCAGCGTAAGGGAAATTACGAGCGGCTTCACCGGCAAGAAGAATGGAACAAGCTGCGTAAGGACGTTAGCGGGATTGTGGACGTGCCGCCAGAAATCGTCGCACATATGGATGCCGGACCCGCACCGCAGAAAATCGAACTCGAGCGTCAGGCACAATTGCTCCATGGCGAGGATGCAAGAATGCTCAACGTCAAACACTGGTTTCCCCAAAGGAAGTCAAAAACGGAGTACTTCGTGAAGCCAAGCGAAAGCGTATTCAAGCTAGCGCGATCCCAAGGATCAATGGAATGGCGCTGTAAGGCGGTGCTAGCGCAGCATTTCCCTGACAAGGACCTGCGTCCATGGTGGGCAAGCAGCTACGACCAGGACTACGATTTTTTGAATGCTCACGACCATCCTGCACTCGGTTACGAGGAAAATTTCCTTCCGGAGGGCGAAAGGCTTTTCGAGCTGGCGCGGCTTCAGGTGGGCGCGCGCTTCGGCTTTCACCGCGCGGTAGTACCGTCACTGAGATGCTACTTTCGCGACGTCTGGGGCGAGCTAGTGCTTCTAGAAGACCATCTCACAGAACTCGACCGCAAAATTTCGGAAAAAGTGCTCCTATTTGAGTTGAAAGTTCAGGGCCTGACGCCGCCATCCTGAGCTGTTGTGCTATGATCACATTGTTCGTCAGACCGCTCGTCGTGCGAAACCACCCATTTTTCAAACGAATGGAGTGGACTGATGAAAAAGACGACGTCGCGGGCAGCGATTGTTCCTGCCCTGAATTTTCACGTTTGGCAGCCATGCAACATGGCTTGCCGGTACTGCTTCGCAGAATTCCGCGATACAGTTCCACAGTTGAGCCGGGATAAGACGCTTCTTCGGGACAGAGCGCTTGTGGTCGTTCGCGAGGCCGCGCGCGCCGGCATCGAAAAGCTGACGTTCGTCGGGGGTGAACCGACGCTGTGTCCCTGGCTCTTCGATCTCCTCGAAGCGAGTAAGCGCGCGGGTATGGTCACGATGCTCGTCTCGAACGGCTCGCGCCTGACCGATGCCTGGCTCGTACAGCATGCGCCGCTTCTGGATTGGATTGGATTGAGCATCGACAGCCTGCACGCGACGACCAATGTCATTGTGGGCAGGTCCGTCGACCGCCGCATCGTGCCTGACGGTGAGTTCTACAGGAATCTGGCCTACCGGCTGACCTCTGCAGGGATTCGCTTGAAGGTGAATACGGTCGTATCCGCGGCGAACTGGGAGGAAAACTTCAGTGACTTCATGGCCGAGGTCAAGCCAGAGCGCTGGAAGGTTCTGCAGGTGCTTCATGTGGCTGGCGAGAACGACGCCGCTTTCCCGGCATGCACGATCAGCGCCGAACAATTCGGTGCATTCATCTCACGACATCGAGCGCTCGTGCGAGATGGGTTACTCGTGCCAGAAGACAACGAAGCGATGACCGGCTCGTATCTGATGGTGGATCCGCTGGGCCGCTTCTTCGATAACGCTAGCGGCGCGCATCGCTATAGCAGTCCTATCTGGAGCGTTGGCTGGGGCGCTGCCCTGGCCGAGATCGCGGTGTGCGCGCGCCGGTTCGAAGCGCGCGGCGGCGTTTACGATTGGGGTTCGTAGAGGTGACCGCGCGAAGTTCTGCATATTCGAGTACTTCGACAATATAGGAGTGGGCAGCACATCCCGAGATTGGCTGGTCAGGAGTTCGATCCCTGATTGCGGGATCGAACTGTTGACCGTTGGCCCCAACGACCAGGTGGTCAGCTAGCTGCCGTTAAGCAACCGTTCATTTTCGGCGGCCCGCGCGCAATCTGGGTCTGGAACGGACGGAGCACTTTCCAGCGATTGCAGATATTCCTAATCTCGTCTGGAAGATCATGCTTTTATAGAGACTTATCAACTCCTTGAAAAGGAAACCAACATGGAAGTCGCGCATTTCAATCAGAAGCAGCTCGCCGCCCGATGGGACGTCAGTGAAGCAACCCTGGAGAGGTGGCGTACTGAAGGGATTGGCCCCATATTCTTGAAAATATGTGGGCGAGTACTCTACCGGCTCATTGACGTTGAGGAATTCGAGTCTTCGTGTTTGAGAACGTCCACCTCCGCGCATCTTGCCGGATCGGGTCACGCCCACGTCAACGCCCGAAAATAAAGCCAAGAGCCAGTCCACCGCCAAATTTGTTAGTACTCTGGTCGGTGGCCTACTTGTTCAATCGCTCAGATTCTCGTCCGCCTCGGGCGGGAGGATCATCCTCCTCTGGCTCCCAACGCGATAAATCCTCAACGGAGTCAACTCAATACTCACCTTCGGGTCCGTCGGCGGCCTCGCCCATCCAAGCGTGCCAAACGTTTGAGCTCAGGCCGCGGCCCGTTAGGGCCGTCGCGCCTGCAGCGAATTGTTAGGGGGCGATTAGCTACTGCGCCAGTGGCCAATAGAGCTCAGAGAATATCAACTCGCTCCGGTAGACCAGACGCGTCTAGCTTTACCGCCAACCGAAACTTTTCCTCTCGCCCACGAAGATTTTCTAAACTGGCGGTGAGGCACTCGATGCCGATCTGAAATGTTTTAGCTTCTTTCTCCGCCAAACCAAGCACTTCCTTGGAAGCATCTCCAATTTCATCCTGCCGCTTCTGCAGGGTTTCACTCCGATTGAATGCAGCCTCTTTTAATAGCTCAGAGGACTTGTCATCGAGGCCGTGCAACATCTCCTTAATGGCCCCGTACGGCTTGTTGGCCTTCAGGATTTTGTCCGCGTCGGCATCGTTTAGGGACAATGGATCTAGGTATGCCGATATTAGGTAGAAGATGCTGGCTGTACGGAGAAAGAGTTGGTATTTCTGTACGATTCTTCGAGCCTCCTCCGCGTGCTTTTGCAGCGCCTCAAAGGTGTCCCCTGTCCCGAAAGTATCCGTATCCTCTTGTTCTTCGATTTGCTTTCCTAGGCGATCCGCCTCGCGCTTTACCTGTGCATTCCATGACAGCAGGTCTCGCCGGATATTTTCTAACTCCGTTCGCTTCTCGATCGGCAACTTGTCGGGCGACTGCATTCGCTTGATGAATCCGACAACGTGCTCCAGATAATCTACCGTGCCGTCAAGCTGACCAAGATCCTTGTCCTCCAGAAAATCACGCGCGCCTTTAACGCCAGCCTTGATCTCCTTGAGGCTTCTGTTGATGTCAGCGAGGTGTGCCTGAGCAACGGCAATCGAGACGATGTGAAACGCACCAACCCCCAGTTGACGAAGTTGTCCTCCTTCATAGAACCGTCCATGGCCAACAAACTTTTTGGAATCGATGGCTCTGGCCATTAACCGCTGACCATCTCCTTTCGTCACGTTGACTATTTCGAACTTACCAACATCGATGCCCTTCAAGACCCCTTTGTCAAATTCAATGATGAGTCGTTTGCCCGGCATCTGCGCGCTACGTGTCACCATATCGGCAATTATCTGTTTCGCGCGACCGGCGGCGACCCCTTGCTCATCACCAACCTGCTTCCGGCCTTTCGGAAGCTTATCGACTTCATAACAAGCCACGAGCACCTGTCCGTCCTGATTCAGAATGACTACATCGCCTGATTCTTCCGGTTTGACAGTGAGTGCCCTATCGCTGACCGCGTTTCTGTTTCGACGTGCAATCCAGAAACCGCCAATGGCGCTTGCCAATGCCACAAGAACCAAAATAAGCAGGGACTCAAAATTCACTTGGCACGTCCACAACTTGCTGCGAGATGCTCACGTTTTCAGCGAAGACGTGCGCGTCCGAAATGTGAAGTCTGCGCAGCAACCGAAAGTCGGGGTGATTTTGCAGCAGGGAGGCTGCCTCTTCAGGCTCCATCTGACGTCCTGACATGCTCGGGCTGTTTCATGTCGGAACATACCAGTTCCTTTTCTTTGAGGTGCATGGCGGCATGCATTGTATTCACCTGCCAGCGCAACGCGTTAGACATTCAGGATTGTTCCAGGTGTCATCAGAACCAATAGCGCTTGCCTGGCACCCGTCTGCTTGCGATAGTCCCCAAGCTGGGATTTGTAGGCGGCGAGCTTGCTGGCGTCCATTTCCACATCGCTCTTCCAGTCGACAATAGTCTCGATCTGATCAGTGGCGTCCCGGGCTACTGCGTCCGCGATGCCGGAGACGAGTGTCTCGGTTCGTCCTTCGCGCTCAATCCCGAAGACCGTATGTTCGGGTATCAAGTGCGGTCGCAGCTCTGCGATCTCAGGAAGGATGAGGGTCCTCGTAACAGTTGCGGCGACTTCTCGTGGCGAGATGCCAGATTTCGGATCAGCTGATGGCTCACGGCCGAGTTGTGCCAACAGCTCGGCGGCGCGGCGTTCAAGCTCGGCAGGCGTGTCCTGGGTCTCACCGGTCAGCACTTCCTCCATCAGCTTGTGCAGGATGATGCCGCGGGTCGCACTGCCGGCGACCTCGCTCGCAGAGACGGTCGCATCCACTGACTCGGGATCTGAAAACACTGGAACCGGTTCGGACGGAGGCGCATCGGCTTCGTGCAGACTCGGCCGATGCCAGTGTATGGTGATCGCGGCTTCCGAGATCCGCTTCGCCTCTTCACCGAACTGGGCTCGAGTCTGCGTGTTCTCACCCGAAGGGGCTGGAAGCGCCATTTCCGCGCCGAGGTTTGCCGGATCGATGGGCGGAAGCGCCGCGATGTCCAAGGCGACAATTCGTGCCCAGGATTTGTCGGAGAGAGTGGCGCTATGCCTCGGCAGGACGAGAAGGTCGCGGGCCCGGGTGGCAGCGACGTACCAGAGCCGGACGCGCTCGCGGGCGTGTTCCGTTTCATTCCACGATTTGATTCCAGAGTACCCGGCCGGCTCGACATTTAGGACGGGAATGGAGAATTCGCCAGACCCAAAGTCATGCATCAGGCCCGATTCCGATTTCGGAGTTCCGGTCATGTTGATGGGAATTACGATCGGCCACTCGAGGCCTTTGGACGCGTGGATGGTGATAAGTGAGACCGATTGCTCTTCGGCGTCAGGACGCCCCTCGACTTGGCGAACTTGCTCTTCCCAATTGGCGCGCATGTCTCGCGCGAAGGCGCGCAGCCCGCGTACATCGTAGGCACGCGCGGTCTCCAGGAAGAGATCGACATTGGCGAGAGCGCGGTCTGCGCTCGTGCGGAACCGCTGACGAAGCTGGGCCCGCAAGTCCAACTGACTCACCGCGTCCGAAAGGAGCATGTAGGGCGTCGTTGAACGCGATCGCTTGGCTAGCGACTTTAGGATTTCGAGAATGCGGCGGGCAAGCGCATGGTTGACATGCTCAGTTTCAGTCCAGAGCGTAAGATGCGCAAGGCGGTCCGGTTGATCCGGATTGGCGGGAAGTCCATCGGAGATGTCGAGGAGTTCGGCCTCGGTGAGGCCGATCAGAGGGCCGCGCAGCAGCGCGCCGAGTGCGAGGGTGTCGCGCACGTCCGCGATTGTGCGTGTAACCGCGATGAGATCCTGAATCTCCTGTCGCCGGAAAAATCCCTTTCCGGCTTGCGTCGAGACCGGGATTCCGCGCTGCTCGATCGCCTCCTCGAAGCGCCATAGCTCGGTGCCAACAGGCGCTAGCAGCGCGATGTCGCCAAAGCGGCATTTCCGCATCGTGTCTCGATCCCGGACCAACATGTTGCCGACCAGCCGCGTGCAGAGCTCAGCGACCCGGTCCGCTTCCGCGTCGCGCAAGATTTGGGCACTAGGCTTGTCGTCGCCCTCGACGGCGATATCGAGTGCTGCAACCGAGAGCGCGTCCCCATTTGCCGCGCAGGAAGCGACTAGCGCGGTAAAACCCGGCTGTCCCGCTTCCAAAGACAGCGGCTTGTCAAACTTGGCATTGACGAAGTCGAGAATAGGCTCGACCGACCTGAAGTTCGCGACGATTTCGAGCAGCGCTTCCTCGCCGATCGCCGCGCGTGCACCCAGATAGGCATTCACGTCGGCGCCTCGAAAGCGGTAGATCGCCTGTTTTGGATCGCCGACGAGAAAGAGCGCCCCAGGCCGCAATACACGGCTGAGCGGTTGCGGATTGCTGTCCTTCGGCGCCTCGCCACACAACCGCCACAGGATATCGATCTGCAGCGGATCGGTATCCTGGAATTCATCGACCAACACGTGCCGGAAGCGTCTCGCAAGAGTCTGGCGCACAGCTTCGTTCTTAGCCAGAAGATCCCTGACCGTATAGAGCAAATCGTCAAAGTCGAGCAGCGCGGCCGCGTGTTTGTATTCGCTCCAATCCAGCAGCAAGCCTTTCATTGTCTCGACGATGCGCCCGAGCAGTTCGCCCGCGATCATTCCCATGAGTGCATTGAAGGCTTCATGGCAGGCGTCGTAGCGCGCCAGGCAGGCGTCAAAGGCCATGCTGCCGTCGGTCTTGCGCTTACCGGCGGCAGCGGCGGCCTTCTCCCATGCACCTTTGGTTCGCAGCTGCCGCTTTGCACCGGGCTGTGTGAAGCACGCCAGATTGCGTGGGATAACAGCTGCTTCGATCAAGGTTCGGCTGAGCGGACGTTTGGTCCCCATCACGCTGCCAAGAGTTTTAATCATGTCGATAAATGCTTGGCTGGCGGCGTTGGTCTGATCCTCTCTAAAGGCGAACCGGGCAATCTCTTTCTCGAACGCCGTCGTCGCCGCCAAAAATGCCTGCCCGACATTACTCGACCACACGCCGCCACCAGGTCTCGCGTCACGGTTGTGGCGCAGGAAATCCGCGATCGAGCGTAAGAGACCGAGTCCTCGAGTCTCATCGGCGATGACCAGTTCGGCGACGATGTCGTCGGCGCCCTCCCCGGAGAGATGTCCTTTGAGCCATGCCTGGTAACGTTCGTCGAAGGCCAGGTCTCCTTCGGCTGGATCGATAATCTCGGCGCCTGGATCGATTCCGGCCTCGGCCGGATAGGGCTTGACTAGCGCTTGCGCGAAGCCGTGTATGGTCGTGCAGACGAGTTGGTCGAACGTTTTTTTCGCTTGCATCAGGTTTGCGCGCTGCTTGGCTGACACTTCTTTCGGGAACGCGCTCTCGAGGTCTGGCGGAATCGTTCCGGTCGACAAATCATTCACGAACCGATCGATACGAATGCGCAGTTCGCTGGCCGCGAATTCGGTGAAGGTGATTGCGGCGACGTTCTTTGGTTCAACCCCTTGCGCAAACAGGACGGCTACGCGGCCGGCCATGACGGATGTTTTTCCGGATCCAGCACCGGCCTCGACTAGAAATGAGCGATCAATGTGTGTGAGGGCGATCGTGCGCGCGGACTTATCTGGAAGTGTTGTGCCACCCATCAGTCGGACTCCCATATCTTGGTGGCATCACCTAATTGCTGCTCGGCAAGCGGCCGCTTTCGAGGCAGGTAAGCGGCGTTGGCAGGGAGCGCAAAGGCGAAGTCATTGTAGTCGTCGCCGGCGTCGATACCGGGCAGGGCCAGCCCATGCTCGACGCTATTCCGCGCGGTCGCTATGGCACCCGCAAGGAGGTCCAGCACGGCATTGACATCGGTAAGCGGGAATAGGGCCTGCTCACCGCCCTGCGCGCGCGGATAAAGAAGCGATGCCTCGACATCGACATCAGGGCCGAGTAGCGTCCGGACAGCGAAGGCATAGAGGCAGCGCTGGAGCTCGCTTCCGCCGCCGATGACGACGTTGGTCATGTTCTTGTGCAAGCGGCCAGTTTTGTAGTCGATAACCCGTGCTCGGCGGCGGTCCCCCGAAAGATCGAGCCTGTCGATTTGGCCCCGAATGACTAGCCCCGTCGCCGGGATTTCCACGGCTCGCGATGGGTCCCAAGGGAGGTTATCGCGCTCCTTCATGTCCGGCATGCCGAATGGGATCTCGGTCCAGCTTCTTTGTTTGGGCAGTGAATCGACGGGATAGGTCAGCGCTCTTGCTGAGACCTCCCGGCTTAGAGCGAGAGTGTTGCGCCAGATAACGGGTGGCGGCACGGGCTGCTCGCTTTCCCAACGCAACCTCACCGTAGCAACTGCGCCCTCGACGGCCTTTTCGACGGCCTGAGGCTCAGCCCGGCCGAATCCCTCATTGGCCTCAAGAGTGCTAACCGCAGTCTGCAGGATTTCGTGAGTTAGGAGGCCAAACGCGAGCCCATCGAGCGTAATGGGCTCTTCGGATTCCTCCGGTTGGCGCCATCCCAAGGCGTAGCGCCAGACAAACCGGATTGGGTCCCGCAGCAGCAGCTTCAGTGATGTGGCCGACATCGCCTGCAGGAACACCTTCTGCAGGCGCGGGTGTTTTGCGCCAACTAGACCATCATGCGCGGTGATATCTGGCCTGTACCAGTCCGTCCAGCAGCCCAGGCCAGACCGCGCGATAGGCGTAGTCCGGAACTCACTCGGGCGTACCAGCAAGCGGTCGGATTCGCTTGATGCATGGTCCGGGATCCGCCCGCGGCTGAGGTAGATTTCCTTGAGGTCGCCAATCAACGGCGAGCGGCCTAACAGGCGCCCTTCGACGTCTCGGCGGCTGAACGAAATCGTCGCGTCCTGGGCGCTCGCAATGATGGTCGCGAAGTCGCGTCGGTCGCCATCGGCTACCGGCAGAGGATCAAGGTCCTTGAGCGGGATTATGTGGTCGGGAATCAGCCGATCTTCCGAGATTCGCCGTGGCCATCGGCCGGCATTGAGTCCGAGCAGGCGCACGAATGGGCGTGGTGCGGCAGCGAGCGAGATGGCCGAGGCCCAGATTGGGTGTGAGGCTGGCTCTAGCTTGTCGTCCACACGTAGATTCGTGAGTGTCACTGGAAGTGCCGCGGACGGGCCTTCGTCGAGCGCACGCTGCCAGAGTTTGTGCGATAGCTTCGGCAGTAGCTTTTGGCCGGCTTCCGGGGCGGCATCCGGGCCCTTTTCCAAGACCCGCAAGATATCGAGCACGAGTCCTGACCGGTCGACGCCGTCCGGCCAGTCGCTTGGTGTCGCTTGTGCGAATGCTTGCTCCCACCGTTCGACGGTGGCGAGCGGCGCATCCGCCGGAAGAATGCGCGCCCACCCTTGCGGCAGATCCGCGATGGCGGCCGTACCGTGCAGCCGCTGAAATAGTCGCTGCACGCGCTGCTGCGAGATCCCTTTGACCAGAACATCGGCTAGCGCCGCCGCAGTCTGGCCGTCGGCGGTGCTGACGGCCTTGATGCCTTGCACGAAGTGAAGGGGAAGGTTGGCGTCTTGAGCGACCGCAAGGACATGATCGTCGAAGTCCGCGGGGCTTGCAGCGGCGATCGCAATTTCTTCGGGTCTTGCCTTGCCTTCGGCGAGGAGAGCCCGCATCCAGCGGAACGCCTCTAGGATTTCGTGCTGCGGTGTC
>OBLU010005447.1_pt1 | contig 11404 bp, 8 predicted proteins | sample 1518681 | NCBI WGS metagenome assembly OBLU01 (sample SAMEA3539304, study PRJEB22396) | soil metagenome | biome: tundra; feature: field; material: soil | place: USA | collected 2010-05 | depth 0.15 m
GCAGCGTCGGCGATCGCCACGTTGATGACCCCGAATTCGAACCGATCTACGCGGAGCTCGATCGTCACCGGGCCTGGGTGCTCTTACACCCCACGGGCACCAACTGTCTCGTCGGCGGCACCGATTACAGTTTGAACTGGCTCGTCGGGGCCCCCTTCGAAGACACCGTCGCCGCACTACGTCTCGTCTTATCAGGGATCACGGACCGCTACCCCAACATCCATTTCATCGTCCCCCACTTGGGTGGGACGCTGCCCTTCCTATTGGCGCGCATCATGCGCCACGAAGGCGTCCGCGGCGAGGAGGCACTGCGTCAGATGTACTACGACACCGTGTCGGGCTCGGTTGGAGCACTGCAGTTCGCAGCCGACTTCTGGGGGGCTGACCGGCTCCTCTACGGCACCGACTTCCCCTACGGCGACCTCAAGGAGTTCGAGAAGCGACTGTCCTACCTCGCCGACTCGAAGATCTCAGAGGGGGATCTGGCTCAGATTCGCGGGGATCGCGCCTTCGAGCTCCTGGGACTCGCGACGAGGCTCGCTGCTCGATGAACTAGCAAGGGGCGACGTCCCACCGGTTCGCGGACTGCGTCCCGACCTCTGCGCCCACGCAATGAACCACTCGCGGGATACACGCGATAGTTCTGCTCGAGTGAGATGTCACTGGGCATCACCGTCAAAATGAGATACGAGGAACTGCGCCGCTCCGCGCGCGCGGTCCACCAGGCTCCGCTACCAGACCCGTCCAATGGTCTCAAGGTGAGGCCTCATGATCCTCGGCAACGTCACCATTCTCGTCGTGAATCACGTGGTTCGTGTGACTGCGCCGAGCTCGCTCACGTCCCGCGACGATCGCCTCTTCGAGCGAAGGGTGTCGTGAGATCTCGCCGTATCCTTCGAGCTCGACCGTCCAGTGACCGTCAGAGAGAATGGTGTGGACGCGGCCGCGCTGGTCGTCAGCCGTTCCGACGCGTTCGGGAACGCTCGCCAGGCGCACGCCGTCGCCAGGGCGATCGCCGTGATGAGGTATCACGGGTAACAAGAGATACGAGTCGTGACCCGGGCCCGTGAGGATCGTGACCTCGCCCGCGGGAGTTGCTCCGGGGTAGTTGTGACTCAGCGGGTTCATGTGCTCGTCATTGCCACGAATCTCAAGGCGGAGTTGGTGACCCGGGGCGAGCACCACGCAGGTGGGCCAAATCTCGATGTCCACCAGTGTGGGCTCGCCCACCACGAGGGGCTGGTCGTTGGTGTGCGTGTGCCACGGGCGCCACTCGAGGCTACGACGCTCGTCGAGTTCGCGGTGTGACGCGCGCAGCCAGCCCACCGACATGGGCACGGGGCCACCGCGCGGCCCGATACCCGCGAGCTCGGTGTCGTGCTCATCAAACTGGCGGAGGGCTACAAAGATGTCCGTGTCGGGCACACTCGAAACGATCCACAGGTGCAAGCGGACGGGGCCGGTGATCTCGAGCTCCTCCGTCGTCGTCGCGGCGGCTAACGTCACCACGCCTTGCGGTGCGCGGTAACTCGTGCTGGTGTTCTGGTTCGGGGCAGTCCACGACAGTGAACCCTCTCCCGCATCGAGGTACAGGCGCCGCCACAGGGTTCGCGCGAGTGGCCACTCGTACTCGTTGCGCCACTCGATCTCTTCACCGTGTCGAATGGCCAGGCGTACGGGGGGATCCGTCTCGGACCCGTTGTCCTCACCTTTGATCCACTTGTCGAGGAATCGCAACTGCTCCGCCTTACCCCAGTCGGTGTAGAAGGGGTCGATGTGCGAGCCGGTCATCATCACGAGGCGCTTGTTCTTAGACGACACGTTGTTGAATCCCTCGACATTGCCACGCAAGTGGAGGTGGAAGGCCCCCCAATTACCGGCGGAGAGCAGCGGGGCGTCGATCTGTTCGAGCTGTGCCGAGCGCTCGTGATACCACTCGTCCAGCAGTGGACGGTCCAAAAACTGCTCGCGCCAGTCGACGACGGGACCGTTGACGAGTGGCTGGTCGATGTAGTGCAGTTGCCACCAGAAGTCCACAAAGCCGTTGGCGTAGATACCACCCTGATACGCCCATTCGCGATAGAGGTCGTTGGCGCCCTCCCACGGGATGATGGCGGCGAGGTGGGGCGGGCGAAGCGCCGCGACCTTCCACTGCACGATGGCGTAGAAGGAGATGCCCAGCAGACCGACCTTGCCATTGGACCACGACTGCGTACCGGCCCATTCGATGACGTCGTAGTAGTCCTCGGTGTCCTTGTCGCCCAACGGGTCCAACGTACCCAGCGAGTTGCCGATGCCCCGCGAATCGATGCGCACGATGGCGTAGCCACGGGGCACCCACCAACCCGGATCCGGCGTTTCCCACACCGCCCACGGGCTGACGTCAAAACCATGATCGGGATAGCGATTGAGCCAATAGACGTCCTTGCCGTACGGGCTCATGGTGACAATGGTCGGGTGCGGACCGTCACCCTCGGGGCGAAAGACATCGACACATATTGGTGAACCATCGCGCGTCGTGACGTAGACGTTCTTGTCCTCGATAAGTCGAACGGCAGCCCAGTCGGTCACTGTCGGTCTCCTTGGTCGCGCACCATCGCAGGCGTCTCGGGCTATCAGTTCACGACGTTACCCTTCGCAGCTGATCGGCCACGGATCGACAAGGACGATCAATGTTCCTCGTCTAATGACGCCGGCAAGGTTGCAGAACGTTCACGTCGAGCCTCCGACTCCATTCGGGCTTCAGATGCCGTGAGGCGCCAATGCTGATGGGCGCATCGAGTTGAAACTCTTCCGGTAAGGGAATTGGTGCTCGCCCGGAGCAATCGCCTTTGCCATCCAGTTCGGTATGCTCCGGGGCACGGGGCACGGGGCAACGAGTCGCCAGCGTACTGGTCAGGAGGTTGTCCTGTGCGACTCACTTTGCGCGTCGCTGGAGTTGCGACACTGTCCTGTACTGTCGCGCTTTGCGCGGCCTTCCTATCGCTAGGCGTACCGTCTGGGTCAGCCGCTTGGTCACCAGGCGCACTCTTCGCCCTGCCCGTGGACGTAGCCGTGAGCGGATCCCACGTGTGGGTAGCGAACAATTTTATGAGCTTGAAATCGCCGCTCGCCAACTCGGTCACCGAACTCAACGTCTCCAACGGTTCATTGGTGCGCGTCATCAGTCTTTCCCACATTGTCGGGGGGCTTAATGCGCCCAACGGCATTGCCGCGAGCGGTGCCCACGTGTGGGTGACGGACTTGAACCGCATCATCGAGCTGAACGCGAGCAACGGGTCGGTGGTGCGCGTCATCAAGGCCAAGGCTCGGTTCCACGCCTTCGAAAACCCCCCGGCGCTGTTCGCCATTACTGCGAGCGGTACCAAGGTATGGGTGGCGAACTTGAACTCGGTCCTCGAGATCAACGCGAGCAACGGCTCGGTGGAGCGGGTCATAGACGCTAAGGCCGACAGGTTCAGCATGCCCTTCGGGATTGTCGTGAATGGTTCGCACGTGTGGGTGATGAACAATGTCATAGACGACAGGATCACCGAACTCAACGCCTCGAACGGCTCGCTGGTGCGCGTGATCTACCGTAAGGGCGGCGTATTTAATCAGCCCGCGTTTACCGCCAGCGGTTCCCACGTGTGGATTGCGAACTACGACGGCAACTCAGTCATCGAACTCAATGCCTCGAACGGGTCGGTGGCGCGCGTCATCGGGCTTCGTGCCCTAATTGGATTCAACGGGCCCTTCACCATTGTTGCCAGCGGCGCCCACCTATGGGTCACGGATGATAAGACGGTCATCGAACTCAACGCGAGCAACGGCTCGCTGGTGCGCATCCTCAATGCCAAGGCCGACGGCTTTGATACCTCCTCCGCTGTCTATGCATTTGACGCCATTCACGTTTGGGTGGTGAACATCCAAAGCAACTCAGTGACCGAACTCAACGCGAGCAACGGCTCGCTGGTACGCGTCATCAAGTAGTTCTACTTCGGGGATTGACGGGTGTGAGCGCTTGAACTCGAGCGGACCAAACATTGCGCCCTCCCACTTCGAAATTGAACTGAATACGAGGCCGTAGTCATGGGGAGGTGACGGTAATCAGCGATCCGTAATTCGCGACTCCGACAACAATCAGACCTTCGACAATGGAAGTCGCCAGTGCATGGTTGCAGAAATGGCGAGCGTGTCCCGGGATTGCTAACTTTAGTTTTCAACCAACGTTGTAGCCGCCACAGTCAAAGGATTCTCAGATGAGTGAGTTGTTCCCAGCAAAATTCATCGCTGTCGAGGTGGTCATTTGCACTGATCCCACCCGCGAGTTCGAGTTCAACTATTGGCACGACACAGTCCGCACCCCGTATCTAAGGAAGACGGCTGGCATCGTCGACGTCTACCGATATCGAGACGTGCGACCTGACTACGGCGGCGGTTTCAAGGGCTTGGTGGACATCGCCGGCGAATACGCGCGTTACCTGACGCTGTACCGCATCAATGACGACGACCCGTGGGGCTTGATGCGACAGATCAAAGAAGACGAGGAGAAGGACGGAGGGTTCTTGGACTGCGCTCAGATCCTGGAGTTGACGGTGTGGGATTTCGTCGCCGGCCGGCAGTCGATCTCGCCGCCCCTCGGTTCTCCGACCAGGCTTCCGGACGGCATGCCGGAGTCGATCCTGCTCTTCTACTCGCACATGGACCCCTCGAAGAAGATGGAGCACGACGACTGGTGGCTCTACACCCATGCGCACGACGTGCTCGAGACACCGGGCCTGGTGCAGTGCTCTCGCTACTTGACCCTCAACCCTGAACCCGAGTTGCTCGACGCCAGAATCCTGAACGTCTACGAGATCGACGCCGACGATCCCGGGGCCGTCGTGCAGCGTGTCCTGGAAGATGACAGGAACATTCGACGCCCCCAAGGGCGCTTCAGTACCTTCACCCTCCCCGACACACCGCTCTCGATCGGCTCTGGCGTCTATCGGCATTGGGACCGGATGACGAAATAGTCTGTTAAATCAATCGGTGTGGATCCGAGGTCTCCGGATCGGCGTCTTCAGCGACGGCGTGCCCGACCGGCACTTGTTCGTGTGGTGACTGCGAATCTCGCCTTTTCCGACGTGACGGTGGCGGGATCCTTGCCGGCTGTAATCCGACCCGGCGTTATGACCCAGAGGCGCCTTTCAATCCACGACCTTGTCCTACGACGTACATCAGTGGTTCACCGTTGACGTATCGGGTGATCTGCGAAGCGGCCAGGGTCAAGGCCCTGGCATGGCCCTCACGGGTATAGCCACCAATATGTGGAGAGACGTACGAACCCTCGAGAGTCCAGAGGGGGTGATCAGGCGGTAACGGCTCGGCGTCATACACGTCCAAGACGGTGCGCAGGCGTCCTGCCGCCACTTCATTCACCAAAGCGGGAAAGTCGATGACGGGACCGCGGCCAGCATTGATCAGCAGAGCGCCGTCCTTCATCCTCGCCAGCATCGAGGCGTCCATGAGTCCGCGCGTCTCGTCCGTCAGCGGGGTGATGAGGATCACCGCATCGGCGTCACCCAGGTGATCGGGAAGATCCGTTACGGAAAGGATGGACCCCCGGGCAGTCCTGGCAAAACGGAATACTTTGATATCCATCGCTTCGCATCGGCTCGCTATCGCCTGACCGATTGGCCCCATTCCGACGACCACGACTTTGCTGCCGGACAACTCATGTCGCCACAGCCGTAGCCACTCTCGACGGGGCTGGCGAGCGACGGCGCCCGTTACTCCGCTGAAGACGCCGAAAAGAGCGCCCATCACCCACTCCGCGACGGCCACGTCACGAGCGCCACGCGCGTTGCAGAGCTGGGCCAGTTCAGGGAGGTTGTCCTCAACGCCGTCGTAGCCAGCCTTTAGAACCTGGACGACCCTCAACTGCTCCATCTCGTGCAACCGAGGAACCAGATCCGGAACGCGCAGGGGAAGCACCAGGAACTCGATGGCGGCGATCGAGGCGAAGTCGTCCACTACTTCGGGCAGTTCAAAGATCTCCACGGGCAGGTCCTTCGCTAGCGCGGCCGCGATGACGTCCGCTCCGCCTGGCGGGACTCCAACGATGATGTTACGAACGCCATCCGATGACATACGACTAGGACCTGTTCTTTAGGGAATCAACGTTCTTATCAGGATGTACTCGAAGACCGGCGTCGAGTGCTTCGCGGCTCCATCGGCCGGCCTCGCCGGGGGCGGCGCTGCGGTCGTGGCCGTTTCGAGGTTCAAGCACCAATCATCACGACTTCCTGAGGGTAACTGTGCAGCCTCTCGGGCGGACCGTCACCGGTGATGAGGAAGTTGTCGCAGATCCACGAATCAAAGCCGCCGCCGAACTCGTAACTCGGATGACAGGTGATGTTCATGTTGGCTGCGATCGTCGCCGGCTCATCGAAACGCACCAGTGGACGCTCGACCAAGTCATAGCCCTGGCCGTGACAGTGAAGCCGCGTCTCACCAGGCCGACCATTCTTCGCCATAAAGGCGTTGTACTCGTTCCACACCTCACTACACGCGACGCCTACTTCCAGCAAGCCCACGCAATACTCCTGGGCCTGTATGGTGAACGCGCACTCCTCGAGCATTTCGTTGGGAACGGGCCCGAGCGACGCCATCCTCCCGAGTTCGGCGTACTGGCCCCCTGGTCCATTGCACTCAACAAGGAGACGGATCACGTCGCCTTCCTCGATGATCTTCGCCTGGTTGTGCGGCGGACCAAATGGACTGCTGCGTCCGGGCTGCCAGGAGGAGCACAGGTACAGTCCTTGCTCACTGCCCATGGAGCGTGCGGTGAACTCCGCTATCGCCGTTAGCTCACTCTCGCGCATCCCCGGTTTGAGCGCTGCGAACGCCGCCTCCATCGCCGCGTCCTGAACGGCGCAGGTGCGCCGGACCAGTTCCAACTCTTCGGCCGACTTGACCATCTTCACTTCATCGATGACGTCCCAACCCTCCACGAACTTGACGTCGGGCATCGCACGGCGGACATATTCAATCGTCGGGTAGGACACTTCGGCGCTCGCCGGCACGCCAATCGTCGCGTGTTCAAAGCCTGCGAGCGCCGTGACGATGAGTTCCGCGTCGTAGTACCGCGTGTAGCCGACGCTCGCGTAACTCGGCGTCGTCAGGACGCGACCGATCCCGTGAAGCGGACCACCGCCATGGGGCAGGATCTGCTCACCATGAAAAGGGCCCTGGCGAACCAGCGTCGCGTCCCCTTCGCGGGGGAAAACCAAGGAGACGGGGTAGCCGTTACCGGCCGGAACGTCGCACAGATAGCGCACCGCTCCACCCATATAGTCGTTGTTCGCCTGGCACACGAGGACATCAATCCCGCGGTCCGCCATCCTGTCGCGTACGGCTCTCCAACGGCGTTCAAGCTCCGCGTTCGAGATCGGAGTGTTGATCCTCGATATCGCTGGCATGTAGTCTCCTCAACTCGTTTACGACAAATCCGGGACGAGTCTAGTTCTCCACTAGATTCCGACCGGCGTGCCACGAAGGCTCTGGTTGGTGAAGCGAGCAACACGTGGACGACGACACGACGAGTGTCGTACGTGGACGACCGACGTCGCATCTGATGCCGCACTCGTCCATTGTGAGCTGTTCATCTCACTCTCTCGCTTGCACACGAGCCGTGTCATTGCGAGTGCCCTTTCGATGACGCCCACGTGCTACGGCGCGAGTTGCTGGCGATCGCAGAACTCATCGATGACGTCCTTGTCGATGACCGACACTCCACACTGCGATAGCAAGGTCGCTAGCGTCGTCACTTCAAGGCGCCTCGGCCGGGGCATCGGAGCACGCATCAATGGATTGGCGATGAAGCCGCGCAACCACGCCCCCGCCTTGTAACGAACGTGCAGTCGCCCGAAGTCGGAGAAGACGTACTCGTTCAACTCCGCGAGCCCGCTCGTCCAGATCTCGGTGGCGCGAGCGACGTCGCCAGACTTCCACGCCGCAATATGGTCCATCATGGGTTCCAACGCATAGTTAAAGGCCCCGGAAGACGTGCCGTCGAACGCGTTGTTCGCCAGATTCTCGTGGAAGTACTTCCCAACCGCGCCAAGGATGTCCACGGGGCGATCGGCCTCGCGAATCACCCGCGACACGGCGCGATAACCGTCGTAGTTGTACGTCATCTTCCACCCAACGACGTTCGGCACCTCCGCGATGACTTGGCGAGTCACGCGGTCAGAGAGCCCCACGCCAAAGGCCGCGCTCGTCTTGCCCACGGGATGAATCACCATCGGGAGGTCGACTTCAGCGCGAATCGCGTGAAGGAGGTCGATGAGGACCTCTGGGTACTTGTCGGAGTCCCAGGACTGGGTGATGTCGCCGGCCCCGATCGGGGGGAAGACGAAGAGTCCCTGCACGCCGGCGTCCGCGGCGTCCCGAGCGGTTCGTACCGCTCCGACGGTGGTGACGTCGACCACACCGCCGAGCACCGGGGCCCGGCCGGCGGTCTCCTCGAGTACTGCGCGGATCACCTGCTTACGCTCTTCGTAGTCGAGCGCGAACAACTCCCCGGCCTCCGGGTTGGCCATGATCGCCATTCCGGCTTCCAGGTACTCCGGGGTGAGGAATCGGCGAATGAAGGATCGATACCCCTGCTCGTCGATCGAACCATCCTCGAGAAAAGGAAGAACGGGGGTCACGAACAGCTTTCCAAACGGCTCGTACTTCATTACTCTGCCTCCTTCGGAGAACGGCGCTCCTGGTGTAGTTTAATCGGTGGTACAACGTGTATCGTAATACGGGATAGTTGTCGAGAGCAATGCCTGATGGAATGCACGACGATCCCACCTTCCTCCGACATCGGAATACGTCTCGGATTCGTCGCACCCGTGGCCCATCGGCACTGATGTGAGAGACGTGAATCGCCGGACACTCGAACTCGCCACCTCGAGTAGTGTCTCACTTCGCTCGACGACGTGTGCGGGACCTACGCACGGGCGTGGCGACGTCAACAAAGGAAATCGGGGCTCGGATTTGCGGCGAGCAAAAAAAGCCGTGACGAGTACTGCGGTCAGTTTCGAATATTGAGAAACGTGTTATGGACGAAATCAATCGGGTGACGCCACAGCACAACTAGAAGGAGACAGTCATGGACGGTAAAATTGCATTGGAAGAGCATTTCGCGATACCGCGTTATGGCGGGCGCCCGCATTTCTTGAGCTTGGAAGTTTGGCAGGACGTCGAGCGTCGACTCTCGGACTTCACCGAGCTCCGTCTGGGACTGATGGACGAGACCGGAATCGGGCACGCCATCATCTCGCTCACGAGTCCCGGCGTGCAAGGAGACCACGATGCGAAGGAGGCGGTCGACGGTGCGCGGACGAGCAACGACGTCCTCGCCGAGGCGATTGCTGCGCATCCCGATCGCTTTGGCGGTTTCGCCGCGGTCGCGCTCCAGGACGTGGAAGAGGCCGTCGCGGAACTGCACCGAGCCGTCACCGAACTTGGATTCCACGGAGTGCTCATCAATAGCTTCTCCGACATGCCTGATGGGAACGCCGCTCACCTCGACGAGGAACGCTTCGACCCGTTCTGGAGTGCCCTCGAGAACTTGGACGTGCCCCTCTACCTTCACCCGCGGCTGCTTCCGGCGGATCAGCGCGTCGCGATGGTCAAGTGGCCCGAGATGGCCGGTCCCGTGTTGGAGTTCACCACCGAAACTTCGGCCGCCGCGCTTCGGCTCATCACGAGCGGCGTGTTCGATCGCCACCCTAGAGCCCAAGTGATCCTCGGCCACCTCGGCGAGACGTTGCCTTACAACATCTGGCGGATCGAGAATCGCATGCGCAAGGCCACCGATCGCCCCGCCCTCGAACGAAAACTCACCTCCTACCTGACCGACAACTTCTACATCACCACCTCCGGGCACTTCTTCACGCCGAGCCTGTTAACGGCGGTCGAAGTGATGGGGAGCGACCGGGTCATGTTCTCGGTCGACTACCCCTTCGACGAGATGCCCCAGGGATCGGAGTGGTTCGACAACGCCACGATCGACGAGGACTTGCGCCGCAAGATCGGCCGCGAGAACGCCGTCCGGCTCTTCTCACTGTGAACCGTTCGCCGAAGCGGAGCGTCACAATCGAGCAGAGCGGGATCGATTGACGCGAGTGACGTCGCCGAAATGAGTGGCGCTACGTCGGCCGGGAGTCTTCTAGTTGCGTACATCGCTGTGCCTCCACGAGAACCTGGCGGGTCGCCACTGTGACGCCTTGACCGTCTCGCACCCAGACACGTAAGCACACGACGTCGCCCTCGCACGCGAGCGCCGAGTCATCGTGGCTCAGCAGCGGCGCCTCGACGAGCGTCAGTCCCATCCCCGTCGCCTCGAGGATGACGCGGTCCGCCGCCGAGCCAAGTCGGTCAGTCAGGGCGGCCTGCAGTGACGCCCCCGACGATCCGGCTCGCAGGGCGGACTGGGCTACTTCGAGCGCTTGGGCGCACAACGACGTCGTCGGTCCCTGATCGGGCCCGCTCACAGCGAGGTCCGCCCAGTAGCCGAGGTACTCCGCGGCGACGTAGACCGAGAAGGGATCGCTGCTCCATGACGTAGAGCCGGCTCCGCCCTCCGGCCACGGCCGCAAGGAGCCGTCCCGGGCGAGGGCCAGGGCCCGAAAGTCCCGACATCCACGGAGCTTCGCCACTCGTTCCGCCACCACGAGCGCGCCGTGGACGTCGCCGGTCGCCCGCAACGACGCCGAGAACGCCGACCCCGCCTCGCCCAGGATGGCGCGCCCCGCGCGCATCGCGCTCATTTCGCGCTCGCGCTTGTTTCGACGTACACCGTCGAGTGCGTCGTCGAAGGTGACGACCTCGTACGCGACGAGCGCCGCGAGCACGCCGTCGGCCCGGGCCCGGTTGAGGCACTCGTCCAACCCCGCCACGGCGATGGGGCCCCCGGTGACACCGTGCTCTTCGAGTACTGATGCGATTCCCGCTCCGAGCTGTGGGAACCAACGAACATCTTGGACGACCGACATACCCTTAATGAAAGGGTGGTCGCGGGCCCCGCCGAGTCCGGCCAGAAGCGTGGGTTCGACACCCGGGACGCAGATGAGCGTCGCCAGAGCGCCAGCGGTCAGGTAGTTCGACAGATAGCCAACGAGGCCTGGGTGAGAGGAGTCCGCGAAACCCACGACGGCGACGGCGCCCATCGCCTCGGCGGCCCGCTCCACCACGAGGCGACGCTCCTCGAACTCGTCTGGAGGCAGCAAGGCTCGATCCCACGTGTTGCGTCCGTGCTTCATGACCGGTTCCATCGTATGGATCACCTCACACCCCCACGGCCGCGAGCTCGCCCTGGCGCGAACTCATCAGACGTGCCCCACCTGGCTCAACGATCACTGGTTCGCCACAGAGCAGGTACCCC
>OBLU010005448.1_pt1 | contig 11402 bp, 14 predicted proteins | sample 1518681 | NCBI WGS metagenome assembly OBLU01 (sample SAMEA3539304, study PRJEB22396) | soil metagenome | biome: tundra; feature: field; material: soil | place: USA | collected 2010-05 | depth 0.15 m
GGAGCGGCGGTCCGTGCTCCTTGCCGATCTCGGTGAGCAAGGTGCCAGGAAGCCGAGTTGACTTCTCCCCGCCCTGAAGGACGGGGATTCCGGCGGTGGGGGCTTCGGCGCCGCCGTCGATGTCGATGACCTTGCCGGTGACGTAGCTGGCTGCGGGTGAGGCGAGCCACCTGGCGGCGTTGGCGACGTCAGCGACCGTGGCTAGCCGGTGCAGCGGGGTGGCGGAGACGATCCGCGCCAGCAGCTCGTCGGTGAGGACCGCTTTCAGGCCGGCCGGACATTTCCGATCCCGGATCATGCACGCGCATTCGCCGTAATGCCGAGATATGGCTCATCGGTCGGCGGAGGACTGCCGGCGGTTGGCTTCGGGTGGAGGTTGCCGCGGACGCGCTGGAGGAAACCGTTCACGCTGCAGGCGTCGCCGCCGTACCGGTAGCCGCTTGTGCCCGGAGCAAATTAGCTGTTGCCAGCGCCCGTCCACCGGGCACGGAGTTGCTCCATGAGTTGGTTTGCCTTGTCCTCGGTGATCTCGATGAAGTCGTTTTCCAGGTCCCCACGCTCAGCAGAGACTAGCGACGAACTGCTCTTCCAGACCAGATTCCGGGTGAACGCTTCATCACGCAAGCCCCCTGCCTCCGTGTAGGTACGGCGGAACAGGCCCGCAGGGCGTTCACGGCTGCTGAGGTCGTTTACGACAGCGTAGTAAATGACTCTATCTGGCATCTGCGCCTCTCTCTGGGTAGTCGGGAATATCAGCTGCGCCGGGCGGAACCGGGATCTCAGCGGACACCCTTTGCTGGAAGGCTTTCAGCACCATCTTCTCGAACTCATCGGCCTGTTGAGTGCGGAGTCGTTCGTAAGCGCCGTGGGTGAGCTGCTTGGCCTCGAAGCTGATGCGGGTGTGAAACTGCACTTCAAATCGCTGCCCGGTATCGGGCTCGATCCTCAGGCTGAATAGCTACCCTTGTACTGCTCACTGGACCAGGAATTCTTGAGTTTTTCCAGCTCAAAGCCCTGGTCTTTCAGACGTCCCAGGTCAGCCCAGACGCCCTGAGTGTAGCGATCCTCCCGATACTGAAAGGTGTACCGGATCGTGTCCGACACACTCGATACGGCTTCCTCCGGAGAGAAGTCAAACTCCTCCATCTTGTCGCAAACTTTCTCCTTGATGCGATCGCGGCCTTTCAGGCGGTACTCGAAGCCGATCAGGTGCCGGTCTGGATCCTGACTTTCCGTCACGCGCAGCGCGGACGAGATCCTTTCCTGCTCCCCTTCGGCGATCCGGTCGCACGCTGATTCAACCCGGCCGTTGACGGCGCGGTCCAGGACCCTGTCGCCATCCCCGTGCCAGGAGCCCGGCGGATCGTCAGACCTGTCGACCGGCGCGCGTTCCCCCGGCGGCCACTTCCGCTGGTACTCCGACCACATCCACCGGGACTCCTTGGCCGTCTCACCCCATTTCTCCGCCACGGCCTGCTCGGTGGCCACGGCCCTTTGCGCCGCAACGGACTCCTCCGCCGAAACCGCCACCCGCAGGTCGGCGTAATACTCCTGCCGCAGGCGCGTCTCGGCCTGGACACCACCGCTCCGGCCGGCCCGCCCGCCCGCCGCCACCCTGGTCATCGCGATGATCGGCGTGCCCATCCGGCGGCACGCCGACGTCATCGGGCCGGTCGATTCCCACCGGACCTCACCGCCGCCCTGCGGCGCAGGACGTGACATAAGGAGAGCAGCTCATGACAATAAGTAGCACGCCGGGCCTGGTACGGATAAGCGAGGACATCGGAACCAAGAATTAAACCGCCACCTTGTACGACGATGTCCGGCCCTGGCCGGTTCATCGGCGTGAACCAGGCCTGCAACCTAGGCAAGGGGATCATGTGATCCTTGAGCTTGATCCGGCGGAGACAGGCCTCCCGCGGCTGAAGGAGATTGGGTACGAGGTCTTTGCGTCGATCGAGTCGCTTTGCGGCTATGTCCGCCGCCAGAATCAGGAAGCCGTCGGCCCGGTGATGGCGCTGTAGGCAGACTTGCGCCACCAGGCGGCTCGATCAGGAAGTTCCTCGCCATTTCGTCCGACGGCAACCACATCCGCGCAGGATGGTGGCCTGCTCCCCGTCGGGCGCGTGGTTCTGATCCAACGGCGCCGACAAGACGAATCTCGGTCTCGGACTCGGACATGGAATTCTTTTCCGGCATGTGGAAGCGCAGGTTAGTCCAGCTCAGGTGCGCTGGTGGTGAGCGGTCCCGCTACCCGGTAGGGGCGGCAGCGGTGGCACGCCCGGAAGCCCGCGGCTTCGGCCGCGGCCGGATGGTCAAAGGTTCGGACGTTCTGCGCCAGCGGCCTGGCTGCGCACCCGGCCGGCGGTGGTTCATGAAGGGAAGTTCACCGTGCTAGTGAAAGTGTTTCCCATCAGGCTCAAGGACGGCATGCAGGACAAGGCCGAGGCGGTCGTGCAGGAATTCGCGCCGAAAGGGCAGCAGGCCCTGCAGCACGCACCGGACCTCGATGTCGAGCTCGGCCCGGACGAGACCTGCCCGCCGTCATCAGCGCCCTCTCGCGTGGCGAGATCGACGCCGGGTTCGGCAGGGTGCACCCGGCTGATGCGCCGGACGGCGATCTGGCGCACCGCTGACGCGGCTTGAGCCAGTGGACGCCATCCTCGGCACCGGCCATACGCTGGCGGACCGCGACGAGCTGCGCCCGGCGGACCTTCGCGGCAGCACGCTGGTGTTTCCCCGCTGCGGCGAGCTTGCTCGACTTCCTGGTGCGGTTCACCGATCCGGTGCTGATCTGGCGCCGCGTCGTCTTGCTGCCGCGCAGCTTCGGGTGCCCGGGCTAGCATGATTATTGTGACTGCGCTGCCCATCGACTCCCAGCAGGAGGATCCGCTCGACCCGGAGCGTATCCTCCGCGTCCTGCCGGATCGCGAGCATGAGACGTTCTTGGCGCAGTACCAGCAGGCGGTGGACGGTGCACACGATCCCGCTGGCTGGAAGCATCTGAAGCGCTTCCTGCGACTGTGGGCTGGGCGGGCTATCGCCGCGAACCGGCCGGGCTTTTACGAGGCGCGTGATCGGGCGCTCGCCGGTACTGGCGGGGGGATGCTGCTCGATGACGCTATCCGGCAGTACCGCACGGGCAAGTGAGCTACCGGCCCTGGCTTGACGGGGAGGCGCTACGCCAGATGGGCGGGCTGCCGCCCGATGCCCTCGATGTCTTAGTCCGGACCATGGCGCGCATCTGCGAGAACCCTTACGACCGGCTGTTCAGCATGGCGATGCGGGACGAGGATCCACAGGAACGGATGGCCGAGCTGGGCGACACGGGATTCATTCAGTTCACGGTCGATGAGGCTGTCGGCCTCGTCCGCGTCTATGACCTGGTCTGGCTCGGCTGACGGGGTGGTAGATCGGCGATCATGCGCTCGGTGACGGAGCAGGGAGGCGTTGACCTGGCTCCGCTTAGTTATCACTTCGGCTTCAAACCAGGCCTGCTAGCTGCGGCCCTCGACCTAATCGCGAGCCCGGCGTTATCGTGATGCGCCAGGGCTAGTGGCGGTGCGCGACTCCAAGGCCCCAGGCGGAGATATTTGACCCGCTTCACCCGGGTCATGGTACTTATCCGCCGACTGCCGCGAAGCTCGTTTGCCGTACGGGGCGACGGTGCCGACCTCGTTGAATTCCCAACTTCCCAGCTCATCCAGACGCGCGCAAAGGACGACTTCACTGCTCCGTGCCAAAGACGTGACCACCGGCGTATTCGACCGCTTCCGCTCGCTCGCTGTGGGCCATCATCGCGCTCCTGATGCCAGACCCGGCCACCGTCATGAGCCTCGCCATCAAGATCTTCGTCCAGCCCGGCACCATGCCTGGCTGGCTCAAGCCTGCGGCGCCGGCGGCCCCGTCACCTGACTCCGGGAACGGAACGGCATCCGTCGACTTCCGATGTACACGGGGTCAGCCGAGGCCATCGCCCTGGCGTGCAGCCTCGAGGAGCGCGAGCGCAGGGCCGATTTCCAGGCCCGCCTGGCCCAGGAGCACGAAGGCCCCGGCCAGCCCTGATGGCGCTACGGGGCCGCGGTCAGGCCGGCGGGTGAGCCGCGAACTCCGTCGCGACGATGCGCTGGTCGGTTCGGCCGTCGGAGGTGCCCGGCGGCGAGCATGTGCGGCACGACGGCCCGGGCGACCAGGAAGTAGCCGAGCACGTTGGTGGTGAACAGGTCGCGGAAGCCGTCCGGGCTGACCTGCCAGAAGCCGACTGGTTCGGTCATGAAGTGCGGGTTGACGGTGCGCATGCCGATGCCGACGTTGTTGACCAGTACGTCGAGGCCGCCGAGGGTTGCGAGCGCGCGATCGACCCCGATCCGGATGGCGGCGTCCTGGACGCGCTCCTCGGTCCGGCCGGTGAAGGCAACGCGGGCCCCGGCCTCGGCCAGGGCCTGGCCCATGGCGAAGCCCAGGCCGCTGGTACCTCCGGTGACGAGCGCGCAGACTCCTTGGAGATCCGGGTCAGACGGCTGATTCACGCCGCCGACCTTACCGTGACGCGGCGGTAGGTTGAGATGGCGGTTATGTCAGGGAAGGAGCTGGTCACGACGTCCGGTGAGGCTGGCTACGATCCGATGCGGCAGTTCGCCGAACTAGCCGGGGACGTGCGAGATCCTTATCCGATGTTCGCCGGGATCCGGGCAGAGACCCCGGTGCTGCACGTCGAGGTGGGCGGCGGGTCCGGGCGGTACCGGCACGACGAGAAGGCGCCGCGGATCACCTCGCTGTTCACCGTGACCAGCTACGAGCTCGCGCAGCAGATCCTTACCGACCACGAGCGGTTCTCCTCGGCCGCCACCGCGATGACCGTCGGGCAGGTCATGGGGCGGACCATCCTGGAGATGGACCCGCCGGAGCACCAGCGGCACCGAGCCCTGGTGGCCAAGGCCTTCCGGGCGCGGATCCTGGACCGGTGGAGCGACACGATCATCGGCAGGTGCGTCGGGGAACTGATTGATGAGTTCGTTCGGGACGGGCACGCCGACCTGATCCCGCAGCTGACGTTCCCCTTCCCTGTCCAGGTCATCGCCCGGATCCTCGGCCTGCCCGAGGCCGACTGGCCTCGCTTCCTGCGGCTGTCGACGCAGTTGATCGCGGTCATGCGGAACTGGGAGGGCGCTCTTGCGGCCAGCCGGGAACTGCGCGGGTACTTCGCCGAGGTCATCGCCGACCGGCGGCGGCATACGCGTGACGACCTGGTGAGCCAGCTGATCTCGGCCGAGGTGGACGGGCGCCGGCTGAGCGATGACGAGATCTACCCGTTCCTGCTGCTACTCTTGCCGGCCGGGGCGGAGACTACTTACCGGTCGTCGAGCAACCTGCTGTTCGGCCTGCTGTCCCACCCGGGCCAGCTGGATATGGTGCGGGCCGACCGGGGGCTGGTGCCGCAGGCGATCGAGGAGGCACTGCGGTGGGAGACGCCGCTGCTGACCGTGGCGCGTTTGGCTACCGAGGACGTGGAGCTGGGCGGAGTGCGCATTCCCGCGGGGAGCTTCGTGGCGGTGTCGCTGGGGGCGGCGAACCGTGATCCGGGGAGATACGCCGAGCCGGATGCCTTCGATATCGGGCGGGAGGGCGGGCAGGCCATCTCGTTCGGCAGCGGAATTCATAAGTGCCTGGGGATGCACCTGGCGCGGATGGAGATGCGGGTGCTGCTGAATGCGGTGCTCGACCGGCTGCCGGGGTTGCGGCTCGATCCTGATGCGGAGGACGTGCACATCCACGGGCTGATTTTCCGGTCGCCGCCGAACCTGCCGGTTCGGTTCGAGGCAAGCCGCTGATGCCGCGATCTCACACCGGTTGCCGACCGCGCGATCAGCGGCCAGACTGGCCGAACTCACCGGGGAAGGCTGATGACCCTTGGGGCTCGCGGCGTTCCGTGCCAGAATCCTGAGCGGCGATGAACGACATGGACACGGCCTTGCTGGCCGGCCTTTCTCTCCGACGTCCAGGCCCTGCTGGCCAGGTCGCCGCTCGCTGACACGCGGCTGCTCGAGCTGGCCGCCAGTTGGGACGGACTGGCGTCGGCGCAGGCCAGGATGGCCGAGGCGCTGCAGCTGTTCGTGGTGACGTGGGACCCGCTCGAATGGCTGGTGCCCCCGCCCCGAGGCGGTGGCCACCGCCAACGCCCGGCCGCTCGAAATCGTCGTGTACGTGCCGGTGTGATCGCTGGCCGAGATGGCGCAACGGCATGGAACGACGATAGCGGCCGTGCTAGCCGGGCTCGGCCGCCGCGCCATCACCACCGCCGCGGCTCATGAGGACGCCGTTACCTCCTGGGCCGGCGGCTGGGAACGCGCTCATCACGGACGAGTCCGCCTCGTGGGACGCTATCGGCCTGGGCACGATCACCGATTTCGTGCAGCAGGCTTCCGGCCCCGTCGACTTGGACCGGTCGCTGGTCGAGCTCACGGTGACGGCTGCTCCCCTGCCGGTATGTCCGGCCTGCGCGGGGTCGCCGGTTCAAGTTCCCCGCCGACCTGGACGATGCCGGGACCGCATGTGCCCGCCGCACCGGAAAGAGGCGCGCGCGGTGATCAGGAGGCGGCTGGCCCGGGCGGAGGCCAGCAACCCGGCCGGGTGGCAGATGCTCGCGGACACCTCGGCCCGGCTGTCGCTGCCGCACCTGCCCGGCGGGCTGGCGACGAGGCTCGCGCCGAGAAGGACCTGATGCGGCGCGCCCGGCTACTAGCCGAGGCCGCGGTCGGGTTCGCGGGCCGCCCGGGCGACTTCGGCAGCGCGCTCGCGGAAAGCCATGATCAGGCGGAGCGCTCCCCGGCCTGGCCGGTTACTCTCATCCGCGATCTGGGCCGCGCCGGTCAGGGAACCGAGGCGGTGACGCTGAGCGAGACGCTGGCCGTCGTGGACCCGGCTCGGCACGGCCTGTTCGCTGGTGAGGCGGCCATCGCGCTGGCCGAAGCCGGGCTGGCCGACGACGCGCGGGCAAAGATCGCCGAGGCGGCGCTTGCTTATTTCCAGGTGGCCCTGCCGCTGGCCCAGCAGGCAAAGGACTACAAAGCGATCCGTAACCTGTCGGCGCGGATTTTCCGGCTGACCAGCCCGGCCGGCGAGACGGTGCAGCGCCGCCAGCCCCGCTCCAGGCCGAGCAGGTCTCAGCGCAAGGGCCGACGATAACCGGAGTATTCCGGCTACGCCGGACTCAGCGCAGTAGGGTCCCCATGTGGAAGATCAGCGACGGCTGGCCGCGCTGGGCCGGGATGCGGCGTGAATGGCCGTCGTGGTGAGGAGGAGCTCGCTCGGCTCATCGAGCGCAGCGCGGAACTGAAGCGGGACCTCGTGGACTTCGCCTGCAGCCCGCGCCTGGAGCGGTCGCTGGCCGCAGCCATGGCGGAGGCCGACCTGGAGGAGCTCGAGGAGGCCGATGCGATCGGCATCATCGACCGGTTCGCGTTGCAGTACCGCATGCGGACGGCAGGACGGTCGTCTCGGTGATCGGCGCCCGCCTGGCCGAGCTCGCACTGGACGGCCGCAGGTAAACTCGCGAACGCCGGCTGGCCGGAGCGCCATGCGAAATAATGGCCGATCATGGATCTCAGCGCGGAAGAATGGAGCCGCAAGGGCGCGACGTTGAGCGACAAGACGGCGCGAGCGGAGTTCGGCCTGACGCAGGACGAGATCATCGCGGCGATCCGCGCGGGCAAGCTCCAGTACCGGCCTGCCGCGATGCACGGGAACCCATGGCTGCGACTGCTCCGCCGCGAGGTCGAGGATCTCGTCAGCGCCCGGCATGGCGAGCGATACCTGCGGGAACGGCAGGCACGAGCCGAGCTGGCGCGCGTCAACCGCGAGCTGAAACAGCTCCGTACTCAGCTCGCCGCGCTCGAGGAGAGACGGTCGGTGCTCCTGGCCGAACTCGGTGAGCAGAACCTTAGGAAGCCGGGATGAGCACCTCCGCCAGCCCGGCCAGCCGCGCGGTCACCTCACCGGCGTCGAACGTGTCATCCAGCTCGGCCTGATACTCGTTGAAGGCCCAGATCCCGCCGCAGTCCTCCGGCGGCGCCTCCCGCCGGCCGCCGGTGCAGCGCGGGTAGGCGACCCCCTGCTCGGCCGGCGCGATCTTCTCCACCACGATGTCGTGCCGCCAGTCGTCACCGAAGTCGTAGGCGTACACGACCTTCGTTTTCTCTGCCGCGGCCACTTGGGCCAGGGCGGCGGTGGCCTCATCTTTCCGGTCCGACCAGTCATCATCGTCGTCCGGTGCGCCGAACTCACCGCAGACCGTCTCGAACGCGTGCAGGTGGTAGCCGTGCCAGTCGAAAGCGACCTGCATGACCTCGTGTACCTGGTCCAGCCGCATGGCGCTGGGGATCTCGATCCGCCGCCAGACCGGCGGCTTGGAGCCGTACAGGCTCACCTTCACGCGGTGCACGGTAGTCGCGGCCTGCTTCGGCAAACGCGGCAGCTTCTCGATGGCGACGCGTTTGCCGCCGACGAACGTCTGCTGGCCGAGCCGGTCCAGCATCTGCTGCATCAGGACGTCGCCCGCTTTCGCCTCGACCTGCAGCAGCATCCGGGCGAGTTCATCGGCCGATGGCGTCGGCTTCTTCGACATGCCGCCATTGTTCCAGGTATTGCGCAGATCCCGCCTGCATCGCGCCGAGAAGGAAATCCGGTGATCTACCTGCTCGACACCTCGGGTCTGGTCCGCCGGACCCGTTCGGTGAAAAGCCCGGCCACCGGCCGGTGCCGCTCGGCGGGGCGGTCAGACAGCGCCATCGACGAGCATCCTGTCCAGCTTCGCGTAACCCTCGTCGACACCGACCTCCATACCGCTACGCAGCCACGCGTCGCGGCTTTCGAAGCTGTCGACCAGCGACTGCGTCCGCAGCCGCGTACGCCGGTCGCCCAGGTCCTCGAACCACAACGTCTCCAGCGCGACTCCGTCGGGATCGCCCTCGAACGTGAAGGTCTGCACGATACGGTCCGGCCGTACCTCATGGAGCAGCCGCGGAACCCGTACTCCGTGCCGTCGTGCACCGAGACCTACCGCCAGCTGCCGCCGGTACGCGCGTCCCAGTGCTCGATCCGGGTGGTCATGGCGTCGGGACCCACCCACCGAGCAAACAACACGGGATCGGTGTGGGCGCGGAACAACTGCCCGGGCGTTGCCGCGAAGTCACGAGTCATCCGGATGACCGGCAGCTTCGGGTCGGCTTCGATGACCATCTCCGTGATCTTGTTCATCCTCGTCTCCCTTCATCTCCGCCAGAAGGGCGTCAAGGCGGCGGTAGCGCTGCTCGACGCGGTCCCAGTGGCGCTCGATCCAGGTGTCCATCAGGTCGAGGGCCCGGACCTCCAGGCGTACCGGCCGGGGCTGCGGCCCTTGCGGCCGGCTGACGAACCCCGGCGTCCTCGAGCATGGTTAACCGCTGGCGGCCGCGCTCGGCGGCGAGGCCTGGAAGGCCTGGATCGCGAGCGCGGCGAAGCGCCGGGAGGCCGCGACCCGGGCGGCCGGTGAGGTGGCGTGGATGCCGTCGTTGGCCATGAGCATGAGGATCAGGTCGTCCAGGACGAAGTCGGGGCGGAGGTGACCAGCCTTCTTGGCGCGGCGGGCTAGTTTGGCGACCGAGTTCAGCGCGTATTCGCGGCCTGCGGTGACGTCCATCGCGTTGGGGAAGGCCGACCTGAAGGCGGCGGCGAAGCCGCGGTTGCGTGCGTGCAGCTCACAAACCTTCTCGATCACAAGGCAGAAACCATGCCACGGATCGGGGTCGGCGAGCCCTTCGTCGACGATGGCGCGGCATGCGCACAGCTGGTCCGTGAAGGCTTCGGTGGCCAGCATCTGCTTGGCCGGGAAGTGGCGGTACAAGGTGGCGGGGCCGACCCCGGCGCGACGGGCGATCTCCCGCATCGGCACGTTCAGCCCTTCGGCGGCGAACGCTGCGCGGGCCGCGTCGAGGATGCGCTCGCGGTTGTCCAGGGCGTCTGAGCGCAGGTTGTGAGACAAACGGACGGTCACCACTCTCACTTTAGCCAGCCCGGCCGCAGCGTCTATTAGCGTCCGAATCGATCCCAGGACAATCGACCCCAGGACGAGGAGACGACAGTGAAGGCAGTTGAGATCCAGGCGTTCGGAAGTCCGGAAGGCCTGGCCGTCATCGACCTCCCTGACCCGAGTCCCGCCGACGGGCAGGTGCTGATCGCCACCGAGGCAATCGGCGTCGGCGGCGTCGACGCCGTAATCCGGAGCGGTGCCATCGCTGGCTACGGCTTCACCGAAGGTCACATCCTCGGCAGCGAGGTAGCGGGGACCATGACCGCAGTCGGCGGTGGCATCGACACGTCATGGGTCGGTCAGCGCGTGTGGGCATTCACCGGCCTAGGTGGCGGCTACGTCGAGCAGGCGATCGCCCCAGTCGAGGAGATCCTCCCCCTCCCCGCGAACTTGTCCGCCGTAGACGCGGTGACGCTCGGGAGCTCTGGAGTGGTGGCCCACTTCGGCCTGGCCCATGCCCGCTTCGCTCCTGGCGAGTCAGTGCTGGTGCGCGGCGCGGCCGGCAGCATCGGGATCATGACGGTCCAGCTCGCGGCTCGTGGCGGTGCCAGCGCGGTGGCGGTCACGACCTCGTCGGCCGAGCGCGGCGATGGCCTGCGCAAGCTCGGCGCGACCCACATGCTGGACCGCGCCGGCGAGGGAGGCGAGGACGCTCCCGCGGGCTATGACGTCATCATCGACATCGCCGCCGGTGCTGACATGCCTTCTTTTTTCGCCAGGCTCAACCCGAACGGCCGCATGGTGGTCGTGGGCGTCGTTGCGGGCTACCCGCCGGCGGACTTCGGCATGACGATGATGGCAGCGTTCCAGAAGTCGATGTCGTTCGCGACCTTCAGCACGGACACCGTACCCGAACCCGACCGGCGTGCCGTGCGGATCGAGCAGTTCGAGGCGGCAAGTCGCGGGGAGCTGCAGATGGTGGTGCACGAGGCGCTGCCGCTCCAAGCCGTGCTGGCTCAATGGAAATCCCGGCGGGAATCAGCCACCCTGGCGTGCGCGCGGGCCACCGCGACCCGCGCCTTTCCCCGTTGCTGCTGCCCGGCTGCTTGCGGGCCAGGGACTTCTGGAGCCTGCGCAGCTTCCGCTCGGCGCGGCGCAGGAACTTCGGGGACCGGATCACCGTCCCGTCCGACAGCACCGCGAACCACGTCAGGCCAAGATCGATACCCTCCCGCCGATGCCGTCGGGCCCGCGAAGACTCCTCTCCACCGGAGCGTAAGCGTGATCGCCTCATTGGTGTTCGGTCCGCAGGCATCATCAAGATGCTCGAGGGCCGCCACGGAGACACCTACCCCGGCATGGCCTGGGAACCCAAGGCCGCCTTCACCGCCGTCGC
>OBLU010005450.1_pt1 | contig 11401 bp, 6 predicted proteins | sample 1518681 | NCBI WGS metagenome assembly OBLU01 (sample SAMEA3539304, study PRJEB22396) | soil metagenome | biome: tundra; feature: field; material: soil | place: USA | collected 2010-05 | depth 0.15 m
GGTCGAACGATCTGTGCCACCTCCTCCAAGGCTTTCCTGCCAAGACGCTGGCCAAGCTCGGCCAGGCTGATTCGCTCCGGGTCCGTCAGCCGCAATCGCCCTTTAATCTGGCTCTTGAGGATCCGATTCTCCGTCACCAAGTATTCGTTTTGCAGGAGGAGCTCCTGGTCCACCGAGCCGGTGATATAGGCGAGCATTCGTTTCCAACTCATGGAGCCAAAGTGAATCAGGGCTCAACTCCGCAGGCAACCTTTCGCTTGTCCTGCAAATCCTTGTGGATCGCCCGGTTCGAGTTATTTGACCTTACGGGTTTAATTTCGACTTTGCCGGTGAGGCCGTGAAGTCCCTTGTCTCCTGCCTCCGAACATTCGCTGTGGAACGTATGCGTTCCCACCACCGGCGGTGCGTAGCGCACTTTCCAGACGTTGGTTCCGGCCCAAAAAGCCGGCACGCGAAGTTCGCTTCCTTTCGGGCCCATGAAGGTAACGTCGAGCGTTACTTCGTTGAACGGGTCCGTATAAGCGCAGGTGGCCGTGAACGTCAACTCGACCATGACGTTGGCTTCCGTCCGCAGGCCCTGCTCTTTGGCTGCGACGGCGAACGCCACTCCTGCCCAAAGCAACAAGGCAAAGAACAACTTATCCGCTGATCTCCAGGTTACATTTTTGTGCGGCAACCCGATGCCAAGCAATAACGGTTTGGGGTTGGAAGAGCAGCAGGACGTGTCGCCAGTGTGGCCAACAGCGCATCAGACCAACCCAAAGCAGCCGGTCGGCGGCGCGGAGTTTAGGTTTGCGCGTCTGTCGAATGAGCATGGCGAGTTGATGTCGGAACGCCAGATTTTCAAGCACGAGCCGGGAACGGGGTTGGAAGCCGGAGAGGAGGGCGCGCAAAAGCGCGAAAATGAGATCGAGCATGGCGGGACCAGCTTTGGCGGACGAGGTTGAAAAATCAATGTTTTCGATGGATTACGGGGTTTTCGCTACCCACAACGGGCACGGGAATGTTTTGAAGCCCCTTTCATTTCGAGCTCAGGTACTCGACGGCGAGTTTAGCGATTCGGTCTTTCTCCGCCGCAAGCTGCCGAGTTGATTCGGCAGCGGCGGCCCTGGCGGTCTGCAATTTGGCCGCGGCGCTCTTGGCTGATTGGGTGAGCGGTTTGATCTGCGCGGTCAGTTGAGCGAGCCGTGGCCCGGCGGCACGCAGGAGATTCTTGGCGGTTTGAACCCGATCGGCAGCCGTTTTCAATGCGTTTTGTTTTTCAAGCAGCAGCGGCACCGTCGTTTCCGCCTCCGGGTTCTGGGCCGCGGCTTTACCCGCTTTTTTCAGCGCAATCCGAGCGGAATCGGCCATTTTGTCAGCTTCTTGAACGTCCCCCTGCAGGGCTTCTATTCTGGCGGGTTGCGCCGCGAGCGCTGCCTTGGCTTCGTTCAAATCATTCGTCGCCTTGGTATATTCTGCCTCGGCCTCGGCTAATGTGGTCAGGAGTTTTTCGTGCGATTGCTGCCGAGCCGCGAACGCTTCCCGTGCTTCGCTCAGTATCCTTCGAGCTTGCGCCACCCGAATTTGAGCTACCACCGCCTTAGCCGCATCGGCCTCTTTGCGTGTTTGGTCAGCATCGGTTTTGGCCTCGGCGACTTTCTGGTGGGCCGCCGCAAGTTGTTTTTCCAGTTCCTGATACTGTTGATAGCCTGGGTCGCTTTTGGCCATCGTCACAATAGCGTTGGCAGCTTCGGCATCGGCGGCGGCGACGGAAGCAGTGATTTTGCTCAAGGCCGCTTCCAAATCCGCGACCTCCTTCCGGTCATGATCGGCTGGCACGCGGAGGGCGGCCACCTGCTTGCTGGCCGCTTCCAGCCGTCCGGTCATTTCTTTAAATGCGTTGGAGAACTTTTCGGTCTTGTCAAGCCTGGCCTGGAGGGCTGAATTTTCAGATCGGGCTGTGGAAAGCGCTGAGTTGGCCTGGGCAACGGCTGCCTGATGCGCCTCGGTTTCCTTTTTGGCGGCATTCGCGGCCGCCGTTTTGTCGGCTGCCAGTCGCGCGAGCGCGTCCTGCGCAGCTTGGAGAGGTTTCTGCGCGGTTTCGACGGAGGCCTTGATTTTCACCACCTCCGCTTCTTTCGTGGCAGCTAAAGCCGCCGACTTATCTGCCGCGCTCTTCAAGTCACCCAAGGTTTTCTGGCTGTTCTCATGACCGATGCGCGCCTCGGCCACTCGTTTGGTTGCAACTTCCAATTGGTTGCTCAATTCCTGGGACTGCGCCGAGTCCTTGCCGGTCAATGCCTGAGTAATGCGGGCCGGCTCGCTCCCCGCGGTGGCCAATAAAGCCATCGTATTGCTGACTGAAGTCTGCTGCTGGACGAGTCTGGTTGTGTCCTGGTCCGCTGCGGCACGCCCCTGGGCGGCCAATCGAACGGCCTCCGCCGCCTGCTTGTTCGTCTCCTCGAACGCTGCGCTCGCTTTGTCTCGCGTTTGGACTGCAGCGGTCGTTCTGGTGGCCAGGTCCACGGCTGCGGCGTTGATAGCACCGGTTTTGTCAGTGAGTGCCTTGGCGGATTCGACGGCTTTGGCGGTGGTGGTGGCGACCTTTTGTCCCGCTGCCTCGAGCTGTTTCGCGAGTTGCCTATAAGGCTCGGAAAACTTTTCCGCTTGGTCGAGGTTGGTCTGAATCTTTGCCGTCTCGCCTTCGGCGGCAGCGAGATCGCCCGCCGATTTCGTGGCGACTGTTTTTAGTTTCTCCAGGATCTTTTTCGCCTCCTGGGCAGCTTGAAGGTGAGCACTTCGCGCTTGGCGTGTGGCCGCGACGAACTGAAACGAGGGCGAGCTTTGGTCATGAGCAGCCATGGTCGCTTCGGTTTTCTTCGCTTCCGCTTCCGCAGCAGCGATGGCTTTCGCCGACTTTTTGGCGATGCTTTCGCGTCGGGCGAGCTCTTTGTTCGCCGAGTCGAGCCGTTCAGCAAGTGTGGGTGGGTTGGATGAAATTTCGCCCAGGGACTTTCCATCCGCCGCGAGCCAAACGCCAATCTTGCCCTGCCAGGAACTGGCCAAAATATTGGAGCCGTCGTGGCTGAAAGTGGCCCGCACGGGTAGGTCTCCGGCGTCCCAGTTCCGCTGTTTGGCGCCGCTCGCATCCCAGAGGGCAATCTGATGGTCGCGTCCGCAGCTCACAATCCGCGTGTCGTGGGCGAAGCGCGCGTCCAGCACGCCGTCCTCATGTGCGGTCCAGGCAGCCACCTGGCGGCCCTCCTTCATTTCCCAGACTCGAATGGAACCGTCCTCGCTGGCGGAGAGAAGGACCTCGGAGTCATCCCGCCAGCTCACCGCGCTGATCGCCGCCGTATGTCCCGTCAACGTGTAGAGTTCCTGACCAGAGTCAGCCTCCCACACAACCAAACCGCCGTTGCGATCCCCTGTGGCCAGCAGAACGCTATCGGGGCTGTACTGAATTGCGGTGACCCAGTCGGTGTGTTTCTTGAGGTCATGCACCAAGTGTGCGTCTCGAGTGGAAAACATCTTTACGTGTTTGCCCGGCCCGCCGAGGGCCACCTCGGTTTGATCCGAGTTCAGATCCGCCGCCAGGACCGTGTCGAACTCATTTCCGACGCGGGTGACCCGTTGGCCTGAAGCAATCTCGTAAACATCAACGAAACCAAATTTCGCGCCTCGCCCCACGCCGACGACCAGCAGCTTGCTGTCACGACTGAATTGCACGCAACTAGGATTCACTTCCGGAAAAGGCAAAACACCAAGCAATTCATATGTTCCGCCGTGATAAACCAGCAATTGGTGTTGTCCGCCCACCGCGACCAGTGGCGACCACGGGCTCGCCGCCAAAGCGGTGACGGCGGTGGTGCGCTCAGTGCGCGCGGCCGGCTCGAGCCCCCACTCTATGGGCAGGATTTCCGGGCCAGCGGGCTTTTTGCTCTGCGCCCCGGAATTGGAAAGAAAACCTATTTTCGGTTTATTCGCGACCAGGGCCTGGCTGGAGGATTCTTCCAACAGGCCGCCGGCGATCCACTTCCGTATCACCTCAATGTCCGCGTCCGGCAATTTCGGACCTTGGTTCGGCATGAAGGGTTCTTCAATCCTCGCAATGGCTTTGTACAACTTGCTGCCGGACGGGTCGCCCGGGACGACCGCCTTGCCCGAGCCGCCGCCCTTGAGAACGGCGCTATAAGTGGTCAGGTCGAGCTCGGCCTTGGTCATATCCGGGTTGTGGCACTTGAAACAATTGTTGCGCAAAATGGGAGTGACCTGGTCGTCGTACGTGATTTTGTCCTCGGCGACGGCGCCCCTTGCCGACCCGAGCACCAGAAGCAGAGCTAAGCCAAAGCCGCGCTGCGGGTGTTTTCTTTGAGAAGCGCCGGGCGTCCCGCCCGGTGGAACCGACCATGAACCTGAAGCAAGAAGAACTCCCGCAGCTTCGTCCGGGAGCAAGATGCCACCCGCTACGGCGGGCGAGACGTCCGCCGCGAGGAAGTTGAACGCGTGTTCCATGCCCTGGGTGGTACTTTCCCGGCCGCAGCGCTGATCTCCGGTTCGGTTCGAGATGGCGCCTAGGAAGCACATCGCTAATGGTTAAAGACAAATTCCTTCGAGTTGAGCAGCGACCAGAACACGTCGTTCAAAAACTGTTCCTTGGCTTTCTCGTCCTTTAACAGCTCGTTGATTTTCCCCATTTCCTGGTCGGTTGGTTTGCGGTTGAGGCAACGCAGGTAAAGGTCTTCGATCACCTGGGGTGGCGTCTTTCCGTCCTTGAGCAGCCGCGCGACCACTCCGCCCTCCTGGACTTTCTGGTGGGCGATTTCGCCGTTGAGGAGCTGCAAGGCCTGGCTGAGGGTCGGGGCGGTCTTGACCTCGCTCTCGGCGCAGGTTTCCCGGCTGGCGCGACCGAAGGTCGTGAGAAAATAGGTTGAGGTTGTCCCATCGGCGATCTGGACGGCCCGCGCACCGCGTGGGAGCCCCTGGAATTTGTCCTTCGTTTCCGTCACCTGGCTGATGCTGTCATTCAATACTTCGGAGCGGAGGCGCCGAATCGTCGCATGCGAGAAGTCGCGAGTATCTCTCGCATTGGTCTCGTTTGGCTCGGTGGCCAATTGATAAGTGCGGGAGCAACAAATGTCACGGACGAGTTTTTTGAAGTCGAAGTTCTGTTCGCTGAACTTTTTAGCCAGGGCGTCGAGCAGTTCCGGGTTGGAGGCCGGGTTGCTCGCGCGGAAATCGTCCACTGGCTCAACGATTCCCTTGCCCATGAAATGCGCCCAGAAAATGTTCACGAGGTTTCGCGCGAAAAACGGGTTGTCCGCCGAAACCAGCCACTTCGCGAACACCGCCCGCCGGTCCTGGTCTTTGCAGTCCGGTGCTATGCCGCCGAGGAATTTGGGAGCCATCACGCGCTTGTCCACGGGATGGTTCACCTCGCCATCGCTATTCGCGAACACGATGGTTTCGCGTGGATCTTCACCGGCCTTGCGCCCGATGCGCGCGAAAAATGCCGCGAAACTGTAATAGTCGTTCATGGTCCAGCGGTCGAACGGATGATTGTGACATTGAGCGCATTGGACTCGGATGCCCATGAAGACCTGCGCAATATTCTCCGCGGTTTTAAGTGTTTCGGTCTCGTTTTGGTAGTAATTGCTCGGTGGATTTTTGAAGGTCCCCCCGGAGGCGGTGAGCAGTTCCTGAACAATTTCATTAATCGGCATGTTGTTGGCCAGCTTGTCCTGCAACCAGTTGTAATAGAGCAAGGCCGCCTTATAACTGAGTTTGTTGGGCGCGGAACGGATCTGCAACAGTTCGGCCCACTTCATCACCCACATTTCGACAAACTCCTTGCGGGCCAGGAGTTGATCCACGATGCGTTCGCGCTTCTGCGGAAAGGCGTCGGCCAGGAATTTCTCGACCTCCTCCGGCGGGGGCAACGTGCCGGTGATGTCCAGGAACGCACGACGCAGGAAGGTGGTATCGCTGCAAAGCGGGGAGGGCAGGAGGCGCAATTTCTTGAGTTTCGCGTTAACGAGCGTATCGATGAAATTATTCTCCGGCACGTTCGGCCACGTGTATTGCAGACTTTTGGGAATAACGATGACCTGGGCGCCCACCGTGAAAGTAGCGTAGCGGGCCATCACGAAGGCTTCGCCTCGCTGGTCTGCCGTCACCAACCCGTCCGGGGAGATTTTAGCCGAAGGATCATTATTGCTCAGATACAGCGCCATTGCGGTCACATCTGCATGTGTGCCGTCCGAATAACTGGCTTTGACGGTGACCTTGTGCATGGAACCGCTTTCCAGCACCAATTGGCGCGGCTCGATCGAGACATTTGTGCAATGCGCGACGTTCGTCCCATCGACAGGCACGCCGGCCTTCAACCACCGCAGGAGGGTTTGATACATTTCCGAGTCCTGCTTGAATCTTTCTCCCCCGGTGTGCTGCACCTTGCCAGACGCCTTCTCGAGCATCAGGCTCTCTTGCGGAATGGCAAGGTTCACTCGCCGGCCGATCATTTCCGTTGTCAGGCGCTTGTAGTCGTTTTCGGGGTCATAACCGAAGAGGGACAGCCGAAAACCATCCTTCCCTCGCGCCGCGCCGTGGCAACTGCCCGCATTGCAGCCGCCTTTCATGAAGACCGGCATCACATCCAGCTTGAAACTTATGGGGCGCTCCTCAGCCGCCTTGGTCACTTTGACCGGTACCGCGAGTGTCTTGTCCCGAAAGGTAATCTTGAGATCGGTTGATCCGTCCGCCGAAGGAAAGACCGTGGCGTTGTCCAGCTTCGCGATGGCGGGCTGGGCGAAGGCGCAGGTCGCCAGGCTGCTAACATCACGCGTGATTCCGTCAGAGTAAATCGCCTGGACCACCAACGATTGGCGGTCCCGTTTAGTATTGAGTTCCACGGACGATGGAAAAACTTTTAGTTCCGCCAAGGTATTGGTCGAGCTGTCTGCTCCTTTCGCCGCCCACCCAAACAAAGTGATTAAGGCTGCGGAAAGAAGGTGGGTGCGGGCGGTGAAATTTAATCTGCGGAAGCTCATCAATTCGCTCCTTCCCCCGCTTTCTTTCGCGCTTCGGAGTGGTCCAACCTGAGCTTTTCCAATCGCGTCAGAGGTCTTTCAACAGGCTTGGCGGCTGCTGGGGCCCCGGCTGGCTTGGCGGCCGCGACTTGAGTTGGGGCCGGCTTGGGGGGATCAATTCGAAGGCAACCCCCGCCCCCGAGACTATGCTGGATCGGCTCCCCGTCTTTCATGATCGTCACTGCGCAGAACAGCGACTTGTGCTGCCCAACCGGCGTCGCGGGCGTCGTGGCGACATCAAACACGATCTGCTTATCATCCTTTGTAAACGCGCCCTCCGAAGTTGTTGCCGCGTTCGGAAGCCCCAGCAGTTGGCAGGTCGCCTTCCCCTCGAAGGGGACCTTCTGCTCCAATGTGCAAAGCACCCGCGCCGGTTGGCCTTGTTCGGCCGAAGCCATCTCAATTTTCATGGTGACCAAGGCCTGGGCCACCGACAACGTTGTCAGCGGCGAGGACACCCACGTCGGAGCACCGCTCACCGTTGCCGTGGCGAGCATGGCGATCTTCCACGCGCGAACCTCCGCGTCGCCGCTCGCATTTACGCGGTACAACGCATTGGTTTCGCCTTTGGGAATGACCACTTCATTGGCGGCGCCGACACCGGGTGGATTGTAGATCATTCGCACGGTGATAGGCTCCTCAAAGCCCGGCTTCCTTTCCGCCACGATCTTCAGGTCCATCGTCCCGCTGCGCACGAGCGGCACTTTTGGCTCGACGATTTTGATCTTGAAGGGCACTTCCTCCACCACCGCGGCAGCGATCTTCTCCACCACCGTTTGCGAGTACACCGAGTCGTTCGGCTCCCCCCGCGCGAAGACAAAATCCTGACGAATCCTGCCCTTGAGCTTTTGCGCCGCGTCCACCGGAGTGCCGACCAGGTCACAGAGCTTGCCGGCAATCGGGGCATCCGCCGCCGCTTCGAAAACCACCGGGACGAGGGTTTGATTTGCCGGAAGGGGGTCGCACTGGAAGCTCATTCCACTCGGCAATTCCGGCGCTTGAATCACCAGGTCGCCGCCAAAGTTTTGGCGCTCGGCCTGCACCATGATCGCGAAACGGTTGCCGCGCGGCACCACAATGGATTTGCGCTCCTGTGCGTTGTTGCGCGACACATCCGGGACCTTGAGCGCGAGCGTCCCCGCGACGGGCGTGAGTTCCACCCGGTAGAAAAAGTCCGGACCGCCCTGTTTCAAATGATCGCTGACTCGCAGCAGAAAATCGCCCGTGACGGGGGCGGTAAAACGCAAATAACTATCCGCTCCCGCGGAGTCGTCATTGCTCGCCAGCGAAGTGCCGTTGGTGTCATAGACGTTCAGCACGGAGTCCAAGGGGGAACGCAAGCGCCGGGCGTAAACGTTAATTTCGATCACCTGCCCTTTGGCCGCGCCGAACCGATACCAATCGACATCATTGTCCTTCGAGATGATGCCGTTAAGCGCCACCGGATAGTTGGTCCCAGCCGGCGTGGCGTGCTCCTTATCGTCATTTGGTTCCACCTCCAGAACGTTCGCAAACGCTGAGACGCGAAGCCAGTTTGGCGAAGGCGCACTATACCCGCCCTGCTCTGCGAACAAAGCAAAGCGCTCCTGCGCTTCGTTGGGCAGCTTGACCTGTTGGGTGAACTCGTTGGTGAGGCCGCTAAGAAATTTGACCCTCAAAGTTTCGCCCGTTTTTCCCCCCGCCGGAAACACTCCGGTCGGACGGGGAAAGGTGCCGATGTGCAAGCGGTACAGGCAGTTGGGGTTTCCGCCGTAAGAGCTTTCTCGCACTTGGATTACATAGGCTCCGTCCTTAGGCGCGATGACCGAGCAAGTTGGATCCTGCAACAGCAACGCGGTGTCATCCGAGGAGGCCAGCACGAACCTTCCCTCGTCCATAATCGCCACGAACGGATCGAATTGCGTTCGTCCCAGTCGCATCCCCTCAACCTCCGCCGAGAGGCGCTGCCCTTTTTTGGCCTCGACGCGGTAATAGTGGACCGCTTCGTTTTCAACCACCCCCTCGACGGTTACGTTAAGGGCAATCGGCTGGGGCTGAGTGAAATCGGAATTTGTCCCGCTGTCCTTCACGCTGGGAAACGGTCCCACCCAGAAGGTGCGGAGGTCGGAAATTCCAGAGGCACAGCGCAGACGCAGAGCATGTTCCCCTAATCGGCAATCGGGAGCGATTTTGATTTGAGCTTTGACCACGGCGGCCTGGTTGGTGGGAACCTCCAGCTTCACGACCTGGAATCCCGGCGAATACCAGAGAATCTCCTGCGCATCCGCCAACCTTTCACCCCGCAGGGTTAGTTCAACTTCGGCGCCTCTCTGTGCCCCTGCAGGACTTGTGCTGGTGAGTTGAGGAGAGATAGCCCGGAGCGAACCACCTCCCAGAACGAACAAGACTATTCCGGCCACGGTTTTCACCGAGCAAGCTCGACTCGCATACAGCCAGGGGAACATCGCCATCTCGTTCCGGGTCTCAATCGCGCCACCTCAGGCCAGGAGGTCCTTCGTCACTTTGCCGCCATAGACAATCCGCACCGGCCGATTTCCCGGCGACATCAGCGCCTTGTCCGGATCGATGCCCATCTGCGTGTAAAGGGTGCAGGCGAAATCCTCGACCGTGAGCGGATTGTTTTCCGGCTCGGAACCCGTCGCATCGGATGAACCATGAACGGCCCCGCGTTTCATGCCGCCCCCGGCCAGGACGATGCTGAAGACTTTCGGCCAGTGATCGCGTCCGCCGGTGGCATTGATTTTCGGCGTGCGACCGAATTCGGTGGTCACCATCACCAGCGTCGTTTGCAGCAGGCCGCGGCTATCCAGGTCATTGATAAGCGCGGCGAAGGCCTGGTCGAAGACGGGCAGGCCGCTGGTCATGGCGTTCTTGATGTTGTCGTGGTGATCCCAACCGCCGTAACTTAGCGACACGACCCTCACACCGGCTTCAACCAGCCGCCGCGCCAGGAGCATCCTTTGCCCGGCCTCGTTTCGACCGTACCCATCGCGGAGTTTGGCCGGTTCATCCTTGATCGAAAATGCCGCGCGCGCTTTATCCGAACTGATCATGCTGTACGCCCGCTGATAGAAGGAGTCCATGCCGTCGAGCACCTCGGATTTTTCCAGCTTGCTGAAGTGCTCATCAATCACCGCCCGCAACTGGCGTCGCTGCGCGAAGCGATTGGTATCCACACCGCTCGGCAGAGTCAGATCGCGAACGGCAAAACTGCCACTGGCCGGATCAGCTCCCAAACTGAAAGCCCCAAAAGACGGTCCCAGGTAACCGGTGCCAGCATACGGCGACGGCTCGTTCGGGATGCAGACATAGGGAGGCAAATTCTCGCGCGGACCCAACTCGTGGGATACCACGCTGCCAAAGCTGGGATAGGTCAGCACCGGGCTAGGACGATACCCGGTAAACATGTTATGAGTCCCGCGCTCGTGGGCCGCCTCGCCATGGGTCATCGAGCGTACCACGGCAATTTTGTCCGCAATCGCCGCGGTGTTTTTCAGGTGTTCGGAAAAGTGAACCCCGGGTAGTTTGGTCGGGATTGAATTTAGTGGCCCCCGATATTCAATCGGAGCGTAAATCTTCGGATCGAACGTTTCCTGCGCCGCAAAACCACCGGGAAGATAAATCTGAATCACCGACCGGGCGGGCGGTGCTTTCCCGGCCGGAACTGCCGCCTCCGCTGCTCGCGCTTCCAGCTTCAGCCAATCCCCCAGCGTCAAACCGAGGCTGCCGAGCAAGCCGACATAAAGGAAATCGCGCCGACCCAAGTTGAGGCCATGGTCGGCCCCGCCACAAAAACCACTGCCCAATATCTTTCGCATGTTTGTTATTCTCCAGTGCCAAATGAGTTGTCCATCCTAACATAACACTCAGGCTCGCGTTGCAAAGCGAAATTAACCCCCATCTCCTCCGCACCTCAGGGCTGCTGACAAAGTGTAGGCTAACTTCTTATCGCCGGTCGGTTTTGCCGCTTCATCCAACCGGTAACGGAACGCATCGTTAACCGCTACAACCTGAACCTGGTCGCCAGCTTTCATCAGCCGCTGCAGGGTCAAGAAACCCGAGCGCCCCGACTGGCAAGGTCCATCTTAAAGTCTAGCGGGTTGCCGACGCGCCGAACGAGTTCGGCGCCGCCGTTGAGCGCCTTTGCGGAAATCCGTCCCAGGCCGGAAAACTCCCAGCCGACGTAAAGCGTACTGTCCGAAAACTCAAGGAAGTGCGACTTCAAGCAGCTTCGCGATAATAGTAGTTTAGGAGTCCCCCGAGCCGCCTGCGACGCTGGATCACGCCCGCAGTCGGGAAAGGCGTGAACTCCGGCCGGAGGATCTGGTTTC
>OBLU010005451.1_pt1 | contig 11399 bp, 8 predicted proteins | sample 1518681 | NCBI WGS metagenome assembly OBLU01 (sample SAMEA3539304, study PRJEB22396) | soil metagenome | biome: tundra; feature: field; material: soil | place: USA | collected 2010-05 | depth 0.15 m
GCGAGTCCAACACCGGCTTCAACTCAGCAACGACCACATCCTTGTAGTAGGACTCGGAGAACGCTTTCAGATCGATCTTGACCGCGTCCATCTTTCCGTACGCCGTCTTCAGCGCCTCCTCTTGCATGTAGCCATTCGACACGACCACGCTGCGGATGCCGGCTTCGTGCCCGGCATCGGCTGCATCCATCAGGTACTCGCTGAAGATCACCGGTTCGCTGTAGGTGTAGGCAATGGTCGGACAGTCGCGCTGTTTGGCCAACTCAGCAACCAATTTCGGGGGCGCGTAATCGGCAGGAACCTGCTCTGGACGCACCTGGGAGATGTCCCAATTCTGGCAAAATTTGCAGTTGACGTTGCAGCCAGCTGTGGCCAACGAGAAAGCGGTCGTCCCCGGCAAGTAGTGGAACAAGGGCTTCTTCTCGACGGGATCAATATGTGCGGCGCACACCCGCGAGTGCACGAGCGAGTAGTAGGTTCCTCCGCGATTCTCCCGCACCCCACAATAGCCGCGTTCCCGGTCTCCCACCGTGCATTCGCGCGGACACAGCTTGCACTTGATCTTCTTGTTGTTTGGAAGCTTCTGGTAGAACTTCGCTTCGACGGTGAATCGCGAATCATCCTGCTTCTGCGGACCAGCCCACGCGGGGATCGCAACGAGGGGGGCAAATTCGCCGACGCCGAGAGCTGCTCCCGACGCCAGGGCGCACCTCAAGAACGACCGGCGATCGAGCGGGCACGCGAACGGGCTCTGCTCACCGCCGACAGCGGGACTCTCGCCTCCAGCTGCGCCGTCGGCCGGGACCTTCACGCCTTCTCGCGCATCGAGCTCACGCGCCATGTTGAAACCTCAATCACGCATCCGTCTACAGCTCGACAACCGCGATTCTCCTGGGATCGTTCGTGCCCAGTCGATGCTGGGCATCGGCGGCGGTCGCGATGTAGTGGGGTGCTCTCTTATCGCCTTCCAGCGTCTTCAATCCCTTCTCGGCTCGCTTGCGCTCGATGATTTGCCAGCCGGTGTAGTCGAGCGCGACGGGATCCTGCGAAACGATCAGGGCATTGTTCTTCCAACTATATTCCGGCTTGTATCCCGGTCCGCCTTCGTACGATGCCGTGGTCGCATCGCAGATGGTCAATCGCATCTTGGTTCTGATTTCCGGCAGCATGTTCAAGTCTGCGATGTACGGATTGCAGCCGTTGGGGTGGTACTTGTTCGGGTTATGAATGACGCCATACATGTTTTTCAGGGCGATGGTTACGCCGGCGCCGTCATGGTCTTTCAGCACCGGGACGTTGATCAGGACGTCGCAGCGTTGCGTCAGAATCTTTGACAACCGGCTGCCCACGCTGCCATACATGGCCAGCTCTGGTTCGTAATCGACTTGATCGGTGCCGAAGCATTGCACGCGGTTTCCGCTCGTCGCCACATGGAATCCAACGTGTTCCATTTCGTCGCTGTCGCGGTCCCAGACCACGATATCGCTCCCTCTGATTCCGGCCTCCTGCAACCGCTCGCAAATAGCTTCGACGAGCTGAAGGTTGCTGGAGAGCCCACGTCCTCCAAGCGCATTCACTTTCAGTCCCACCGTCTCGCCCGGCCGGACCAGCTTCTTCCACGTCTCAATCGGATTATCGCGGTCGAAAAGAGCCTGCATGGCGCGATCCAGAAGGCTCAGTATCCGGCGCGAATCGACCGTCGCGCCCGCCCAGCGCAGCATGGCATCGCGCGCGACTACCACCCTGGATTTCGCGAGCACCGCTCCTTGTTGTTCTCCTGCTGCGAGCAGTCCCATCCTGCCGCTTGCGCCCAGAACCGCAGCGCCCGTGAGACACTTCTTCAGAAAATCCCGCCGATTGGCGCTGCGCGTTGCGCTCATGGGGTTCTCCGGTGAACCCACGACCAGCTCCGAGGATCAGTTTGTGGAAGGGCACGGCTTCAGCCGTGCGATCCGCCGCGAGGAGTCCCGGCTTTAGCCGCTGAGGCAAAACCGTTCAACGCGCGGCGGTTATCTTCGAAACGGGTCCTCATCATAGATTGAGCCGCTTCAAACTATGTATACCGCAATCCGTGCAACTTTTCAGTGACGAACAGCACTTCGGGCGATCATCGCCTGGCAAGCCGCAGCTCGATACCTTGCCCTAGTTGCAAAAGTGCCTGCTCGGTTTCCGCCGATTCCTCATAGGCGACGATTCGCACCAGGTAAGCTCCCTTGCGGAAGACCAGGCTTTGGCTGGACAAGCGCGCCTCGTCTCCCAGTTGGATCGGTTTCACATTGACGGCCGGCTCCGATTTGGAAATCTTCTCGGCGCCCTCCGCGTTCCCCATGGTGTAGATGTCTACTACCGCGTCGACCTTGTTCTGGAACTTGTAGTCGGTCGTAGACACTCTCTGCACCCCAGCCTTCAAGTACCGTTCCGCCTCGCCGTCGATGTACTTCCACAGGTCCGCAGCCTCGAAGGTCCGTATGTCTCCATTCGTCGCCCAACCCGCAACCTCATTGGACGCAGGGAAAAATGATCGCTCTGTTCCCGATTGACGTTTGCAACTGGTATACAGGAGCAGTGCGATACCGATCATGACCAGCAGCAGTTCGCGCGCTTTAACTCTTCCAAAGCTGGTCCGCCTGGGGCGAAAGCCCGAGTCTTTACCGCGCTTCGCCAAGTCGATGCTCGTCACCTCGGCCTCTCCTTGCCCCGGTTCAGCAGGATCTGGTTCGTTCGCGATCGGCTCTCGCCGATGCTGGTCACGTAAACTGCCGGGCGATCCTGAACCGGGCAGGCGTATTCGCACGCCCCACAGCCCACGCAGCGATGAGGATCAACCAGCGGTTGTTTTACCTGCTGCAGATGGCCCTCTACATCCGCGACCTCGGCTGGCTGCAAATAGATGGCCTTGGGCGATGTTGGACACCACTCCTCGCAGACAATGCACGGCGTTGCCATAGCCCAAGGCAAACATCGCCCGCGATCTAAGAACGCCGTGCCCAGACTGATGGGTTTTGCGTCGCTCGGGACCCGCGCCTCCCAGCCTTTTTCTTTCGCCGTGATCTCCCATATTGCACCGGTAGGACAAACCTCGGAGCACAGCACGCAACTGCTCTCGCAGTAGCCAATCCGCGGCACCATGACCGGCGTCCAGAGACCTTCCAAACCCGCTTCGGTCAACGCGGGCTGCAGCGCGTTATTTGGGCAGACCTTCATGCACTCACCGCACCGTATGCAGCGCGACAGGAAGTATTCTTCATCCAGCGCGCCGGGAGGACGCAGCAACCGCTCATGGCGCTCAACTGCGAATCCGGGCGTGCTTCGCAACAGTGGAACCACGACTGCCCCCGCCGCCAACCCGGTCAGCACCTTGCGTCTCTGCAGGCTCACACCGATGGACTTTTGAGCGGGGAAAAACTTGAACTGCAGACCGTGCTCCGGACACTCATCAATACAGTTCAGACAGAGATGACACTCCGGTTGACGCCACGGAACTCCGCCGATCGGATCATCGCCGCCCTGGCAGCGCAGCAGGCAGCGATTGCAGTCCTCGCAGCTTTCCGGGGTCTTGACCAGTCCAAGAATCGACCAGCGCGATACGATCCCGAGCAGAGCGCCCAGTGGGCAAAGTGCCCGACACCAGAAACGGGTCACGCGAAAATTCAGTGCCACAAGAAAGATGAAGATGAGGCCGAGCCAAACACTTTGCCGAAAGTACGGCTGTTTGAAACTGAGCAGCAGCCCTCCGAAAATGAAATGCAACCCGCTACCCACCACCTGCACCCGTGCAAATCTGCTGTGCTCCATCGCGCGCAGCGCGACGTTCAGGGCATAGTTCGTTCCGGGCAAAATGGATAGGCCAACTGAGCGCACCAGCAACGAGAAAGGATCCAGCCATCCGACGATCCCTGTGCCCAGTACGGCGGCGATTAAGGCCGCGACTAAAAGGTAGTACTTCGTCGTCTGCCAGCGCTTGTACCGGTTCGATTCAATCAGTTGTTTTCCACGTTTGCGCTCGGATCTCAGGCTGCTGAAGAAGTGGTGGATTGAGCCGAGAGGACAAATCCATCCGCAGAAGAAGCGTCCGAGAAACATCGTCGGAATCAGAACTACCAGGCTCCACAACAGGCCGTGGTACAGGGCGCGGCTGGAGAGCGCATTCGACAGTGCCACCAGCGGATCAAACTGGAAAAACAACTGCACCGGATAGGGAAGCCGGATGTCACTCCCGCCGGCGTGCAGCGATCCGCGGAACTCCGTGCGTAGCAGAAGGAACAGGAACAGTGAGAAGAAGATAATCTGCGAAAGCCAGCGCACCCTTGTCGGCTTAAGACGCACCTCGTACTCCTTGCATCTCCGCGCAGCGGATCGGCGCAGCGCACACTAAACCCTTGGCACTCTCTGAGCGCCCGACGCCGCACTCCCAATGTTCTGCCAAGCGACTTCCGCTTTCTGTGACCAAGATCACTTGTTTTGGCCCGCACGGGCCGAGCTCAATCTGTGCGCCACACTCGTGAATGGAATCCACGACTTGAGGGCTCCGGAATCGGATATATTTTCCCCCACTGGGGAATTGGAAAGTGCTGTGATAAGAACGTGATTAGTTCCATGGTCACAACGGGTCAAAATCGATCAGAACGCGTCAGAGCCCATTTCTGGTAGCGGTTAAGCAATCAGTTAGAGTAGAGCATTTTCCCAACCAGTCAGAACACTCTTGGTGATCTCCAAAACGGTGGGCAAGACATCACCCCTTCGGGTCGGCATCCCTGCGGCAGCTCCCTAATGAGGTGTTGTCCGTAGTCCAGAAATCCCGACCTGGGAGTTACGGCGATCAGGGGCGTCGTCGGCACCGGTTCCGGTTGGATGACGGGCTAACAGGAAATTCTTCCGGGCCAGAAGTCGCGTTGGGGGAGATCGCCACCGATCTCCCCCAAGCAACCGACTGAGCTTCGCTCAGATAGGAACGGAAGGAACATGGGATGAGCGATGATAGATGTGCTGGAGACCGCGGCAGCTACGGCCCGAAATGGGCAATGGTGCTTGATGAGCCCGACTCCAAGCATGGGTCTGAGGTTGCGGATAGGTTAGTGATGACGACTGCGGAGCAGTGCAGCGATCTCGATCAGGAGACTGCGAGGATTCGCGCCTCGGGCCGTGTTCTCCGGCGACAAGGAGAAGATCATGGCGAAGCGAAAAGAGAAGCAAGAGCGCAGATCGATGGTGTTGGAGCCGGACGCGGCGGGCATCGATATTGGCGCGGAGGAGATTTACGTCGCGGTACCACCGGATCGTGATGAGGAGTCGACGCGTCGATTCAGCAGCTTCACCGGCGACCTGCATGCACTTGCCGATTGGCTCGGGCGGTGCCGGATTCAGACCGTGGCGATGGAGTCGACAGGCGTGTACTGGATCCCGTTGTTTCAGATCCTGGAGGAACGCGGGTTCAAAGTGTATTTAGTCAACGCACACTATCTGAAGAGTGTGCCCGGACGCAAGAGCGACGTCTCCGACTGCCAGTGGATCCAGTATCTGCACTCGGTGGGATTGCTGCGGGCCAGCTTCCGTCCGCCCGAGGCGATCTGTGCCCTTCGTACCCTGTGGCGGCACCGTGGCAGCCTGCTGGAGATGGCGGCCGAGCACATTCTGCACATGCAGAAGGCGCTCACCCAGATGAACCTGCAGCTCCACCATGTACTCAGCGACATCACCGGAACCAGTGGCCAAGCGATTCTCGATGCCATCCTCTCGGGCCAGCGCGATCCCGTCGCACTGGCGCAACTTTGTCATCGTCGGGTGCAGAGCCCGCGGGACAAGGTGGCGCAGGCTCTGGTGGGAGACTACCGGCCGGAGCATCTGTTCACCCTGAAGCAGTCGCTGGAGGGATACCGCTACTACCAGAAGCTGATCTTGGAGTTGGATCAGGAGACGGCACGTTTGATGCAGGCTCTTCCCAGTGCGACCGAGGATCCCATACCACCACGCACCAAGCCTACGGCCTATCACCGCAAGGGCAACGATCCTCGGTTCGATCTGCGAAGTGAGCTTTACCGCATTGCCGGCGTTGATCTCACCGACATCCCCGGAATCAGCGCAGCCACCGCACAAGTCATGCTGACCGAGGTCGGCACCGATGTCAGCAGGTTTCGCCATGCCTCTGCCTTCGCCTCCTGGCTTGGCCTCTGCCCGGAAAAACGAATCAGCGGCGGCAAGGTGCTGTCCTGTAAAACACGCCAGGTAAAGCATCGCGCTGCGACTGCTCTCCGAATGGGCGCCAACTCTCTGTGCCGCGCGAAAGGTTACTTCGGCGAGTTCTTTCGGCGCATGCGGGCCAAGCTCGGCACTGCCCAGGCGATCACTGCCACCGCGCATAAAATCGCGCGGATTCTGTATCACGTCTTATTGACCAAGGAACCGTACACAGAAACCGTCTTCCACCGTTGCGATGAACAGGCACAGCAGAGAGCTGAAATGCGCCTCCGCAAACAAGCAGCTCGACTCGGCTTCCAACTCTTGCCCATCCCAGCAACAGGAGAATGACAGCTAGTTCCTCAGGAGCCCGTTTGTGACCCGCCACAACGCGCTGGTGCGGGAGCTGACCCGCCGGAACAAGTGCTCTACGACGTAAGGCGGCAGACGCTGAGCGGACCGCGTCGTTGCCGCGCAAGACACTCTGGTTTTCCTTGTCAGCGATACTCCCAGAGCCAGTTTCCCAACACCGCCATTAACCAAATCACTGCTCCGCAGAGAACGACTTGCTTTAGCCAGAAGAACCCCATCATGAGATTAAAGGAGGTCGGCAGATCCTTGAATTTTGGCGTGCTTGCAGGATCCTTGTCGAGCCTAGCTCGCATGCCCTGCGCATTGAAATAGGCCGCAACATACTGCAGGTAGTCGAGCATCAAAACCAAGACACTCACTCCTCCAATTCCCATCAAATGCCACTTGCGCTGGGCCACAATCAAAGCGTTCGAATCCTTGTCCCCTGACAGCACACCCCAGACAAGCACCAGTGTGCCCAAGGCCAGCGTGCGTACTTGGGTGCTGAGGCGGTCGGTCAACCAATCGAGTTGCTGGTAAACCTGCTCCTTCAACGACATCGGCCTGCCACCTACCACCCTCATTCACCTCAACCTCGGCCCATGCCACCCCAGATCTCCGTTCGCCACGGCTTGAAGATCGGTTCGCTGTTTGAATGTTCTCGGAAGATTCCGCTTTAGGGAAAAGCATCCGCTCAGTCTCACCACTCGATTCGCCTATTTCCGTTGACTAGATTGTCAAAACCTCGTTTCACCAGCCGAAAGCGGTATCTTTAGTTCTGAGAAATCAACCAGCGCGCCAAACCGCTCGGATTTCATTTTTGGACCCCCTATCCCCTTTAAGAGAAATGACCACTTGCAAGGTAAGGGGGTTGGGGCGTCGATTCTGGTTGATCCGTTCTTTGCGCGCGGGCTCGCAATCTGCCACGACGAAATAAGTCTGCCCAATCGCGTTCCGAATCAGATGCAAAACCAACACTCTTCCTTGCGCGGCTTTTTCACGCACGATTTCAACTGCGTTTGTCGATCATCAAAGGCACGCGACAATCTTTCTTCGTTTGTCACCTCGATGCGGACCGACCAAGATCGGTGTATTAGTTGCGCGCCTTTCTATGCAGGATTCTTGATCCGCAAAAATGCCCATCCGAACGTATTGGCGGTAGTAGCTACTGATTTGAACCCCGTTCGGGTCGTCCCGTAGTGGTTGGCGAAGGATGACGTCGGCTGAGTGGAGGACCGATAAGAACTAAGGAGTCCGGTCGACCAGGCAACGGGGCTCGAGAACAACTGAAAACAGGTGAATTTGTAACCTTTTAGTTACCGTCTAGTTACCTTCACAGTCTTTTCTTGCCCACTTCCAGGGTGTTTTTGGCAGATTTCGCAGCCTTTTTGGGCACTTCTGGAGCCCATGCATTGCTGGGCAGAATTCCATGTAACTTACTTAGTATCAATAGCATAATAGACATCGAGGCTCCCACGGTATCCGGGAAAACCAAAAAATTCCAATTCGCGTGTGTGTGTGTGTTACCAACGCGCGCTGTGCGCACCTTTGCCAATTCATTTTTAGGCCCCCTATGGGGGTGTTTGCAAGTCATTGAAAACAATAGAGATGGGGGTGGCCACGCCTGCGCACCAGCCCAACGCATTGATAACAAAGAACTTATCTCATTGATAAGTGCAATGATGTGTACTACTTATCCCTGATATAGTGGACTATAGCACTAACACACTGCCATGATGCGCCATAGATCAGGCGTCAGTATAGTTCCATGACGGCAACATGCTGGCAGATCGTCACAGGGAGCACAGGATGACGCCTGCGGAATCGATTCCTGCTGGGCGGCGTCTAGCGAAGGTGGGCGGCGGAAGCGGGCTGCGGGCAGCACTAAGTAGTTGCGGAATCAACGCCTCCCACAGAAGTGGCTGATCAGTGATGTCCTATAGATTGCTTGTGTGTGTTTGTGTGTCTGCTTCTGGAAGGCTTTGCTCTACCGTTTTTGGTGTGGTTTGCTCTGACGTTCGTTCAGTTTGTGAACGCTGCACAGGCTTGCGGATTCTGTTCAATGATGCGTAAACTTTTCCCTTGCAAAGCTTTGTCATTTTTGCTCCTTCGCTCCGGTCTGCACTTGTTTCACTTTGTGGATGTTGCGAAGCCGATGGCAACGACAATTCCGCAAATGATGATTGTCATGCAAACGGCAAAAGAACCGTACATCAGAATTTTGTCAAGTAGGTTCATTGATTCCCGCCGGTCTGCATCGTGTCACTCATTGCTGCGCTGACGACTGTTTCCGCCGCGCGGCGTGACATATACGGTTTTCTGATCAGCAATTCGTCAACGCGTTGTTCTGCCGTCTTTTCTAGCGGTCGTTCACAAGTCGGACAGCAGCGCGGTTCAACGCCTTTACCGCCAGCCCATTTTGGCCAGTGTCGCACTTCTTCAGCAACGCGTTCAGCGTGTTCCCAGAACGCTCTGTTTTCCGCTGTCGTTTTATTCTTCACTATCGCCATTTTTCGCTTCAGTCAGAAATAGACTTGTTTGTAGAAACACGACCACAGGATTTGCCCGACAATGCAAGGGTCAATGTCATCGCCTTGCTCATACATCGCGCACTGTTCACAGAAATCGAGATGAAGTTCGTACGCTTTCCAGACTAGCTGTTTTGCGGTTTTCAGACTCTGCTTTTTCTACAGCTTTCACACGGGCACGGAATGCAGCAAACAGCGGCGCTCACATGCAGCAGGTTTTCCTCACTGGCGGGTGTCTTGCTTTTCGGCAAGCTGTTTAGCTGCTTTTCGAACTGCTTCTTCTGCCGTCTGTTTCATGATCGTTGAAGTTCGGGTTTTCGGGCTCGCCGTGGCACACCGTGAACGAACCTGTGAGTTCGCTTCAAAATCTTCACTGTCTGCTGTGGAGGGAAAGTGAGCCATCCGACCTGCTGGCACAGGCAATCGAATAGAACCCATAACGAGTGAAGACGCCCATGTCATCTCTCCTGGTTCCTTCTCACACCATTCTCGTACAATTCACCGGTCAGGTCAGTCATTCTATCACCGCAAAACAAGGCCGGTTTTTAGCGAAAATGCTTTGTTATACTGGATATGGAGGCGTTGAAGCGATGAACCGAAGAGCCTTCCTGGCGCGGGTTTTCACCGTCGCGGCCGCAACCTCTACCTTTGCACTCGGTCCTATCCCCGACTTCCGCAAACCGCTTAGAGCCTGTCCGTATTGCGGATACAAAGGCAATAGCGTCCTCGGCGGACGTAATGCCTACAACGACAGAGTCCACCACGATAGCATCCAGTGTCGGCGTTGCCCAGGCATATACATCAAAGATGGACCGCGCCGGGACGAGTCGTCAGGCGCGCTAATCCCCTAAACACGCTTGACCAGCGCGGGGGCATTGGTAGTACCTTTTTCCCACAAACCCGGGCAACCACGTCTCCGTCGTCAGTAACAACTTTATTTCGGATGCCGCGATACAACCGGTCGAGTGACTGTTGATACAGGTCTTGTGATCCCTCAAACTGACAAATCCCTAGCCTTCTCAGTCCACTCCAGTAGATGCTGCTGGGCAACCGCTGGAGAGTCGCTCGCGCGAGTCTTCCGATGACGGCGTCGCTCACGCCAGCGGAGTGCTTCGATCACCTCGTGCTTGGGTGTGGCGCAAACGACCGAGCTTTGCCTCGGCGTTCGCCTTGGCTTGACAACCGCACGAATGGCAGAGTTCTGGATCCATTTCAGCTGTTCCTTAAGCGTCTCAGGAATCCGGAAGTAGTCTGGTCAAGGCCATCAGGAGATTACTACTGGGAAGTCGGCTTCTGGGAGATGGGCCATTGATCTCCCCCAAGCCCGTTTATGGATAGTCGGGTCGGAGGAGGCGCGCGTGTAGCGCTGGCCTCCGTCCGCCGCCCAAACTGCACGTACGGTTTTCCCGTATGCAGCTTTCACGAAGACTTAGCGACGCCAGGATGCAAGAGAAGGAATTAAATAGATCAGCCGAACAAGCTCGTACTCGCCGTAGAGCTGCGTCGCTGGCAGCCGTTTCCAGCCCGCATTACGCCAGCTCCGGTACCGATGCGACCAGATTCGTCGTCGGATCCAGCCGTCAAGACGTTGGAAGAGCTTGCGGACTTGGGCGCGTTTGTAATACTCACCCCAGCCCCGCAGGAGCGGATGAAGCTCCGCAATCAGTTCCTCGGTTGTCAGCGGTGTCGTCCGTCTGGTGCGCTGCCGTACCTGGTCCATGAAACGACGAAGCGACTTCTCCTTGGGATATGCATAGAGCGCATCCTGTCGGGCCTGACTACGAATCTTGCTCTCGGGCAGATGAAGTTTCCTCCACCCGCGCTTGATTTTGTAGCCAAGGAACTCGAAGCCGTATCGGACATGGACAATCCGCGTTTTCTGCGGATGTAGCTCCACGCCCAACTGTTTCAGGATTCGGCGGGCCGCGTCCACTGCGGCTCGGGCCTCTGCTGCCGATCTACAGGTGATCACCCAATCATCGGCAAACCGAGTCAACTGATATCCTCTCAGTCGCATCTCCCGATCAAACGGCGTCAGAAGTATGTTACTGAGCACGGGCGAAACCACACTACCCTGCGGAGTGCCGCGCTCGCTAGGAAAGAGCTGCCCTTTGCCGTAGCTTCCCGCTTTGAGCATCGCCTTGATGAGGCGCAGCACGCGGCCGTCGGCTACTCGTTGGGCTACCAGCGTGAGGAGTTTCTCATGGTCCGCGGACCCGAAAAAGTCTCGGAGATCCGCATCGACGATCCACTCGGACCCGCTTTGTATCTCTTTCCACACTTTGCGCAAGGCATCCTTCGTCGATCGCCCTCGCCGATATCCGAAGCTGGCATCATCGAATAGCG
>OBLU010005453.1_pt1 | contig 11398 bp, 10 predicted proteins | sample 1518681 | NCBI WGS metagenome assembly OBLU01 (sample SAMEA3539304, study PRJEB22396) | soil metagenome | biome: tundra; feature: field; material: soil | place: USA | collected 2010-05 | depth 0.15 m
GTGTCATCGGCCTTCCCCATGAAATGAGTGGGTCGGCTTCCCGCAACTCTCCGCGAATACGACTTCTCACGGTAGCAATTTTCCACGCTGCAGACATTTCTTTATGTTCAGGCCTCCGAGTTTGCTCGTCCCCCAGGTCGTTCCTACCGCTGCTAATGTTCCGCAGGGCAGCCGGGACTTTTACATCAGGGCTGAACGTGCGTCGTTACCTCCGCACGCACCGGATATGCTAGCCGTCCGAATACAGGTAATTGACGGCGCAAGGACTTTCACCTTGCAAGATTCACAGCCTTGTCGGCTGCTCCCATTTCTACTTGCTAACGACACTGGTGAGTACCCAGGTGGCTTCGTCCTGACTGGCGCCGAGCCCGCCCGCGATATGGGGGAGGGCGACATTGGCGATGGAAGTATCGAGTACTTCCATGAATGTAGCCAGTGTGACAGTGATGGCAATCAGCCAGGGATTCCGTTTGGGCTTCCAAACGGCGGCAGGAGCTTGAAGGGGAAGTGGCCGGGCCTCGGCCGCTGCAGCGCTCATATGCTCGGTACAGTTTAGAGTCAGTGGGGTGGGCCAACGATCCATAAAATCAATGAAGACCCGAAATCTCGAGTTTCATTGCGAGTCTGACCTGGACCGTGTATGTTCCGGCTCACGGCTCTCACTCGGCATCCATAGCGGACCTGCCCCTGCAGGGACGCGACGAATTGAATTTTCAAATTGGCAACGGAAAGAAGGGGAAAGACTCCATGCATTGGGCAAGTCCCGACGAACGGCGCAGCCTAGGGCAATCCCGGCGAAAGCAAGTGCGCCGCCAGGAACATATTGAGCTGAAGCCGAAGGCGCGACCCACGCCGGCGCTCGCGCTGCTGGAACACGCGTCGCGGGGGCGCGTACCCGCACTGATCAAACTCAAATATGAGTTGATGGCTCAGTCACCTTTTGGCTATTTCAGGGGGGCGGCGCCGGTCATGGCCGCCGATTTGGCGGTGCTGCCCAATACCGGCATTTTCTGCCAGATCTGCGGAGATGCGCACGTGCGTAATCTAGGGGCATTTGCCGCTCCCGATGGCCGCCTGGTTTTCGATATCAACGACTTCGACGAGACGATCCATGCTCCGTTTGAATGGGATCTGAAGCGGATGGCAGCTTCCCTGGTACTCGCGGGACGCGAGTCAGGCCACAAGGACAGCATGGCGCGCGCGGCCGTAGAAACGTGCGTAGAGCGGTATGCGACCCAAATGCAGGCCTTCGCGCAGATGCCAAGTCTCGAAGTCGGCCGCTTTCAGGTCCACCGCCTTGGATCAGTCACCCCGGTGCACGTAGCGCTGTTAAAAGCGGAGCGGGCTACGCCATTGCATACGCTGCAGCAACTGACAGAGCCATCGAGCCAGAAGCCCGGCGCGCCTCGCCGGTTCAAAGAGGTCAAACCGATCCTGACCCGGGTGACGGGAAGACAAGCCGCTGCCGTCCTGGCTGCCCTCGGACCCTACGGTGGCATGCTGGAGCCGCAACGTCAGCACCTGCTTTCGCTTTACCGACCGGTCGATGTCGCGTTCAAAGTTGTCGGAACAGGTTCAGTGGGGCTGCGTGACTACTGCATTTACCTTGAGGGAAACGGGCCGGCCGACCCGCTTTTCCTTCAGGTCAAGGAAGAAACGGCTTCAGCGTACGCGCCGTACTTGCCCGACGCCAAACCGGCACATCACAACGGACGACGTACGGTAGAAGGCCAGCGGGCTATGCAGTTGCAGTCTGACCCGTTCCTTGGATGGACGCAGATGGGCGGCCGCGATTACCTGGTCCGTCAACTCAATGATCACAAGGGCAGCATCAGTCTCGAGGACATGTCAGGCAAAGGCTTGCAGGCATTCGCTGATGTCTGCGGAGAACTGCTGGCGCGCGGACATGCACGGTCGGGAGATCCCCTCACGATTGCCGGCTATGTGGGTGCCGGATCCGGTTTTGCCGAAGCCTTGGCGAAATTTGGTGATGCGTATGCCGACCAGACGGAGAGGGACTGGCACGAGCTACGACGCTCTGGCAGAGCGGGAAAATTGTGAGTTCGATGGCAACGAAGCAGAGCACTTGAAACAATAACTAGGAAAAACAATAACTAGGAAAAACAATGCCCAAAGGCGGCCCGATGAGGTTAAGAAGGTCCCTTGCCTTCGATCTTCTTCGTAACTTTCGGTCGTTTCACTTCCCGTTTTGGCCGCAGCAGAGCAGCAAGCGCATCTGCGAGGGTCATCGGGAAGGGAGATTCGGATAATTGAGGTCTGCTTACGCCCATAGAAAGATCTAAACACAGTCCGCATATGAGACGTATTAAATTTCCGTCATATCTGGAGCAAGTTTTCCGCAAATTCGTAAGAATGAAAAGGCGCTTTCCGGTGTCGGCGGTGATTTGGAATCTCTCCCTCTTTGAATCGCTTTATCGTCTCCGGCGATATCACAAATCTTCAGACTAGAGACTGCCAGCCGGACAACGTTGCAAAAGTGTAAGGCCGCTCTGCGATACTGTTAGGTCATGCCGATCGCCGACTTGCAAGTGGCTGCCCAAAAAATTGCCGGATTTCTAGCTAACCTCAACAAGCTAGGCGGATTGCGCCTCAAGTACCGCATCACTGCGGGTGATGGTGCTCGTGACCCTGAGGGGCTCGAGGCCCGCGTGATCTACGTAGAGCTGGGCGGGCCTGATGTGCCGCTGGTCACGCAGCAAAATGGCGAACTACTGCGCGCACTCGAGACGATCGCCGCTCAGATGTTGCGCCTCGATCAGCGCGAACACGACCTGGTCAGTTTTGACGCGGCGAACTTCAAAGCTCTCCGCGCCCAGGAATTACGGATGCAAGCTGAGACGGCGGCCGAAAAAGTACGAAGAAGCGGAGTTCCGTACGCTTTCCCTCCGATGAACAGCCGGGAACGGCGTTTGCTTCATTTGGCGTTTCGCTCGCTCGAGGGCGTCGAATCCGCCAGTTCGGGTGAAGGACAAGACCGGTTCCTGGCGGTTTTTCCTAAGGGGCAAACACATTTGCCGGTAGCCGCACCCGTCAAGCCAAGAGGCTTTGGCCGCCGCTAAAGCGAGAACTGTCCTTCTCCACGAAGAAAGCGTGTAAATCAAGCACCATTGCTGTGCCACAATACCGATCAATGAGACTTGCTAAGTTGATGGTTCTATGTGCGCTCGCGGGTATTGCATGCCCTGCGCAGAAGAGGCTTGTGCTGATCGACCAGGATGGTTCGGGACCCGGCGGCTCGAACCAGATGGCGATGCTGGTGCTGTTACAGGCGCCGCAGGTGGAAGTGCTGGGCATCACGATGGTCACGGGAAATGCCTGGCGCGATGAAGAAACGATGCACACATTGCGCATGCTCGAACTGACCGGACATGCCAATGTGCCGGTGGCCCAAGGCGCCGTGTTCCCCCTGGTGCGCACGCAAGAGGAGACACACCTATCTTCAGCGCTCGATGGCAAAGTGGCGTGGCTCGGTGCCTGGGGTCAAGGGCAAACGATGCTCGTGGAGACGAATGGCGGTGGCGTAAAGCCGGTCACACCCGATCATCTGCAATCCCACGGCCCCTACGACATTGGGCCCCTGCCTGAAGGTCAGCCGTCGATCAAGCCGATCGATGAAGATGCAGCGCATTTTCTAGTCCGTCAGGTGCGCGCGCATCCTCACCAAGTGACCATTTACGCTGCTGGTCCAATGACCAATATCGCACTGGCCATCGCCATCGACCCGGAGTTTGCTTCGCTTACAAAAGGCATCGTCCTGATGGGCGGAAGTCTCAATCCGCAAACAGACGATCCGGAGTTTGCCGACAGCCCGCGACACGAGTTCAACTTCTGGTTTGATCCCGAAGCGGCACGAATTGTTTTGCGCGCGGCGTGGCCCCGAGTCGAAGTAACGACCGTCGATGTGTCGATTAAGGCGCCCTTCACGCAGAAGATGCTCGATGACATCTCCAAATCGCAAACGCCAACCGCACGCTACATCGCGGCATGGAGCCAGGACCGCTACTATCTGTGGGATGAGCTGGCCGCCTGCGCATGGCTAGATCCCTCTCTCATCACCAAGGAAAAGCAGATCTACATGGACATCGATCTCAGCCACGGTCCGAGTTATGGCGACACGCTTACCTGGACGGAACAATTCAAGCCCGCAACGGGCGTGATACAAGTGAATGCGCAACTGGACCTTGATTTGCCACGCTTTCAGAAAATGTTTGTGGAACTCATGACGCGCTAACACGAAGTAACGAATGATCTAAGTTATCGGAGACGAGTTATGGCGACAGAGTCGGTCTTAGGCAGCAAGAAGTTAGTAGCTTTCGTGCCCACCTTGAGGGCAGACCGGGCGCGCGCATTTTACGAAGGTCTTCTCGGCCTGCGGCTGGTGAAAGATGAAGCGCCTTTCGCGCTGGTGTTCGACGCCAACGGCACCATGCTGCGCGTCACCATCGTTCACGAACTTACCCCTCATCCCTTCACCGTACTGGGATGGGAAGTGGATGATCTCGAAGTTGTGGTGGAACGACTTACAACTGGAGGAATTGAGTTTTTACGATTTCCAGGGATGAATGACTCCGACCCGCACGGAATCTGGAATGCTCCCGGCGGCGCACGCATTGCGTGGTTTAAAGATCCAGACGGGAATGTGCTAAGCCTGACGCAGTTTGCGTGATCCGAGAATGATGAATCATGTGTTCCGCGATGTTGCAGGAGCGTGACGTCTCGAGCCGGAAAGAAGCGGTCCAGGATAGGGCATAGGGACCAAAAAGGAATGACCTGAGAAAGCGGAAGGCCGCGCTGGGCGGCCTTCGCTATGCTCTCTCGACTGACTCTAGCGCTTAAGCACGTTATCCGTTGAGAAGTTCCTGCAGCTTGTTGAGGGTCCGGTGCAGGTCCTTGTCGGCGCGACGCTGGTCATCGATTTTTCCAATCGAATGCATCACGGTGGTGTGATGCTTGTTGCCAAACTGGCGTCCAATCTCGGGCAGGCTGGCTTCAGTCATCTGTTTGGCCAGGTACATGGCGATCTGGCGCGGCACCACCACGTTGCGCGAGTTATTCTTCTGCTTCAGGTCGCTTACGCGCATGCCAAACTGTTCGGCAACGGCACGCTGAATTGCCTCGATGGTGATCTTGCGAACCTGCATGTCGATGAATTGCTTGAGGCACTGCTGGGTGGTCACCAGCGTGATTTCCATCTTGTTGAGCTGGCACCACGCCATGAGCCGCACAAGTGCGCCCTCGAGCTCACGCACGTTGGTACGCACGTTCGAAGCAATAAACATTGCCACGTCGATGGGCAGGGTTACCTGTTCGCTCTCCGCCTTCTTCTGCAGGATGGCGACCTTGGTTTCGAGGTCAGGCGGTTGAATGTCGGCAATCAGTCCCCACTCAAAGCGCGAACGCAGCCGGTCTTCAATCTCCGCCAGTTCCTTCGGCGGACGATCGGATGCGATGACTATTTGCCTCATGCTCTCGTGGAGCGCGTTGAAAGTATGGAAGAACTCTTCCTGCGTACGTTCCTTCTGCGCGATGAACTGGATGTCGTCGATGAGCAGCACATCCACGGAGCGGAAGCGATCGCGGAAACTCGTCATGCGATCGTTGCGCAACGATGTGATCATCTCGTTGGTAAATTTTTCTGCTGAAACGTAGCAGATGCTGGAGGATGGTTGACGGCGCTTCACTTCGTGGCCGATGGCGTGCATCAAGTGCGTCTTGCCCATGCCGACGCCGCCGTACAGGAAGAGAGGGTTATAGGCACGTGAAGGACGCTCGGCAACAGCGAGTGCCGCTGCGCGAGCGAACTGATTGCCGTTACCGATGACGAAGTTGTCGAATGTGTAACGCGAATTGAGCTGCGCGGCTGTGGACCAATCGAACCGAGCTTGCTCGGGCGTGCGCGGGGCAGCTGCCTGGGGAGCCGTAGGAGCGTGGGCAGGCACCGGACCGAACCCGCCATCCTTGCGCTGCGGCGGAATGGAAGGATCATCCTCCGCCGTCACGAAGCTCACATCGTCGAACTCCAACGAATGCAGATCGATGGCTTCCTGAATCAAGTCGCCGTACTTATCCCCAATGTGTTGAAACTCCGGCGACGGCACCCGAACATAGAGCGTTCGGCCAGCAGCGTGACTGTAGCGCGTGGGTTTGAACCAGGTCTCGAACGACTGTCGAATCACCTTTTTTTCTAAGGCTGCCAGTATCAAGAGCCAGGGATTGAGTGCCGTTGCCGGCGTAGTTGCAAATGCCATCGAACAATTCCTTGTAGTCTACCGTCAGTGCGTTTATCCGCTTGATTTTGGCAATGGCTCCCCGCAGACGGGATATTGCGGTTCCCGTCGATGTCGTACATGAATCGCCAGTCTGCCTGTGAATCTGCCCCGTTGAAAATAACCTCGAGGCGTGGAAAATTACGTTCCGCTGGGACGCTGAAATACTTTGCTGAACGGTCCCGATGGTAGCACATTTGGGGATGGTTGCAATGCGTCTTTCACACAACATTCAGCGGATCGAAGGGGATGCACCATCTGTGGTGAAACTGGACCTGGAAAAGCTTTCTCAGTCATCGACGATGCACTCCTGACGCTGACTCTCTTTGAGACGAAGAAACGCGAAGTGGTTGCCGCCGAATTCGCGAGAGAACCACCAAGCGGGAAACACTGGATTCCTGTCGCAACCTGCGATACACTTAAATCTTGCCGCGTAGTTCGGTTTCGGCACTAAGCGTACCCTTGTCTAATTTGTGCAATTCAGCTTGTCGATTGTGACACAGCTATTTAGCGAAAGTGACTTCAAGGGCACCGAATCGAGAACCGCGATCGGCGCAGATCTTACATAGGAAACAGGAGCGCATTTCAATGCCTAAGCGCACATTTCAACCTAACCGCCATCGCCGCGTAAAAACTCACGGCTTTCGCGCGCGCATGAAGACCAAGAGTGGCGCCGCTGTGCTGAGCCGCCGCCGCGCTGCAGGCCGCAAGCGCGTGTCTGTCAGCGCAGGTTATCGCGACTAAGCTCCGCCGTTTGATTGTGGCCGGTATCCCCTATTCCTCATGGGCCGGCCAAACTCCTTCCGGCTTTGCCATGAACACCCCTCTCAACTCTGCTGCCTCAAGAGCGCAATCTCTCACGCAGGCGCGTCTGCGCAAACATGCGGACTATCAGCGCGCGTACGCAGCCAGCCGCAAGCGGCAGTCGGCCTCCATGAGCTGGTTCCTTGCACCGCAGGCGATCCACGATGAACATCATCGTCCCATTGGACCGCGCGTCGGCTTGACCGCAGGCAAGGTCCTCGGCAAAGCCCACGAACGCAATCGCATCAAGCGCCGGATGCGTGAGGTGCTACGCAGGCATCTGGATCTACTTCCCGCGGGAAGCGATCTGATTCTGCATCCACGGCGCGTCGTGATGACGATGGATTTCACGAAACTGGACGCAGAGATTGTGCGTATCCTTACACAGGCCAAGGCCGAGGCGGCACGCGGTGTACCGCAAACACCGCCGCGAACCTCTCTGGTCGCGCCCGCATCATGACCCGAATTCTGCTTGCCGCTCTCGCGTTTTATCATCGCTGGCTTTCGCCGGCTGTGCATACCTTGGGTGCGGGTGGATGCCGTTATCAACCCACCTGCTCGGATTATGCGGCAACAGCGATCGCCATGCATGGACCATTGCGCGGAACACTTCTCGCTTTAGGTCGACTCCTGCGCTGTCATCCATTCAGTCGCGGCGGACTGGACCAGGTACCACCGGTCGCGGTCACCCGCACAGTTAACCACGAACCGTTACCATAGAACCAGCGGCGGACCATAGTTTGCCGCCCGTTTCACGACAGGACAATTCCCTTGCCCGAATTTCAAAATCCAAATATTCAAACGCCGGGTGGCGGCGGCGGGAGCGGCAGTGGCGGCGATATGCGCTCCCTTCTGGTTCTCGGCTTTCTGGCGATTGTGGTCTTTTTCGGTTTTCAATATTTCGCTAAGCCGAAGCCATCTTCACCGGTGGCTCCGACGCAGACACAACAGCAGACGCCGCAAAGTTCTTCTCCCATGCTTGCCAGTGAGCCCGCTGCAGGAACGATACAGAAATCTCCTGCCTCAGGACCGGCTCTGACCGCGGCGACCGAGACTGAGACCACGGTCGAGAACGCGAACTTCCGCATCGTCTTCTCCAATCGCGGAGCGCAGGTGAAGCATTGGATTCTCAAGCACTACTTCGAGAGCACAGGCAAGCCGCTGGACATGGTGCAGACGCAAGCAGCTGAGCGCTTTGGCGAGCCTCTCTCGCTTTACACCTACGACCAGGCGCTGACGACGCAATTGAATCAGGCGCTGTATCAGCCGTCCGTCACAGGCATGGTATGGGCACCCAAATCGATCAGCTTCCATTACGTTCAGAACGGGCTGGATGTGCTGAAGACCTTCAGCTTCGACTCCGGCTATGTCGTGACTGCAGAGGCCCAGGTACATCGCAACGGCCAGCCGGTACGAGCGTTGCTCTCGTGGCCTGCAGGCCTCGGCGACATGGAAGAATTTCAGGGACGGACGAGTGCCTATGGATTGCAGCGGACGCCGGCATCGTTCGCATGGTCCCTGGACGGCAAGCAGGATACAGAATCGGCCAAGAAGGTCAGCAACGGCGCCACACTCGAGGGCGACTATCAGTATGTGGCGACAGCCGATCTTTACTTCACGGCTGCATTCTTACCCGAAGTGCCTGCGCGAGCGTCGGTCGTCACGCTGCACAACACCATCGATCTGCCCGGCGATCCATCTGACCCCAACAGCGCCAAGAAGCCGGCAGACGTGATCGGTCTGGCCGTCGGCGACACCAGCGGGTACACGCGCGTCCGTCTCTATGCCGGGCCCAAGCAGATGGACCAGCTTGCGAGCATCCACACGATGGGTGCCGACGGCAAGCCCGACGGCCCCACGCTGGAGAAGCTCATTCAATTCGGCGACTGGCTGGGACTGATAGCCAAGCCGCTCTATCTTGCCCTGCGTTACCTGTACGAACACGGCGTGCCCAACTGGGGCTGGGCCATCATCATCGTCACCGTGATCTTCAACCTCGTGATGCTGCCTACGCGCATCATGATGATGCGCTCCTCCCTGAAGATGATGCGCATCCAGCCCAAGGTTGAAGCTCTGAAGAGCCGCTATGCGCACCTGAAAATGAACGATCCCAAGCGCGCCGAGATGAACGCGGAGATGATGACGCTCTACAAGACCGAGGGCGTGAACATGTATGGCGGCTGTCTGCCTCTGTTGATTCAAATGCCATTGTTCTTCGCCTACTACCGCGTTTTGGCGAACGCCGTAGAACTGCGGCAGGCGCATTGGTTCTGGCTCACGGATCTATCCTCGCCGGACCCGCTGCACATTCTGCCCATCATCATCATCCTGAGCATGTTCCTGGTGCAGTTCCTCACGCCTTCCCCGGGCATGGATCCGAACCAGCGCCGCATGATGGCGATCATGATGCCTGTGATCTTCGGTTTCTCGATGTGGCATTTCGCATCGGGCCTCGCTCTCTACTGGGGAACTGGCAACCTGATTAACCTGGCGATTCAGCTGACTATCAATCAGTCGAGCATCGGCAAGGAGATGCACGCGATTGCGGCCAAGCGAGCGGCGAAGCGAACAGGCGGCAATCAGAAGACAATTCAAGGTCGGCGGTAGGATCTACGGAATCAGAGAGCCGAGGGTTTGCTCTACCCTCGGCTGCCTGAATCGGAAACCTGCCTCCAGAAGCTTCTTTGGAATTGCACGGCAGCTTGAGAGCAACGCCTGGTCTGCCATTTGTCCGAAAGCCAGGCGCAGGGCGAAGGCCGGTGCAGGTAACAGCGCAGGACGATGAAGTTGCCAGGCAAGAGCGCGCGTGAATTCCGCATTCGTGACCGGGTAAGGCGAAGTCACATTCAAGGCACCGATCACCGTCGGAGTTGTGAGAGTGAAGAGCACAGCTTCCACCAAGTCAGGTAGTCCTATCCAGCTCATCCATTGATTGCCGCTTCCCAGGCGGCCGCCCAATCCCCAACGAAAGACGGACTCCATGCGGGCGAGCGCACCCGCGCCACGAGCGACAACCACGCCAAAGCGGAGATGCACGACGCGGATTCCCGCCTTCACGGCCGGTTCCGCGGCGGCTTCCCACTTTGTGCAAACTTCCGCCAGAAAGCCCGAACCAGCATCTGGCTTCGTCCAGGAGTTCATCTCCGCGATCCCCATAGATGCCTGTGGCTGAGGCGACAAGAAGGGCCTTGGGCGGTTGGCGCAGACCTGCGAGGGTCTTGGCCAGGGTGAGCGTCGAATTGACGCGGCTCTCGATCATTTCGCGCTTGTACGCTTGTGACCAGCGTCGCTCCGAGAGGTTTGCGCCCGACAGATGGATTGCTGCCGTAAAACCTTCGAGCAAGCTGGCGTCAGCAAAGCGACGATTCGATAGGGGGTCCCAGCGGATTTCGCCCGTTTGAGGAGATCGACGGACCAACTGTAATACTTCGGCGTTACCAGCAATGAGTGCCTCGCGCATCGCCATCCCGAGCATGCCTGAGGCACCGCTCAACACAAACTTTCCCGCAACACTGTTCATAGTCTCAGAATCCATCTTTAAAACGGGAAACTCGGCATGCAGTTTGCCGCTTTTTGAGCGATTTGGTAGCATGGGAACAAGTTTTGGTCCGGGCAACATTTCGCCGGGTTTTAATTGGAAGGACGACATGGCTGATTCGGCGACGGTTCGCTCTGAAGAAACGCAAAAATCGCAAGTCGACACCGAAACAACCGAGCGCTTTATCGAAGAGAAGCACATCGGGGAGCGCATCAAACGGTTGCGTCTAAAAAAGTCGATGGGACTGGTGGAACTAGGCCGTCATACAGGACTCAGCGCCAGCTTCCTCTCGCAACTGGAAACGGGCCGCGTGGTGCCTACTCTGCGCAACCTGGCACGCATTGCGATGGTTTTTTCGAAGGATCTCTCTTACTTTTTCGATTCTGAGCCGCAGGCTATGTTCCGCGTTCACCGTCGTAAGGAGCGTGTGCGTTTGCCGCAGACCGGGGTGGAACCGCCTACCTACTTCTTCGAAAGCCTGGGCTACATGGTGCCAGACCGGCACATGGATCCCTACTTTGCGGAGTTTGTACCCCTGGCGCAGCCAACCGAACCCAAGGCTCATATGCATCCGGGATATGAATTCCTCTATGTGCTGGATGGCGAATTGGCGCTCCATCACGGCGAAAACCAATCCACCCTGGAGCCGGGCGACGCGGTTTACTTCGACGCCAGCGTCGCGCATTCATACATCTGTGCCGGCCAGAAGCCAGCCAGCGCGCTGATTGTGACCATGCATCAGCCGCTGCCGATGCAGCAAGGCGCACAA
>OBLU010005457.1_pt1 | contig 11393 bp, 6 predicted proteins | sample 1518681 | NCBI WGS metagenome assembly OBLU01 (sample SAMEA3539304, study PRJEB22396) | soil metagenome | biome: tundra; feature: field; material: soil | place: USA | collected 2010-05 | depth 0.15 m
CGGCATACGAGATATTGGCGTGACTGGAGTTCAGACGTGTGCTCTTCCGATCTACCCCTTCCACCGTCAGCTCCAGTGCCGTGCCGGTGCGGACGGATTCAATTTCATAGGTGCCTTCCTTCATGTTTTCCCCCGCCACCGGCCAGCCGTCTTTCCACAGCAACGGGCGGATCTCGAGCACGCTGGCGCCGCCGCGATCCAAGTCGGCTTCCCAGTGCATGGAGAATTTTTGCGCGGCAGTATCGCCCAAATCCAGCAGCCCGAAATGTCCGGCGCCAATCACACGGTCTCCGGAGCCGATGACCAGCTTGCCGCCGCCTTCGAGCATATCAACGCCCATGTTGTCCAGGAAGGGGCCGGTCACTTTTCGGGAGCGGCCCACGCGGATATTGTAGCCGGAGGCCGCACCGGCACAGCAGGAGCCGTGGGTGCCCAAGAGGTAATACCACCCATCATGATAAATCATATCGGTGGCTTCCAAGTTGATGCCGATGTTCGTGGGCGGTTCGCCCGGGTGGAGCCGCTTGCCGGTCTTGGGATCGAGTTCCACCAACCGGATGTAGCCGACATACGAGCCGTAGGTGAGCCAGAGCCGTCCGTCCGTGGGGTCAAGGAAGGCCCCCGGGTCAATGGGATTGATAAAGTCGTCCGGACTTTCGCGTCCGGCGATGCTCCCTCCGTCTTCCCATTTGTAGTCGGGGGAATCCGGATCGAGGGTCTTGCTCGAAATCATGGTGACGCCGGAAATATACATGAAGTAGTGGTCGCCGATGTGGATGACGTCGGGGGCCGCTCCGGTGCGCGCGGGCGTGACGCCACGACGCCAGGTCCAGCCGTCGTCAGAGACCAGCGGGTTGCCGCCGGTGCCGTAAGTGTAGTATTTACCGTCGCAAACGGTAACAGTGGCAGGGTCATGAATTCCGAACTGGCCATCGAGCGCGAAAACGGTCGAGGCCAGCGGGAGAATTGCGGCTGTCAAGAAAATGAGTTTCATTTCAGTTTAATTCTTAGTTTTTAATTCTTAATTTTGAGTTGAATTAAAAATTCAAAACTCAAAACTTAAAATTCAATTCCAGAGGTCAATTGATCCAGCTCTTGAGCGTTGGGGCGACGGACGAAGCCCAAATCTCAAAGCCCTCTGTCACGGGATGAAGGTGGTCAGTGGTGCGGAAGCCGATCAGACCGCCCTTGTCGTCCAAAAACTTGGAATTGATGTCGGTAAAGAACACGTGTTTCTGGTCGTCCAGCTTGGCAATGATCTTGTTGGCCTCCTCGCATTTGCGGCGATTGGAATCACTGGGGCCGGAGCCGCGCGGAAAAATCGCCAGGAGCATGATCTTGGCGTCCGGAAAATCATTGCGGAGTTCCAGCACAATGGCGCCGATGCCCTCGGCGATTTCCGCCCCCGAGGCGCCTCCGGTGTTGTTGGTGCCAATCATGAGCATGACGGCCTTGGGCTTGTGGCCTTTGCCTTCACCATTTTGCAGGCGCCAGAGCACGCCTTGCGTGCTGTCGCCGGAGATTCCGAAATTGGCAATCTTCACGCCGTCGAAATACTTGTTGAAAGGCCCCTTGCCACCCGGGTTGCCCTGTCCGTCGTTGTCCACATTGATCAGATCCGTGATGGAATCTCCAAGGAACAGAATGTCGAAATCACCGTTGGTGGCGATGGTCATGAATGACAGGTGACGCGGATTTTGCGGACTGCCGGTGGGGCGAATGCATGGATTATCGCGCGGCATCTGAACCGTGATGAGCGATTCCCATTTCTGCAACAACTCCTTGTCGGTGGACGTGGCGATAAACTGTTTGAGGTCCGCGCTCATCCTGGCGATTTCATCGGCGCTGGGTCGCGGAATGGCAACCTCCGGCGGCACGGGAGCCGGCGGGCCGGGCGGGTTAATCTGGCCGCGACCAAAGAAACCGCGTCCGCCGCCGCCACGACCGGGACCGGCGGGTGCGGCCGCATTCGTTGCTGCAGGACCAGGTTGAGCGCGCACCCCGCATAGCGTGACGGTGGTTAAGGTGGCGCACGTGAGGAGTGTGAGTAATGTTTGCTTTCTCATGGGATTCTTCACGGGTTAGTGGTGGTTTCGATGGACATTAAAACATGCGAGGACGCTTCGGAAAACAGGACGGTTGGGAGAACTCATGCCGGATTTCATACCGACAGCGTGATTGTTGTTTTGTGAATTGCAAGTTGTTTCTTGTGGAATGTTGGAGTTGGAGTTGATGTTCATGTTAGTCTTTCATCGTTCATACGGTTGGAGCGCGGCAACGTCTTTTTCGAGGAGCGTCTTGAGGGCCGGGCGATCTTCCTGTCCGCGCCGCATCATTTCAACCTGGCGCGTCGGCAGTTCATGCAGCGGCACAAGTTGCGCGGACTCCAGAAGATTGGCGGCCACCTCCGCGATGTCGAGACCCGCGGGCCAGTAGCCGTTTGTATTCGTGAGCCAGTTGCGGGCATCGCTGATGGTGCGGGTGACGCGGCCTTCGCGGTCGGGTCGTTCCAGCACGACATCCGGGCCGCGATTCCGGAAAATTCCCATGACTGCCATCGGGATGGACGGATCGCGAACCGTGCCGTCGGGATAGAAAATGCCGTGAACCGGTCCCCAGCCGCGCGTGCCGTCCCAGACGATCATCAATTCCCAAAGATAAAAACCCATGTGGGCGTCCATGTGTTCGGCGATTGTAATGTCATACGGATTGGCGCGGCAGACGCAGCCCATTTCGTCGTCCATGACTTGCTTGCGCACCTTCTCGCCGGCGAGCCTTGCTTTCTCGATGTCGGTCCGGATCGCTTCGCGCGTTTGCTGATAATCGTGGAACACGAGCACGTCAACGTCGTCGGCGCATTGTTCCATCGTGTATTCATAGGCGAAGCCAATCGTCACGGGCGTCTGGCCATCGAGCCGCCGGAACACGCTCGCCATGTGCCGCGCGAATGCGATGCGGCTGGCATTCGTCGTGGCGGACGGATAATCCGGCTCATTGCACACGTCCCAAAATGCCAGGCCTGGTTCTTTTCCGAGAGTGTCCACAAGAAATTTCGCCCAATCCTCCGCGCCCGGATGACCTTCATTGGTCATCATCTGGCGGGTATAACCCACGACCGGCATGACGCCGATTCCGCGCTGGTCCGCAGCGCGCACCAGATGCAAAAGATTTTTTCGGAACTGCTCCGGATTGTTCGTGTAAGCCTGGTAGGTGATGAAACAGCGAATCTGGTTGATGCCGAGTTTCTGCGCGTTATTCAAATCGCGCTCGGTGATTTCCGGCGAATAATGACTCCACATGCCGGGATGTCCGCCGTATTCGGCGTAGCAATAATTCGCACCGCGGATTGTCGCCGTATCCACCGGCGTGCGCGAACCGGCGCGGCGCGGCAGCGGAAACGCCGGAGCATTCGTGGTCATCGCAGGCATCGCCGAAGTGTGAACGCCGGTGACGCCGGACACGTCGGGTTTTTCAAATGGCCGGAGCAACTCGACGTAGCGCGGCATCAATTCGCGCAATGCCGCCGGATTCGGCGAGCCCTGGCGCAACAGCTTAATTGTGCGCGTCGGCGGCTCGCGCATGGCAACCAGTTGCGCGGCTTCCAAAAGATTTGCCAATTTCTCCGCCGCATTGAGGCCGTCGGTCCAACTGCCGGTGGAGTTGGTCAGCCAAACCTGCGCCGCGGCGATGTCGCTGTTGACCCAATTCTCGCGGTTGACATTTTCTGCGATCGCATTGTCCGAGCGATTTCGGAACATGCCGAACATCGCGGCGGGAACCGCCGGATCGCGGACCGTGCCGTCGGGATAAAACACGCCGTGAACATCGCCCCAGCGTTTGGTGATCATCAGTTCCCAGATATACCAGCCGACGTGGGCGTTCATGTGTTCCTCGAGCGTCACGTCGTAAGGGTTCGCGCGGGCGATGCAACCGGTCTCGGTGTCCATGACCTGCTTGCCAGTTCTAGCGGCGAACGATTTCGCGCGGGCGACGTCGTTGGAAATCGCGGCGCGAGTCGGCAGATAATCATGGAACGATAGAACATCCACCGCGTCGGCGAGCGTTTCCATGTTGCGCTCGTTGGCGACCCCGATGGTCACCGGAGTTTTGTTGTCCAGCTCGTGCAGCGTCGCGGCAATCAAGCGCGCGATTTCAAAACGCTTTTGCCGCCGATCGGCCGGAGCGCCGGCGGCGTTGTAATCCGGCTCGTTCGAGGCGTCCCAAAACGCCAGCGCTGGTTCATTTCCAATTGCGTGGACCAATGCCGAAACGAATTTGCGGATCTGCTGACGATTGATTGTGCCGTCCTTGGCGATGAACGCCTGCGTCTCGCCAACCGTGATCATCAAGCCGATGTGATGGCGGTCGCACGCGCGCGCGAGGTCAATCAAGTTTTGGCGGAACGCCGTCTTGTTCGTTTGCCACGCGGCAAAATTTACGAAGACGCGCAGTTGATTCAGTTTCAACCGGTCCGCGCAAGTCAAATCGCGTTCCGTTTCGGCTGGATTGTAGTGGAGCCAGTAATCCGTTGTGTCCGCGGCGCCGGCTGCGCGATAGTTCGCGCCGCGAATGGTGGACAAATCGGACGGCGTCAGTTTGGCGGCGTTGGCAGATCCGACCGGTTTATGCGCGCAACCGGCAAACGCCATTGCCGCCAACAGCATTGCCGATTGCCAGAAACGAATGGTCATGGAACGAATGCGCTATTGTTGCGGCGGTGTGTATTTGCCTTGAGCTACGTCGAGAATAGCTCGCAGCGCCGGTTTGGGCTGCAATTGCCCGTCAAACACCAGCGCGGCCTGACCCGCACGCCACGACCGCGTGTCGCTGATGCCCCATAAGGTCACGCGCGAAATCGAACTGGCATGCCGTTTGAAGATTTCAAACAACTTGGCATAGACCTGCGCCTGCTTCTGAAGCGCCTCGGCGGTGATCGGCGCGCCGCCACCCCTGCCGCCGCCGCGACCGCCAGCCGCGGGTGGATTGCCGCCAAAAAAGGAATAATAGGTTTGGGCTGCCGTTGCGTTGAGGTTGGTTTTCTGGCCGTCGGTGATCGTTGCGGCGACTTTGCGGACTCCCTGGTTGTAACGGACCATTGCCATCTCGGTCTGGATGTTCGACAGCGCTTCCAATTTGGATTGGACGGTGGCGTCGTCACTCTTGGCGAGCGCCGCGTTCACCACATCCTTCTGGGCTGCGGCCAGCTTGTCCTGCAAGGGCGCCAGCTCGGTTTGTGCATCCGTGATGGCTTGGTTAAGCTGCGCGGATTGTTCAGCCGTCAAAGCGCCGCCACCACGACCGAATCCACCGCCACCAGCGACGTTGAAAGTGCCGCTATTGCCGCCTGAGGCCGTCACATCCAGTTCGCTGATGCTAATCTTCAAACCGAGCGATTCGTAGTCGGTAATGGCCTTTTCAACGTCGGCGAGGTCGGTGTCCAGATGCCAGTGCCCTTGGATGCCCACGCCGTTGATGGGTGCTCCGTCCTGGATCATGCGTTTGAGCAGCGACATCGAATAAGCGTGTTTGCCTGTGTTTTGCATGGCACCCTGTTCGATGTTGTAATCGTTGTAGTAAAGTTGGGCGTCCGGATCGGCCTCGTGCGCCCATTTGAACGCCATGGTCAGGTAGTTGGACCCGATCACGCTATACCAACTGTCGTTCCGCAGATTGTCCGGCTGGCCGTTGTTGTTGCGGTCGTCAATGGCTTCGTTGACCACGTCCCACCCCATCACCTTCCCTTTGTAATGCCCGGCTACAGTCAAGATGTGGTTCTTCAGCCGCTCAATGGCGAGGTCACGGGTCACACGCCCGCCGTTGGTTCCTTGAAAGAACCAGTTCGGGGTCTGCGCATGCCAGCACAGGTTGTGAGCCCAAACCTTGATGTTGTTTTCCTGACACCAACTGACCAGGGCGTCGGGCCTCTCCCAGCTATACTGGTTTTCCGAAGGATGAATCTGCGGCTTCATGCAATTCTCCGGCGTGATGATGTTGTAATTGGCTTTGATGTTCGCCAACTCCGCCGGCGAGTAGCCGCCGGGCACATCGCCGGCACAGCCGACGAGGAATTTCCCGGCAAAGGCGTCCTTAAGCCCCATGGTGGGCGCGGCAGGCGCAGCCGCTGGCGCTGGATTGGTTTGGACATTGTCTTGAGCGGATGCAACGGCTGCGGATATCGCACATGCGATCAAACCATATACTACGGATCTATTTGTCATATTTTCCTTTCAGCGAGGGCCGGTCGCGGACGCTATCGCCAGAGTCAGCGACACGGCACTCAGGGCGTTATTACGATAATTTCAATGTTGAACCTTGATTTCACTTTGCGGCGAAAGCGATATACGAATGCGGCAGCACGGTGAATGTGAAAGATGTGCGCGGCGGCGCGGCCGGGCCGCGACCGCCAAAGCCGCCGCCGCGAAAACCGCGCCCGGCTGCCGGAGCCGGCGCGATGTCTTTGCCGGCAAGCATATCGTGAATTTGCGCCACGGTCCCCGCAATGGATACCGTGACTGCTGCTTCCGTGGAAAGGTAATTCTGCACGATAAACGTGTTGTTGTCGTAACGGAACAGCGCGACCTGCGCCGGCGCGTTCTCGACGCGGACCGGTTCAGCCGAGCCGAGCGCGGCGCGAATGACGGAAAGAACGCCCGGCGGAAAGGCGTAAAGATCGGCCGGATCATTGGGAACGTTCAGCACGTAGAACTTGCCCTTGGAATAGTCGCAAGAGAGAACGATGGGATAGGTTGTGCCGCCCGGAGAAATTCCCAAAGCATCGCCCCAGGCGTCGTGGGTCAGAATGTTGAAATACTTGATTTCGGGAATGAAGATATCGCGCGAGGCTTCAAACGGATCGGCAGCCGCCGGGGCATTGGTCTGGGAAGCGCCGGCACCACGGCCAAAACCGGGTCCGCCCCGGCGCGGTGCGCCGGGTCCGCCGGCGAAGGCAAAGCGCCGCACGGGCACACTGGCACCGGTGGTTTCGAGTTCGCAGATGTCTTCGATGCCTTTGCCTTTCATGGCACGCAGAAAACCCGATGTCACGCAAACAGATTTGCCGGCTTCGAGTTGACTTTTGATTTTTTGAATAATGTCCGGATCGAACTTGGCTTGTTCAGTCAGAAGAACCATGCCGGCGTTCGTCGGAAATTGCGGCAGGATGTCCATGGGCAGGCCGATCATGCCCAGATAATCGTGGAGGAACTCCTCGCCCGTGGCGTGATACGGCGTGTAAGTTTTTATGCCTTCGGGCTTGCCCACTTGAGCCAGCGCCGGGTCAACTTGCTTGAGTGTGTAAGCGGCTACGTCGGCAAAGGTCAGATTGCCGCTGTTGGTGCCGAATGTCTTCTGGAGATCCGCCAGGTTGAGACTGGTCGGCAAGTCGGCCCAGGTGCGGTTGGCGCCAAACCGGATGCCACCAAGCATCCCGGAGTAGTTGAAACAGCACATCTCCGGACAGCGCGAAAAAACAGTATCCAACAATTGCTCGGAGTAGCGATCAATCGGGTTGGCGCCGCCCTGGTCCACCCAGCCGCCCTGGTTGACGCCGGGCTTGAGGTTGTCCATGAACCGCATGATGTCGTAGCTCAGGTAGGGTTGCAGGTGCTGTTCCTGTCCGACCCACACACGCGATTCGGTTCCGGAAAACATGCCGTCGGCAATGAGCGGGACCATTTCCGTATCGTTGCCCATGCCGGCGTATTGGTCATACCAATTGGCCATCTTGATGATGACCTTGCATTTCGGATTAACCGCTTTGGCGGCGCCGACAATGAGGTCCTTGGTGACCTCGCGCATGGTCTCAAGGCGGTATTGAGTCCAGGATTTGTTTCCCCTGGCCTTGATGTCGTAATCGGTCTTGCGGTCGAAGAAATAGTAATCGTCGAGCAGGATTTCATCGAAATGACGGGCGGCCATTTCCACGGCTTTGCGGGCGAACTCGCGGTTTTCCGGATCGGCAAAGTCGAAGCCCTGGTAGCCGTTTCGCTCGCTGACGCTATAAGCCAGGCCGCCGCAAACCTGCACGCCTTGGTCCTGATAGAACTTCTTCAGCTTTTCCAGGCCGGCCTCGTCAACCAGCGTGTGGTTGCGCATGACCTCGATATAGATTTTGTCAACCTTGAGATTGCGCGTCAGGTTCGACCAGGACCCGGCGGGGTCGAGGTCGCCGTCCATCAGACTCTGCACGGTTCCTTGAGTCGCGTAAGTCGAGACAATAAAACTCTTGTAATTGCGTTGGGCCTGAACCGGGATGGTGAAAGTTCCGATTGCCAGAAACGTGGCCAGGAGTTGTCGTTTTCTCATAAAAATTCTGCAAAAAACCGCTGCCCATCAACCGCCCAGAGCGCAATTATGTTTTTAACTAACGGTGACTGATTTGAATTTCATCACGATTCCGTCTATTTGGCAAGACGACAGAATGTCGGATCGGCATTCAAGGCCTATGACGATTGTCGTATGGCGCTTCAGTGTCCGCATCAGGAAGACTGGCAGTCATTTCCGAATAATTACATACCATGACCAAAACAAAATCAAGGGCCGGCTTGCCGCGCCACAGTTCACGCTCCTGCGTTCCATTCGTTCAGTTGCTCGCCACGCTGCTCGTTCTCATCGCTTGCTCCTCCACTTTCGCCGCCGACGACCATTGGGTGACGACCTGGGCCTGCGGCGAACAATTGGTTGAACCGAATAATCTCCCGCCCGTGCCATTGGCAAACAGCACGCTGCGCGAGTTCTTGCGCAACAGCATCAGCGGCCAAACCATCCGGGTCCGGTTTTCGAACCTCTATGGCGCCGGCCCGGTCACGATCAACGCCGCGCACGTCGCGTTGTCCGCGGGCGCGGGCAGCGCGGGAAACGGCGACATCAATCCCGCCACCGACAAGACGCTCACTTTTCACGGCGCGCCGGGAATTGTGATTCCGCCGGGCGAAATGGTGTGTTCTGATGAGGTAGCGTTCGATTTACCAGTTACCACCAACATCGCCATCAGCATCTTCTACGGGGATATTTCCGCCACGACAATCAACGGCCATCCCGGTTCGCGCACAACCTCGTTCATCATCTCGAGCAACGTGGTATCCGCCGCAAGCCTTCCCACGGCCACGAAAACGGCGCATTGGTTCACGGTCACCGGCATCGAGGTGCTTGCAAAGAATTCCGCCCGGACAATCGTAGTGCTGGGCGACTCCATCACCGACGGGCGCGGCTCGACGACGGACGGCAACAACCGGTGGCCGGATGACCTCGCCGGGCGGCTGATCACGAACGCTCCAACGGCCGGCGTGGCGGTTGCCAACATGGGTATCGGCGGGAATGGCATTTTCGGCGGCCTCGGTCCGGCGGCGCTCAAACGCTTCGACCGCGACGTGCTTGGGCAGAGCGGCGCGCAATATTTGATTGTGTTTGAAGGCGTGAACGACATCGGCGGCCGGCGCAGCGACATGATCACGGCGACCAATTTGATTAACGCCTACACGGAATTTGCCAGCAAGGCGAAGGCGCGCAACATCCGGGTCTATGGCGCGACCATCACGCCGTTTGGCGGGAACGGATATTACTCCGATCTCCATGAAGCGGAACGTCAATATGTCAACGCCTGGATTCGCACGAACAGGGTGTTTGACGGTTGCATTGACTTTGACGCCGCCGTTCGCGACCCGGCGACTTTGACACAATTTCAATCGGCGTATCATCCCGGTCTTAACGCAAATGACTGGTTGCACCTGAACCCCCTCGGTTATCAGGCAATGGCCAATGCGATTGACTTGAATCTATTTGCGCCCTGACAATTCCTGGCGGTTTCCGCCGTCCGCCAGGTCGGACAATGAAATTTTGCATTTCCGAACTGCCAAAAAAATGAAAGACTGCAAATTATGAAAGTCATTACGAGAATACTCGCAGGCGGCATTATTCTTGCCGCGTATTTTACAGCGGCACAGCCCGTGTCGTTTGAGATAGTTTCAAACACTTCCGCTCCCGGGAGCGCGGCCAGCAACGCGCCCGCTGTTGCGGTCGTCATTCCCGCGCCACCCAGGCCAAACACGGCCATTATTCCGCAGTTGAACCGTGGATTCTTGCGTCAGCATACCAACAACGTGGAGGTCGCAAGGAAAGGCGACATTGACCTTCTTTTCATGGGCGACTCCATCACTGACTGGTGGCGGAACTCCGGACGCGGAACCGGCACCAATGGGGCGATTCCCTACGGCGGCAAGGCCGTGTTTGAAAAATATTTCGGCGCGATGAAAGTCGCCAACTTCGGCATCGCCGGCGACACCACGCAGGGCGTGCTGTTTCGATTGCGGGACGGCGAAGGCGAGGGCTACAAACCCAAGGCCATCATGCTCATGATTGGCACGAACAACACCGGCGGCAATTCGCCGCCGGAAATCGCCATGGGCGTGGCCGACGTGGTGTTCGAACTGCGGAAAGATTTCCCGGATGCGAAGATTTTGTTGCTGGCCATCTTCCCGCGCGACAGGGCCAATTCGTCCGTTCGCGCCAAGATCACGGAAATCAACAAGATCATTGCAGCTCTGCATGACAACCGGCACGTCTTTTTCATGGACATCGGCCCGAAATTTCTTGCCGAGGACGGGTCAATTCCGCGCGACATCATGAGCGACGGACTGCATCCCACCAACAAAGGTTATGAGATTTGGGCCGAGGCGGTGCATGACACGCTGGCGAGTTTGATGCAGTGAAAAAGGCCGGGTATGGAACTTCTCACACAACAGCAGGCCGCCTGGGCGGGAAAGCGAAGCTATGGCGGAGCTGGCAAAATCAATTCCATCTTTGATTGAACCATGAAAATGTCCCGGCGGGAATTTGTCGCGGCGGGACTGGCGGGTGCCGCGGGCCTCTGCGTTGGTGGTTACACGACCCGGAGCCATGCCGCCGAACCGCAAGCACCCTTGCCGGATGAAGACGGCTACAAACTCTGGCTGCGATACGCGCCGCCGGGCGACGCCGCCAAAAACTATCGCAAAGTTGTGCAACAAATTCGCGTGGATGGCACTTCAGTCACGAGCGGGATCATCCGGGATGAATTGCGCTCCGCAACTTCAGCCATGCTGGGCGGCGCGATTCCGTTGAATGAAAAGGAATTGCAGCCGGGCGCACTCGTTGTCGGCACGCCGAACAATTCGGCGCTGGTCCGCGATTTGAATTGGACCGCCGGCTTGAGTGCTGTCGGTGAAGAAGGCTTCATTATTCGGTCGGCTCGTATCGAAAAGAATCCGCCAAACACCGCAAAAGGCGCCACACTCCTTATGCAGAGGTCTCATCTGGTGACCGTGATCGCCGCCAACACGGACATCGGCACGCTGTATGGCGCGTTTCATTTCCTGCGCCTGATGCAAACCGGCCAGCCGGTTGACCGGCTCAACATC
>OBLU010005458.1_pt1 | contig 11393 bp, 10 predicted proteins | sample 1518681 | NCBI WGS metagenome assembly OBLU01 (sample SAMEA3539304, study PRJEB22396) | soil metagenome | biome: tundra; feature: field; material: soil | place: USA | collected 2010-05 | depth 0.15 m
TCTGCGACCGGCACGGGCTGTGGCTGGTGGAGGATAATTGCGACGCGCTGGGCACACGCTACGAGGGCCGGCTCACCGCGACGTTCGGCGACCTGGCGACGTTCAGCTTTTACCCCGCCCACCATATTACGATGGGCGAAGGCGGCGCAGTGGCGGCGGCAAACGAGGACCTGGCGCGCATCGCCCGCAGCTTCCGCGACTGGGGCCGCGATTGCTACTGCGCGGGCGGCGAGAACAACACCTGCGGCAAACGCTTCGCCCAGCAGTTCGGCACGCTACCCTTCGGCTACGACCACAAGTACGTCTATTCCCACATCGGCTACAACCTCAAAGTGACCGACATGCAGGCGGCCATTGGCGTGGCACAGTTGCGCAAGCTCGACGAGTTTGTGGTGGGGCGGAAGCGGAACCACGCCGCCTTGCTTGCGGGCCTGAAGAAACATGAGCGCCACCTGATCCTGCACCGCGCGCCGGCCAAGGCGGACCCGTCCTGGTTTGGCTGCGTCATCACCGTGCGACCGGAAGCGCCTTTCACGCGCGCCGAGTTGGTCAACGCGCTCGAGAGGGCCCGCATCGAAACGCGGAATCTTTTCTGCGGAAACCTGCTCCGCCATCCCGCTTATTCCGATATCGAGCACCGCGTTGTCGGCTCGCTCGCCAACAGCGACATCATCACCACGAACACCTTTTTCATCGGCGTCTATCCGGGGCTGACGCCGGAGATGATCCGGCACGTGCTGGCTACGTTCGACCAGTTCATCGCCGGAACGGTTGCGTGATTTCCCCTTTCTGCTTTCCGATTCCCGTTTTCTGCCTCATGTCCATGCCCCGCAAAATCCGTTGCACCATCGAGTCCATCACGGACCACGGCGGACGGGTTTACACTGTGGATCTGGCGCCACAGAGCCTGGCACCGTCGTTTCGGCCCGGACAGTTCCTGCACTTGACAGTGGACGAATACGATCCCGGCGGGTTCTGGCCGGAATCCCGCGTGTTTTCGATTGCCAGCTCGCTTCACGACCGGAAGCGCATCACCATCTGCTACGCGGTCAAGGGCCGCTATACAATCAAGATGGAACAAGCGTTGAGAGTGGGCGGGGTAGTCTGGATCAAATTGCCTTACGGCGAATTTGTGATCGACGATGCAAGCGATGCGCTGCTGATCGCGGGCGGCACAGGCATCAGCGCCTTCACCGCTTTCCTGGAGGCGCTGACCCCCGCCAATCAGGGCCACATCACGTTGATCTATGGCGCCCGGACCCCGTCGCTCTTTCTTTTTCAGGACCTGATCCGGGGGCAGCAAACGAAAGTGCCACATTTCAACGTGGTTTGGTTCGCCGAAACCGATGCGCAACCGCCTTGTCTGCCGGGTCGCATCTCGTTGACCTCTGATCTCTGCCCTCCGAACTCCGTCTTCTACCTCTCTGGGCCGCCGGTCATGCTGAAGGCGCTGGGCGCCGATTTGCAGGCGTGGGGCGTGAGCGCGGAGCGGATTCGCACGGACGCCTGGGAGTAAGATGAATACTCTGGCGGCCGATCTCGATAACGTTTTGTCCCGCACCGTTGGGCTGTGGGAGGAATTGCGCGGTGGCCGGCTCTTCCTCACTGGGGGCACCGGTTTCTTTGGCTGCTGGTTGCTGGAGAGTTTTCTTTGGGCCAGCAAGAAATTGTGCTTGAACGCGGAAACGGTGGTGTTGACAAGGAATCCGGAAGCCTTTGCCTGTAAGGCACCACACCTGGCATTTCACAAGGCGGTGAAACTTCACACGGGAAACCTGGATGATTTCACGTTGCCGGAAGGTTCCTTCACACACGTCATCCACGCGGCCGGGGATTTGAGCAAAGGCAATTCCGATGATGCGGCTGGACTGCTGACGAGGAGCTTTTGTGGTTTGCAGCGTGTCCTGGAGTTGGCTCGCCAGAGCGGAGCGGCCAAGGTGCTCTGCACCAGCAGCGGCGCGGTCTATGGGCCAGCCGTGCCCGGTCGGTGGAAATTACGCGAAGATGATCCGCCCAGCGGCATCCCGCTGGAAACGCGGGGGGCGTACGCGGAGGCCAAGCGGATGGCGGAACTGCTTGGGACACTGTCAGCGCAGCAGCATGGATTCGAATTCAAGATCGCTCGCGGCTTCGCTTTCCTTGGGCCGTATCTGCCTTTGGACGCCCATTTGGCCGCTGGCAATTTCATCCGCGATGCTTTGGCGGGCAGTCCCATCATGGTCCGCGGAAGCGGCACAGCGGTGCGTTCGTACATGTACCCGGCGGACTTAGCAGTGGGGCTTTGGAAGGTTTTGTTCCGGGGCGCGCACGGCCGGCCTTACAACCTCGGCTCCGATCAGCCCGTTACCATTGCGGAATTAGCTCACGCCGTTGCCCGTGAATGTGACCCGCCTCCGCCAGTCTCCGTGCTGGAGCAGGCCCGGCCAGAGGAGGTGGTGGACTACTACGTGCCGGACATCACGCGGGCGCGAACGGAATTGGGCCTGGACTTGTCTCTGGGGCTGGCTGAGGCCATCCGGTGCACGCTGGCCTGGCATCAACGAATCACGAAAGCGACATGAAGATCAAACATTCGATTACGGCAATGGGGCATCACAAAGCCAAGCATACGACTGCTGAGCGGGACTTGGTGGGCGGATTTTGTGCCGCTTTCGAACGCTCGATTGTTCCACCACCGCAGCGCCTGCAGAACTTTCCCCGTCACGTGCGGCGGCAGGACATTGCTCGTTTTCTCACGAAGTACGAGTTGTTCAAGCTGGCCTTACCCTGCCACGGCAGCATTGTGGAGTGCGGCGTGTTTGCTGGAGGGGGGCTTCTAGGCTGGATGCATTTTTCGAGCATCCTTGAGCCTTACAATCATACACGGCGCGTGATCGGGTTTGACACTTTTGATGGGTTTCCGGACGTGCATGAAAAAGACACCCTGACAGGAACGTCCGACCACTTGCACAAGCACGCATTTAGTATCGGTTCGGCGATTCAGGAGGAGATCGCCACGCTGGCCGGCTTGCACAATCAAAACCGACCGCTCGGGCACATCCCCAAAGTAGAACTGGTAGCGGGCGATGCGTGCCGCACAATCCCGAGCTACGTGAAGAAGCATCCCCACTTGCTCGTCAGCCTGCTGTACCTTGATTTTGACATCTATGCACCAACCAAGGCAGCCATAAGACATTTTTACCCGCGAATGCCCAAAGGCAGCGTGGTAGCCTTCGACGAGCTTAACTGTCCGGAATTCCCCGGCGAGACGACGGCACTACTGGAGTCTCTCGATCTGCGCCAGGTGGAACTGCGCCGATTACCCATGGATCCACACATCTCTTACTTCATCAAGTGAGCGTTACCGCAGTTCTGGCTAGGCACATCCGGGCGCGCGCCGTGGAAATGGTGGCGCGAGCCAACGCCTCGCACATCGGCGGCGCGCTCTCAATGGCGGACCTGCTGGCGGTGCTCTACGGCGAAGTTCTACGGGTTCGAGCCGAGGAGCCGCGCTGGCCGGAACGCGACCGGTTCATTCTCAGCAAAGGCCATAGTTGCACGGCGCTCTACGCGGCGCTGGCCCTGCGCGGATTCTTCCCGGAAGAAGAACTGAAGACCTACGGTCGCGATGGGGCGCGCTTGATGGCGCACATCAGCCACAAGGTGCCGGGCGTGGAGTTTTCCACCGGGTCGCTGGGGCACGGTCTGCCATTCGGCTGCGGCAAGGCACTCGCAGCGAACCGGCTTGGGCAGCCGTGGCGCGTGTTTGTGATGCTCAGCGACGGGGAATTGGACGAAGGCTCCAACTGGGAGGCAATCCTGTTTGCGCCGCAGCACCGGCTCGACAACCTGACGGCCATCGTGGACTACAACAAAATCCAGAGTCTGGGCAGCGTGAGCGAAGTATTGGAACTGGGGCCGCTGGCCGAGAAGTTCCGCGCGTTCCGCTGGGCCGTGCGTGAGATCGACGGCCACAACCACGGAGAAATCCGCGCCGCGCTGGGCGCACTGCCGTGGGAACCTGGCCGGCCGAACTGCCTGATCGCCCACACGGTCAAGGGCAAGGGCGTGAGCTTCATGGAGAACAAGCTCCTGTGGCATTACCGCTCGCCCAACGCAGAGCAGCTCCAGCAGGCATTGCGGGAACTTTCGACGCCGTGAGAACCGCCTTCATCCAGGAACTCCTCCAGCAGGCGCGCGAGCACCGGGATATTTTTCTGGTGGTGGGCGATCTGGGCTTCTCGGTGGTGGAGCCGTTCGCGCAGGAATTTCCCGACCGCTTTCTGAACGCGGGCGTGGCCGAGCAGAACATGACCGGCTCGGCGGCTGGATTGGCCTCCGAAGGCTACCACGTCTTTACTTACTCCATTGCGAATTTTCCGACCTTCCGTTGCCTGGAGCAGATTCGCAACGACGTCGCTTACCATCGTCTGCCGGTCACGGTGGTATCTGTGGGCGCGGGCGTGGCCTACGGCAATCTCGGTTATTCCCACCACGCGGTGCAGGACATCGCCGTGATGCGTTCCCTGCCGGAGATGACCATCCTTTCGCCGGCGGACCCGGGCGAAACGCGCGAGTGCGTGCGCTGGCTGGCGGAGCACCCGTGTCCGTCCTACCTCCGGATTGGCAAGGCCGGCGAGCCGGGCTTGCATTCCGTGCGCGGTCTCCTGGCGGGCCCGCTGGAAATTGTTCGCGGGAACGACGAATGCGCGCTGGTTTGCACGGGTTCAATTTTGAAAGTTGCCTTGGAAGCCGAGCAAAAACTTCGTGCCCAAGGCGTGCAGGTAGGCGTGTTCTCCTGCCCGTGGTTGCAGCCGCTCACGCCGCAGTTCTTCGGTCCATTGGAGCGCTTTCAAAGGCTGCTCGTTTTGGAAGAGCACGTCTCTGCGGGCGGGCTGAGCTCGCTGCTGCGCGACCATCACTTGGAGAAGACACGCCTCACCTCGCTGGCCCTTCCGTCATCGGTGCTGTTGGAAGTGGGCAGCCAGGAGCAATTGCGGCAGCGGGCGGGCTTAACTACCGAGGCAGTGACGGCTTGCGTTTTGGATTCTAGGTTTGTTTCTTGTCCTGGCAATGAAGTTAAGCATCACGATTCCCACGTTTAATCGGGTTCATCTCCTCCGGAGGACGCTGGAGGTCGTGCTACCTCAACTGACGGCGGAAACCGAACTGCTTATTTGCGACAATGCATCCCCCGACGAAACCTCGGCATACTTGCGAGCTCTTGGAAGCAAGGTCCGCATTTTCCGCCAGTATACGAATGTCGGGCCGGATCGTAACTTCCTCTCCTGCATTGAGCAGGCGCGAGGAGATTACGTCTGGACGTTGTGCGACGACGACCTGCCAACGTCGAACGCGGTTGACACCGTCCTTGAGGCCGTGCGGAAGCAGGATGCCCCCGGCTTGGTTTACCTGCGCGCGGCACCTTCCGATGAACGGGTTAGCACTTATGACAGGCGGCCCGTCAGTGCTGATTGGGAGGAGAAGTCAGCCGATACCTTCCTGCTGGACGTGGCCGAATGGGTGACTTTTGCCTCGAGCATTGTGGTGAAGCGTGAGCTGGTCGATATAGGCTTTCTGCGAAAGCGACTAGACACTTCCCTCGTCCCTGCGGCGCTTGCGCTCCAGGTCGCAGGGAATGGCGGCAGAGTTCTTATTTCCAGAACTCCCCTCGTTTTTGTTCGCGGGGGCAACTCCGCCGGTTATGACGCGTTCACGGTATTCACAAAACACCTGCGCCAGCTACTCGAGCAATCACGTCCTTTCGGTTACAAAGCTGCGAGCCTCGAAGCAGTTTTCCGAGGCAACGTTCAGAATGTACTCTGTTATCTGGCTGCAGTGTGGCGACCGAGCCTTCGAGGGTTGGGCAACCTTATAATTTATAGCTGGAGATATGGAGTGCTGTACAGGAGGATCCTCCCCCGATTGGCGAGGAGGCTTACCGAGCTGCTTGTGGCGAGGATGCTCTCGGTTACCACCGCGGTCGCTGCCAGGGCTGGCGGTCGCCTCTATCCTCTCCTGCAACGATTCCTGAATGATTCAGCCACGTGGGCTTTCCGACGATCCGTCAAGCCTTCGGACCCAACCCATCAGGTCTGCCATCCTGTTTACCTTCGGAATCCGCAATACTTCCGCGTCGGTCGGAACTTCGTCGCCGGTCCCGGACTGAGGATGGAGGCTTGGGATGAGCACTGTGGCGAAAGCTTCAACCCAAAGATCGAAATCGCCGACAATGTCTGCGTCAACTGGGACTTCCACATCGGAGCCATTGACAGGATCGAGATTCGAAGCGGCGTGCTGATAGGAAGCCATGTGCTGATTACTGATCACGCTCATGGCAGCCCCCGATCAGAGGACTTCGAGCTCCCGCCTGCTCGCAGACCCTTGTATAGTAAGGGCCCGGTACTTATTGAAGAGAACGTCTGGATCGGAGAGGGCGTATGCATATTGCCCGGGGTTACGATCGGGCGTGGTGCTATTATCGGCTCAAACGCGGTGGTAACCTCCAATGTGCCCCCGGGCTCGATCGTCGGAGGTGTTCCGGCCAAAACACTACGCATGGTGGCATCGAACGCAAATAGAGATACCTCGCTCTAAACAATCGACACATTTCATTAGATCGCAAGATGCCCTCAAATACACGAGCCAGACTCATCGCCTTTTACCTTCCTCAGTTCCATCCGATCCCGGAGAACGACGAGTGGTGGGGCAAGGGATTTACCGAGTGGACGAACGTTGCTAAGGCCAAGCCGTTGTTTTCGGGACATTATCAGCCAAATCTCCCGACGGAGTTAGGCTTTTATGATCTGCGCGTTCCGGAGGTTCGCGAGGCCCAGGCACGCCTTGCCCGGGAACACGGCATCGAAGCTTTCTGTTACTGGCATTATTGGTTCGGCGGTGAGCGGTTGCTCGAACGACCTTTCCAGGAGGTCCTGGACTCCGGCAGGCCCGATTTTCCGTTTTGCCTTGCTTGGGCGAACGAGAGCTGGACCGGTGTTTGGCACGGCTCGCCAAGCCGGGTTCTTAAGGAACAAGATTATCCTGGCGAAGCAGACCATCGGAGACATTTCGAGTTTCTTCTTCGAGCATTCCGAGATCCGCGTTATTTCCGAGTGTCTGGCAAGCCGCTGTTAGTGATTTATCGTCCGAAGAACATCCCGGATATAGCAGGAGTGGTTCGGCTTTGGCGCTCGCTGGCTGCGGAAAACGGGCTTCCCGGACTTTACCTCGTTGCTACGGCCACGGATCCGAAGGGCATTTACCGGGAGTCCGGAGTTGATGCCATCACGATTGCCGGTTTGATTCGAGCTCCAGAATGCCCGCATCATCTGGTCCGGGGACGTCTGTCCGCTGGAATACTCAAGCATAACCGACTAGCCAGCGCATTTCAGAGGCTCTGGCCATGGCCATTTCCGGAGCATGTTTATCGTTATCAAGACGTATGGCCAAAACTGGTCGTCGATTGGCCATTCGACGTGCCCCTCCTTCCGTCGGTTTTGCCGAATTGGGACAACACCCCGAGAAGCGGCTTGCGAGGCTGGGTGCTCCAGGATCCAGATCCCGAACTGTTCCGGCTGCACGTACGAGATGCGATGCGCGTCATCAGGGATCAACCGGCGGAACAAAAGATACTCTTCCTGAAGTCATGGAACGAATGGGCGGAAGGAAATTATCTCGAACCAGATCGCCGTTTTGGCCGTAGCTTCCTTGAGGTTATCCGCGATTCGGTTTGCGATCCGCTAAGTCGGCTTCCCGACCACGATAAGAAGGGGCACTCCACAGTGCCCCCGGGAAGGCCTGAGATTTGCACCAGACTCGCCCCCGAAGCTATTCGCAGTGGTTCATCCGCCATGGAGTAAATGCTTTACGGGCAAGCCTCAAGCACAGGAATCGGCTAGAAGCGGAGCGGGCGGCCACTAATATGTACATCGGATTGCTGGTCGTCACGACCAAGTTTCCAGGAATTCAGGAGGTCGGCGGGGGAGAGAATGAGAAGTTGTTGTTGAGGTGGGAGATACCGAAGGGATCGCGGGACTGATCACCCGTCTGGAAAAGAATCCCGCCCTCCGAGTTGAGCTCGTCCTCCGCAATCGAAGGAGAAATATCGAGCAATTTGGGGCGGAGTGGGTGCTTCCACGATGGGCAGAACTCGTGAAAGACGATGAGTTGGCTTTTGCTTTTTTGAGAAATGGGTGAACCATTGGTTAGTGTTATCATGCCGTGTTTCAATCAGGGTCGCTTTTTGGCACAGGCAGTTGATAGTCTCAAGGCACAGTCGCTCTCCAATTGGGAGTGTATCGTTATCGACGACGGCTCAACCGACGATACCTCCCAAGCGGCGCAAACACTTGCTGTGGCCGAGGGGCGGGTGCGCTTTCTAAGTCAGCAGAACGGTGGCCCCTCAGCCGCTAGGAATCGAGGCATCGATGAAGCGCGCGGGCGTTACGTGCAGTTTTTAGATGCGGACGATTTGATCGAGCACGAGAAGCTGAAACTGCACGTGGATCATCTCGACCGGCATCCCAACGATGGCTTAGTTTACGGTGACGTTCGGTATTTCGCGGACGAAGATCCAACGAAGCGCCTTTACAGCTTCTGGGGGGAAGAGCGGCCTTGGGTCGCCATGATCGGCGAGTCGCAAAAGCCAATTCTTACCAAGCTCGTGTCGGGCAACATCATGGCGATGAATTGCCCACTACTTAGGAAGTCGACTATCGAACGCGTTGGCATGTTCGACGAATCTATCAGAGGTTGCGAGGATTGGGACTATTGGTTGCGTTGTGCCGCAACGGGAATTCGTTTTGCGTATTTAAGCGGTGAGAATGGGTTGGCCCTCATTCGGAGTCATACGACAAGCAGCAGTCGCGACCTGGTACGAATGCGGGACGGCCATTACTCAGTTCGACTTAAGACCGGAAGGCTCATTCGAGACGCGCGTTTTCGGCGGTACAACTTTGAGGCAGGGGCAAATTACCTGGAAGAACTGGCCTTCAGGGACCAAACGCGCCGGCTGCTCAGATTGGCTTGGGCAAATGCAACGATTTGGGTTTATGCTTACGCACTACTTCGAATTCTTGACAGAAAACACCGTCTGCGGACTCTGGCTCGGCGGTTGAGATCGGTTCTTCATTCGGGCGCGTGAACTGGTTCCTTTGAGGTGTTTCTAGGGAAGATCGCAGCCCATCAACCCGGAAGGAGCTCTTTCGCAATCCATCTGGAAGGTGGCAGCTCCTTTCTCCGTCGAGACCCAAGCTCGCGAGATGCCCGGATCGATAGCGACACGCTTTTGTAGGCGAGCTTGCACTCGAGATCTTGCTTATAGATATGTCTGGATCAATTTGTGGCAGCAAAGCAAACCCACAACTGGCAATTGTGGTTCCGGCGTTTAAGTCGGCTTATTTGGGGAAGGCTCTGCAGTCCATTCTTCAACAGACAGACCAACGCTTCCGTCTTTACGTCGGAGATGATGCAAGTCCGCAGCCTATCGAGAAAATCACGCGCGGTTTCAGCTTTGACTCCACCCAGTTGGTTTATCACCGGTTCGAAGAGAACCTCGGCAGTCGATCCCTGACGGCCCAGTGGCAGCGATGTGTCGCGCTCAGCCACGAGCCTTGGATCTGGCTCTTTTCCGATGACGATGTGATGGAACCTGAGTGCGTGAGTGCTTTTTATCGGGCCTTGGAACGTACCCGGGACGAATATGACGTTTACCATTTCAATACCGTTTACATCGACACCGGAGATGCGTTGATAGAGATCCTTCCTCCTCATCCCGATTGGGAAAGTTGGAAAACCTTTACCTATTTCTTTCTGCGCGGGTTGAGGTTCAGCACCGCACAGGAGCTGATCTTGTCCCGCAAGGCCTATGAGAGGGTCGGTGGGTTTGTGGACTTTCCGCTCGCATGGGGGTCGGATCAAGCCACGTTGATGGCCCTGGCGGGTGAGAGTGGGATAGGTCACATCCCTGGAGCGCGCGTCCGCTTCCGCATGAGCGGCCAGAACATTTCTTCCAGCCGCGACCGTCGGCTCGACTTGCGGAAGATCGACGCCGCCCGCCAGCTTTGCCTCTGGATCTTACGCCAGATCGAGCGCGTCCCGGATCCACATTTCGAGTTGGGCGACGAGGTTCTGCGAGACGAGGTTCTGGTGTGGTTCAAGCAGCATCTGGCGGCACTCCATACCTGGTTGACGCCAGCGCAGTGCGTGCGGCTAGCGCAGTTCATCAAGGAAAACTGGGGCAAGTCTTTTTCCGCCAGCCTTGCGCGAATGGCTAGGCTGGATGCATTGATGGTGCCGTACGCCTTGGAGCGGATTCTTAAACAGAGGCGCGTATGAGGCGTGGCCGATGGCCTTGCGCGCCGACGTACCTGTTCTCACGCGAACCTCCGAGGCATCGGCTCAGGTCATGGATAACGCCCGGCCACGCTTGCCGATCGCAGGCAGAGTAAGATTGATAGGGGCAGGCCCAAGAACTGAAATGAAACTCCTCATCGTCTATCCATACACCTTCGGCACCGGCTGGGGGGGCGCGACTCCGCGGATCATGCAAGTGGCACGCGGCCTTTCAGCGCGCGATTGGAACGTGGATCTGCTGCGATGCAAACAAGGCAATGAAGCTGAATTGAAGCCGGTCGTCGAAGCATTTCCTGGCCGCGTATTCACGACTGCTTTCAACGGACCTTACCCCGCCCTGTTTAATCACAAAGGACTGCGCCAGTTTTTTCGGGTGTGGCTGCTACTGAGTGGCGACTCTGCGGAAGGTGATCCCACTCGATTCCTGGTCAAACGCCTTTTACGGTTCGCGCAAAGTAAAGCCTCATTTCCCAGACCGGATTTGATCTGGGGGATCACGGTGGGTTTCCTCGCAGGGCCGGTGGCGGCGCAGCGGCTGGGCGAGTACTTCCAATGCCCCTATATCGTAGAGTTCCAGGATCCGGTGCCACATCCGGGGCGGCCACCACTCGATCCCGAACGCCGCGCCCTTCTCGAATCCTGCCTCACCCGTTGCGCCATGGCCGTCACCACGACGGCAGGAATTACATCCAAAGTCGAGGCCGAGTTCCCCGCGACACGAGGCAAAGTGAAAACCTTCTACCTCAGCTACGAAGAGACGCCTCAACAACCGGCGCCGGCTCCAGCTGACTGCTTGCGGCTGCTGCACGCTGGCGTCCTTTACGGTGGCGCCGGTCGCAATGCCAACATGCTGGTCAAGGCTATCGCCGAAGCCACCCGTCAGCAACCCGATCTGCGAGGCAAACTTTTGCTGTCCTTGCTCGGCGGGGGCGGGGGCGCAGAGGAAGCCTTTCAGCTCGCAAAGCAACTTGGAGTCGATTGGGCTGTCGAAGTTCGCCCCCAACTACCCCAAGCCGAATGTTACCTCGAAATGGATCGAGCCCATGTGCTGGTCGCTATTA
>OBLU010005459.1_pt1 | contig 11393 bp, 9 predicted proteins | sample 1518681 | NCBI WGS metagenome assembly OBLU01 (sample SAMEA3539304, study PRJEB22396) | soil metagenome | biome: tundra; feature: field; material: soil | place: USA | collected 2010-05 | depth 0.15 m
AGTCGTCCTTGTAGCCGTTCGTCGTGATGAGGCAGTCCGAGCCGAGGTCCTGCGAGAGGGCCGCGAGGAGCTCGGGCTTGCTCCCGGCCTCGAGACCGTAGCCGTATTTGCGGCCGGACTGGATGATCTCGCGCACGACGACCTTTTTCTGGTTCACCTTGATGGGGAACACCCCGCGGAAGACGCCGTCGTATTCGTACTCCTTGATCGCGCGCAGGAAGGCCTCGTTGAGCTCCTTCACGGCGGCGTCGAGGATCTGCGGGAAGCGGATCACGACCGGCGTCGAGATGCCGCGCAGCGCGACGTCGTCGACGACCGCCTTGAGGTCCACGAAGCGGTGGTTCTCGCGCGTCGGGTGGACGAGGAGGTTTCCGTCGTCGGAGACGGAGAAGAAGCCCTTGCCCCAGTTCTCGATTCCGTAAAGCTTCTCGGCGTCGGCGAACTTCTCGGGGACGCGGACTCGGGAGGGGTTCGGGGCGCGGGAACCCCGGGAGACGGCAGCGTTGCTCGACATCGCGCGAATCTTACGCAAGGGAAGGCCGGATGGCGTCGAAATCTTCGGCGGTAGGATGGGGTCCCGTGAATGTTCCCGTCCACGTCCTGTCTGGTTTCCTCGGCGCCGGGAAAACGACCGCCGTGAAGGACCTCCTCGCGCGGAGGGCCGATCGCGAACGAATCGCGGTCGTCGTGAACGAGTTCGGAACGCTCGGCGTGGATGGGGCGCTCCTATCGGACTGCGCGAGCTGCATTCTCAAGGAGGTCCCGGGCGGCTGCGTGTGCTGCACGGCGATGGCAGACCTCGAAGCCTCGCTCGAGGAGGTGTCGGACCTCGTGGCGCCCACACGCTTCGTCCTCGAGCCCACGGGGCTCGCGAGACCGTCCGAGCTCGTCGACCTGCTGCGCGGCCCGCGCTGGGCGAGCCGCTTCGACGTGAGGCCCGTCATCACGCTCCTCGACCCGCAGCAAGACCTCGCCAAGGCCTATGTCGAGAGCGCCCTCTTCCGGGACCAGGTCGACACGGGCGACATCCTCGTCGTGAACCGTTGCGACCTCGCGTCCGGGGCGGAGATTCTGGCGGCGGAGGAGTTCGCGGACAGCCTCGTCCCCGCGAAGCTCCTCGTCGTCAAGGCGTCGCACGGCGCGCTTCCCGATGCCGTGTGGGATCTCGAGAGGCCGGCGCCGCCGCCGGGCACGACGCTCCTCGGCGCGCGGCAAGCCCATTCCCACGAGGATTCTGTCGAGGGCCACGTGGGCCATGGGATCGCCCATCCGCCGGAGCGCGTCTACGACGCGGACCGGCTTCTCGCGCTCCTCGAGCGCCTGAAGGCGGGCGCCCTCACGCGAGGACGCGTGGCGCGCGCGAAGGGTCTCTTTCACACCACGAGCGGCTGGCGCCTCCACGAGATCGCGGGCGGCCGGCTCACGATGGCGGAAACCTCCTGGCGCCGCGACAGCCGCGTGGACGTCATCCTGAAGGACCCGGAGGAGGGGGATTTCTTAGAGTGGGAAGAGGCGCTCGGCGACGCGCTCGTGCCAGCGGACGCGCCGCTCCTGACGCTCGAAGACGGGACGGGGGCGGTGCGCGCATACGATCCAAGAGGCTTCGAAGCCCTGTCGCCTTTCCTTTCTAAGAATCTCTCTCCAATCTCTTCTTCCGAAGCTTCGGTCCCGGCGTTCCGGCTGGGCGACGTGCTGGCGCACGCAGGTCTCGCGCGCGCGGCCGACTGGATGTGGCTCGTGATGGACTCGGGCCTATTCGGCGTGGGCGGCCCCCGGCACATCCTCGAGAAAGGCGTCGTCTTCCCGGGCGACGGTGGATTTCGGTACGTCCTTCCCGACGAGGCGGCCCGGGGCGTCGAGGACGAGGTGGACGCCTGCCGGGACCTCGTGAACGTCTGCGGCGTGCGCCTCGCGGACGCGCCCGGCGCGGCGGAAGGAGATCCAGCATGACGGCGAAGTCCGGACTGCTCCTCTACGGCGTCAACGGCTACACGGGGAAGCTCATCCTCGAGGTGGCGCTCCGCGAGGGGCTCCGGCCCGTCCTCGCGGGCCGCCGCGCGGAGGCCGTCGAGCCGATCGCGAAGGCGCACGGTCTCCAGAGCCTCTGCTTCGGCCTCGAGGATCCCGGGACCGTGGCGCGGCTTCTCGAGCCGTTTTCCGCGTTGCTTCTGGCGGCGGGGCCGTTCTCGAAAACGAGCGGCCCGGCGCTCGATGCCTGCCTGCGCTCGAAAACCGCATATTTGGACATCACGGGCGAGGTGGACGTCTTCGAGGCGGCCTTCGCGCGCGACGCCGACGCGAAGAAGTCAGGGATCCCGGTTCTTCCCGGAACCGGATTCGACGTCGTGCCTTCGGACTGTCTCGCGAAAGCCCTGTCCGAGGCGTTGCCCGGCGCCACGTCGCTCACGCTCGCGTTCCGCGGCTTCAAGTCGAGCGCGGGGACGATGAAGACGATGGTCCAGAGCGTGCCCAAGGGAGGGCTCGCGCGAGTCGGCGGGAAGCTCGTCAGCGTGCCCGCGGCCTGGAAGACGATGGAGGTCCCGTTCCCGGACAAGCTGCGACTCGCGATGACGATTCCCTGGGGCGACCTTTCGACGGCCTTTCGCTCGACCGGAATCCCGAACATCGAGGTGTACATGGCCGTGTCGCCCTCGGCGGTCTCGAGCGTGCGACGCCTGCGCCGATTCGCGCCCGTCCTCGGGCTCGGGTTCGTACAGTCGTTTCTCATGAGGCGCATCGAGAAGCGTGTGAAAGGCCCAACCGAGGAGGAGCGCAAACGCGAGCGCTCTTCCCTGTGGGGGCGCGTCACGAACGGCGAGCAGTCCGTCACTGGCACGCTCGAGACGCTCGAGGGTTACACCCTCACCGCCGAGACGGCGGTCGCGATCGCCAAGCGCGTCCTCGCAGGCTCGGTGCCACCCGGCGTCCAGACGCCGTCGCAGGCGTTCGGCGCGCGCTTCATCGAGACGATCCGCGGCTCCAAGCTCACGGTGCCCGCATGACCCCTGTCCGCCTCGCCGTCCGACACGTCATGAACCGTCCGCTCAGGAGCGCCCTCACGGTCGTCGCGATCGGGCTCTCCGCGGGGCTCGTCGGGTTCCTCTACCTCGTGAACGGGGCGCTCAAGAACGACTGGTCCGAGAACATGGGCCGCCGCGCGATGGTCATGGCGAAGTCGTCGTTCTTCGAGAAGCTCCCGATGGCTTATCTCGCGAAGCTCGAGGACGTGCCCGGCGTCCAGCGCGTCTGCCCGTTCGACTTCCTCATGACGTTCTGGCAGAACGACCGGCCCGAGAACCAGGTCGCGTTCCAGTCCGCGCCTGCGGACGCGTTCCTCGAGGTCTACAGGGAGGCGAAGATCCCGCCCGACCAGGTCGCGGCCTGGAAAGCGGACCCGACGGGATCGGTCATCGGCCCGCTCCTCGCGAAGCAGCACGGCTGGAAGATCGGCGACCGCATCGTTCTCAAGGCACCCGTGCCGGGCGGCGTCATCGAGACGACGGTGCGTGCGATCATGACCTACAAGCTCGACAACGGCCTTTACGTCCACCGGAAGTACTTCGAGAACGTGACGGGCGACGCGGGGCAGGTCGGGATGTACTGGATCCTCGCGAAGTCGCGTCCGGACGTCGCGAAGGTGACGGCCGAAATCGAGCGCCGCCTCGAGAACGCACCCGTCCCGATCCGGGCGATGAGCGAGAAGCAGTGGCAGCTCATGTTCCTGGAGATGCTCGGGAACGTCCAGGCGCTTCTCGGCGGGATCGGCCTCGCGACGGCCTTCACGCTCTTCCTCATCACGAGCAACACGCTCGCGATGTCGGCCCGCGAGAGGCGGGGCGAGGCGGCACTCCTCCGGATCCTCGGGTTTCCGCGCCGTACCGTGCTCCGGCTCCTCGTCCTCGAGGGCGCGTGCTTCGGGGCTGCGGGGGCGGTCCTCGCCGTCGGGTTCATGCACCTTTTCGCCTGGCTCGTCGGGAAGGCGCTCATCGACACGCAGTGGGCGGGGATCGGCGCGCTCCTCAGCGCGGATGCGACGATGGTCGCGGTCGTCGCCGGCCTCTCGCTTCTCGTCGCCGTCGCGGCTTCGCTCGTCCCCGCCATCAACCTCTCCGGCCGGCCGGTCGTGAGCCTCGCGCGGGAGGCGGCATAGGTCTCGTGCACCGCCGCCTGAGTCGGGATCGAACAGGGGGAATGGTCGGCCTTTCTCGCTCATAATTCGGGGATGGCCGCACTTTTTCCGGAGCTCGAGCCGTATCGTGTTTCTCGACTGCGCGTTTCGGAGATTCACGAACTGCACGTCGAGGAGGCGGGGAATCCGTCGGGTCCGCCGGTCATCTTCTTTCACGGCGGTCCCGGGGCCGGCATCTCCCCCCTTCACCGCCGCTTTTTCGATCCCGCTTTCTGGCGGGTCATCCTCTTCGACCAGCGCGGGGCGGGAAAGTCGACGCCGCTCGGCGAGCTGCGCGAGAACACGACGTGGGATCTCGTGGAGGACGCCGAGCGCATCCGGACCCATCTCGGGATCGAGAAGTGGCTCGTGTTCGGCGGCTCATGGGGCTCGACGCTCGGCGTCGCGTACGCCGAGCGTCATCCCGAGCGTGTCACGGGGCTGATCCTCCGCGGGGTTTTTCTGGCCCGGAGATCCGAGCTCGAGTGGTCCTTCACGGACGGCGTGCGGCGCATCTGGCCCGATGCGTGGGAAAAGTTCATGGCGCCCCTGACGCCCCGCGAGCGCGGGGCTGTCATGCGCGCGTACCACCGCCGCCTCACGTCCGAGGACCCGGAGGAACTGAAAGCCGCCGCGCTCGCATGGAACGCCTTCGAAGAGACCGCGAGTCGGCTCCTTCCGGATCCGGCGCCTGCCGCCGGAGAGGACGTTCCGCATCAGATCGCGGTCGCGCGCATCGAGGCCCACTACTTCGTGAACGGGACCTTCCTCGAGAGCGACGACCAGCTCCTGCGTGACGCCGGGCGCCTGCGCACATTGCCGGGCGTCATCGTCCAGGGCCGCTATGACCTCGTCTGCCCGATGCAGTCCGCGTGGGATCTCGCGGCCGCCTGGCCCGACGCGCATCTTGTCGTCGTGCCCGGGGCCGGCCACGCGGCGGACGAGCCCGGCATCGCGAGCGCGCTCGTCGAGGCGACCGAGGCGTTCAAGGTCTCCCGGACGCCCTGACCGCACCGAGGTACGCCGCTTTTCTGCTACGGTTGCCGCATGCATCGCCTGCTGCGCTTCTACCCGAAGAGAGCGGGCTCGGCCGTGGTCGGCTTTCTCGCGCGACGGCGACTGTTCGAGGGGCTGCGCCGCCCGCTCCTCGGCCGGTTCGCGGCCGCCTTCGGCGCGAACATCGACGAGGCGGAGAAGGAGCTCTCCGCATACGTCTCGTTTCTCGACTTCTTCACGCGGCGGCTGAAGCCGGGTGCGAGGCCGCAGGCGCCCGCCGTGCCCGGCGGGATCAACTCACCGGTTGACGGAGCCGTCATCGCCGAGGGGTGCGTCGAGGAGGGCACGCTCATCCAGGCCAAGGGTCTCCCATACCTCCTCGACGAACTGCTCGACGGCGACCCGCTCGCGGCGGAGCTGGCCGGGGCGCGTTACCTGACGCTCTACCTCGCACCGAAGGACTGCCACCGCATCCACGTCCCGCTCACGGGCGCGTGTGTCGCGGTGGGTCGCGTGGAGGGCGAGCTGTGGCCCGTAAACGCCGCGTCCACGGCGTCGACGCCGCGGCTTTACGTGAGGAATCGCCGCGCGTACTGGATCGCCCGCGGCGCGCGAGAGGCCGAGGGCCTCGTCGTGGCCGCCGTCTTGGTCGGCGCGACACACGTCGGCGGCGTCGTGGTGGATCCGCGATGGCTCGGCGGAAGAGTGCTCCCGAAGCGTGGCCGCCTCGAGGCGTCGGGCATTCCGTGCGCACCCGGCGACGAGCTCGGTGCCTTCGAGCTCGGCTCCACCGTCGTCCTCCTCGTGGGCGGAAGAAAGGCGGCCGAGTGGAAACCCTCACGCGGCCTCGGGCCGGTGAAGATGGGGGAACGGCTGGGGAGCTTCGCGAATTGAGCCGAGCCGTCACACGCTCGGGAAGAATCACGCACGCGCGGATCCTATGCGTGCTCTTCGTCGCCGCCTTTCTGATCCGCTTCCTCTACGCGCGGGCAGACCCCTTCTTACACAATTGGGATGAGCGCTTTCACGCCCTGGTCGCGCGCAACCTCATGCATGACCCGTTCAAGCCCATGCTGATCGCGAATCCCATCGCCGCTTACGATTTCAAGGACTGGACCGGCAACCACATCTGGCTCCACAAGCAACCGCTCTTCATGTGGCAAATGGCCGCCAGCATGAAGATCTTCGGCGTGTCAGAGCTCACTTTGCGGCTGCCCAACGTCTTCATGGGTTCGCTCATGGTGCTCATGCTTTTTCGGGTCTCGTATCTATTCACCGCGAATACAACCATCTCAGTGCTCGCCGCCACATTGCTGTGCTTCTCGCACTATCATCTCGAGCTCATCGGGGCATTGCGAAGCATGGATCACAACGATGTCGCCCTCGGTTTTTATGTGCTGGCAAGCATCTGGGCGTATGTCGAGTATCAGCGGTACAAGTTGTGGTATTGGGCGGTACTCGCGGGTGGGTTGGCAGGCTGCGCCATTCTGAACAAATGGCTCGTCGGCCTGGCCGTCTTTCTCGGATGGGGCGTCAACCTCCTCTCCGCGATGCGGGAGAAGAGCTTGCGGCGAGACGCGGGTCATTTTCTCCTTGCCCTCCTGGTGTGCTGCTTCGTCTTCGTGCCCTGGCAGGTATACATCACGCACAAGTGGCCCGAGGAGGCGAGGTACGAATACGAGACCAACAACCGGCACCTCTCCGAGGCGATCGAGGGTCACGGGGGCACCGTCTGGTACTACGCAGAGAGCGTTCCGGACTACTTCGGGAAGTATCTCTGGGTCTTCATTCCCGTGGGAGTTGGCCTGGCGGCGTCGTCCCGGACGACGGATAGGCGGCTCCTCCTTCCGTTCCTAGGGATCGTCACGTTCGTGTTCTGTGTTTTTTCCTTCGCCGTAAAGACGAAGATGGACTCCTATGTCTTCTTTGTCGTGCCACTGTGCATGATCTTCCTCGCGTTCGGGCTTGCCGAGGTCTGTCGCCGCGCGGGATCCCGATGGATATGGGCCCTGACATTCCTTGTGAGCATCTATCTGTCGTTCGTTCCGAAAAGAATACTCGGATACTTGTCCACTGAGAACGCGGAGCGGAACCAGCGTATCGCGACGACGCGCGTCTTGAGGGACTTGAAGGCGACTTTGCCGGCAGACGTCAGGGTCGTCCTCAACACGAACGAGTTCGAGAATCTGGACCTCATGTTTTACAACAATGACCTCACGGCGTATCCGCGAATTTCCGAGAGCGAGCTTCAGGCTCTGTCAAGGCGGAATGTTCGGGTCGCCGCCTTCAAGAGCGGCGGAAGACACGACTTGCCTGCCTACGTCAGCACGTATCCGCTGTTGTACGTCATCGATAAGGGCTACGCGTTTCGGGATGTTCCGTACTGACGATGGCGAAAGAACGGCTCGGGAGCGGGACCGAATCGACGTGCTCCTAAAGGGCATGATGCGGGATGGGACCCTGCGGAAGATCTTCGAAAGGTGGAACGCCTGGGACGAGGAACAGGCAGTTTTCCAGACGCGCGCGCTGGCGGCATACAGTGGACAGGCGCCGCCCGGCGCCGAGGCCCTGCCCTCCAACGCCCCCTCCTCTCTTCCTTCAAAGAAATCTTCTTCTTCTCTTTCTCTTGTCTTCTCCTATCTCCCGTCGCTTCTGAAAGCCTCCCTCGTCACGATCGTCCTCACGTGCCTCTCCATGGCGCTCGCCGTCCTCCTCGGCGTCGCGATCGCGAGCGGGCGCGTCTACGGGAACGCGCCGCTCAGGATGCTGCTCATGGGGTACGTCGAGCTCATGCGCGGGACGCCGGTGCTCCTCCAGCTGTTCGTCCTGTATGACGGGCTTTCCGAGGTCGTGCGCCTGCCGGCCTTCGTCGCGGCGTTCCTCGGGCTCGGCCTCAACTACGCGGCCTACGAGAGCGAGATCTACCGGGGCGCCCTCGAAGCCGTCCCGAAGGGGCAGCTCGAGGCTGCGCGCACGCTGGGCCTCACGGAACGGCAGGTCTTGAGGCTCGTGCGCGGGCCGCACGCGCTCGGCCGGCCGCGCGCCGAGGCGGAGGCACGGGCCCGTTCGCTGCTCGAAGGGCTCGGCGTCGTCGTCCGCTCTCACTCGCGGCCTCGCGAGCTCTCGGGCGGCGAGGTGCAGCGCGTGGCGATCGCGCGGGCCCTGGCGGTCGACCCTCCGCTTCTCCTGATGGACGAGCCCACCGCGTCGCTCGATCCGGCGCGCAGGAGCGAGCTTGGGGAATCGCTGGAAACGCTGACGGGGCAAGGGCGGACGCTCCTCGTGGCCACCCATGACGACGACTTCGCGCGCGACTTCGCCACGCGCGTCGTGATCCTTTCCGCGGGCGCCGTCGTGGAAGAGGGTCCTCCCGAAGAGGTCCTCGTCCATCCGAGGCATCCCGCGACAAGGCAGCTCCTGCAATCGAAGGGGAGGAAGATCTCGTCCGCTCCGCCCCTTTGAGGCGCCGGGAGGCTCCCGCGGGGCCCCGGGTGCTACCCTTTTTAGCAGTTCCATGGCCACCGCGAGGCGCATCAGACAGGCGATTCTCAAGGACGCGATCCGCGAGAACGTGGACGTCATCGAGGGACGTCTGCCGAGGGGCCTTAGGCGCTGGGGTCGCCTGCGGCGGCTCCTCTTGCGGACGTCGGTCTTCGTCGTCCTGCCGCTGGCCCTTTTCCTCTCCATCGGCGCCCTGACGACGGGCCGGGGCGAGCGCACCGATTTCCTCGTCGTCTCGACGCCGGCGGCGGCGCCCGCGGCGCCCGCGGCTGTCCTCAACGTTCCGAGCGGCCTCGAGTCCTCGCTCTTCCGGCTCGAGGTCCGCTCCGTCGTGATCGACCCGGGGCACGGCGGAGCGGATCCCGGCGCGACGGCGTCCGGCCTGGCGGAGAAGGACGTGACGCTCGACGTGGCCCGTCGCCTCCGGGACCTCCTCGTGGCCCAGAAGCTTGCCGTGTCGCTCACGCGCGAGGCGGATACGACCCTGTCGCTGCGCGATCGCGTCGTGCTGGCGAACGCGAAGAAGTCCGACCTCTTCGTGTCGATCCACGTGAATTCCCTCCCGGCGGTGAAGGACAAGCGCGGCATCGAGACGTATTTCCTGGGCACCACGACAGACCCGCACGTGCAGCAGCTCGCGGGCGACGAGAACCGCTCCTCGGGCTACACGATGGCCGACTTCAGGCGGCTTCTCGAGGGCGTGCTTAAAGACGTGAGGCAGGACGAGTCCCGGAGGTTCGCCGAGGCCGTGCAGGGCGGGCTCGTGAAGTCGCTTCGCCCCGTCGTGCCCCGGCTCCAGGACCGGGGCGTCCGGAGCGCGCCCTTCGTCGTCCTCATCGCCACGGAGATGCCGGGCATCCTCGCGGAGGTGTCGACGGTCTCGAACGACGACGAGGCGCGCCATCTCAAGGACCCCGGGTATCGTCAGCAGATCGCACAGGCCCTTTCGAACGGCATCCTCGCGTACGCGGAGGCGCGGAACCATCCGCCCTCCAAACGGAGTTGACATGAGCGGGAAGAAGGATGTTCTCCACGTCGGCATCGACCTCGGCACGTCGCGCAGTGCGATCACGGCGTCGAACGGCGCGCATCACGTCGTGGAGAGCTATGTGGGCTGGCCCCTCGACATGGTGGCCCGCAAGGTCGTGAAGAAAGCGATCCTCTTCGGCGCCGAGGCGCTCGAAAACCGCCCCATGCTCGACCTGCACCGGCCCTTGGAGCGCGGCCTCATCAAGCAGGGCTCGGAGAAGGACGAGGAAGCCGTGCACGAGCTCCTGAAGCACCTCATCTCCCTGGCGGGGAAAAAAGACGGTCAGCCCGTTCACGCCGTCGTGGGCGTGCCGGCCGAGGCGTTGCGCGTCTCGCGCCAGCATCTGCGCGGGGCCGTGAAGGGGATTGCCGACGCGCTTCTCATCGTGTCGGAACCGTTCGCCGTCGCGTACGGCATGGACGCGCTTCTCCACACGATGGTCGTCGACATCGGCGCCGGCACGACGGACTTCTGCGTCATGAACGGCCACTATCCGACCGAGGACGACCAGCGCACGCTGACGCACGCGGGCGACTCCATCGACGAGCAGCTCATGGCGCTCGTGAAGACGAGGCATCCGGACGGCCGGATCTCGGTCCACATGGTGCGCGAGTGGAAGGAGAAATACAGCTTCGTCGGCAACCCGCCGGGTCCGGTCGTCGTTCGGTTCCCCGTGAAAGGCAAGCCGGCCGACGTGGAGATCACGGCCGAGATGAAGAAGGCTTGCGAGAGCGTCGTCGGCCCGATTGCGGAGACGATGCTCGACCTGCTCTCGAAGGTCGAGCCGGAATACCAGGAAAAGGTGCAGCGCAACATCGTTCTTGCGGGCGGCGTCTCTCAGATGCCTGGCCTCGCGGCCGCGCTCGAGAAGTCGCTCGCCGAGCTGGGCGGGGGCCGCGTGCGCGCCGTGGAGGACCCGGTCTTCGCGGGCTCGAATGGCGGCCTCGCGATCGCGCTCGATGCGCCCGAAGGCGATTGGGAGCCGCTCTCGGCATGAGCCCGGTCGACACCGGCTTTCCGCGCGACCCGGGAACAAGGAAGCGGATGCTTCCGTCGGTCACCGACGTCGTGCGCGAGCTCGCGAAGACCGTCTCCGCAGACCCGGCCGTGCTGTTCAAAGCCGCGCGGAGCGTGGTGGCCGAGGAGCTGTCGAAGGTGAAGCAGGGTTTCGAGGCGGCGCCTCTCGAGGTTCTCGTCAAGAGGGCGCGCCTCCAGCTCGAGCGGGACGGCGAAGCGAAGCCCATCTCCGAGCCCGCGCCTCCGGTCGTGCCGGATTTCCCGGCGCGTCCCGTGCCCTCTCCCGCGACGCCCGTAGTCTCCGGGTCTCCCTCGAAGCCGACGCCTCCCGACGAACCCTTCCAGGAAGCGGAGTCCTGGATGGAGCCGGATGGGGAGAAGGAAACCCCGTTCCCCTCCGAGGAAGCGCCGTTCCGGTTCGCGATGAACCCGATTGGGCGCCCGGCGAGCGGGCCAGTCGAGATTTCCGTGCCCACGCCCGAGAAGGCGATGCCGCGGCCCGCGGTGGTGCCGGCGCCCGCCATCCCGCTCGTGCCTCCACCCGAGCTGGAAGTCCCTGAGGTCTCTCCCGATCTCTTTGCGCCGCTTCCCGAAGTTCCCAGGGCCCCCTCCGAAGCGTTCCCGGCGCGGCCACAGGGCCGCTCCGGACGCTTCCTGCGCGCCCCCACCCCGCCGCCCGCG
>OBLU010005463.1_pt1 | contig 11390 bp, 8 predicted proteins | sample 1518681 | NCBI WGS metagenome assembly OBLU01 (sample SAMEA3539304, study PRJEB22396) | soil metagenome | biome: tundra; feature: field; material: soil | place: USA | collected 2010-05 | depth 0.15 m
CTCTTCCGATCTCGGTGGGTGAGTACGTCTCAGTCAGCTCCCAGCGGGACTCGGAGAAGGCGCTGCTCGAGAAGGAGCGTGGCGAGCTGCGTGACACCCCCGACGAGGAGCTCGCAGAGCTGACCGACATGTATGCCGCCAAGGGGCTTACGCACGACCTGGCGGCCGAGGTGGCCGAACAGCTGACGGCCACAGACGCGCTCGCCGCGCACGCCGAGGTGGAGCTGGGCATCAACCCCGTCAACCTGACCAGCCCCTGGCACGCAGCGTTCGCCTCCATGGTGGCGTTCACGCTCGGCGCCCTGCTCCCGCTGGTTGCGATCACCGTGCCACCCGCCGATCTGCGGGTGCCGGTCACCGTGGTCGCAGTTCTCGCGGCGCTGGCTGTGACGGGTGTCGTGTCTGGCCGGCTGGGAAAGGCTCCGCTGTCAAGACCATTGTGGCGCAACGTGATTGGCGGGTCTGTGGCGATGGCCGTCACCTATGGCATCGGCACGCTGGTCGGCCACGTGGTCTGAACACCGAACCGGCCTGTCCCTACTGGCGGTAGGCCCTTTCGGTGCGGTTCTTGGCTTGGCACGAGCCAGCGGCAAGAAGATGTGCGGCAAGAAGATGTGCGGCAAGTCACGTTTGCGCAACGCATTGCCCAAGGACAGTGGTCTGAGCTCCTCTGGGCCCCATGATGGGCCGAAGCCCATCACGTGATGGCGACGCCCCACGGGGTCTTCTTGATCCAACAGGAGGTGTTGCAGCCGGTGACCTTAGGGCTGGAAGTCGATCCCACAGCAACCGCACCACCGGAGGCGGTGCTCCAGGGGCCCGGGAAGATCGAGGGGCGTTCGCTCGGCCAGATCGCCTGGATGCGTCTGCGCCGCGACAAGGTCGCGATGGCCGGCGGAGCAGTGGTTATCCTGCTGGTCGTCTGCGCAGTCCTGGCCCCGCTGATCGTGCGCTTCCTGGGGCACCCTCCCAACGAGTTCCACCAGCAGCTGATCAACGCGAACACCCAGATTCCGATCAAGCCCTTTGGTGGCGTCTCGAGCTCGTTCCTGTTCGGGGTCGAGCCGGTCAACGGACGGGACCTGTTCAGCCGCGTCATCTACGGCTCGCAGATCTCGCTGCTCATCGCCTTCTTGGCCACCATGCTGTCAGTGGTGATCGGGACGGTGATGGGCGTCACTGCGGGCTACTTCGGTGGCTGGGTCGACGCCCTCATCAGCCGGCTCATGGACATCTTCCTGGCGTTCCCGCTGCTGGTCTTCGCACTGGCCCTGGCCGGCGTCATCCCGGACCAGGCCTTTGGCCTGCAGGGTGACCAGCTGAAGATCGCGGTCATCATCTTCATCATCGGCTTCTTCAACTGGCCCTACATCGGCCGGATCATCCGCGGACAGACCCTGTCCCTGCGCGAGCGGGAGTTCGTCGACGCGGCTCGCAGTATGGGCGCCAGACAGCCCTACATCCTGTTCAAGGAGCTACTGCCCAACCTCCTGGCCCCGATCCTGGTCTACTCGACGCTGCTGATTCCCAGCAACATCCTGTTCGAGGCTGCGCTGTCCTACCTCGGCGTCGGCGTCCAGCCGCCTCGCGCCACCTGGGGCGGCATGCTCTCAGACGCCACCCAGTGGTACCAGGTCGACCCGGAGTTCCTCCTCCCGGCGGGTCTGGCCATCTTCGTCACGGTGCTTGCCTTCAACCTCTTCGGTGACGGCCTTCGGGACGCCCTCGACCCTCGGTCCCGGTAGCCCCGGTAGCCCCGAAGATCCCGATCGATCCCAAATCGGCTCCGCCCTACAAGAAAGAACAGGAGTGCAACCCAGATGAAGCAGAAATGGATGATGGCAGTCGCCTCAGGCGCTGTCCTTGCCCTGGGCATCACAGCATGCTCGGGGGGCACGACGAGCACCGCCAGCAGCTCTGGCGGATCCACTGCCACCAGGAATGCCGGAGTTGGCCAGGTCTACAAGCCCTCGACCACCAAGGGCGGCACGCTGCGCTTCGGTATGGCAGGCGACTGGGACTCCGTCGACCCAGGGGACACCTACTACGGCCTGTCCTGGAACTTCCTGCGCAACTATGCCCGGACCCTGGTCGTCTTCAAGTCGGCTCCCGGCGCTGCAGGGGTCAAGCTGGTACCGGACCTCGCCACGACTCTCGGGGTGCCCACCGACGGCGCCAGGACGTGGACCTACACGCTGCGTGACGGCCTGAAGTTCGAGGACGGCACCCCCATCACGTCCGCGGACGTCAAGTACGGGGTCGCGCGCCAGCTCGACAAGAACACGTTCCCTAACGGCCCGACGTACTTCAACGACTTCCTGGCGAACGTCCCCGCGGGATACAGCGTCTACAAGGACAAGAACCTGGCCGACCTGAAGTCCATCACCACCCCGAATGCCAAGACGATCGTCTTCCACCTCAAGACGCCGTTCGCCGGATTCGACTACCTGGCCCAGCTCCCGGCCACCGCACCGGTGCCCGTTGCCAAGGACACTGGTTCGAAGTACAAGGATCACGTCGTCTCCTCAGGCCCCTACATGTTCGACACGGTCCAGCTGGGCAAGAAGTACACGCTCAAGCGCAACCCGTACTACGACCCGAAGACCGACCCCGACTCGGGCCGACTGGCGCTGCCGAACAACATCACCGTCGAGCTGAACCTGAACGCTGCAGACGTCGACAACCGTCTGCTCGCGGGAGACCTCGATGTCGACATCAACGGCACCGGCGTCCAGGCTGAGACCCAGGGCAAGATCCTGGGCAGCGCGGCGCTCACGGCCCAGACCGACTCAGCGGCGGCCGCCCGTACCTGGTTCACCCAGCTGAACCCCGACGTCGCTCCGTTGAACAACATCGACTGCCGCAAGGCGGTCCTGCTGGCTGCCGACAAGACCGGCTACCAGCGTGCCTACGGCGGACCCATCGGTGGCGACATCGCCACTGGCCTGCTGCCACCGCTGATCCCCGGTTACAAGGCCATGGACCTCTACGGAGCCAAGAGCAAACCCACCGGTGACGTCGCCGCAGCCAAGGCCGAGCTGGCCAAGTGCGGTCAGCCCAACGGGTTCGCGACCAACATCTCCTACCGCGCCGAGCGCCCGAAGGAGAAGGCCACAGCCGAGTCCTTGCAGCAGTCCCTGGCGAGGGTCGGCATCCAGCTCACCATCAAGCCCTACCCGACCGGTGACTACTTCAAGCTGTACGCAGGCAAGCCGGACTTCGCCAAGGCCAACAAGCTCGGCCTGATGGTCTATGGCTGGGGTGCTGACTGGCCGGACGGTTTCGGCTTCCTGTCACAGATCGTGGACAGCCGGGTGATTCACGCGTCGGGCAACACCAACCTGGGCATCAAGATCCCGGCCGTTGACGCCGCGATCGACAAGGCGTTGTCCACGACCGACGCCACTGCCCGCAACGCGATCTGGGGCGACATCGACCAGATGGTCATGCAGAACGCGAACGTCCTGCCGGGTGTCTGGTCCAAGGGCCTGCTGTTCCGGCCGGCCAACCTGACGAACGTGTTCGTCAATAACGCCTTTGGCCAGTACGACTACACCGCCATCGGCACGTCCAACAAGTAACGGCCGCCCGGCCCGACTAAACAGAGGTAGGTGAAGGCATCGGTCGATGGTGGTCACGCAACAACGAGCGTGACCACCATCGACCACGCCACCCACAGTGCTGACGTACATTATTCGTCGCCTGATCGGAGCAGTGATCCTGCTCTTTGTTGTCAGTGCGGTCGTGTTCTCGATCTTCTTCCTGGTGCCGCGCATCGGCGGGGCGACCCCCGACGACCTCGCGTCACGCTACGTCGGCAAGAGCGCCGGCGCAGCGCAGATCCACCAGACGGCGGTCTTGCTTGGCTTCACCGACCCCATCTACGTGCAGTACGGCCGGTTCGCAAAGGGCATCGTGGTCGGCGAGAACTACAACTACGGACCCGCCGTGGAACACTGCCCCGCGCCGTGCCTGGGTTACTCGTACATCACCCAGAGCCCGGTGCTGCCTGACCTGCTGAGCCGACTGCCGGTGACCTTGTCCCTGGCCGCGGGTGCAGCATTCCTGTGGCTGGTCGGCGGCGTGGCCACCGGCGTCATCTCTGCCCTCAAACGTGGGTCATTCCTGGACCGCGCCAGCATGAGCGTGGCTCTGGCCGGCGTCTCTTTGCCCATCTTCTTCACCGGACTGCTCTCACTGTCGATCTTCAGCTACGGGCTGGGCTGGACCGCACCCGGCGGCGCCAGCCCGATGGACGCCACCAGCCCCCTCAACTGGGCCTATCGGATGATCCTGCCGTGGATAACCCTTGCCTTCCTGTACGCAGCCGCGTACGCCAGGCTGACCCGCGCCGGGATGCTGGAGACCATGAACGAGGACTACATCCGCACCGCACGGGCCAAGGGCCTGCGCGAACGCGACGTGGTCATCAAGCACGGCCTGCGCGCGGCACTGACCCCCATCCTGACCATCTTCGGCCTCGACCTGGGCCTGCTGCTCGGCGGTGCGATCCTCACCGAGACCACGTTCTCGTTGCCCGGCCTCGGGCAGTACGCCGTCCAGGCGATCACCAACAACGACCTGCCCAAGGTTCTTGGGGTCACCCTCCTGGCCGCCGTCTTCATCATTTTTGCAAACCTGGTCGTGGATCTGCTGTACGCCGTCGTCGACCCGAGAGTGCGGACCCAGTGACCATGAGCGCGACTCAGGAGTCCACGATTCCCGAAGACGGCCCCGGACCGTCGCCAGTGGGGGCATTTCTGCAGGTCAAGGATCTGCGGGTGCACTTTCCCACCGATGACGGTGTGGTCAAGTCGGTGGACGGGCTGAGCTTCAGCGTCGATCGTGGACGTACCTTGGGCATCGTCGGCGAGTCCGGGTCCGGCAAGAGCGTCACCAGCTTGTCGATCATGGGTCTGCACGCGCAGGGAACGGCCAAGATCTCGGGTCAGGTCGTCCTGAACGGCGACAACCTGGTCGGCGCCTCCGCGGAGCACATCCGCAAGCTGCGCGGCAAGAACATGGCGATGATCTTCCAGGACCCGCTCTCGGCCATGCACCCCTACTACACCGTGGGCCACCAGATCATCGAGGCCTACCGCGTCCACAACAAGGTGTCCAAACAGGTGGCGCGCAACCACGCGATCAACATGCTCGACCGGGTAGGAATCCCCCAGGCCAAGTCACGCATCGACGACTACCCCCACCAGTTCTCCGGCGGCATGCGCCAGCGCGCGATGATCGCCATGGCCCTGTCGTGTGACCCCGAGCTGCTCATCGCTGACGAGCCCACCACCGCCCTCGATGTGACAGTCCAAGCCCAGATCCTCGACCTGATCCGCGACCTGCAGCAGGAGTTCAACTCGGCCGTGATCATCATCACCCACGACCTGGGCGTCGTGGCCGAGCTCGCCGACGACATCCTCGTGATGTACGCCGGCCGTAGCGTCGAGTACGCCAGTGCCGATGAGATCTTCACCGCCCCGCGGCACCCCTACACTTGGGGGCTGCTGGGCTCGATGCCCCGGCTGGACCGCGAGCGCACCGAACGACTCAAGCCCATCCAGGGCGCACCTCCCAGCTTGATCAACGTTCCGAGCGGCTGCCCGTTCCACCCGCGCTGCACCTATGCCGACCTCACCGCCGGCGCCAGCCAGACCCAGCTCCCGGAGCTCCTCGAGATCTCCCCCGGCCACTTCAACGCCTGCCACCTCTCTGAGCAGGACCGTCAGAGGGTCTGGGAGAACGAAATCAAGCCAAGCCTGTGAGGACCACGATGAGCCAGAGCGTGAGCGTGGAACCAGAATCCACCCATGGAGCCACACCGTGACCGTGACACCGACCGACGCCACGACCACGCAGCCGCGCTCCAGCGCGGACAGCGAGGACCTGCTCGTCGTCACCGACCTGCAGAAGCACTTCCCGATCCGTCGCGGTCTGCTTCAGCGTCAGGTCGGCGCCGTCCAGGCGGTCGACGGGATGAGCTTCACCGTGCGCAAGGGCGAGACCCTCTCGCTGGTGGGTGAGTCCGGCTGCGGCAAGACCACGACGGGTCGCATGCTCACCCGACTGATCGAGCCAACCGGCGGCACGATCCTGTTCGAAGGCCGGGACATCACCCACATCTCGACGGGCAAGATGCGCCCGTTGCGTCGTGACGTGCAGATGATCTTCCAGGACCCCTACGGCTCGCTGAACCCACGACACACGGTCGGAACCATCGTCGGGGCCCCGTTCCGCCTGCAGCACGTCAAGACCGAGCAAGGCACCAAGAAGACCGTCCAAGAGCTGCTGGAGCTGGTCGGGCTCAGCCCTGAGCACTACAACCGCTACCCGCACGAGTTCTCCGGTGGCCAGCGTCAACGCATCGGCATCGCCCGCGCCCTGGCCCTGAAGCCCAAGCTGATCGTCGCCGACGAGCCGGTGTCAGCACTGGACGTGTCGATCCAGGCACAGGTGATCAACCTGCTCGAGGATCTGCAGGACGAGCTCGGCCTGACGTACGTCACGATCGCCCACGACCTGTCGGTCGTGCGACACATGTCCGACCGCGTGGCCGTCATGTACCTCGGCAAGATGGTCGAGCTCGCGGACCGTACTCCTTTGTACGAGCGACCGATGCACCCGTACACGGTGGCGCTGATGTCCGCAGTGCCGATCCCCGACACCGGCCGGCGCACGAAGCGGGACCGTATCCGGCTGGAGGGCGATGTCCCCTCACCCATCAACCCCCCGACAGCATGCCGGTTCCACACGCGGTGCTGGAAGGCCCAGGAGATCTGCAGCACCGTCGAACCCCCGTTCGCAGAGCTCGCGCCCGGTCACAAGGTGGCCTGCCACTTCCCGGAGAACCTCATCGACCTGCCGATGCCCACGGTGGGCCGCCCGGTCTAGGTTCGTCCGAGCCGCTCAGCGACCCTTGGCGGCGGGCAGCCTGCGCAACGCAGGCTTCGCCACGTTCGGCCAAGGGCGTCTGTGTCGGCACTGGTGACCCAGAGCCCCCAGGCCAGCACCATGGCCGGTCAACACCACGCCCACCTGGAAGAGGTCGACGTACCGCGGGCGGCGGGGCTGACTCGAACCTCTCTGATCCTGCTGGGTGGGGTGGATGGGTCCGGGGTCAGCCAAGCCACTGCGCAGATGCTCATGAGCTGAGGCAGACTGCTGCCATGGTTGTGGGCATGGCGTGCGCATTGTTCGCAGCACTGGGCTACGGAAGCGCATCGGTCCTGCAGAGCGTGGCCGCGCGCAAGGCTGAGTCGAGCTCCGGTCTTGATCCGCGGCTGTTCGTACGCCTCTCGGGATCGGTCCCCTATGTGTCGGGGCTCGGCCTTGACCTCGGGGCCTTTCTGGCGTCGCTGGTCGCCCTGCGGACGCTGCCCCTGTTCTTCGTGCAGTCCGCCGTCGCCGCGAGCGTCGGGGTCACCGCAGTCATCGCGGCGGCCATCGGTGTCCGGTTGCAGCGTCGTGAGATCGCCTCACTGGTCGTACTCGGCGCCGGTCTGCTACTGCTGGCATCCTCGGCCCAGCCAGAGCAGGGCAGACCTCTGGCACTGGCGGTCCGGTGGGGGTTGCTCTCCTGTGTGGTGGTCCTAGGTGCTGCGGGGGCGCTCGTCGCCCGATCCAACCAGCGCTCAACGGCGCAGGCTCTGGCAGTTCTGGCAGGACTGGCCTTCACCGGCGTGGCGGTCACAGCGCGCAGCCTGACGGTGCCTCGTCCGCTGTGGCATGTCGGGGCCGACCCAGGGTTATGGGCCCTGCTCACACTGGGCGCGCTGGGGATGCTGCTGTTCACCACTGCTCTGCAACGCGGGTCGGTGACCAGTGCCACCGCGTTGACTTTCGCCGTGGAGACGATCGTTCCCGCAGGCGTCGGTCTGGCGTTCCTCGGGGACACCACACGCCCTGGTTTCGCCGTGGTCGCAGCGGTCGGTTTCGTGCTCACGATCGCAGGATCACTGGCCCTTGCATCGGACGCCAAGGTGTCTGGCTAGAATCCGCCCAACGGAACACTCGCGCAAGGAGATGTCAATGACTTCAACCAGTCCCGGCTATTCGATCACGGTCCGCGTGGAGGTGCCCGCTGGGGCAACCGCCACAGCCGCGCTCACCAGTGCCGTGGGTTCAGCAGGCGGGGCACTCACCGCTCTGGATGTCGTCGAGAGCCAGACCGACCGCATGGTGGTCGACGTCACCTGTGACACCTCTGGTGAGGCGCACGCCGAGCAGATCACCAAGGCGATCGCCGAGATCCCCGGCGCGACGGTGCGCAACGTCAGCGATCGCACCTTCCTCATGCACCTTGGCGGCAAGATCGAGGTCAATCCCAAGGTGCCGCTAAAGCACCGCGACGACCTTTCCCGCGCGTACACACCCGGGGTGGCCCGGGTCTGCCTGGCCATCGCCGAACACCCCGAGGACGCGCGGCATCTGACCATCAAGCGCAACACGGTGGCAGTCGTCACGGACGGCTCGGCCGTGCTCGGTCTGGGCAACATCGGGGCGGCCGCTGCGCTGCCTGTCATGGAGGGCAAGGCGGCCTTGTTCAAGCAGTTCGGCGGCGTCGATGCCTGGCCGGTCTGCCTTGATACCCAGGACACCGACACCTTGGTCGAAATCGTCCGGGCGATGGCTCCCGTCTACGGCGGCATCAACCTGGAGGACATCTCGGCACCCCGCTGCTTCGAGATCGAGGCCCGGCTGCGCGGGCTCCTGGACATCCCGGTCTTCCACGACGACCAGCACGGCACGGCCATCGTGGTGCTGGCGGCGCTGACGAACGCGCTGCGAGTGGTCGACAAGCGCATCGAGGACGTACGCATCGTGGTGTCCGGGGTTGGCGCCGCCGGGAACGCGATCATCCAGCTGCTTCTGGCCCAGGGCGCCGGTGAGATCATCGGCTGCGGTCGGGGCGGTGCAGTGCACTCCGGCCAGAAGGACATGGACCAGTTCCGCACCTGGATCGCCGAGCACACCAACAGCGCCAACCTCGTCGGCTCCCTCAAGGAGGTCCTCGTCGGGGCTGACGTCTTCATCGGGGTCTCTGCCCCGAACCTGCTCACCGGCGACGACATCGCGACCATGGCCGATGACGCCATTGTCTTCGCACTGGCCAACCCCGTGTCGGAGGTGGACCCGGTGGAAGCGAGCAAGCACGCAGCCGTCGTCGCGACCGGACGCTCGGACTACCCAAACCAGATCAACAACGTGCTCGTCTTCCCCGGGTTCTTCCGCGGCCTTCTCGACGCAGGGGTCTCGGACATCACCGACGAGATGCTGATCGCCGCCGCCCATGCCATCGCCGACAAGGTCCAGCCGGACCAGCTCAACTCCAGCTACATCGTCCCGAGCGTGTTCGACGCCAGCGTGGCCCCCGCCGTCGCTGCCGCCGTGCGGGCGGCGGTGACCTCCTCGCAGGGTTAGCCCGAGGGCAACAACACTCCCGCAGCCGCCGCCGTCGAGCTGTCAGGCTGCAGGGGCCTCATCTTTGTGGTCCCCTCGCCACCGTCCTGCGGCCGGGGCCGAAACGATGTGCCACGCCAGGGATATCCTGACCAGCTCATCGGCGGCGCCCGGCACTGCGATTCACGTTGCTGAGCGCCGCCGTCGAAGTTAGCGAGGCCAACCGCTTCATGGATGGTGTTCCAGCCGGCGCGCACGTGGACCCAGTACCCGATGCAGGACCGACAGCCGGCTGCCCCACTGGCAGCTGTTGAGGTGAGCTGAGGGATCACCGAGCCCTGATGAAGCTGCGTGCTCTCCTGCTACCAGCACGGTGATGACCGCCCGCCCTTGCGGGTACCCCGTCGAGTCGACCGTGTCCGCGGCGACCTCGGCGATGAGGGTCGGGTCTGTGCTCGTCGCCGGACTCGAAGCGGTGACGATGGCCCCGGGTGCACCGGCGAGCCCGGACATCTGGCGAACAACAGATCGATCAGTCCCGCCGCCGCGTCACGCACCGCCCCCGGGACGCACCCCGGAGCCAGGAGCAGTGCGTGCTCGAGCTCGCGAGGGTAGGCGATGGGATCAGCGGGGCACGCACCCCGCGACACCTGCTGGGCGGGTCCAGATGGTGCTCGGCGACGCCCGCGATGTCCTCACCGGAAAAGCCCGAACCACCGGTAGTGCTCGTCGACCACGATGCGGCGGCCCCCGCAGACGGAACGACGATCACCTCCCGGTCACGGCGAACCAGACTCTGGAGGTCGATGACCTGGATACTGATGCCCTCCGACTCCCGTTTCTCGACCACTTTGGCCGGCATGCACCCACGCGAGATGGTCACGATCGTGACCTCCGCGGCGGAGCCGGCACCCCCGCCTTGCCAATGTGCAACACGTACTTGTCGTCGGACAGTGCGCCGATGCAGTGATCGCTCTTGGCCATCCAGCAAAGCCCGAGACTTCCTTGCCAGACACCAGGACAACCGGGTCCTGGCTGTCGTTGGGCCAACATTGATGAGGCCCTTTGCGTCGAAAGGATTCGAGGGACCCCCACCTTCATCCCCGGCCGATGCGCAAAGCCCCCACCGGCGCTGCCAATGCTCCCGTCGCAATACCCACAACCTCGGGTGAGGCACCTATGGCCCTGCAGCTGCGAGGCGGTCCGTCACGCGGGCCTACCGGTCGCAGGCAGCCGGTAGGTGTACGGCCGCAGACCCACATCTGCGGCCTTCACCCGGCGACATCAGCCGGCCTCGGGCTAGCCGCTGTGGGCAGTCCACCTCTTAGGCAAACGTGATCAACGAATCACCCCTAACACGTTGACACCCCGCCCCGGGAATGGGAGCGTTCGATCCCAGCAGTTCTCGTGATACTTCTGTGATGCCTCCGACTTGCAGATGTGTCCTAACGTTCGTGAATTGCCTTTTGCTCGTCACAATTTGATCTCGTCACAATTTGATAACGACACCCCTGTGCGGTTGCGGATGAACGCGACGGTGTAACGATACGAAACAGGGCCACTGGGTGAGTTGACAACGAAAGGAAAAACGATGGAAACCGCACGCAAGTCCGTCGCGCTAACGGGCGCGCTGCTCTCTGTGGGACTGGTGGTCGCAGTCTCAGGGTGTAGCTCGTCGACCACGTCCTCGTCGCCTGCGACAACATCCGCGGCCGCCAAGAAATCAGTGACCGTAGTGAAGATCAGCGCGACCGACTTCACATCCGACTTCTCGGCAATGAAGCAGCTGACCGCGCTGGCCTCACAGGGCAAAGGCATGGTCGGGGTGCTGCTGCCCGACACGACGACGTCGACCCGGTACGTCCAGTACGACGCCCCGTACCTGAAGCAGGCGTTCGCGGCCGCGGGTCTGGCCAGCAGCGACGTCAAGGTCGACAACGCCAACGGCAGTGCCTCCACTATGCAGACCCAGGCTGAGGCAGACATCA
>OBLU010005464.1_pt1 | contig 11389 bp, 10 predicted proteins | sample 1518681 | NCBI WGS metagenome assembly OBLU01 (sample SAMEA3539304, study PRJEB22396) | soil metagenome | biome: tundra; feature: field; material: soil | place: USA | collected 2010-05 | depth 0.15 m
ATCTTCGTCGAGCCGACATCGTTCGGCGCCAAGGGACAGGCCTTGCGCATCCCAGCCACATGGCGTCTCGCCCTCGACTGGTGGGTCGTCCGGCGCGGCGATGTCCTCGGGTCGGGCGAACGCACCTCGGCGACCGGCTAGCGGCGTGGACGCCTACGTCGACCGCACCATCGCACTGCGCGGCGCCGCGCCGGCGCCGGCATCGCGCGGCCGGAATTACAGCTTCGAGATCAGTGCGGTCGCCTGCGTCGCGCTGATCACGGCGACCGCGTGGGCTGTGCTGGCGGCCGGCTGGGTGCACGGCGGCGGCGGCGCGATCGTGGTTGCGGTGACGTCGGTGATCGAAGCGGCGCTGCTCGCCCAGGCCCGCGCACCGCGCATCGCCGCGGCCATTGCGGCGCCGTTTCTCGGCCTGGCGGCGATCGTGCCAACGACGCTGGCGGCGATGCCTCCCGCCGCGGGCCAGACCGCGGGCGTCATCGCCGGGCGCTACGTGACCGCGCTGTTCACCGGCCTCGCGTCAACGCAGGACTGGGATTTCACGGTGGGGTTGTGCGCGATCCTCTTCATCTGTGGCTACTGGCTCGGGTGGATGGTGCTGCGCGAGCATCGCGGCGTCCTGGCGGTGATCCCGATCTTCTCAGTTCTCGCCACAAATGTCGTCAACGCGGCAAATCCCGACCCGATCGCGCTGCCCGAGACGATCGCCGTCGTGCTCGCCATCGCGGTGGTCGCCGCCGCGTACCTGGGATCGCTCGGCGATCGCTGGGCGGCGTCGCGCATCACGGCGCTCGACGGCCTGGGCTGGCGGTTCGGGAGCAGCGCAGTCGGGGTGGCTGTTTTGCTGACGATCGTTGCGCTGCTTCTGCCCCCGGTTTCGACCACCGACATCTCGGCAAAGCTCTTTCCGCAGGGGCTCGGCCTCGGCTCGAACGCAAAGGGCGGTCCCGGCGGCGGCGGTGGTGTCAACACGATTGGCTTCAACCCGTCGGTGACGCTCGGCGGCCCGCTGGTGAGCCATCCGCAACCCGTTCTGACGTATACCGACAACACCACCACCCCCGTGTATCTGCGGATCGCCAACGACACGCAATTCGACAACGGGAGCTGGTTCCCGCAGGGAAGCGGCACCGATGTTGCGGTGGGCTTCGCCCCGGGCCCGCTGCCGCGGGACACGAACCCGGCGGATGGTGGCGTCGGCAACGCTGAGACGCTGGTCACGGCGAAGCTGACCCTGGCGGCGAACGCGACTGGGGTCACGCCACTCGCGCCCTTCACCGGGGATCCCACATCGGCGAGCCTTCCGGGCATTGCGTCGGGCACCGTTGCGACACCTGGGTCGAGCAATCTGCTCACCGTCGACGAAGTGCAACTCAGCCGGGAAATCAAAGCGGGAACAGTCCTTCAGACGAGTGCGGACATCTCAACCGCCACTGAAGCGCAGCTGCGTGCCGCCGGGACGAACTATCCGAGTTGGACGAGCCAGTACACCGACATGCAGGACGACATCAGCCAGGGTGTCGAGACGATCCGCAGCCTGGCGCTGCAATGGACCAAAGGGCTGACGGACCCCTATGACGAGGCGACCGCCATCGAGCAGCACCTGCGCAACCCCCTGCTCTTCCAGTACACGCTGACCCCACCGGTGGACAACAACGCCAACACGTGGCCGGTAGTGTTTTTCCTGACCACCAGCCACAAGGGCTACTGCCAGTACTTCGCCTCAGCGATGGGCTCCATGCTCCGGAGCCTTGGCATTCCCACCCGCCTGGTGAGTGGCTACGGCCCCGGAACGACGCGCACCCAGACCGGACGCTCCGGCGACAGGACGCAAGAGGTGACCACGAGCGACGCCCACAGCTGGGTGGAGGCGTACTTCCCCGGCTACGGATGGATCCCCTTCGAGCCGACGCCACCCTCAACCCAGGGCAACTATCAGCCGTTCTCGCGGGGGCAGTCGGCCACGGGCGGTCCGGTCCCCACTCCCGGCCCCACGGCAAAGCCGGTCCCCACCGTCAAGCCCGGCAATACTGGTGGGAACAACCAACAGGTCGGCCTGACTCCGAAGGCCCATGCGTCGGTGCCGGCCGCGGTGGTGATCTCGCTGTCGGTGCTCGCCGCCGTCGTGCTCGTGATCGTGGCTGCGCTGCTGTGGTTGCTGCTGCCCCGCTCCCTTGCCGGCGCGTGGACACGCGTCGAGACCCTCGGTGTTCTCTCGGGGGTCGACCGGCGAAAAGCCGAGACCCACCGCGCCTTTGCTGCGCGGCTCGCCCGGGCTCGACCCCGGGCCGAGTCCGCCCTCGGCGAGCTTGCGACCCTGACGGCGCGAGCTGAGTTCAGCGAGTCCGGTGCTTCCGCACCAGAGCGGGCGAAGGCACTGCGCACGTGGCGTCGAGCGCTCTTCGAGGCTACGCTGTGGCCGAGGCAATCTCCAGGCTGAGCATGTCGTGCGCGATGAGCGCACCTGGCACGTTGCGGCGTTCGCTCAAGTGGCTCAGGAGAAAGCGCGTGCTCGGATTCTCGGCCATGAGGCGCGTGACGTCGTCCCGCCACAGGTGGCCTCCAGGCGTCGGCCCATCCCACCCGGTGCATTCGCACACGTAGAGGTCGCATCCGGCGATCGAGCGGCGCAGGCCGCCGCACATTTCGCTGTCGCCGGAGAACCCGACGGCGACGCCGCCGCCATCGATCAATCGATACGCCAGCGACGGGCCCGTGCTGTGCACCACCGCATGGCTCTGGAGGCGATAGCCGGCGATCTCGACGTCACTGCCATCCTGCAGCACCACGTACTCCGGCGCGACGTTGCGGTCGACGTCATGCCGGATGTGTGATCCGTAGCCGACGCTGAGGAGACGGGTCACGTATTCGCGCGTGCCGACGGGACCAGCGATCACCAGGGTGCCCGGCGCCGGCGGAAGGGCGAATGCGCGGGCTCCGAGAACGGTCGGGAGCGTAAAGCAATGGTCGGCGTGGAAGTGAGTGAGCAGGACCAGGGTGATGGCTCCGACCGAGGTGGCGGCTCGACGCACCAACGCAGGAACCGGTGCGCCGCAGTCCACCAGAACACGACCGTCGACGAGGTAGCCGGCGTTGCAGCCGCACGTGCTGAATGCGCTGCCACTGCCGAGAACGGTGAGCCGCATGGCACAAGGTTAGCCGCCGCCGCGCGGTGGTATTAAGCGAACGTGCGATTGGACAGGTTCACGGAGCGTTCCCAGGAAGCGTTGACGGCTGCCCAGCAGGCGGCGCAGCAGCTTCAGCATCCGGCAGTTGAGCCGGAGCATCTCCTGCTCGCGCTCCTCGAACAGGAGGAGGGCCTCGTGCCCGCGCTCCTGCGCCGTCTCGAGGTCGCGCCCGAGCCGATGGCGGCGCGCTTGCATGCCACCCTCGAGAACCGTCCCAAGCAGGTCGGGGTCACCGAGCCGTCCGTCGGCACCGCGCTGCGAACCGTGCTGATGACGGCCTTCGACGAGATGAGCCGTCTCAGGGACGAGTTCGTTTCCACCGAGCACCTGCTTCTCGCCCTCTGTGCCAAACCCGAGGGTGAGGCGGGGCGCCTGCTCCAGCAGGCCGGGGTGACACCCGATCGCGTCTACGCGACTCTCGAGGCGGTGCGTGGCTCGCAGCGCGTCACCGATGTGAACCCCGAAGCCAAGTACCAGGCGCTCGAGAAGTACGGACGCGACCTGACCGAGGCAGCCCGCCGCGGCAAGCTCGACCCCGTGATCGGTCGCGAAGACGAGATCCGCCGCGTGATCCAGGTGCTGTCGCGAAGGACCAAGAACAAACCGGTGCTCATCGGCGAGCCGGGGGTCGGCAAGACCGCCATCGCTGAAGGGCTTGCACAGCGAATCGCATCCGGGGATGTGCCGGAGGGCCTGAAGGACAAGCGCGTGATCGCGCTCGACCTCGGTGCGATGGTCGCAGGCAGCAAGTACCGCGGCGAGTTCGAGGACCGGCTCAAGGCCGTGCTCCGCGAGGTCACATCCTCCGATGGCGCGGTCATCCTTTTCATCGACGAGTTGCACACCCTGGTCGGCGCCGGTGCCGCCGAAGGTGCGATGGACGCCGGCAACATGCTCAAGCCGGCGCTGGCGCGCGGCGAGCTGCGCTGCATCGGTGCGACCACGCTCGACGAGTACCGCAAGCACATCGAGAAGGACGCCGCGCTGGAGCGGCGCTTCCAGCCGATCGTCGTCGAGCAGCCGTCAGTCGAGGACACGATCAGCATCCTCCGTGGCCTCAAGGAGAAGTACGAGGTGCACCACGGTGTGCGCATCACCGACGCCGCGATCGTCGCCGCAGCGGTGCTGAGCAATCGCTACATCACGGATCGCTTCCTCCCGGACAAGGCGATCGATCTCATCGATGAGGCGGCGTCGAAGCTGCGCATCGAGATCGACTCGTTGCCGACCGACCTCGACGTCGTGGAACGCGAGATCCGCCAGCTCGAGATCGAACGTGAGGCGCTGCGCAAGGAGTCCGACCGGGCTTCGAAGGACCGTCTCGAGCGCCTCGAGCGTGAGCTCGCCGACCTGCAGGAGCGCGGCCGCGCGCTGCGCTCGCGCTGGGAGCAGGAGAAGGGTGCACTGACGGCCATCCGCGATATCAAGGTGCGGATGGAGCAGGTCCGCCACGAGGCGGACCGTGCGGAGCAGATGAGCGACTTCGGGCGCGCCGCCGAGCTTCGCTACGGCCAGCTCAACGAGTTGCAGCGCGCGCTCGAGCAGGAACAAGCCCGCCTCCGCGAGCTCCAGGGTGATCACCCGCTCCTCAAGGAAGAGGTGGGCGAGGAGGACGTCGCGGCGATCGTGTCGAGATGGTCGGGCGTCCCGCTCAACAAGATGCTCGAGGGCGAGATGCAGAAGCTGCTGCGTATCGAGCAGGATCTGCACAGCCGGGTCGTGGGTCAGGACGACGCGATCAGTGCCGTCGCCAACGCGGTCCGTCGCGGACGCGCCGGCCTCGCGGACCCCAACCGGCCGATCGGCTCGTTCATCTTCCTCGGCCCCACCGGTGTGGGGAAGACCGAGCTGGCGCGCGCGCTCGCTGAGCTGCTCTTCGACGACGAGCGCTCGATGATCCGCCTCGACATGAGCGAGTACATGGAGAAGCACACGGTCTCGCGGCTCGTGGGCGCGCCGCCCGGCTACGTCGGCTACGAGGAGGGCGGACAGCTCACCGAGGCGGTGCGGCGCCGGCCGTACAGCGTGCTCCTGCTCGACGAGATCGAGAAGGCACACCCCGACGTCTTCAACGTGCTCCTGCAACTTCTCGAGGACGGCCGCCTCACCGACGGCCAGGGCCGCACCGTCGACTTCCGCAACTGCGTGGTGATCATGACGAGCAACATCGGCTCGCAGCTCATCGCCGACGTTCCCGCGGCGGCGAGCCCGGCGGAGTGGGAACGGGTGCGCGACGACGTACTCGCCGACCTGCGCGTGAGCTTCCGGCCCGAGTTCCTGAACCGCGTCGACGACATCATCCTGTTCTCGCGGCTCGATCAAACGCAGCTCCGCCAGATCGTCGAGATTCAGCTCCGCGGAGTCCGGGACAGGCTCGCGGCCCGCAAGCTGACTCTGCACGTTACCGAGGTGGCCATGGACGCGCTCGCCGCCGAGGGCTACGACCCGACGTACGGCGCGCGTCCCCTCAAGCGGGTGATCCAGCGCCGCCTGCAGGACCCGATCGCGATGGCGATCCTCGAAGGGGAGTTCACCGAAGGCGACACCGTCGAGGTTGACGCCAACGATGGCCAGATCACGATCACCCGCGTCGAACCGAGCACGCCGGTCGTGGTCGCCGAAGCCGCCGGGGTCTGACCTCAGTCAGGTCCGCGCCGGCGCCGCCCTCGCGGCGAGCACCGACCCGCACAGGATGAGCGCGAACCCGACGGCGATGCCGCCGGTGAGCCGCTCGTGGAGCAGGAGCACGCCGAGCGTCACCGCGACGGCAGGATTCACATACGTGATGACGGTTGCGCGAACCGGGCCGATCTCGCTGATCAGCGCGAAGAAGAGGAGGAACGCGAGTGCGGTGCACACCGCACCGAGCATGACCACCGCCGCGATGACCTGTCCCGAAGGCCACGCGTGGGGCAGCTGGACGATCGCGGCCGGTGCATAGGCGACGGCTGCCAGTAGGAGCGAGCTGGCGATCACCCCGAGCGCCGGAAGGTCGCTCAACTTCCGGTTGATGATGTATGGGCCCGTCGCGTAGCAGATCGCCACGACGAGGACCTCGGCGATGGCACCGAAGGTGGACGCCGAGACGTCGAAGCCGACGAGCACGCCGACCCCCACGAGCCCGACGACCAGGCCGAGGATGCGCCGCCATCCGTGCCGCTCGCCGCTCCGCGTCAGCAGTCCGATCACCACACCGATGAGCGGAACCGTCGAGACGAGCAGGCCCGAGAGCGAGCTCGAGATGCGCAGCTCGGCGTCGGAGAGGAGCACCCACGGGACCCCCATCTCGATGATCGTGTACGCGACGATCCACCCCCACCGCCCCAGGATCGGGCGGACGTCGACGCGGGTGAGCGCAATCGGGACGAGCAGCACAGCCCCGAGGGCGAAGCGGACGAACACGAGGTCGACCGGGCCGAGGCCTTCGAGTGAGACCTTGATGAGCAGGTAGGGGATACCCCAGATCACGCACATCGCCACGAAGAGCGCCAGGCCGCGTCTGCTCACGGCGAGATCTTCTACGCTGTGCAGCCCCTCATGACACACCCCTCCCCGTCTCGCACCCCGAGCCCGCTGCTGCTCACGATCTCGTCGCTCTTTGTCGCGACGCTGGTGGCGTCGAACATCCTCGCCGTCAAGATCGCCGCAGTCGGCCCGTTCTCGGTGCCCGCCGCGATCGTCATCTTCCCGCTCGCGTATCTCTTCGGGGACGTGCTGACCGAGGTCTGGGGATACCGCGTCGCCCGTGCGGTGATATGGACCGGCTTCCTCGCGAACATCATCGTGGTGGTCTTTATCGCGGTCGCTATTGCCATTCCCGCAGATCCGCATTACGGCGACCAGGCCGCCTATGCGCGGGTGCTGGGCGAGAGTCCGCGGCTCGTGCTCGCCTCGTTGACCGCCTCCTGCTCGGAGAGTTCCTCAATGCATTCGTGCTGGCTCGGTTGAAGATCGCGACCAGGGGCCGCTTCCTCTGGACACGCACCATCGGCTCGACGCTGGTCGGCCAGGGAGTGGACAGCGCGGTGTTCATTTCCCTCGCGTTCGCCGGCATCCAGCCGTGGTCGGTGTTGATCATCATCATTCGCGACGTGTGGGTCGTGAAGGTGCTCTACGAGGTGATCGCGACTCCGATCACCTACGCGTTGGTCACAGCGCTCAAGCGAATCGAGGGAGTTGACACCTACGACCGCGACACCAAGTTCGCGCCGATCCCTCTCGCCTCGCTGCGTGCGCGGTTGCGAGGCGCAGAGCAATGAGCGAGGAGCTGCACGGGTCTCGCGCGATCCGCGAGGCCAGGTTGGCGGCATTCGACAATCGCACCCCGGACCGCGACTACACCATCCAGTTCACCATCCCCGAATTCACATGCCTGTGCCCGATTTCGGGATTCCCCGACTTCGCCACCCTGCATATCCGCTACGTGCCGGGGCCACGATGCGTCGAGCTGAAATCGTTGAAGCTGTACATCAACGGGTACAGGGACCGGAACGTCTATCACGAGGATGTCGTCAACGTCGTCCTCGGTGACCTGGTCACGCTCCTCGGACCCCGCTACTGCGAAGTCGTGGGGGACTTCAACGTGCGAGGCAACATCAAGACGGTCGTCCGGGTCCGCCATCGCGATGCGGCGTGGGCCGGCGAAGTGGATCCATGGTGGACTCCCACCGGAGCCCAGACACCTCCGCAGTCGTAGCTCAGACGTCGCTACAGTCGCCTCTGCCGCCGCATGCGGCGCTACGGCAAGACCGAGCCGCCGCGGCGGCTCGGATCGCGCGTATGTCGTCTGCAGTACCCCATTTCCGGGAGATCCCGGGCATACTGCACGCCAGGTCACGGCGCCGCGCCGACTCCCAGCATCAGTTCCACTCCACATCTCAGCACCAGATTTCGATGGCCACATACGCACTTCCCGACGGCTGGTCGCTTCTTGCCGCGCGTCCGCGCGAGGAGTTGCATCAGGCTCTCCTCACGAGCACGTGTGAACGCTCGTTTGAGGATGTCCCGATCGACATGTGGGATGACGCCGCCGAGGTCTGGCGTCCGACCTCGATCGTCCGCCTCCTCGAAGGCGTCTGGGACGTTCATCGCGATGTCGAGGTGCTCGTCCCGGATGGAGCGGCAGCCTCACTGACCCGGGTGAGCATCGCCCGGGTCCGGCTGTCCAAGCTCCTCACTGCGGGCGTCTCTCGCTATTGGGTTGCCCGGTACCAGAAGCTGCTCGTCCTCCGGCTCATCGAGCAAGCTGCCGTACTGGGCGGCGACCCGGACCCGCTGCGACGTCTCGCCGGACGCATCCGCCACCAGGAGGCGCTCAGCCACGATGTGTGGGCAACCGCATATCTCATGGGAGCACGGGACGGCGTTGCATACGCGCCGGAAGGCCCCCCGACGACCGACGACAACGGATGGGAGCCCGCCGACGCCGGCGACCCCGCCGCGATCATCCACGCTGCGGTGCGCGTTCTCGCGGCCGACCTCCTGCGGCTGGACGCCGCGCTCGAAGAGGCCGGTGCCACGGGCGCTGAGCGCGCCGCACACCCGCTCCTGGCCGCGATCACGTCGCTCCTGCTCCGGTCCCCGGCAACGCCGATGGTCAGCCCAGCGGGATCCGAGCCTCGCCTGGCCTGAGCAACACCCGAACCGCGGCGTCGTCGCGGCATTCCTCGCGGATCCGGAGCCAGAGCCGGTCACCGTCGATTTCGAACCCGTCACCCGTCGCTGCGAGCACGGCCACGACCTGCGGGTCGATCGCGCCCACGCCGTCGAAGTCGGGGACACCGCCGGTGATCCCGAGAGCCGGGCTCAGCTCGAGCATCCGCCGCGTCCACGCGACCATCGGGACGCGCGGCATCGGTGCGCCCAGCAGCGTCCCGAGCAGCAGTGCCAGGCCACCGATGCTCGACCGCGCCGGCTCGTCGATATGATCCGAGAGGGCTCGCTCGTGAAGGAGACCGGTCACCACCTCGCGAGCCCGGACCGTTGTCTCGTCCGGCGGCACGGCCACCCAGAGCGCTCGCAGGCCCGCGCGAGCGCTGAATCCCGAGTCGTCCACGATCCGTCCGGGCGCGGACAGAGCCGCCGCGTGGATGCTTGCGAGTCTCGAGCCCGATGGCGGAGCGGTGCCTGGAGCCAACCCCGTCTCCTCGTCCCAGGCCCGAGTCGCGCGGCAGACGCGACCGTCTCGCAGTGCCGCGAGCGGGAGCGCGAGGCGACGGATCCCGAGCTCGAGGGTCGCCGCGAGGGTTCCGTCCCCCAGCGCTCGGGGCGGGTACACCGCGCCGCCGATTGCGTCGGCCGCGATCCGCGCAAAACCGAGCCCCCACCGGTCGCGGTCAGCTCGGCGGCGAGCGGTGGCAACCCGAGGGGTTGGACCGGCGTGACGCCACACGACCCGGAACGTCGTGCGGTCCACCTCGAGACGCACCGCACCGGCGGCGTCGTGACGTTCTGCATTGACGGCGAACTGGACCAGGACGAGCGCGGCACCCTCGGGACCAAGGACCGGGCGGGCCGGTCCTGAGACGGTTTCAACGGTGAGCCCGGTGCGCGCGGTGATGCCCGCACGGGCCAGGTCGATCACATCGTCGGTGGTGCCCCAGCCGCCCGGTTCGCGACCGGCAACCAGGCGCAGCGATCCTCCGAGCATGCGCACCCGCTGCGCCTGGGTGCCGCTCAGCCCGCGTGCCGCGCTGTCGATGGCGTCGAGCAGCCGGCCGAGCACCGCATCGCACTGCGGCGACGCGGGCTGGGTTCGGACCACGAGGCGGACGCTGCGCACGGGATAGGAGACGGCTCCCGGCCCCATGCCGTCCCATTCCGGGGTGCGCGCGATCACGGCGCCGGCGGCGTCGACCAGGGCCGCTGCGAGTGGCAGCTCGGCGATCTCGGCGAGGCTGAGGTTCACGTTTCGATGTCGGGAGCGGCTTCCTCTGTCGCCGTCACACTCAGCCGGTATTTGCGGTTGCCGTGACTCACCAGCCGCACCGCTGAGTTGTGGCTGTGCAGCCACTCACCGAAGCGACGAACCGCTTTTGTGGACGTGTCCGAATGGAAGGTGACGATGTCGGGGTGGTGCACCACCAACCGGATCGCCTCGCGGTGGTGATGCTGGTCCAGTGTCGGGAGATGTACGACGACGGTCCCATCGTGGATGCGCAGATCGCCGACCGTGCGGTCGAGCATCCTGTCGATGCGCTCGAGCAAGGACGCATCGCCGTCGCGCTTGTCGTGGAGCAGGGCTCGGGGATGCGAGCGCTGGATCTGACTGCGGACGTTGAATGCGTCGATGTTCTGCGAGTACACGATGACCGGGCACTCGCGAAGTTCGCGTGCGAGGCGCGAGAGCACATCACCGCTGCTTGCGCTCCGGTCTGGGGCTTTACCGAGGTCCCAGTCGATGATCGCGAGCACGGGCCTGCTCGAATAGCGGTTGTGTTCGAGCAGCGAGAGGGCGCGCGCCGCGCTGCGAGCGCCGAGCGGATGAAACCGTTTGCGTGTGAAGTGACCCTGCAGCTCTTCGAGCGTTTCGGCGTCGTCCTCGAGGATGAGGACCTCCGGGTTTGCTCTCATCCCCGGATCCCCCCGGCCGCCGGAGCAAGCGTGATGCGCGCGTCGCGGTCACGCCGCGCCGTCCACCCAGCATCATGCCTGGCGAGCGCCTCCGAGACCGATCGGAAGTTGCGCGCGGGGAGGGCAAATCCGTCCGGGTAGGCGGCGACCAGCGACTCGAGGGTGGCGCCGCGGAGCAATGTGCCGTCGCCCATCTCGACACCGCTGCCGGGCGCGAGGCGCATCCCTCCGACGTTCGCGGTGCACGCACCTCTGATTGCGTCGAGCAGCGCAGCGGGCCGGGCGAAGTGGCGGGCGTGTCCCGGGAGCCCCTCCGGCGCGGCCCCGAGCCAGAAGATCAGCACCGGCCGTTCATGCAGGATCGCCCCGAGCCCAGGTGTCACCGAGACCGCACAGCCGACGACCATCCACGGCCACGGAAGGCAAGCGGCGGCGATCTCGGCGGCGTCATCAGAGCGTGCGTCGCGAACGACGGCCATTCCCCGTGGCACCGCATCCCGCACTGCGACCGCGAGCTCGCCGTCGACGGTCACCGCCAGGATGGCCCGGCTGCGATCCGGGGCGCGCACGCCCAACATCCACGAGGCGCCGGTGACCCCCACGAGATATCCCTCCCCGCCTTGCCCCGC
>OBLU010005466.1_pt1 | contig 11386 bp, 11 predicted proteins | sample 1518681 | NCBI WGS metagenome assembly OBLU01 (sample SAMEA3539304, study PRJEB22396) | soil metagenome | biome: tundra; feature: field; material: soil | place: USA | collected 2010-05 | depth 0.15 m
CCCTTTTACGACCCCGACCTCGACCGTATTCGCCACAAACTCCTCGACAAACTTGTTGATCTCGTCGTCGTGCTCGCCAACAGGACGAGAGGCTTGGCGCGAGGAGACGCCGAGCCTACTGCACTTTGCCGCGGGCGAGGACTGCCCAGCCCGCCTCGATCCGCCCAGCGCGGTGCGCGTGCAGAACGTCGTGCAGGTTCACGGTCGTGTCGATGTGGGAGGGGAGGAGCGTCACCCGGTCGCCCACCCGCAGCTCGCGACGTTCGGGCTCGCCGGTGGGTGTGAGCGTCCCGTGCTCGTCTCCAGCGTGACGGTATGACCAGCCCGGCGTATCGACGAGTCGCGCGGGTCCGGAATCATTGGAGAGTGTCTTTAGCCCAGCGTCGATCACCGCCCGGTCCGGGGTCGGCCGGCTGATCACGGTGGCGATCGCAGCGAGCGCCGTTTGGTAGGGAACGCCGGCTGTGTCGAGGTAGTCGGCGTCCATGAACATGAACGACCCGGGCTGGACCTCGGTCACCGCTTCGTGCGCGGCGCAGAATTGCGCAGTGCCGGTGCCGCCTGTGGTCACAACGTCGACCGTGTGTCCCGCAGCGCGCAGATCCGTGACGGCCACGCTGAGGCGCTGCATCGAACCGTCGCAGAGCCTCTGCCGTTCGCCCGGGTCGCGCACGTGCTGAAGGTTGCCCTCGTATCCTTGCAGCCCAACGAGCCGTAACCGGTCAAGTTCCTGGATGCGATCCGCCAGCGCGAGCGCGTCCTTCGGCACAACGCCGCAGCGGTCCTGCCCGACGTTCACCTCAATCAGCGTCTCGAGCACGCGCGGCAGCGCAGCGTCGATCGCCGACGCGCCCTCCCACGAGTCCACCACGACACACACGCGCGCCTCTGGCCAGCGGGAAATCAGCTGCGCTAACCGGCGTGCCTTGATCGGACCCGCGAGCTCCGTCGTGATCAGTACGTCATCGATCCCTGCGGCGAGCATCACCTCAGCTTCGCTGAGTTTGGCCACGCAGATGCCTACGGCCCCCGCATTCAGAAGCAGCCGCGCCACCTCGGGGCTCTTGGCGGTCTTCAGATGCGGCCGAACGCGCACACCCAAGAGACGCTGCATACACAACCGCACGTTGCTTTCGAAGACGTCGAGATCCACCGTCAGGCACGGCGTATCCAACTCGTCGATCGCAAGGTCGTCCATCGATGCGGATCGCGGCTCAGCGGTCGATGATGACCTTCAGTGCCTTGGTCTCCGCCGCCCGGGCGAACGTGTCGTAGGCGTCCATCATGTCGTGCAGCTTGAAGTGATGGGTTGCGAAGTTATCGACGTTCAGTTTGCCGCTGGCCACCAGTTTGAGCAGCATCGGCGTGGTGTTGCTGTTAACCAGCCCCATCGAGATCGCGATGTTGTGAATCCAGAGGTTCTGCAGTTGGAGTTCCACCGATGTTCCGTGTACTCCGACGTTGGCCACGTGCCCACCCGGGCGGACGATCTCGGTCGCCATCTGAAACGTTTGCGGAACGCCGACTGCTTCCACGGCGACGTCCACACCCCAACCGTCGGTCAGCGCCATGATCTGCTCCTTCCAGTCGGCGTCGCCGGAGTTGACGCCATCCGTGGCCCCGAACTTAGTGGCCTGCTCGACCCGGTTGGCGTCCAAATCGACCGCGATGATCCTGGCCGCCCCGTACAGGCCCGCCGTCGCCATCACGGCGAGTCCCACGGGACCGGCACCGATCACGGCGACCACATCACCGGGTTTTACCTGCCCGTACTGGACGCCGATCTCGAATCCCGTCGGCAGGATGTCGCTCAGAAGCACACCCTGTTGGTTCGTGACGCCCTCGGGCACCTTGTACACGGATGTCTCGGCGTACGGCACCCGCACGTACTCGGCCTGGGTGCCATCGATCAGGTGGCCGAAGACCCAGCCGATGCCTGAGGCCCCCTCGTCACCCAGGCAGTGCGCGAAAATGCCCTGCTGACAGAAACTACAGTGACCACAGGACTTGATGCAGGAGATGATCACGTTGTCGCCGACGGCGAGCTGCGTCACCGAGCTACCCACCTCGGTGATGACGCCGACACCCTCGTGACCGAGAATCCGGCCGGGCGTGACCGCCGGCACGTCGCCTTTGAGGATATGCAGGTCCGTGCCGCAGATGGTCGTGGTGTCGATCCTGACGATGATGTCGGTCGACTTCTGGATCTGCGGGTCAGGCGCATCGGTCCATGACTTCTCACCGGGGCCGTGATACACGAGCGCTTTCATTGATGTCCTCACGTTCGACGCGGATCACCGGATGCGGCGTCCGACTGTTGTATAGGGACCGCATTGCCGTCGCTGGGCACGATGATGTCCGTGAGGTCGCCGCTCGGCGTGCGGCCGGCGGTGTCCTGCGCGAAGTCTCACTAAGGCACCGTAGGAGAGATCCTAGAGCATCCTTCCCAGGATTCGTGAGCCGAACCCGTCAGACAGACAGGCGGTCAAACAATCGAGCGACGCTCCTTGCCTTATCCGGTGGCAAAGAGAAACTTGAGTAAATTTCCGGAAACTGGCCGAAAAGCGAGTAGACTTGATGTCCGGGTTGGTTGACAGTACCTGGCGAATGATTCGCACAGGCCACCGTATGTTGATGACCTCACGGTCGTTTCGTCAGACGATGAAACCCGTCAAATACGAGGCCCTTCCGTTTACCTCGAAGGACCCCGCACCGGCGCACTGACGCGCGGTGAGAGGAGATACTCATGGCCCCTAGGGTCCCCAAAAGTAAGACCAACCAGCAACGTCCTACGACGAGGGTGCGCTTGTTGGCGGCGTCCAGTCGCCGTCCGATCTTCGTCGGCTTTCTGCTTACCGTCGTGTTGCTCGCGATGTTCGCGGTGAAGTCACTCCCCAGCGACGCTGTGACTGTGGGCGCGCCGGCGGCGAGGATGCCGACGGGCACGGCCGCGGCGCTCACCGCGCCGACGCCGATCTACGTACCCGCGCGCGACCGGCTGGTCCGCGTCGACGCCGTCCTGAGTAACCCGCCCGGCCGCGCACGCGCCACCCATGCGTCGCGCCGCGCGACCGCGTCGCGTGCTCGCGTGACCGCGATCGGCAACGGAGAGGTAAAGCTTTCCTTCACCCTGATGGCGGGCAGGCACCGCGCCAAGCTCCAAACTCTCACCGCCAGGCTGCCCAGCGGCATGGCGTTCTCACACATGACCGAGCGGCTCGCGGCAGGAATCGTCGTCAGGACCAGCGGGAAGCGGCTGAAGCTGACCGAAACGCTCAGCCACGGCAAGCTCACGATCAGCCTCAGGGCCCCAGCGTCCAGCGTTCAGGTCACGATCGCCAGCCCAGCGATCACCGTCAGCAGAGCAGTCGCGCACAGAGTCAGGACGCAAGAGCTCAAGGCGCTGTACACCCGCATTGCCACTACGAACACGAACCACGAGACGACGCGCCTAACCCTCAAGCCACGAACCAGCTAAAGCGCCCGGGCTCGGCTGCGGTCCGCGCGGGCTCAGCTACTACGCACCCGCGAGCGCCGTGACTTTGTTGCCGGTGTCCCGCGGTCCCCAGCCGTCGTGGTTGCGGTAAGGACCGGGCTTGGGCCGGGGCGCGCCGCCTGGGAATGCGAGCCTCACGATCGTCCGCTGCACGGCGCCCAGCTGCTTCAGAAATGGGCCGGTGTTGTATGGCAGGTCGTAGCGGTCGCAGATCTCGCGTACGCGTGGGGCGATCTCGGCGTAGCGCGTGCTCGGCATGTCGGGGTAGAGGTGGTGCTCCACCTGATAGCCGAGGTTTCCACTGAGGACGTGGAAGGTCGGGCTCCCCTCGATGTTGGCCGCACCGAGCAGCTGGCGCACGTAGTACCCGCCGCGTGTCTCGTCGGCCACCTCCTCCGGACTGAACGTGTAGGTCTGATCTGGGAAATGCCCGCAGAAGATGATCGCGTAGGCCCAGACGTTGCGCACGACGTTCGCGGCGACGTCGGCCTGCGCGGTTGTACGAAACGTGCGCCGGGCGGCGTCCAGCGCGTCAGCGATCGTCTTAGCACGCTTTGTACTCGGCGCCGCGCCCAGGCCAAGCGCCCGCAGCCCGCGCCCGACGCGGCTCTGGGTCTTGCCACGGACATTCGCGGCGGCCCATGTGGCGCCCGCGGCCAGCCCCGCGCTGATCAACGGGAAGGCCACATAATCCTTGACGATCTGCGCCCGTGCCTTGCCGGCCATTCCCTTGAGCTCGCGCTTGATCGCCTCCTTGGACTTCTCGCCGCGCCTGATCGCTTCGAAGTCGAGATCGTGGAATGCCACGCCCCACTCGAAGATTGCGGCCAGCAGGAGGTTGTAGAACGGCTGCGCCAGGTAGACGGGGTTCCATTTCTGGTGCGGGTCAATCCGCATGATCTCGTAGCCGAGATCGCGATCCTTGCCGCGGATGTTGGTGTAGGTGTGGTGCACGTAATTGTGGGAGTGCTTCCACGCCTCCGCCGTGGAGGCCGCGTCCCAGTCCCACGTCGAGGAGTTGATCTGGGGATCGTTCATCCAATCCCACTGGCCATGCATCACGTTATGGCCGATCTCCATGTTCTCGAGGATCTTGGCCAGCGAGAGCATCGTCGTGCCCGCCAGCCATGCCGGCCGATACCGAGACGCGAACAGTACGATCCGCCCGGCGACCAGTAGGCGGCGATGGATCTCAATCATGCGCGTGATGTATGCACGGTCACGGGTTCCCAGCTCCGCCCTGACATTGTCGTGAATGGCGTCGAACTCATCGGCGATCTGGTCGAGCTGTTCGGCGGTCAGACGGCTCAGGGGACTCTCGATGAGAGTGGCCATGTGGGGTTCTCCGGTCATTGATAAGTCGTTGTTCAGAGTTCGATCTCGACCGCGCCCTCGGGCGCGTTGATGCAGGTGCGGACCATCTCGCCAGCCTGCCCGTGTACCTCACCGGTGCGCAGGTCGCGGACCCGGCCTGAACGCAACCGCCCGACACAGGTGTGACAGATCCCCATCCGGCAACCGAACGGCAGTGTCGCGCCGGCCTGCTCGCCCGCGAGCAGAATCGGCTCGGCCCCGTCACTGAGCGCATCCAAGTCACTCGAGCAGAACCGGATCGCTCCGCCGGCACCCTTCTCGCCCGCCGCGCCGTCGAGATACGGCTGGAAGTGCTCGAGGTGAAGTCGATCACAATGGCCAAGCTCGGCCTTGAAGTAGTCGCTGGTGGCGTCGAGCATCGCTACCGGTCCCGAGAGGAAGGTCTCGCGCTCGCGCCAGTCGGGACACAGGCGGTCTAGATCGCCGGGGCCGATGCGGCCCATTACCGAGGTCAGCTGCTCGTGCAGGCGAAAGCTTGTGCTCCGGCTGGCGAGGTCACGCAGTACTCTGCCGAAGATCACATCGTCGGCAGTCCGCGCCGAATGCAGGTGCGTCACGTCAGTAAGCGCGCCGCCACGATCCAGGCTTCGCAGCATGCTCATGATCGGCGTGATCCCACTGCCTGCGCTGATCAACAGCAGCTTGGCCGGCAGCCGGTCGGGCAGCGTGAACGTCCCTTCCACGCCGCCGAGTCGGACGATCACGCCCGGCTTCGCCCCGCGCACGAGGTACTGCGACACCGCACCCGTCTCGACGAGCTTCGGTGTGATGCTGATGCAGCCATCAGGGCGCCCGGGATCAGAAGTGATCGAGTACGCACGCCAGTGGTGCACACCATTAACGACGATGCCAACCCGCAGATACTGACCCGGCCTGTGCCCGGGCCACGCCCAGCCGGGCTTGATCGTCACCGTGGCGGCATCTCGCGTCTCGAGCTCGATCCGCACGATTCGCCCGCGCAGCTCTCGCGTCGACCACATGGGTTGATCATCTCCAGGTAGTCGTCGGGCAGCAGCGGCGTAAAGAACGCACGCGCCGCCCTCAGCATCACGCGCCTCCTGGCAGGCACAGCGGGCAGTGCGCCGCGCTCAGCCATCAACCGACTCCTACTGCTGCCCAAACGCGGCAGCTGCTTGGATGACGACCATCGCAAACACCAGCAGCGCGTATGCGAGGACGCCGCCGAGCACGACGCCCGCGGCCACGATTCCTAATCTCTGAAACCCCACGCCGACAACGTGTAGTCCGGTTTGCATGAGTGACCTCCGGGTGGGCGCCAAAGCCCTCGGACCGCAGCGTCCTTGGGCCCAACTCCCTTAGAAGCGGACCTGAACTCGGCCGAACGCCGAGAACCGCTCAGGCGGAAGCCAATCGTCGGCTGCTCAACCAGCGAAGAGTCGACTAGTTGGCGACCGTCCCCAACCGACTGTACGCGGATTCTCAGCGGATTGGAGATTTGTTGCCGAGGACGACTTGTCTAGAGGAGCTTTGCGGAAGGGGTCAGCCGGCTCTTGCGCGCCACGAGATCGAAGTACAGGACCGCCGTTGTCAACGCTACGAACGACCGGGTGATCGTCAGGAGCGCGATGACGACCACTACCTGGGGGACGTTGGCGCTGGTTCCGACGATGGCAGCTCCCGCCTGCTCCAAAGCGAGGGCGATCAAGCCGACGATGACCAGGACGGCGAGCACGTGAAGGTAGTTACCGGCTGTGAGCTCGCCGCTGCGACGCAGCGCACCCAGCCAGTCGCCGCGTTCGATCGCCGCGGCTTGGGCCACGACTGCCCAGCGAATCAAGAGGAACACGCCGGGAACGATCAGCAGCAGGAACCCGACCCCGGTCGCGATACCGGCAACGACCTCGGCGGCGGCTACGACCGGCAGCACCCGGACGCCCAGCGCGGCAACTTCGAGCAGCCTCGGCTGTCGCCCCTCACCGACCGCGACCAACGCGTGGATAAAGAGCGCCGAGATCAGCGGCGTCACGATCAACAGGTCAAGCAGAAGCAGGATCAGCACCGCCGTCGCGCCTCCATGTTGCCGGCCGAGAGGGGCAGCCCCGTTCGCCACAAGCACGATCAGCGTGTACGGCACCACCACACCCAGCGCCAGAACCGCGAACAGCACCGGGTATCGCGCGTAGCAACGCAGGGCGTCACCGAGGACCCCTCCCACCGATTTGGGCCGCCGGAGATCGATCGCTATCGGTGTGCCTGTGGTCATTACGGAAGACGTCGCAGCGGAGATCTGTCTCCCACGAGCCACAGGTGTCCGAATGGATCGTGAAAGCCGCCCTGCCGGTGCTTACCCCACGGCGTTTGATGGTCCTGGATGCCATCGATGATCCCGGTCGCCCCAGCTTGTACCGCGCGCTCGACGAATGAGTCGGGATCGTCGACGAACACCTCGATTCTCGCCGTTGTGGTGCCGATCGCCGCGGGACTGTCCCAACCGTGGCCGGCCGGCTGGGCGAGGAAGAACGGTGCGCCGTCGACCTCCAGACCCACGACCGTACCGAGGTTCCACAGCTCGGTCGCATCGATCGCCCGCTTGTACCAGTCGACAGCGGTTGGCGCGTCCGGCACTGCGCGCATAAGCGAGATCGAGAGCGAGATCGAGAGCCCACGGTCCTTCGAATTCATGACATGCTCCCCTCCTCGCCGACCCTCGAAAAGAGTCTACGAGCCTTCGGGGGGCTCGATCCGGCCCAGACCGCGGGCCAGTTAGGGTCACGCGCGCCGTGCCGCCGTTCTTGAGCGTCGGTCGCGCCCGTTAGCCTGAACCTCGATGGTGCCTTTCAGCGAGAGCGCCGCACTGATCGCGCTGCTTCGCACCGGCAGCCGCCCGTGGCGCGAGTACGCCGAACTGGTGGAGGACGCTGGTAGCGCGCGCGCGGTGCTCGAGCAAGAGCGGGGGCGGATCGAGGCATCCCCACGGCTCTTTGAGCCAGACGATGACTTCCGAATTCACACCGCGGCGGCTGAGATCGCCGGCTGGAAAGCGCAGGGCATCCGGGTGCTGACGGTGCTCGACGCGGAGTATCCGGACAACCTGCGCGCCGTTTTTGACCGACCGCCGCTGATCTTCGTCGCGGGCAGTTTGCTGGCCCGTGACGACCGATCCGTGGCGGTGATCGGACCCCGGGAAGCGACCGGACGTGGAACGCGGTCCGCCGGACAGATCGTCGAGCACCTGATCGCCGACGGCTACACCGTCGTCTCGGGGTTGGCCGCGGGAATCGATACCGCTGCTCATGCTGCCGCGCTGGCCGCCGGCGGGCGCACGGTGGCGGTGATCGGCACGGGGCTTCCCCGTTGCTATCCCCCGCAGAATCTCGCGCTACAGCGCCGCATCGCCAGGGAATGCGCGGTGGTGTCACAGTTCTGGCCCGACGCCGAGCCGAGCCGCCGCAGCTTTCCGATGCGCAACGCGCTCATGTCCGGGCTCTCGCTGACGACGGTGATCGTAGAGGCATCACCGACCAGCGGCGCGCGATCGCAGGCCCGCTTCGCACTGGCGCAGGGAAGGCCCGTGCTGTTGATCGAGTCGCTGCTCGAGCAGGACTGGGCGCGAGAGTTGTCGTCGCGGCCGGGTGTGCATGTTGTCAGCTCGGCCGCCCAGGTGGTGCCAGTGGTGCAGCGCCTGAACCACACCGGCGCGCTGATCGCCTAACGCCACCATGGCGTCGGTCGCCGAGCTGAGCGATCTGTACTCGAACTTCATGTTCGGCCCGCGCGCCGGCCCGGGCGTATGCAGCGTGTGCTTCAACTTCACCGACGGCTATGACCGCTGTTACGCGTGTGCGCGGGGACCGGAGTGGCTGGACGCCGTGGCGCCGATCTCCTACAGCGTGGCGCACGAGCAGTTGCACCACGCACTGGCCAGCTACAAGCGGATGCAGGGCGAAGCCGCACGGCGGCTGGGCGTCGGGCTGGCCGCAGTGCTGTGGCGAGCACTGAGCGCCCACGAGCCGTGCGTTACCGCAGCGGCCGGCGTGCGGGCGTTCTCACTGGTCGCCACCGTGCCTTCCAGCAACGCGGTGCGCGATCGGGAACACCCGCTGCGGTGGATCGTCTCAGAGCTCGTCGGCCCCACCCGGGCCAGGCACGAGCGGCTGCTCAGACGCAGCGACATCGCGATCGCGGGGCCGCGCGTTCGACGCCCGCAAGTACGAGGCAACCCGGGACCTGGCCGGCGCCCCGGTGCTGCTGATCGACGACACCTGGACGACCGGCGCCAATGCGCAAAGCGCAGCAGCGGCGCTCAAGGCGGCGGGGGCCGGCCCGGTCGCCGCGGTGGTCATCGGCCGCCACCTCAACCGCAAATGGCACCAGAATGACCGGCGCCTGCGCGGGATCACGCGCCCGTTCGATTGGGGTCGCTGCGCGTTGTGCGAAGCGACTTGACCAAGTGCTGATTAGCACCTGGAAGACGAGGGTACATCCGCTCTCGTCGGCTTGACGGAGCCTTTAGGATTCGGCGAGGAGAGAGCAGCGAGGAAGAGGGAATATGGTCGTGCGTCACGTCGCGGCAATCCTGGGTGTTGCATTTAGCATGATTGCGCTGGCCGCATGCGGCGGCTCGGGCAAGGGCCCGGTCACGATCAACTGGTACGTCTTCCCCGAGCCGTCCAAGTCGTTCGCCAAGGCGGCGGCCGACTGCTCCGCCGCGTCGCACGGCGCCTACCAGATCAGCATCAACTTCCTCTCCAACTCGTCTGACCAGCAGCGGGTGTCGCTCGTGCGCCGGCTCGCCGCCAAGGACTCCTCGATCGACATTCTGGCGATGGACGTCGACTGGACCGCGGAGTTCGCAACCGCCAAGTGGATCCGGCCGTGGACGGGCGCCAACGCCGCAGCCGTCAGCCAGGGTGTTCTCCCCGGTCCGCTGCAGACCGCCACGTGGGACGGCAAGCTCTACGCGGCGCCCATCAACTCCAACACCGAGCTGCTCTGGTACCGCAAGGACCTCGTCCCCAATCCGCCCAAGACCTGGACGCAGATGATCGACGACGCGATCCAGCTGGCCAAGGAGGGCAAGCCGCACTACATCGAGGAGCAGGGTGCCAAGTACGAGGGCCTCACCGTGTGGTTCAACTCACTGGTCGACTCTGCCGGAGGCGGCATCCTGACCAAGAACGACAAGATCATCGTCGGCAACTCGACCGCCGTCGCCGCGCAGATCATGCACCGGCTGGCCGACTCGCCGGCGGCCGACCCGGGGCTCAACGTGGCCATGGAAGGGACGTCGGAGACCGCCTGGGAACATGGGACCGCCGCTTTCCAGATCAACTACCCGTTCGTCTGGTCGGCGGCCCAGAAGGACAGCCCGAGCATCTTCAAGCACATGGGGTACGCCCTGTTCCCCAGCGTCACACCCGGAAGCACGCCGAAGGTCTCGATCGGCGGCTACAACCTCGGGGTCTCGGCCTACTCTTCGCATCCGCAGCTGGCCTTCGACGCGGTCAAGTGCCTCGTCCAGCCGAAGAACCAGGTCACGGACGCGATCAAAGGCGGCCTCGCGCCGGTCTCGGCGAGCATCTACGACGAGCCGTCGTTCGAGAAGGCGTATCCGTTCCACGCGCTGATCAAGGCCCAGCTTGAGGACTACGGCATTCGCCCGCAGACCCCAGCCTACGCCGACGTCACACTGGCGATCCAGGACGCGCTCTCGCCGACTTCGAACATCCAGCCAAAGACGGTCGTCAGCACGTTGCGCAACGAGATCAAGCAAGCCCTCTCCTCCCAGGCACTGCTGTGAGCGCCGGAGCCATAGCCACCGACGCCACAGCGTCCAGCCCGAAGCCCAGGCGTCCACACCTGACCGACCGCGCGCGATCAGAGCGCCGGCTGGCGTTCATGCTCGTCGGGCCGGCGGCGATCGTGATGGTGCTCGTCACCGCCTACCCGCTGATCGACACGGTCATCCTGTCCCTGCAGCGCGCCGACCTGAGATTCCCCGGCGCGAACAAGTTCATCGGCCTGTCGAACTTCGGCCATGTGCTCAGCGCGCCGATCTTCCGCCAGGACCTCCTGCACACGGTGATCATCACCGTCGTCACCGTCTCGATTCAGTTCGTGCTGGGGATGCTGCTGGCGCTGGCCATGCACCGCGTGATCTTCGCCCGCGGGACGCTGCGGGCGATCGCGCTGATCCCGTACGGAATCGTCGCCGTGGTCTCGGCGTACTCGTGGAACTACGCCTGGTCGCTGAACAGCGGCTGGATCCCGAAACTGCTCGGTCTCAGCAACGATCCGCTCAGCCATCCGTTCGGGACCTACGTGGCGATCATCGTCACCGAGGTGTGGAAGAACACGCCGTTCATGGCGCTGCTGCTGCTGGCCGGACTTGCGCTCGTGCCTGACGAGTTGCACGAGGCGGCGAAGATCGACGGCGCCACAACGTGGCAGCGGTTCATCCGGATCACGATCCCGCTGATGAAACCGGCGATCCTGGTCGCGCTGCTGTTCCGCACCCTCGACGCGTTCCGGATCTTCGACACGATCTACATCTTC
>OBLU010005468.1_pt1 | contig 11384 bp, 10 predicted proteins | sample 1518681 | NCBI WGS metagenome assembly OBLU01 (sample SAMEA3539304, study PRJEB22396) | soil metagenome | biome: tundra; feature: field; material: soil | place: USA | collected 2010-05 | depth 0.15 m
ACGGGCACCAGCGTCCTCGGCCATCTCCAGGGCGACTCCGCTGAGGTCCAGCGGCTGGCGGTCGCTGGTAACCGGATGCGCGTGGCTGTCGATCACGGGTGGTTGGTCGCCAGGACCGGGATGGTGAGAATGCCTGCCACTAGTCGGCGGCGGTGGCTGGCTGGTCCAAGAGGCGGCGGTTTCGCCACCCTCCTCGCCCAGGATAGAGCCGATCTGGCCCACCTTCTCGGGGGCGGTTTTAGAGAGGTAAGTCACAAAAGCGATCCCCAGCAAGCGCCAGCCCAAATTGACCTAGGGCACGATGGTGTACGGCAAGGGCGGCACCGTGCCGGAGTAGATCGAGCCGTACACGGCCAGCCCGAAGACCACGATCCCGATCACCGGGATCAGTCCATGGATGACCGGGTTGTAGCGTGCAGAGACGCGTCGGAAATAGACGGATCCGCCAATGCAGAGCACCACGTAGACGAGGCACACGGCGATAGTGCCGGGGCTGGCAAAGAAGAAGTAGTTGGTGGAGTAGCTGCCGCCGAAACTCCAGAAGAAACCCACCAAAAACGCGGCCACCGTGGCCAGCACGGCGATCACCAGGATGGCGTTGGTGGGAGTCCGGTGGACCGGGTGGGTGCGTCCCAGCCAGCTCGGCAGCACCCCTTCCCGGCCCATGGCGAACAGGGTCCGGGTGCCGGCGGTGGCGCAGGCCAGGCAGCCGATGAAGGCGGAGCCGATGGCCGCCGCCCGACCCCACCTCCGATCTCGCCATCCAGCACCAGTCCTCTTCCGGCTAGCGGAGCATCCTGGACTCGAAGTGGAAGAGGAGATGCGCCGCCAGATCGTCCAATGGGTGGGCATTCCTGGGCTGCGCCGGCTCCGGTTCGGACGCGACACGCTCGGCCGGGCCGAGGGTTACCAGTTCGGACTCCTCACCGAGTTCAGCGACCCCGCCACCTACGCCGCTTACCTGGCCCACCCCCTGCACCAGAGCTTCCTCGCCTGGGTTCTGGCCCGCTCCTTCGACGTGATCCGCTTTGATTACGCGCTCACGGCCCAAACCAGCCCGCCGGAGCCAGCTGCGGGCTGAGTCCGTACCGAGCCTAGTAGCTGGCCGCTAGCTGAGGGTGCTCAGCCAGGTGGAGAGGATGTCGGGGGCACCTTGGGAGTCCGGCTCCAGCCGCAGGGTGCGGTCCTCCGCGCTCCGCTCCTCCAGGATGTAGTCGACATCCTTCAGCTGATGTCCGGTGAGGATCGCCACCACATCTGCCTCGGGCTCGATCTGGCCGGCCTGCCGCAGTTTTCGCAGACCCGCGACCGTCGTGGCCGAGGCCGGCTCGCAGCCGATCCCGTCGCGTCCCAGCGCCTCCTTGGCGGCCTCGATCTCCTGGTCTGAAACCGACTCAGCCGCTCCCTCGGACCACCTGAGGGCGCGCAGTGCCTTGGTCCAGTTGGCGGGACTGCCGATCCTGATCGCGGTGGCCCTCGTCTGAGGGTCGGGAAGCGGCTCCAGGGTGCGGTCCCCGGAAGCCCACATCCGAAAGAAGGGGTTCGACCCCTCGGCCTGGACCACGATCAGGCGGGGGATCTTGTTGATGAGGCCGAAGCTGCTCATTTCCATCAGCCCCTTCCCGATCGCGGAGATGTTGCCCAGGTTGCCCCCCGGGACCACCACGTAGTCGGGAACCCGCCAGCCCCGCTGCTCCAGCAGCTCGACGATCACCGTCTTCTGGCCCTCGATCCGGTAGGGATTGATCGAGTTGACCATATACCAGCCCAGCTCTCCCGCTACCTGGCGGAGCAGCTTGAGCGCCTGGTCGAAGTTGTTCCCGGTCTCGATGACCAGGGCCCCAAAATCGATCGCCTGGGCCAGCTTGGCGCTCGAGACAGCACCGTCGGGAACGAAGAGAAGCGCCCTCAGCCCGGCCCGGGCAGCGTAGGCGGCCATCGAGGAGGAGGTGTTACCGGTGGAGGCGCAGGCCACCACCTGGGCTCGCTGGGAGACCGCGTGGCTGATGCAGGCGGTCATCCCCAGGTCCTTGAAGGACCCGGTCGGGTTGACCCCCTGGTGCTTCACCATGAGGCGGTCGAGGCCCGCCCAGCTCGCCGCCTGGGCGGAGCTCACCAAAGGGGTTGAGCCCTCGCCCAAGGAGATCGGCAGCTGGTCTGGGGCGAGGAACGGCAGCAACTCCCGGAAGCGCCAGACGCCACTTCGGTCGGCCTCTTCATCCCCCCCCTGCCGCCCGCGCCAAAGCTCAGGCCACCGACAGGGGTCGGCTTCCCCGAATTCGTAGCCCACCTCCAGCAGCCCGCCACAGCTAGCGCAGGCGTAGGAGATGCCCGGCTGCTGACTCTCTCTGGAGCAGCCGGGGTCGGAGCAGCGCAGAAAGGAACGGGTCACTCGCTCTCGACTCTAGAGCCCGAATTCCTGGTGCATGGCCCGGACCGTCGCCGCGACGTCGGACGACTTCACCACCAAAGAGACGCTGAGCTCCGACGAACCCTGGGCGATGGCAGCGATGTTGATCCCCAGCCGGGCGATCGACCCGAAGATCCGAGCGGCGATCCCCGGGGTGCCCTTCATGCCCTCTCCCACCGACACCACCACCCCGACATCGGGCAGCTCCTCAACGCCGGCCAGCGATGCGCCGCGCTCCCGGTCGAGCCGGCGCCGCACCCGAGCGGCATCGACGCGGTTGACCGCAAAGGAGAGGACGTTCTCCGCCGAGGACTGGGTGACCATCAGGGTGCTGACGTGATCTGCGTCCAACCATCCGAATACCAGCGCCGCCAGTCGGGTGAAGGGCAACGCCCGGTCGCCAGACACCGTGAACAGCGCCGCCTCCGCGGTGGAGGCGATCGCCCTCACCCCGGGTCGCTGTGGCTTGGATCCACCGATCTCGGTCCCTGCGGCGGTCGGGTTGAAGGTGTTCTTGATCAGAACTGGGATCCCGGCCCGGAAGGGCAGGTCCAGCGAATTGGGATGCAGCACCTTGGCCCCAAAGAAGGAGAGCTCGATTGCCTCCCGATAGGAAAGCTCCGGGATCACCCGGGCTTCCGGCACGAGCCGGGGATCGGCAGTCATCATCCCGTCGACGTCGGTCCAGATCCAGATCTCGTCGGCCGGCAGGGCGGCACCCAGGATGGTGGCGCTGTAGTCGGAGCCGCCCCGGCCCAGGGTGGTGCAGCTGCCGTCCCTGGTGGCGGCGCGAAACCCGGTCACCACCGGGATCGCCCCCCGCTGAAGGAGCGGCGCCAGCCGGGCCCGGACCTTCTCCCTGGTGGGCTCGAAGAGGAGGGAGGCGTTGCCGAAGCCATCGTCGGTGACGATCAGCTCCGTGGCATCGACCGCCTCCGCGTCCAGGTCGCCCGCCCTCAGGATGGCGGCCATCAGGGTCGCGGACATCACCTCTCCGAAGGAGGAGAGCGAGTCGAGTGAGCGGGGAGTCAACTCCCGGACCAACGAGAAGCCGGTGCAGAAGTCGTGGAAGGTGGCCAGCTCGGTATCGATCTGAGCTTGGATCACGGGACGTTCCGCGGCGGGGATGAGCGCCTCGCAGACCTCGGTGTGGCGGCGCTTCAGCTCCTCACCGATCCTCTGCCAGGTGTCGGTCTCCCGCCGGCTGGCGGCGGTGGCGGCCTGGAGTAGGGACCCGGTGACCTTCTGCATCGCAGAGACGACCACCACCAACTGGACCTCCGTCGCATGCTGGCCGATGATGCCGGCGGTGCCCGCCATCCGCCCGGCGTCACCGAGGGAGGTGCCGCCGAACTTCACGACTCGCACTGGCCGCTCAGGCGTTTGCGTCACGAGACGCCGAGCTCCTCGAAAAGGCGCCCCTTGGCACCGAGGTTGTCCGCGCTCAGCGCCAGCGCCCGCGCTTCCACCCCCTTGCTGCGAAAGGACTGCAGGAGCTGGTCCGCTATCTCCGGTGCGGGCCGCCTGGTCACCGCCAGCACCGAGGAGCCGGCACCACTCAAGCAGACGCCGAGCAGGTCAGGATGCTCGAGGGCGAGGCAATCGGCTAGCCCGGGCATGAGCTCTGCCCGCTGGGACTGGTGCCAGCGATCGGCAAAGAACTCGGGCTCGAAGTCGAACTCTCCAGAGAAGGCCGAGGCGACCAGTAGAGCGGCCCGCTGCAGGTTGTGCACCGCGTCGACCCGGCTGTAGGCGTCGGGCAGGGCCGCTCGCGACGCGGAGGTGGGCATGGGTCGATCGGGCACCACGACGATGAACTCCAGTTCCTGGGGCACCTTCGCCTTGCGGCTCAGCACCCGCCGCGAATCCGCGCCGGAGGCCGACACCACGAGACCGCCCAGGTAGGCGGCGGCGGCGTTGTCGGGATGACCGTCCAACTCCGCTGCCAGGCCGATCAGAGTGGAGTCGTCGGGCCGTCTCCCATAGAGCTGAGACCCGATCAGCAGCCCGGCGACGATGGCCGCGGCACTGGAGCCGAGCCCGACTCCGACCGGGATGGCGCTGCGAAGCCGGAGGCGCAGCCCCGGAACGGGAGCCTCCGACCAGGCATAGAGCCGGTTGATGCCCTGAACCACCAGGTTGGAGGAGTCGGTGGGAATCGTCTCCACTCCCTCGCCCTCGCATTGGAGTTCCAGGCCCGGGAAGGGCAGCGGCGTCGCTTCAACCACCAACTCGAGGTTGAGGGCGAGCGCTGCGCAGTCGAAGGCACACCCCAGATTGGCCGAAGTGGCGGGGACCGCTACCTCGAGCATGCGGATACCGGCTGGGCGGCCACCCTCAACGCCGCGCCCCCACCCCACTCAGTTGCTCCTCGAAAGCCTCCAGCCTCGGGGCCACGACGGGGATCTCAGGCAACTCGGACACCAGGGCATCGGTCGTCTTGAGACCGTTCCCGGTGATGCAGAGCACGGTCGTCTCGCCGGGTTGGATCCGCCCGTCCCGGATCAGCTGGCCGGCGACGGAGACCGTCACCCCACCAGCGGTCTCGCCGAAGATGCCCTCCTCCTCGGCCAGGATGCGTATGCCGGCCACGATCTCGGGGTCGGTCGCGGACTCGGCCCAGCCGCCGCTGGAACGGATCACCTCCATGGCCCGATACCCGTCGGCCGGGTTGCCGATCGCCAGGGACCGGCAGATGGTGTCAGGCAGCTGCGGGATGATCTCGGTCTCGCCGCCGGAGACCGCGCTGGAGATCGGCGAGCAGCCCAGCGCCTGGGCGCCGAACACCCGGACCGGCTTCGCCTCCACCAGGCCGGTCGCGACCAGCTCTGAGAATGCCTTGGCGATCTTGGAGATCTGAGCTCCACCGGCCATCGGCACCACGACGTTGTCGGGGAGCCGCCAGCCGAGTTGCTCGGCGATCTCGAAGCCCACCGTCTTCGAGCCCTCCGCGTAATAGGGCCGCAGGTTGACGTTGACGAAGCCCCAAGGGTGGAGATCCGCGATCTCGACGCAGAGCCGGTTGACCTGGTCGTAGTTACCGTCCACCCGGATCACCCGGGCCCCGTAGACCGCGGTACCCAGCACCTTGGCCGCCTCCAGATCCGAGGGGATGAACACCCAGGCCTCCAGTCCCAGCCGGGCCGCCTGGGCGGCCACTGCGTTGGCCAGGTTGCCGGTCGAGGCGCAACCCACCACCTCAAAGCCGAAGGCCCTGGCCTGGGCCAGCGCCACCGCCACCACCCGGTCTTTGAAGGAGAGCGTGGGGAAGCAGGCGGCGTCGTCCTTGAGCCAGAGGTCCTGGCTACCGATCCGGGCCCCGAGCCGCGGGGCCCGAAGCAACGGGGTGAAGCCCACCGGGAGGTCCGAGCGAAAGCCCTCCGCGACCGGGAGGAACTCCGCGTAGCGCCAGAGGTCGGGGTTGCGACGCTCGATCTGGTCGCGGCTCACCGCCGCTCGCACGGCCGGCAGGTCGAAGGCCACTTCAAGCGGGGCGAAGCAGTCCTCGCAGAGCACCAGCGGACCATTTCCGAAATGACGTCCGCATTGCTCGCAGCGCAATTGAAAGAGTTCTGACACGGCTGGCTCCTTTGAGTATCAGGTAGGTGGATCGCCTGAGGTGGTCCAGAGCGGTTGTCACGGGGCTCTGGAGGTCGATCCGGGGGAGCTAGCACCCAAGGGGCGCTAGGACTTAGTTCGCGAGTCCCCCGTGGCGCGCTGACGCATTCGGTTTCCTGGGTCAGGAGACCAAGCGGGTCCGCGGCCAATCAGGCGCTGATCGTCACCGAAAGAAGAGCTGGGCACGCCAAGACGAAGTGCGCTCAAGGCGCCTCGGCGTGGACCGCAAGCCGTCGTGGCAATCGCCATGGCCTAACTTTAGCGAACTGGAGCCGCCCTCGGGGCGGGACTGGCTCGCGGCGGGCAGCCCCGGGCCTGGCAAACTCCCCATATCGATGAAGAGATATCGCGTCGGCGTGCTGGGGGCGACCGGGGCCGTGGGCCAGCGTCTGGTCCAGCTCCTGGAGGGGCATCCCTGGTTCAGCCTGACCGAGGTGGTCGCCTCCGAGCGCTCGTCCGGCCGCCCCTACGGAGAGGCAGTCTCCTGGCGGCTGGGCAGCCGGATCCCCGAAGAGGCGGCCCGCTTGGTGATCAAGGATCTCTCCCCTCATCTCGATTGCGACCTGGTGCTCTCCGCCCTCGACTCCGCGGTGGCGGGCGACGCCGAGGAATCTCTCGCCACGGCCGGCTTTCCGGTGATCAGCAACGCCCGCAACCACCGGATGGAGGACGACGTACCGCTGCTGATCCCCGAGGTGAACTGGGAGCACACCGCGGTGCTGCCGCACCAGCGCGCCCTGCGCCACTATTCGACCGGGCTCCTGGCGACCAATCCCAACTGCTCGACGATCGGACTGGCTATGGCGCTCAAGCCGCTCCAGGACGCGTTCGGCGTCTCTGAGGTGTCCGTTGTCACCATGCAGGCGCTGTCGGGGGCGGGGCTCAAGGGAGTCGCAGCCATGACGATCCAGGACAACGTCATCCCCCACGTCCCCGGCGAGGAGGAGAAGCTCGAGTCCGAGTCTCTGAAGATCCTGGGCGGCTTACAAGGCGAGCGGTTCGTCCCCGCCGACCTGCGAGTCAGCGCCCAGTGCAACCGGGTCGCGGTCCTGGACGGCCACACCGAGGCCGTATCCGTGCGGCTGCGAACTCCCGCCACCGCGGCTCAGCTCCGCCAGGCCTTCTCCACCTTCACCTCTGAGCCCCAACGTTTGCGGCTCCCCAGCGCTCCCCCCCACCCGGTCCTGGTGGTGGACGGGGTCGATCGCCCTCAGCCACGCCTGGACCGAGACGTAGCCAAGGGCATGGCGGTGAGCGTCGGCCACCTCCGTCCCTGCCCGGTGCTCGACTGGAAGTTCAGCCTGGTGGTCCACAATGCCATTCGAGGTGCTGCCGGCGCGGCCCTCCTCAACGCCGAACTGCTGGTCGCCCAGGGATACGTCGGCTAGCTGCGGCTCCAGCCGGCGTGGCCCTGCGGATCCTCTTGGGAAGTCCCGCCTTCTAGACTGGGGAGGGTCAGAATGGATGTTGGTGGCTGAACCTTGACGAACGAGTTCGGGGTGCTGCGCGAGCAGGATGTCGACGCTGACCCGTTGGCCCAATTCCAACGCTGGTTCGCGGGCGCCGCCGGCACCATCCCGTTCGCTGAGGCGGCGGCCCTGGCTACCGCCGATGCCGACGCCAGGCCCTCCGTGCGCATGGTGCTCATCAAGGGATGGGACGAGCGAGGCTTCGTCTTCTACAGCAACCACGACAGTCGCAAGGGAAAGGAATTGTCGGCCAACGCCCATGCGGCGCTGCTGTTTCACTGGCAGCCGTTGGGGCGTCAGGTCCGCCTGGAAGGGCCCGTCGAGCGAGTCGAAGAGGCGGAGTCCGACCGGTATTTCGAGAGCCGCACAAGGGCCAGTCAGCTGGGGGCAGTGGAATCGGCCCAGAGCCGGACGATCGACAGTCGAGACGAGCTCGACCAGCGAGTCCGTCAACTCCAGAACTCGCTGGAGGGCCAGCCCGTGCTCCGTCCCACCTGGTGGGGCGGATACCGGCTGCAGCCTCTCAGCTACGAGTTCTGGCTGCACCAGGAGGACCGCCTTCACGACCGAATTCGCTATCTCCGCGAAGAGTCTGGCTGGCGGGTGGAACGACTCCAGCCCTGAGCGCGCCGCTCGCTCGGCGCTCATGCTCAGATCGCTAACTGGTCCCCTCTTGGGCGTGACCCAGGTCGTGGTCCAGAGAGTCTTTTAAAGGCTCAAAAACGGTCCGGGTGGCCCCTACTCGGCCCAGCGCGTCTGACGGCGAGCCCACGCCTCCACTTCGCTGCTACGCTTCCCACCCTGGCTCCGAGAGGGGGCGGCGGCTGGGCCCCAGGGGCCAGCCGCTTTCACGGTCGCCCGAGAGCCTGCTCCGTACCTCGTCGGGAGCCAGGGTGAGTCCTGCGCAGGGCGTAGGGGGAAGCGCCGAGGAGGTTTCGGGTAGGTGTCAGGGCGGACTCCCGACCACGATCCCGAGACCGGCCTACCGATTGGTCCCCGAGTCGGTCCCCTCCCGATCCGGTCTCCCGAGCGGGTGACCCTGCGGGGCCGCTACGTGGAGCTCTCGCCGCTGGACCCGCAGCAGCACGGAGACGCGCTCTGGGACGGCATCCGCGGCCCCACCAACGACCGTCTCTGGCGGTACCTCCCGGACGGTCCCTTTCCCGACCGCACCAGCTTTGACGCCAACCTGGAGTTCCGGGCGCGCTCGGAAAGCCTCGTGTATTTCGCGATTCTGGATGGTGTCACAGAGCACGCTTTGGGCTGGGCTGCCCTCATGCGCATCGAGCCGACCCAGCGCTGCATCGAGGTGGGAAGCATCCTGTACAGCCCAGCGCTGCAGCATACGAGAGGCGCCACCGAGGCGATGTACCTGCTGGCGCGCTACGTCTTCGAGGACCTCGGGTATCGACGCTATGAGTGGAAGTGCGACTCACTTAATGCACCGTCACGAGCCGCCGCCCGGCGGCTGGGATTCACCTTCGAGGGCATCTTTCGCGAGCACATGATCGTGAAGAACCGCAGTCGCGACACGGCGTGGTTCTCGATGTTGGACGTGGAATGGCCTTCGCGACGAGCTGGGTTTGAGCGCTGGCTGGATCCCTCGAACTTTGACGACCAAGGAAGGCAGAGAGTCGCACTGTCGAAGCTGAGCACCGATCCCCAAGCGACGCCCGGTTAGGCCCGGCAGCGACCGTCGCGTCACGCGCCGCGCACCTTCACTGCGGCCTGCCGGCGGATCAGGACAGATCCTCGCGACGGTACAGCCGGATCGACAAGGGGACGAAGATCAAGAGGAGCGCCACCGCCCAGAGCGCGGTCGCCAGCTCCGGGTGCTGGAGCGGCCACACATGGACCGAGGCCGAGGGGTTGGGATTGCCAAAGAGCTCCCGGCAACTGGCAGTGACGGTACTAACGGGATTCCATTCGGCCACCACCCGCAGCCACACTGGCATGTTCTGCAGCGCGACGAAGGCGTTGGACACAAAGATCATCGGGAAGAAGACCACGAGGTCCATCGCCTGGAAGGTCCTCTCTCTTCTCTCTCGGCGAGGCGACCGCGATCACCCGGTCTCCCCGCTGCGCCAAAAGGGTCGCCACCGCTGGCCCCAGGCCCCCCCTGGCGCCGCAGACAACCGTCAGCTCCGCCATCGAAGATCACCTCCGCGACTAACCCAATCGGACCGGCTCTCCTCGATCACCGATGGTACCGGTCCGCCGGGGGAAGAGGCCGCCGGCCCCGGATGGGATACTCACTTGGCCGATGCCCGACTTCCACGCCATCGCTGAGTCAGCGGTCGACGAGCTGCTGGAGCTCACCCCCGAGGCGGCCACCTCGCTCGGCGACCACCGGTTCGACGACCGCGTCTTCGACCTCAGCCTTGCTGGTGCCGACGCGGCGCTGCGCCGGCTCAGGGCCCGTCAGGTCGAGTTGGAGAGCGTCGACCAGGAGGAGTTGGATGGCGAGAGCCGGGTGGACCTGGCCGTGCTGGCCAACCAGTTGGCGCTGCGGATCTACAGCTACGAGGAGGTTCGCGACCCGAGTTGGAACCCGCTGGCCTACAACCCCGGCGCCGGCCTCTTCCCGCTGCTCACCCAGACGACGCAGTCAGCGGACACGCGGCTGCGCGGCGTCTGCGGACGGCTGGAGGCACTCCCCGAGACCGTGGAGCTGGCGCTCCGCCAGCTGGAGAACCCACCCCACGTCCACGTCGAGACCGTCCTCCAGCAGCACCCTGGGGTTAAGCAGCTCCTGCAGGACGAGGTGGACCGCCTCCTGCAGGAGGTGACTGACCCGACCCTGCGAGGGAGGGTCACGCGGGCCCAGCAGCAAGCGCTCGCCGCCTGGGAGAAATTCGGGCGCTACCTGGAAGAGTCCCTGGAGTCGGCCCGGGGCGACTTCCGGCTGGGGGAGCGACGCTTCGCTCAAAAGCTCCGGCTCGAACTGCACTCGCCGCTCAGTCCGGAGGAGGTGGTCCGGCGCGCCAACGCCCGCCTCGACGTCCTCACTGAAGAGCTGGCCGAGGCGGCCACCGAGTTGGTTGGAAGTGGGGGATCCCAGCACGAGTTGATCTGCCGGGCCCTCGACCACGTGGCGGAGGTCCGACCGGACAACGAGACGGTGCTGACCGAAGCTCGGTCGGTCCTCACCAAGCTGACGAGTGCGGTTGAGTCGTCGGGGTTGTTCACCATCCCCCAGGACCCCTACGACGTCGAGGTGGTCCCCAAGTTCATGCGTGGCACCGCGTCCGCGTACTGCATGCCGGCCGGCCCCTTCGAAGAGGGCGCCCACTCCAAGGTGATGATCGCCCCCACTCCGGAAGAGTGGCCTCAGGAGCGGGTCCAGTCCTTCTACAAAGAGATCAACTCGGCGATGCTGGTGATGCTGATGGCCCACGAGGCGATGCCCGGGCACGTGCTGCAGCTGGCGGTGGCGCGAAGGTTCCCGGGACCCTCCCGGGTTAGGGCCGCCTTCTACAACGGCCCCTTCGTCGAGGGCTGGGCCTGCCAGGCGGAGCGGATCGTGGGGGAACTGGGTCTCGGCGGCCTGCCGGTGCGCACCCAGCGAATCAAGGTCCACATCCGCACTGCCATCAACGCCCTCCTCGACTCCGCCGTTCATGCGGGCGGCATCGCCGAGGAGGAGGCGATCGCGCTCCTGACCGAGCGAGGCTTTCAGGAGCCGGCCGAGGCCCAGGGCAAGTGGCGCCGGGCCTGTCTCTCCTCGGCCCAGCTATCCACCTACTTCGTCGGCTACACCGAGCTCCAGGGCCTCTTCGACCAGCTGGCCCCGATCACCTCATACGACGAGGTGCTCTCCCATGGATCACCGCCGCCCTCGCTGCTGGCGGAACTGCTCAGTTCGGACGGGCGCACTTCCGCCTCTG
>OBLU010005469.1_pt1 | contig 11382 bp, 7 predicted proteins | sample 1518681 | NCBI WGS metagenome assembly OBLU01 (sample SAMEA3539304, study PRJEB22396) | soil metagenome | biome: tundra; feature: field; material: soil | place: USA | collected 2010-05 | depth 0.15 m
ATGTCGCCGATGTCGATGCCGAGTTCGAGCGAGGCGGTGGCGACGAGGATGCGGACTTCGCCGTTCTTCAGGCGCTGCTCGGCGTCGAGGCGGAGTTCGCGGGAGAGCGAGCCGTGGTGGGCGGCGACGCAATCGGGGCCGAGATCCGGCGTGAGGCGTTCGGAGAGGGCGAAGGCGAGCTTCTCGACCAGGCGGCGCGTGTTGACGAAGACCAGCGTGGAGCGGTGCGCGAGCGCGTGTGCGGCGAGCTTGTCGAAGACCTCTTCCCACATGGCGTTGGTGGTGACCGAGCCGAGTTCGTCGGATGGGATTTCGATCGCGATGTCGAGGGCGCGGCGCTGGCCAACCTGGATGATTGTGGCGGGCTTGCGGGTCGGATTCTGGCCGGTGAGGAATCGGCCGACTAGTTCGATCGGGTTTTGCGTGGCGGAGAGGCCGATGCGTTGCGGCGGCGTGCTGCGGCCGGTGAGGAATGCGCCGAGGGAGAGATGATTTACGCCGCAGACGAGGGCGTCGAGGCGTTCGAGCGAGAGGGCGAGGTGAGCGCCGCGTTTGTCGTCGGCTACGGCGTGGATTTCGTCGACGATGGCGGTGCGGATGGTGCGGAGATGCTCGCGCGATTTGCCGGCGGTGAGCAGCAGGTAGAGCGATTCGGGCGTGGTGACGAGGATGTGCGGCGGGTTGCGCAACATGCGGGCGCGCTCGATGGGGAGCGTGTCGCCGGTGCGGACGCCGGTGCGAATTGGCGGGCAGAGGTAGCCGCGCGCTGCGGCCAGTTGCTGGATCTCGGCGAGCGGGCCGTCGAGGTTTTTCTGCACGTCGTTCGAGAGAGCTTTGAGCGGCGAGACGTAGACGACCTGCGTGGTGGGCGCGAGATTTCCGGCGATGGCGAGGCGCAGGAGTTGGTCGATCGCGACGAGGAATGCGGCGAGGGTTTTGCCGGAGCCGGTGGGCGCCGAGATGAGAGTTGTTTCGCCGCGCAGGATGGCGGGCCAGCCTTGCTCCTGCGGTTCGGTGGCGGAACCGAACTTAGTGAGGAACCACTCCTGCACGACGGGGTGCGCCCATGCGAGGGCGACGGCGGGCTGCAGATCTGGCTGCAGGTCGAGGTCGGGAGCGGCTGCCATGGGCTATTGTAGCGCGTGATTTTCGTTCTTTGTTCGCCGGGTCCATAAGTTGGCCTCATCTCCTCACGGGTTCGCTGTCGGGGTGCTACGCCTGCGTCTCGACATCAGCTTCACAAGTGCCGTCCTGGAAGCTGATAATGGGCGATCAACGCCGGGCCGGTTCGAACATCGCTCGGTTTGCAGGGAGATCGTCTTTTGAGCGAAACAACTCGCCGGGAATTCTTGAAGGAAGCCGCGCTCGCCGGCGCCGCAATCACCACATGCACACTTGCCGAGGGAAACCTGCTCGCCGCCGCGGCACAGGCTCGCAGGCCGAGCCCGCTGCCGGCTGCCGTTCCACAATCGGTTGCGCTCTCGTGGCTTGGGGGAGAGCTGCCACACGTGCCTGCCGGAGTCAGTTGGGGAGTGCCGTGGTCGCAGGGGGCCGTTCCGCGCGACTCGAAGTTCAGCCTGAATGCGCAGGGGAAGGACTTGCCCGTGCAGAGCTGGCCGCTGGCTTACTGGCCGGACGGATCGATCAAGTGGAGCGGTTTTGCGACGGTTGTGCCGGTTGGGTTGGCAGGCCCGGTGACTCTGTCTACAGGCTCGTCCGCCGCAACAGGCACTCTGAAGGTTACAAATGACGGCAGGTCGGTCGTCGTGGATACGGGCGCGCTCAAGTGCTCGATTCCGCTGAGCGGGCCGGACATTATCGGTTCGATGAGTGTGGGCGGGAAGGACGTGGCCGGGGCGAGCCAACTGGTGTGCATTTTGCAGAATGGGCCGGAGACGAATCCTGAGGATTCTCCGGCGCGCGAGAAATACTTGAGCGACGTGAAGCATGTGACCGTGGGGCAGCAGGGGCCAGTGCGCGCGGTGGTGAAGATTGAAGGCATGCACCGCGGCACGGTGTCGAAACGCGAGTGGCTTCCGTTTACGGTGAGGCTTTATTTCTACAGCGGGCAGACCGCGGTGAGGGTGGTGCACACGATTGTGTTTGACGGCGACCAGGAGAAAGATTTCGTGCGCGGCTTGGGCCTGCAGATTGACGTGCCGATGCGCGATGAACCCAGGAACCGCACGGTACGCTTCGCTGGTCCGGATGGCGGTGTATGGTCGGAGCCGCTGCAGCCGGGCGGCGGGAGCGTTGCGCAGGAGTCGGGCGGGGCGTTTAGCGGCAGCCCGGTGTTTGCGAAGAACGCGATCTGGGACGACTTCAAGCTGGTGCAGCCGAGCCCTGATGGATTCACGATTGTGAAGCGCACGAATCCGAAGGGGACATGGCTTTTCTCCGCCGCGGGCAAGCGCGCTGCGGGGCTCGCGTCGGTTAGCGACCTCGGTGGAGGGCTGGCAGTCAGCGTGAAGAACTTCTGGCAGTCGTTCCCGACGGGCCTTGAGGTGCAGCGAGCGAGCAGTCCGGCTGCGAAGCTCGTTGCGTGGCTGTGGTCGCCGGATGCGCCGGAGATGGACATGCGCTTCTACGATACCGGTGGGCACGGGCTCGACGCCGCGTATGAGGATGCGCAGGCCGGCTTGAGCACGGCCTACGGCGTGGCGCGCACGAGCGAGTTGACGCTTTATCCGTCCACGGCCTGGCCGGCGCGTACGGATACGGTGGCGATGGCGAACGCTGGAAATCAGCCTCCGATGCTGGCTTGCTCGCCGGAGCATGTCCACTCGGCGGGAGTGTTTGGCGTGTGGAGTTTGCCTGACCGCTCGACGGCGTTCAAGAAATCGATTGAGGACGGGCTTGATTCCGTGTTGGCTTTTTATGAGCGGCAGGTTGAGGACCGCTCGTGGTACGGATTCTGGCAGTATGGCGACTTCATGCATTCGTATTCCGCGCCACGGCATGTGTGGCATTACGACTGGGGCGGCCATGCGTGGGACAACACGGAGTTGGGCGCGCCGCTGTGGCTTTGGTATAGCTACCTTCGCAGCGGCCGGGCAGACCTGTTCCGGCTGGCGGAGGCGCATTCGCGGAACACGAGCGAGACGGACTCGTATCACCTGGGGCCGATGAAGGGACTCGGCTCGCGGCACAACGTGGTGAAGTGGGGCGACGGCGCGAAGGAAGCGCGCATCAGCCAGGCCGCGCATTGGCGCTTCTTCTACTATCTGACGACCGATGAGCGCATGGGCGACATCATGCACGAAGCTGCCGAAGGGGCTGGCGTGTCGGTTGGGAACTTCGATCCGATGCGCGAGGCTGCACCCCGGGTGGCGGGAGAGCCCGTGGTGCGCATCCGCATTGGGCCTGATTGGTTCGCCATCGCGGGCAACTGGATGACCGAGTGGGAGCGCACGAATGATCCGCGCTGGCGTGATCGAATTCTCGCGGGCGTGAATTCAATTCTAGCGATGCCCTACGGACTCGAAACCGGCAAGCCGGTTGGCAATTCGAAGGCTGGAGCGGCGATTGTGGGATTCGACAACGCGACCGGCAAGCTGACTCCCGATCCCGATCCCGTTACGAAAGCTCTCGCGCCGATGAACTATAACCTCGCGACGATCCAAGGCGGCGCGGAGGTGATGTTCGAACTGGTGCCGCTGCTGGGGCGCAAGGACTTTGAGGCGGCGTGGCTGCAGATGTGCCGCATCGGCTACGCGCGTGTGGATGTCTACGACAAGGACAAGACGACGGGCAACGAGGGCGCGGACGCCAGCCTGGTTATTCCGGGGCAGAGCGGGCCTCGGCTGGCAGCGTATGCGTACGCGAAGACGAAGGACAAGGCGTTCGCGGATAAGGCGATTGCGATGCTGCTCGCGCAGGGAGCGGGGATCGCTAACCCACACGTGGTCAGCGGGCCGGACTCGCTGCGTCCGGTGGAAGAGGACGCGAGGATGTCGACCAACGAAGCGGCGCAGACGGGACTTACGACGATTGAGATTCTGGAGCTTTGCAAAGGCCAGTTGCCCACGGAGGCGGCGGTTCGAACTGTGCGCGATTTCCGCGGGCGGCAGGGGCCTGCCACGCCGGTTACGCCTAGGTAGATTAGTGGGCTGTGGCTACATTTTGCCGGTGCCTATGTTGGCTGAGGCGGCGGCGGGGTTGTCGCGGTCGAGGAACGCTTCGATGGACTCATCGAGCTTGCCCTGGGCAGCGAGGATGAAGTCGATGGCGTCGCGTCCTGCGCCGTGGCCGCCGGGATTGGGCGTGATGTAGTGGGCGGCGGCCTTGGCCTGGATGCGGGCGTTGGCGGTGGCGATGGAGAGTCCGCAGGCGCGCATGACGGGCAGGTCGACGACGTCGTCGCCGACGTAGGCGAGTTCGTCGATGGTGATGCCGGCGCGGGTGAGGATGTCGTTGACGGCGTCCATTTTGTTCGACTGGCCCTGGTACACGAACTCGAGGCGGAGGTCCTGGGCGCGGATGGCGACGGTGGCGGATTCGCGCTTGGTGATGAGGCCGACACGCAGGCCGCCGAGGCGCGCGAGGGTGATGCCCAGGCCGTCGTGGGCGGTGAAGCCTTTGAACTCGAGGCCGTGCAGTTTGCCGTCGGGGCCGGGCTGGCCGTTGTTTTCGGGAAGGAAGAAAAGTTGGCCGTCGGTGAGGACGCCGTCTACGTCGAAGATGAGGACTTTGATGCGGCGGGCGCGGTCTTCTGCGGTAAGGGTCATGAGTTCGATGATAGCTTGGCGGGCCCGCGATGTCTGTGACGTCAGGACGCGAATTTGCGAAGGGGAGTTGCGGTGGACGCTGCGGGCATGCTGGGCGATTTCTCTGTTGACCCTGCAACTGGAGGGGTTGGCACGGCCTGGCGGTAGGCGGAGCAGTGTGGGTAGAGTTCGGCGGCAGGGGCGAGGTTGGCGCGGACCGGCAGTTGGTGGAGGTAGGCGCGGACAATTTCGAGATCGTGGTTGTTGGCGATGGAGTAGCCGGTGAAGGTATCCTCCCAGACCGGGGGCGTCGTATCGAGGCGGTAGGCGAAGCCGTTCTTGATGAGGCCGACGGCCTGGTCCAGGGTGATGCACTGCGGGGTGACCACGAGATGTACATGGTCGGGCATAACGACGTACGCGTGGAGTTTGTAGTGGCCGAGGGTGCGGTAGTGGAGGAGGGTTTCGATGAAGAGTTCGGCGACGCGCGAGATTTCGAAGATGGGGCGGCGATCGCGCGTGGCGGTCGTGATGTACGACATGCCGGGACTGGGGGTGCGGACAGCCTTCGCCATGAGGCGATGGTAGGAGGGCCTTTGGAATCAGTGAATCCCACGAATGGGGTGCATTGCGCGAGCGGTGGTGCTTCGGCGCTAGAGCGTCCCGGATGCTTCGAGGGCTTTCTTCATTCCGGCCCAGCTTACACGGCTGGAGGCTTCGGGCGTGCCCGCGCCGCGCCAGTGCGTCTCGAGTGAGATGGCGTTGCGGTAGCAGATTTGCTTGAGCGCGCGGAACTGCGCGGGCCAGTCGATGAAGCCGATGTCGACGGGCGCCCACTCGACCTTGCCGGCGGCGTTGCGGACGGCGTTCTTGCAGTGGCAGTGGAGGATGCGGTCCTTGGGGAGGAGCTCCCATCCGGCGGGGAAGGCGTCGAGTTCGCCGTGCATGACGGCGTTGGCAGGATCCCAGTTGAGGCCGAGCGGCTTGACGGCTGCGAGCAGGCGCGCTGCTTCGGGGGCGGTCGCGGTGTTGCATGCGCTCTCGTTTTCGAGGATGAGCGCGATGCCCTGTCTTTGCGCGGTCTCGGCGGCGGTGCGGAGCTTGTCGTCGATGGCTGCGCGGTAGGGTGCCTGGTCTTCGAGACGCCAGAAATCGAAGCAGCGGATTTTGTCGGTCTTGAATTGTTTCGCGAGCGCGATGCATGCGGCGAGGACGTCGTCCTGCTTGTTGAAGTCGGTCGCGGTGGCGTGGTTCTGGTTGCTGGAGCTGAACTTCGAGCGCGGCGCGCCGGGCCAGTCAATTTTGAATAAAGGACTGCCGATGTCGGTGACGCGCAGGTTGTACTTCGTCAGGACGGCTTGCGCGCGGGTGACATCGTCGGGGTTGAGGTCGGCGATGTTCTTGCCCAGAGGGCGCGGATCTCGACCCATCCGAGGCCGAAGTCTTTTGCGGCGACGGAGCAGGCGTGCTCGAAGTCGTCGGAGATTTCGTCGGTGATGACGCTGAGTTTGAATGGTGAGTTGCTTTGGGCGAAGGCGCGGATCGGCGCAGCGAATGCGGCCGCGGCGCAGGACGCGGTGGCGAGGAAGCTGCGGCGGGTGGTCTTCATTATTTTTCGCTATCGAAGACGTCGGTCTGATGCGTGAGTTCTTCCGGCGTTGCCTTGCCGCTTAGAAACAGGATGCGGTAGCGGAAGGTCGCGGACTTATCTTTGTCGATGGTGAAGTTCATCGCGGGTGTTTTCGGATCGAAGATGTGCGCGCCGAGCGGGTTGACGGCGAAGAGGCCGTAGCCGCGGGCGTGCCAGTAGGCCGGATAGCCGGGGTTTCCCTTGTGGTCGAGGATGGCGATGGTTTCGGCCTTGGCGTCGGTCGTGGTTCCGGAGAGTTCGCACCAGCGTCCGCGGGTGCTCCAGACCTGCTCGCCGACCTTGCCTTCGCTGGTGCGGTAGACGCCGGTGGCGCCGGCCGGATCGGCTGCTGCGACCTGGGTGGGCTTGCCGTTGGCATCGAGGAAAACTCCGCCCTTCTCGGTTGGGGACTCGAGGAAGTGAGCGACGCGCATGCCGAGCAGGCCTTCCTTGTCGTCGTGGAAGGTGACGGGCGAGAGGGCTTTGAGGGTGACGGTCATGTCGATGGAGCGCGCCGGTTGACCGGCGATGGTGGTGCGAGAGAAGACGTAGCGCGTGGTCTGCGTGATGATGTTGTCGCCGGCGGCCGTGGTCCATGTGGACTCGGTGGTGAGTTCGCCGGAGTCGCGGCCGCTCTTGGTAGAGACGATGCGGTCGTGGTGGATGGCGCCGTATTTGGGCTGATCCGCGGGCCTGATTGCGTCGGAGTTATTCCAGAAATCAAAGTTGTTGGCGTTGCCGTAGTTGAACCAGAGGCCCGCGTGGTGGGGATGGTCGACGCGCTCGCCGGGCCGCGTCTCGAAGGGATAGCCGCGCGTGACGGTGGTGCCGTCCGGCGCGATGATCGGATAGAGGATGGGCTTGCGCTGGTTGGTCTGCCAAAGGTACGAAGTGAAGGGCTTACCGTCGATGGTGACGTCGACGCGATGGTCGGCGTCCTTGACGGCGACGCTTACACCTGGGGCCGCGATTACACCGCTCGGGCCGGCCAGGATAGCGAACATATAGGGGGTGGGAAGTTTCTCGCCGGCGCAGCCTGTTAAGACCGCTGCTACGAGGCCTATGGCGAGCAGGTTACCCAATCTCATATGGCTTGCCTCCAACCATTACCTGCTGCGTCTTGTCGTTGAAAGTGACCTTCTGGCCGGTCTGGATGGCGGCGACGTTCATGCAGAGTGCGACAGAGTGGCTGTAGCCGGCGCGGATGCTGGCGTTCGGCGTCTTGCGCGAGCGGACACACTCCATCCAGTTGCGCATGTTGGCGGCGGTCTGCGGGTCGCCGTGGGCACCGGCTGGTTCGGCGTCGGTTGAGACCTTCTCGACCTTGTCCATCAGAGAGAAGCTGGGCAGCAGGTTGGGCTGCATCTTCATCTCCGCTGCCATCTTGGCGTTGAGACCGCCGCTGGGCGTGACGGTCTGCTTGTCCATGTCGATCATGCCGGCGTTGGAGTAGTAGAGCTCCTTGACACCGCCGGCGGAGTTGGTGAAGCGCGAGGTGTATTGGACCTGGAAGCCCTTGGAGGGATCGTCGAGCGGGCCGTAGTCGAAGACGGCGGTCATGGTGTCCCAGTTGGTGCGGCCGTCCTTCCACAAATAGATGCCGCCGTTGGCGACGACCGAGCGTGGATGCGGCAGGCCGGTGAACCAGTGCACGGTGTCGATCTGATGGACGAGCCACTGGTCCGGAATGCCTGAGGAGTACGGCCAGAACAGCCGGAACTCGAGATACTTGCGCGCGTCAAACTTGTCCTTGATAACGCCCAGGCAATAGCGGTTCCAGTCGGTATCTTCCTCTTTGAGTATCGGCACGACGTCCGGCCGGCGCCAGCGACCGGGCTGGTTGACGTTCCAACTCATCTCCACCATCACGATGTCGCCGAACTTGCCGGACTGGATGTATTCGGCGGCCTTGATGTAGGCGGGCGTGGAGCGGCGCTGCGTGCCAACGGCGATGACCTGCTTGGAGTCTTCGACGGCCTTCAGGAAGGCGCGCGCGTCGTCCATCCTGTGGGCGGTCGGTTTTTCGACGTAGGCGTCGCGTCCGGCCTTGACAGCTTCGATGCCATGGCGTGCGTGCTGGAAGTCAGCGGTGGCGATAAGGACGGCGTCGATATCCTTGCGGGCGTAGAGCTCATCGTTGTTGCGCATGACGTCGATCTTGCTTCCGCTCACCTTCTCGACGTAGGCTGCGCCCTCCTCGCGGGCGCGCTTCCAGATGTCGGAGACGGCGACCAACTCGAAGTTCATGTCTTTCTGGTTGGCGACGAATGCGGGAACGTCGCCTCCGCGCATGCGATCGCCGCAGCCAATGATGCCGGTGCGGACGCGATCATTTGCGCCGACGATCTTGGCGTAGCTCTGCGCGGTCTGAGTGGCGGCGACAGCGAGGGCTGCTCCACCCAATTTGACGAAGTCTCTTCGGTTGGTGTCGAGGATTGGCAAAGTTCGGGTCTCCTGGTGTTGTTTGCGATGTGGTGGATCGCGGAAATGCTGACGAGCGAAAGTCTATAAGGTTTTTGTGATTTAGGCGACTCAGTCGCGGGTCAGACACATAAGACAAGAGATAAACCCCACGATAGGCGCGGAAGAAGAACTGCGCCGATCATGGGGCACCCTTCAGCGGAGGGTGACGTCCCAGATTTTGGAGAAGCGCGACTTGCCTGCCGGGCCTTCGACGTAGAGGACGACGACGTATTCGCCGGCGGCCTGGTATTGGTGGATGGGAGATTGCTCGGCGGATTCTGTGCCGTCGCCGAAGTCCCATTTCCAACTGGTGATCTTGCCGGCGGACTCATCCTGGAAGGCGACCATGCGACGTTTCGGGTCGACCACCTTAAAACTCCAGTGTGCCTCGATCGGCTTGCGGAGTTCGGGTTCGAGCGGCATCAGCCGGAACTCGCGCAGGAAGTTCGCCTGGCCGTACATGGTGTGCTCCGCCGAGAGGTTCCAGAAGCCGTTGTTCTTCTTGTCGGGGGAGCCGTCGTAGTCGATGACGGCCCAGGAGAGGCCGATGATCTTGTCTTCGGTGAGGACGGATTCGACGGCGCGCTGCGGGCCTTCGCATCCGGCGTAGTCGAAGGGCGTGATGTAGAACTCCAGGATGTAATGGCCCGATTCGCCGGGCCGGAAGTGGTAGGTCTGCGCATGATTGGCCCAGGGGAGCTCCTTGTCCCACGGCTGGCAGCCCCAGGCCATCGCCCAGTCCTTGCCCTCCGCCGGCGTCATGATGTGGTAGTTCTGCGCCTGTACGCCGTGCATGGAGAAGTGCGCGTCCCAGTCGTCGGTGGTGTCGATGTTGTTGCGGAAGCGGGGAACTAGCGGGCCGCCGGAGCGGTCGCCATCGACGACGACCTCGAAGGTGTCGTTGTGCAGGCCGGGGTCGGCGAAGTCCCAGTAGTTGTCGTAGGCCTCGTAGAGGAAGTAGAGGCGGTTGAGCCCCTTCACCCAGCCGACTTTGACGTGAATGTCGAGGTCTTTGGGGTCGGGCTTGGCGTGGATGTGCTGATCGTCGTGCATGTCGGCGAGCGTGATGGTGTAGCTCTCGGGGACGATGGCCCAGTCGTCGTCCTTGCCGTCGATGCGTGGGATTTGATCGGAGGGGAATTGAAAGACTTTGAGGATGGGCAGCGCGGGCGGCGCTGGGGTAGCGGGTTTTGGGGCGGCAAAAGATAATGGTGCGGGTGCGGGGGCGGCGGCTGGCTGCTGCGCGATTACGGTGAAGCTTGCGAAGGCAAGGGCCGACGCCGTCATTGCGACATCAATTGCTCTCATGAGATCGAGACCGCCTTTCCGAGGGAGGCGTGTGCGGCTTCGCCTTTGAGGCCCTCGATCTTGAGGGCGGTGGTGCCTTTGGCCTCGACGGCATAGGTGAAGGAGTCGGGGATATGCTCGCCCCAGGCTACGCTGCAGTCGCGGAGGGTGACGTTGTCGGCTTGTTCAATCGAGAAGCCGGGGGTGTCATGGGGCTCGGTGGCGGGGATCGCGGTAGTGGGGCGGTTGTCGAAGAGACCGCCTTTGAACTGCGTGGTGCGGTCGAGCGTGATGGCGACGTTGTTGAAGGTGATGTGATGCACCCGTGACTGGTGCTCGCCGCTTGTCCCTCGGTATCCAAGCACACGCACACTATTTTCAGCATGACCGGTTACGTTCGAGACGGTGACGTGATGGAGCATGCCTGGATAGCTGGTAGGAGTGCGCGGGATGGCGGTGAAGGAGATGGCCTCACCGCGTCCCCACCACGGATCGGAATAGAAGCGCGACGTAAACGTGATGTCGCGATAGTCGATGTTGTAGATGTTGCCTTCGTCGCGCAATTGAATGCAAAGACCGCGCGAACTAGTCTTGATCTGGCAGCGCTCGAAGCGAATGTCGTGTATGTCCGAGGTAGTCTCGGTGCCGATCTTCAGGCCCGCGTCCTGCGTCTCAATCACGCAGTCATGCACGTGGATGTTGGCGCATTCGCCGTAGTCGATGGGCTGGCGGCTGCACTTGATAACCACGCCATCGTCACCGCAGACCAGGTTGCAGTTGCGGATCTCGACGTTGCGCGAGTGGTCGGGATCGATGCCGTCGCAGTTGGGCACGTCGAGCAGATTGCGGACCTTGACGTTGTCGACGAGGACGCCGTCGCAGCCGAGCATGTGCAGGCCCCAGTTGGGCGCTTCGGCGAAGGTGATGTCGCGGACTTCGAGGTCCTTGCATTGCGTCAGCACGAACATCTTGGGGCGGAATGGACCGGGCAGCCACCACTCATTGGCTGCGTCATAGCTCTTCATAAACTCTTTGGCGCGGCCTTGCAGCGTGCCCGTGCCGGAGATCTTCAGACCCTGGGCGCCGGTAGCGACGATGACCCCGCCCAAAGAAGCGGCCATGGTGTCTCCGGCGACCGTGCCCGCAAGGCCGCCGAGATAGTCCTCGCGGCGTGTGCTGACCAGCAACTGCGCATCATCGGCGAGATGGAAATCGATGGAGCCCTTGAGTTGAATGGTCCCGACCAAATACTTGTGCCCGCCGCGGACCAGCACCTGGGCCTTGCCCGCGTAGGCG
>OBLU010005471.1_pt1 | contig 11380 bp, 6 predicted proteins | sample 1518681 | NCBI WGS metagenome assembly OBLU01 (sample SAMEA3539304, study PRJEB22396) | soil metagenome | biome: tundra; feature: field; material: soil | place: USA | collected 2010-05 | depth 0.15 m
AATACACCGCCGCCCGCGACGCGCTCTCCCACTATCTCGAACTCACGCCCAGCGCAGCGCCGGCTCTGGCCATGCGTGGGCTGTGCGAGTTCGAAATCGGCGATTATCCGCCGTCTCTGAAAGATATTCAGCGAGCCTTGTCGCTGGGCGCCGCAAACCAACCGCGCAACGAAAAAATTCTTCGCTACCATGAGGCTCTGCTGCTGACACGCACCGGCAGGTTCGAAGACGCCCTGCGAAGCTACGCTTTCTTCACTCGCGATGAGGACTCCAACCCCGAACTCATGCTGGCCTTGGGTTTGGCTGGACTCCGTACTCCTCTCCTGCCGCGGGAATTGAAAGCAGATCAGCAGGAGTTGTACATCAGCGCTGGCAAAGCAGCGTTCGACTTCATGAGGAAGGATACAGACGGCGCGCGCGGGGAGTTCCAGCGCCTTTTTGAGCGCGTACCGCCAGTACCCGACGGACACTATCTTTATGGCTACTTGCTCTACGCCACCGATCCGGATCAGGCCGTGGTTGAATTCAAGAAGGAGCTGGAAGTGAATCCGACCAATGCAGTGGCCGAAGTAATGCTGGCCTGGATTCCTCTCATGCGGAACGACGGGGCCGAAGCCTTGCCCCACGCGCGTAAGGCGGTGGCCGAAGATCCTTCCCTCTCCAGCGCCCAGCTCGTGCTCGGCCGGGCGCTCACCGAAACGGGCGATACGAAGGCCGGAATCGAACACCTGGAAAAGACAGCGCAATTGCAGCCCGACAACCTTGAAGTCCACCTCGCCCTGGCAAAGGGGTACTCGAAGTCTGGCCGCAAAGAAGATGCCCGGCGCGAGCGACTGCTGTGTCTCGAAATGACGAAAAATGATACGACGCCGGCCACACATCCTTAGCCCGCTCGTGGGTCTCGCGATCACGCTCGCAGCCATCTCTCCATTCGCGGCGGCCCAGGGCAAGACAGAAACCGCATGTGTTTCTTGCCACAGCGAGCGCTCCCAGTCGCAGCCCCGAACACCCATGGGACGGGCGCTCGCGCTTCCTGGCGCAAATCCCGTCCTCAAAGACAATCCGAAGCTGACGGTTCGCAAAGGCCCTTACACCTACACCGTCGAAACTCACGGAGACGAAAGCACGTATAGCGTGAACGACGGCACGCGCACGATCTCCGTGCCGATCCATTGGAATTTTGGCGCCGGCGCGCAGACCTGGGTTCTCGAACGCAACGGGCACCAGTACGAGAGCGCAGTCAGTTTCTATCCCTCGATTCCGGGGCTCGATTTCACGACTGGAGACGAAGATCTGAAACCCCGCAACCTCGACGAGGCAATCGGGCGTGAGATCGAACTACGCGAAACCAAAGTGTGTTTCGGCTGTCACGCCAGCAACGCGGTTACAAACGGTAAGATGACTTACGACACGCTCCGGCCGGGCGTGACCTGCGAGCATTGTCACGCTGGCACGACCATCCACCTCAGCGACTCTTTCAACGGCGATTTCGATTCCGCTCCCCCGGACCTCCGCAAGCTGTCGGCGGAGGATATTTCGAATTTCTGCGGCCAGTGTCATCGCACGTGGGAGACTGTCGTGCGAAATCACTGGCGTGGCGAACTGACCGTTCGCTTCCAGCCCTACCGTCTCGCCAACAGTAAGTGCTTTGACGGCGCGGATGCCCGCATCAGCTGCATCGCATGCCACGATCCTCATGTGGATGTCGCCCGCCAGGATTCCTCGTATGATCCGCAATGCCTGGCGTGCCACTCTCCAACGGCCGCCCCTGTTATGTCCTCAAATCCAGATTCAACCAAGGTTCACGCGAAGATATGCCCCACCGCGAAGGCGGACTGCGTGAGTTGTCACATGCCGAAGGTCAAGCTCCCCAACGGACACATGACCTTTACCGATCACCAAATTCGGATCGTGAAGCCCGGCGAACCCTTCCCAAACTGAGCCTTGGGCGCGGGAAAGCACGTCGAGGCGGCACCGCATAAATCCTCGATTCGTGTGATCGCACGCACGGAACGGATGTAGAATGACGGCTACTTTTGAGTCTGAGGACTTGAGGCATACATAAGTGAGTTCCTTACTAAATAAGTACCCGCTTGCGCTGTTGACCCTCGTGCTCCTGGTCCCCCAGGGTTACGCCCAAACGGCAACGGCACCCGCACCCCAGAGTGACAAAACAACAATTATTACGAACGCCAACGAAGTCACCGTCGATCTCGTAGTTCACAACAAGAAGAACGAGCCGGTCCTTGATCTCAAGCCGGAAGACATCGCGATGACAGACAGCGGCTCCGCGGTCAAGATCTCGGATCTTCGTCTGGTGACCGGGCAATCGGGCGCCGAACACTTGATCACCCTCGTCTTCGATCGTCTCCAGCCTTCTTCGGCAAAGAACGCGCGCGACATTGCCGGGAAGATTCTCAAGATGGTGCCGGCGAATCAGTTCGCATTCTCCGTACTGGGTATTGAAGGACGTCTTAGGCTGTTTCAGGAATTCACTTCCGATCCCGCAGCGGTGACAAAGGCCGTCATCGCCACTACCGAAAGAGACGAATCAAGCAAGGAGGATCCTGCCGCATTGCCGGAGAAGAATCTTATCGCTGCGGCTCAGACCGGAACGGACTTGTCGGGAACGCGCGTCAGCGCGCAGCAGCGAAGCGCCGCCCGGGTCATACTGGCGGCCCTGCAGGAGTCTCAGAAGATTGCGCAAGACGAGCACTGCCGCCCTTGGCTCGCGGGCTTGCTCGCGCTGGCACGAACCCAGCACCAGATCCCAGGTCGAAAGGTCGTCATCTATTTCGAACAGGGATCGCAACTTGATTCGAATGCCAAAGACATGCTGCTCTCCATTGCCGGGGCGGCGAATCGTTCCGGGGTCAGCATTTATACCGTCGACACGAACGCGGTTGACGAGCAAGCGGGTCAAGGACTGTTGGCCACAGTCGCCATCGGAGGTCAAATGGCAACAGCCCGCATGAATCCCACATCGGCGACAACCGGAACTGGTGCGGGAACGCAAGCAGTTGCCATGGCGCCGGCGGGCTCGATCACCGCCGGCAACGACTCGCTGAACCGGCTGGAAACCGAGGGTTTGACCGGGTACAAGAGTCCCATGGCTCAGCTAGCGGAAAACACAGGCGGGGCTTACATGACGGCGTCCGACCATCTGAAGAAGCCGCTGCAACAGCTGATCGCAGATATGACCACGTATTACGAGGCTTCGTATGCTCCTCCCATCCAGGAATTTGACGGGAAGTTTCGGCCGGTTGCGGTGACGCCTGTGCGAAAGGGCCTGAAGATTCACTCTCGGGCAGGTTATTTTGCGATCCCTCCCGACTCCGGCTCGGGCATCAGACCGTTTGAAGCGCAGCTGTTGAAAATCTTGAGCGAACCGCAACTACCCACCGACCTGAAATTTCAATCGGCAGTTCTCCGTCTCGGAGATTTGCCGACCGGCAACGAGAATGCACTGGTGATTGAGGTGCCCGTATCCGAACTCGAAACCAGGGACGATCCTAATTCAAATCTCTATTCGCTCCACGTATCGATCGCGGCCCAAATCAAGAACAAAACAGGCGAAATCATCGAGCATTTCAGCGAAGACGTTCCACGTCACGGTTCACTCGATTCCAAGAGCGGAGCACAATCGGAACTGATCACCATGCAACGGTCTTTCACCGCCGATCCAGGACAATATGTCGTGGAGGCCGTCATCCTGGATCGCAACAACGAAAAGGCCGGCTCCCAGCGCCTCGAATTCGAAATCCCGACCGAAACCAACGGCCCAACACTCAGCGATGTGACTCTGGTCCAGCGTGTGGTTCCCATACCGCCGGAGGTGGACTCGGTCGAGCCCTTGCGTTATGGAAGCGGCAAGGTGATCCCCAGCATCTCTGGCCGCGTGCCTCACGGAGTGAAGGAGATCTCATTCTTCTTCGTGGTTCACCCCGATCCTAAGTCGGCAGAACAGCCGACCCTGGAGATGGAGGTTCTGAAGAGCAACGAGTCCATCGCGCAGGTGCCTCTCCATCTCATGAAAGCCAGCGGTCCCGGGGCCATCCCCTACCTTGCATCCATCCAGGCCGCATCCCTGCCTGCCGGTGACTACCAGATTATCGAGAAACTCAGGCAAGGAGAGAACACCACCGAACGTGCCCTCTCGTTCCGGATCGAAGGACCGGTGTTGGCAGCGGCAGCCGCACCCGAGGACCCCAAGACACAGAACGATGATGTTCTGATCGCCGCAACTTCCGGTCCGCAGCCTCCCGACGCGGAGGGGCACGGTGGCCATCGACTGGTGATCACCTCGCTACCAGCGGGCGCCGTTCCCCCGCCCTCGGCGGACGAACTGGAAACGATTGTCTCCGGCGCGAGAAAACGCGCGCTGGACTACAGCAAGTCTCTTCCCAATTTCGTCTGCGTTGAAGTCACCAATCGTTCCGTGGACCAGTCCGGCAATGGCAACTGGAAACATCGGGACTCGATCGCGGAACTCCTGACCTATCACGACAACCTGGAGTCGCGCAGCACGCTCGAAGTAAACGGCAAGCGCAGCAGCCTCACCCGGGCCGAAATGAATTCCACGTGGCCTATGTCGATCGGGGAGTTCGGCGCCTTGCTGAATCTGGTTTTTGCTCCTACCTCTAAAACGCACTTTGAATGGAAAGAAGCCGGAACGCTCGGCGATGGGTCGGGAACTCTGCAGGTGCTGAGTTATCGTGTGGCCCATGAAAACGCCACACTCGACCTTAACGAGGGCAACAACAACACGATCGGCGTCGGTTTTCACGGTCTCGTATACATCGACGCCACTACGAGCGGGGTCCGGCGGATCACTGTTGAGGCAGACGACTTGCCTCGTAACTTTTCCATGCACGCCGCTGCCATGACCGTGGATTACGACTATGTGTCCATCTCAGCGCGCGACTATCTGCTCCCAGTGCATTCCACGGTCAGCCTCCAGAGACATCGTCGCCAGATCGAACTGAACGAAATTGCGTTCCGGAATTACCGGCGTTTCGCCTCGCGCGCGAAAATCAAGATGATTCAGTGAACGTTCTCGCCCGCATAAATCCCGATTTGATGATTGCGAACCTTCGGCATCAGTTTCTTTCCGTTGGTGTTTGAGAAGAGCACTCGCGATTCCTGCAGTGGCATGTGGCAATCGATGCAGTTGCGGGTTCCCTGCTCACCGAGCTTGGCATACTCACCACACTGCTTGGCCTCATGGCACGTCAGACAGCGCGGCGAAAACGCTGCGGCGTCCACCTGTGGCTTATGGACGTCGTGGCAGGTGGTACAAGTCAGGGTCGTGGTCGACTGAAAACATTTGCTTCTTTTTAGCGTTTGCACTTGGCTGCCATGAACGTCCACTGCCTCCTCAGCGCTGTAGTATGGAATGTCGATGTAGTCCGCGAGCACATCCCCGGGAAGAAACGACAGGGCTGGCTGGAGCGGCGTCCCATTCCCCGAATGGCATAACCCGCATAGATCGATTTGCCGATCCCGCGAGAGTGCGGATGGATTGACGATCGCCTCCGGCGTTCCGGCAGGCAGCGAACTCTTCAAGCGATGCCGTGCCACATGCTGGCGGCCAGGGCCATGGCACTTCTCGCAAGTCACACCCAACACTAAGCTGGTTTTGCGGTACCGATTCACGGGCGGAGGCATCCATTCGAAATAGCTGGCGTGACATTCGAGACAGCGCGGGATCACCGCTTTGTCGAAATGGGGCGAGCCATCGGGATAACTCGGACTGTTCACCCAACTACCGGTATCAGTCCAGTAGGTAACGGGCAGTTGAAAGAGCTGATCCCCTTTCCAGAACAGATACGTCTGTCCCTTGCGTGCCGATCCGGTAACCACGTCAATGCGCTCGGTCCGCGAAATCTTCTTCGTAGGAGAAACCTTCTCCACTGCACTCTGAAAGTATCCCTGCTCAGTGACGGTCATCTCGAACGTCAGATAGGGATTGGCGGTCTTCATTACGTTGGAGTCCGGGGTAAAGCTTCCTTTCATCGTGCGTTGGCTAGGCCAGCTCGATGCGAAGTGGTGCGCCGTCTCAGCATAGGTTTTGCCTTTTTCCTGGTGACAGGAACGGCACACCGAATCTCCGACATAGTCAAGACGAGGAGGGGGCTTCTTCTCCTCCGAGGATGGAGAAGCTGGCAACATCAGAAGAAGCAAAGCAACCACGCAAACTAGCAAGTCACGTCAAGAATGGTTACGCCCCACACCATCCACTTCTCCTTCCTGACGCCCCATGGCCAATGAGATTGGCTTGCAGGCCTCCCAGTTGCTCAATTATGCTTCAAGTGGCGGGGAAGTTGTTTACCTTGCGGGATTCGCCGAGGCGATCTTTGCCACATCAATGCATCCGACGTTTCCGAAGGCGGTTCTAATTCTCGCGGCCATTCTGGCCGCCACCCCGGGCTTACATGCCTGCACCGGGCCCCCAGCACTCGAAGCCAAACTTCGGGCTAATCCCGACGCCGATACTTACACCGAACTCGGTGACTGGTTCGGAGATCGCAAACAATATCCTTGTGCGCTCGAGGCATTTCAGAAAGCTCTTCAGCTGGAACCTGGTTCCGCCAAGCTTTATTACCTCGTCGGCCTCACCATTTACGCTTCGGGGCATCCTGAGGACGCGATCAAGCCCCTAGGGCAGTCGATCTATCTGATGCCTGAGGTCCTCAAGCCTCGCCTGCTTATGGCTTCCGCGCTGGAACAGGTCCAGCGCCCCCAGGAAGCGCGCTTGGAATGGGAGGCGGCATTGCGCATTGATCACCTCTCGATCGAAGCGCTCGACGGAATGGGCAAGTCCTTGATGGCGCAAGGCGACTATCCAGCGGCGATTGAGCTGCTGAAAGACGCCCCCCACAACGAGACCTTGACGCTCGACTTGGCTCTGGCTTACGGCAAGACCAGAATGCTCGACAAGGCGGTAGAGGTTCTCACCCAGGCGCTGAAGCGCAATCCGTCCTCGATGCCGCTGACGGCCGCGTTGGTCACTGTCTACGTCAATCAAGTCCACTATGAGAGTGCCGTTAATCTCGCGGCAAAATCGGCACACGCTCGTCCTGGAAATTTCGAAGCGCAGAAACTTTACTTGCGCGTTCTTGTGCTCGATGGCGACTTCGTCCCGGCGCGGCCACTGGCACGCAAACTGCTCGCCGCGCATCCCCATGATTTTGATTGTCTATATTTGAGCGGCATCCTCGAAAATCAAGGTGGCGAATTTGCCGCGGCTCGCACCCACCTGGAAGCCGCCATTGATCTCGATCCCAACTACTACAACGCCCACTACAATCTGGGCCTGGTCCTCGCGGAACTCAAGGACTTCCCTGCGGCAAAGGAACATTTGGAAAAGGCGATCGAGCTGGGAGCAACGGAGCCGCAAGTCCATTTCAAGCTTTCAACCGTTCTGCGTGCATTGGGGAAGAACGAGCAAGCGCAGCAGCAACTCATCCTCTATCAACAGCTAAACCAGGCCAAGATTAACCGGACGCTGGCCGCGTCCAAATCCGCGGAGGCGGCCAAAGAGCAAGCCGCCGGCAATTTGCAAAAGGCCGCTGCGCTCTATCGCGAGGCATCGGATGCCACTCCCGACGATCTCGCGCTCGCTTTCAAGTTGGCGCTCGCTCTCGAAAGCACGGGCGATACCGCAAACGAGCGTACGGTACTGGAACGAGTGATCAAAGTCGATCCTACGTTCGCGCTGGCTCAAAACCAGCTTGGCTATCTCGATACCAAAACGGGTGACTCTGCTGCTGCCGAGGAACATTTCCGGCTGGCCGTAGAGGCTGCTCCGGGATATACGCAGGCCTGGATCAGCCTGGCCGCTACTCTCGGTATGGAAAATCGCTTTCCGGAGGCGCAAGAGGCTGTTGCCAGCGCCCTCAAACTTGAGCCCAACAATAGCGCAGCATTGCAGCTGCGCAAGGATCTAACCGCCGCGCAAGAGCAACGCTGAGGACAATCGCTTAACGGAACTCAGGAATGAAGTCGCTATGAAAGACCCAAAAGACGGTCACTGGACGCGGCGTCGCCTCCTGCAAACCTTGCCGGCGATGCTGGCGCCCGTGCTGATCCTCCCGAAACTCCGTGCGCTTGCTGGGCCTGCGAAAACTGCTCCGTTTTCTCGCTTCGTTGATGTGAGCGAGAGTGCCGGTCTCACACAAACGATCTTTTACGGTGATTCCACCCGCAACATTTATATTGTCGAAGTCAATGGCGCCGGTTGCGCGTTTTTCGACTACGACAACGACGGTTGGATGGACGCCTTTATCCTGGGAGGGCGCCGTCTCGAAGGCATTCCGCCCGGCGCCAGCAACCGCCTCTATCACAATAACCGCGACGGCACATTCGCCGATGTGACCGCCAAAGCCGGCCTCACGGACGCTGGATGGGCCCAGGGTGTTTGCGTCGGCGACTACAACAACGACGGCTTTGAAGACCTCTTCCTCACTTACTACGGACAGAACCGGCTCTACCGCAATAATGGTGACGGCACATTCACCGACGTCGCTGACAAAGCCGGACTTCATGACCCCCGCAACAACCGCTTCGGCTCGGGCTGCACCTTTGTTGATTACAACCGTGACGGCTTGCTCGACCTGTTCGTTTCCAACTACGTTGAGATTGATCTCGCGACCGCTCCCAAGCCGTCCCTGCAAATCCCCAACTGCAATTTCGAAGGCGTGCCCACAAACTGCGGTCCGGGCGGCCTTCCCATGCCCACCCATTCGCTCTATCGCAATAACGGTGATGGAACTTTTACGGATGTGTCCAAAGAATCCGGAGTGGCCGCCATCCGTGGCTCGTACGGATTTACGGCGGTTGGTTTTGACGCTGACGAAGACGGCTGGCAGGACATTCTGGTTGCTTGCGACGCCACTCCCAGCTTGCTCCTGATGAACAATCACGACGGCACGTTTCGCGAAGAGGCATTGCTGCGCGGCATCGCTCTCAGCACCGAGGGTCAGCCCATGGCTGGCATGGGAATCGGCACTGGCGATTACGATCTCGACGGCCACATCGATATCGTGAAGACCCACTTCGTGAACCAGCCCACGGGCCTTTACCACAATAATGGCAAGGGAGAATTCGAAGATGTCGCCGCTCGCTCTGGCCTAGGAGCCGAACGCCGCTTTACCAGTTGGGGCACCGGCATGGTCGACCTCGACAACGATGGCTACCCCGATATTTTCACCGTCGCGGGAACCGTAGCTCCGGAACTGGAAAAAGTCTACGCCAAGTATCCCGCCCGCAATCCGCGTTTGATATTCCGCAACCAGGGCAATGGAACTTTCGTCGAATTAGGCGATGAGGCCGGTCCCGCCATTGCATCGCGCCACGTGAGCCGCGGATGCGCCTTCGGCGACTTCGACAACGATGGCGACCTCGACATTCTCATCATGAACCGCAATGAGCCCCCGACGCTTCTGCGCAATGACGCTCCCACCGGCAATCATTGGATCAAAGTGCGCTTGGAAGGAACAAAAAGCAATCGCAGTGCGATCGGCTCCCGAGTTCTGGCGCGCTACGGCGGAAAGGTGCAGGCACAATGCCTGACCAGCCAGTCCAGTTTTCTCTCGGCGAACGACCCGCGCCTGCATTTTGGATTGGGCTCAGTGTCGAAAGTGAGCGTCGAGGTTCACTGGCCAGCGGGTACAACCGAGACTTTCGCTGATCTCTCCGCCGATCAACTGATCACAATCCGCGAAGGCCAGGGGATCGTCAAAGGACGACCATTTCGCTAGGCCTCTGACAAGGTAAAGCTCAGGTTGCCGGTGGGGTAGGTCGATTGGGGAAGACGAGCTTAAAGAGTGCAGCGCGTCTACGTCTTGGTAACGTTGAAAAGACCAAGGCGGTCGTGCAGCGTCTGGACGAGGGATCCCGGTGATAACCTCTCGCTAGTTCAGCCGGTTAATTTAGTTGGTTCTTTCTAGTTGGTTCTTTCACTCAGACCCTCGCCCTCGTAGCGCTCCACGATGCCCAGACGGTCTGGCGCTCCGACCTTTCGAAGGATCCGGTGCACGTGGTTTTTCACTGTCTGCTCCGAAAGGTTCAACCGCGTCGCAATCTCCTTATTCGTGAGCCGTTCCCGAAGCAGTCCCACAAGTTCTTCTTCTCGCCGGCTCAGGACACGCGTCGTCCCCGCGGGGATCAGCCGTCGCTTGACCACATTGAACAGGCTCATCGACAGCGAAGGCGGGCACACTGCTTCGCCCGCGAAGAGTGCACGGATGGTCGCTGCTACCTCCGTGGCCGATGCATCCTTCAGGACATACCCAACCACACCTTCGCGGACGGCTCGCAGGAAAATCTGCTGATCGAGTTCCATGTCGATCATGGCGACGCGCACACCGGGAATCGCCGCGTGCAGTCTCGACACAAATCGGGCTTCGGAAAAGACCGGTGTGACGGAATCCAGCAGGACAATGCTGGGTCGGATGCCCTTGATTTGTTCCAGCGCGGATGGCGAGTATGGGGCGGCGCCCACCACGCGGATATCGCTCTTCTTGGTTAGGATACGAATCAGCGCTTCACGCAGCAGCCGATTTTCAGCTAGGAGAAACACCTCGACGATCTCTTGGCACTCCATCGGCACTCCCGGACCCGCACAACCGTGCGTGGCCATCAAAGACTTGGGTCGAGCCCCCTATCCCTTCCCATGTCCAATTATCGTCGTGGCGACTCGTTGGGACTACGATTCGCTGAAAATTGATCCTCGGCCTATTTCTCTATGTGGGGTTGCCTCCCCCGCTACGCCGGACTATGTTCAGCATGTTGGTGCTCGTTACCTCTGTGCTAACCCCAGCTTGAAAAAAAGTTGCTTGGAATCTTCGATTCTCAAACCTGGGAAAACAGTTGTGCCAAAACTCTGCACTTTCCAGAAAAATTAGTGCAGCTTTGAGTTCGTCGAACAAGGGAACATCGAGACTACTCGATTGGAACGTTATGTCAAGCGATCCTTGCAGATAGAAGCAATCGAATTCCCGAATAGGGATGCAAATAGCGGTAGGTACCCACTGGTACTTGGCGGTACTGGCTTAGTACTTTGACCAAGCGATGATGTTAGTCCAGTGCTAGCCCCCGCTCGTTCTCTCATAGATCCTTTTTGAATCTTGCAGATACGAGGGATCGGGACGATACTCTGCGCTTACGTTTAGCAGCCGGAGAATCTATGTGAAGCGAGTCCGCGTGCTGGTTGCAAATCGGCCCCGCCTTATGCGGGAACTCGTGATGGCCACTATTTCCGATCAACCCGACATTGAATTGGTCGGTGAGGTCGCAGACGATGGTGACCTTACCGAGATGGTGGAGCAAGTTCAACCCGATGTTCTCATCCTAGCGATGGATGAACCAGAGAGGCGTT
>OBLU010005472.1_pt1 | contig 11379 bp, 13 predicted proteins | sample 1518681 | NCBI WGS metagenome assembly OBLU01 (sample SAMEA3539304, study PRJEB22396) | soil metagenome | biome: tundra; feature: field; material: soil | place: USA | collected 2010-05 | depth 0.15 m
TGTCGTGTTTTGTACTACTTCCTGTGTCGAGACTGTCGATGTCGTATTTTGCGCCTTTGTTTCTATTCTCGCCTTTTCGGTATTTCCACTACTGCTATCTACTTGTTTGCCGTTGCAGTCCGGTTGGCATTCCGCAATGATTTTTGAGTCACCAACAGAGTGACCATCCAAGTCAGCGCGGGCGATCGGGTCGTTCCCGACGTAAGCATACAGATTCAGCGTCTGTGGATTGGCAAAATCTGCATAGGGCACTGTGATCGGTTTCGCGGCCCAATCCGGCGTCATGAATCGGCCCATCCAGTTTGCGTAATAGCGTGCGCCTAAGTAGTCGAGGTTGGATTCAGAGTCGCGTTCTTTGCCGGTGAACTTGTAGTTCTGCGGCTGCAGGTTAGAGATGACAATCTCCCCGCCATACGGAAAGTAGTCCGACTCGTTCTGGATCGCTCCCACCGAGTTGGTGAAGACGCTGGTGGACCCAAGATGATCGGCAAAATAGTAGAAGGGAGGGTTGGTCGTATTGTCGCGACGCGCTACGCGCTTGCCATCGAAAAAGATGTACTCGAATTGCTCCGTACCTGCCAGGTTGGTCTCCATCAGGTTGTCACTACCCATCCCCGGCCAGTACAACGTTCCGCCCGAAGGGCTTGAACACGAACTACACTTCTTCAGCCGTCGACCGTCGCCGTCATAGACGTAGGTCCAGCCCGCCGTGCTCACCAGTCGGTTCTCGGCGTCGTAGGTGTAGGTTGGTGATGGGCACGGTGTCGGGGCCTGGATCAGCAGGTTGCCCGCCGCGTCGTGGCAGTAGCCGCCGATCTGGTTCTTCCAGCTTGCCGGACCAGTCTGAAGGTTCTGGCCGTTCGTTTTGCCCGTAATCGGGTTCATATTGGTGAGATTGCCCCAGGCATCGGTCACGTAGGTGTCGCCCCACTCGGCCCCGCTGGACGAGCCCCCGGTGATACGATTCAGCGAATCGTACTGGTAGCTGACAGTGCGGGTCGTGTCCCGGCAGTTGTCGATTGACTGCACCGTATCATTATCGTTCACTCCCAAGCCAAAGTGGTAAACCCGATGCATGATGTTGCCGATCTGGTTTTGCTGGGTCGGACAGGTGGTCATCTGCAGCACAGTTTGGGTGACTGTTCCGCTCGTCGTGTAATCGAGCTGCATGGGTTGCAAACGCGAATTGTAGGAGAAACCCGCGTAGATGGAGGCTTGGTTGACATAGCCAGACAGCGCACCCTGCGGAGCATAGGTGGCTCCCGTGACGTAGTTGATGCTATTGCCGCTGTCCTGGGCGGCGAGCATCCTACCGGCGGCGCTGGGGGTGTACGTGATGATTCTCCCGCTCGGATATTGCACGGTAGCGGGTGATCCGTCGAGATTGTAGGTGTACGTAACTGTATTTGTTACATTCGAAGTGCCCACAATGATTCGCTTGTCCTGCAACACACGGCCCATAGTGTCATGGGCCCAAGCTGCCGCTCCCGACCCGTCGCACATCGAAGTCCGATAGGGCTGCGGATTCGAATCAGCCGGACTCAACGTTGGTGGAAGGGTGGTGCACGTGGACGTGGTCAAAGTCCCATTATCGTAACCGTAGTAGACGCCAGTCGTGCCAATACCGGTGTAGGTCTTGCTCAGCAGCCGATTGATTTCGTCATAGCCGTAGTTGGTGGTAATCGTTGCCGAACCGGTCTGGTTTGGAGCGGGAGAGGTCTTGCTCTGCACGTTGCCATCGGCATCGTAGCTGTAGTTGATTGACCCATAGGTTGACCCGTTTCCCGTTTCCGGGTTCTTTGCCGTCAGCAGCCGCGAAAGCGAATCGTACGTGAAGCGGCGAATACGCCACAGGCTCCCCACGTCGCTACCTCCCGAACAGCCTGAAGCGGTTGCGGTTGTGCCGTGCTGCTCAACGCAGAGGAGATTGTTGAGGGCGTCGTACTGATAATTACTCAGATAGTTGACACCGCTTGGGTCCTCGGCGACCTGCGTCACGCGACCGAGCCCGTCCGAGCAGGATTTGCGTTTCTTTCCGGCTTCATCCGTCACCGTGGTGCAATTCGCGAGAAAGCTGGTGGTCGCTGGTATGTTGTCCTGTTGAATCACCTGGGTGGTGCGTCCGAGGGCATCGTATTGATATTGTGTGGTGCCGTTCGTCGACTCGCCCGTCGGGCTTCGGTAGGGGTTTGTGACCGTTGCCTTACGCCCCAGCCCGTCATATGTCGTATCGACATAAACGGTTCCCTCAGGATCAGATGTGTGCTGTGAGTGGGTGACCCTGCCGAGCCCATCCACAACAAACAACTTCACATTTGGATTCAGGCCGCTCTTAATTGTTTGTGAGATCGTCACGCTGGGACTGGTCGATGACGGCAACGAATCGTTGTAGGCAAATGTAACTTGGCCACCGCCGGGCTGTGGGGGGTAGGTGATCTGTTGCGGGCGGCTTAACAGATCGTAGGTGTAGCTTGTGACGTTAGAGTTCTCGTCAGTTGTGGACAGAACTACGCCGCTGTTGAAGTCGTAGTTTGTCTGCGTGCTGTGATGGGCAAGGCTAGGCGAGTGGGTGTCCGGCAATTGTATCTGCGTCGGATACGCGCCAGCAAAAGTCGCCGAATACGTGTACGTCGTCGGATAGGTCCGGGGGTCAATGGCCTGGTAGACCGTGCCGGTGTCGTAATAGATGGCATGCGACGAGACATTTCTCCCCGTCGTGTTCAGCCACCTATTCACGGATGTCTGATTTCCTCGGTATGAGTTCGGCGGCGCAGTGTGCTGCGTGGAAATATACGATGGCTGCAACGAATATTCGTCGTAGCCGTAGGTCGTATAAGCGACCTGGGTGCCGGAGCCGTTCTTGACCTGTTTCGAGGAAAGCAGATCAAGCAGGTTATTTCCAGAGTAGTTGCTATTACTTGTGAAAAGATAGCTGTTCACGGTTTCGCGCAAGAGGGGTCCGGGCGCACCTGCGCCGTAATCGTACTCCTTGATGTCGAACGAGTTACCATAGAGAGTCGTCGTCCACCCCAGAGGGTCGGTTGCGTACCGCTTATACGTAAACTGCCCCACAGATCCGGGTCCATCCCAATCCTTAACTACCTTAGTCTGCACCGTAGACGAGCCGTTTGGCCATGTGGTTGTGACCGTGGAGGGAAACACAGCGCCGGCGGTGGTGCCGGTGAACAGGTTCTGTGTGTACCGGTACTGGGTCTGAACAGTCTTGAGCAGTGTTCCACCACCCGAACTTGACCCTTGATACGTCTGAACTTGGGTTTCGTATAGCGAACATTCGTAGCTACCGACTTGGCTGATGGTATAGACCGTGTCGTTGCCCAGCGGGTCCGTCGAAATAGGTGTTCCACCCGTTCCCCAGTTGTAAGTCCAGGTGCTGGCGGCTGTGCCGTCTCCGGGATCGATGGTACGGCTCAGTATATGCTGTATGAAATTTCCAGACGGAGAGCAGCCCTCGTACTGATTGGTTGCCCACACATAAGAAATGCTGCCCCCGGTCGGAAGTGTGATTTTGCTCACATTCCCCTCGTTTGGCTGGTATTCAAACTTCCACTTCGTTAGGTTTGGCAGAACTATTTCCTGGAGAAACGTCTTGTTACCGTCATAAGCTATACCGCCATTGCCCGCGTCGTATGCGTCTCTATGCACATGAAATGTCACATAGCAGAATATGACCTTCGCGGTAGAGCTTTGCGCGTTCTGGTCGTAAGGCGCCGGGAGATTCCAGACCCATGCGCTGGCAAGGGCAAGCGGCGTATTGTCGCACTTGGCTAGATCGTTCGGATCGCTAGTTCCCGTTTGGGCTGGGATTGTGCGATTAAGCGTGTCGTTTAGCCCGCCTCCAGCAACTGACATGTAATTGCCGTCTGGATCGTGGACATCCGAAAGAGAATCTACTCCGTCACGGTCTCGGAGAAACGTCGGCGCGGTCGTCCCGTCAGTTAAAATCCCCGAGCCATCAATGCTGCGGAAGAGGCCACTCGGGGTAATCCCAAGCTGCACGACAGCCCCGGAAGGCTGCACCGCCATAAAGTCGGTGAAGCCAAGGCCGGAAGAGAGTTTCACTGCTTTACTTCTAAGCTTAAGGCCTTGGTCCGTCTTAATGCTGACCCCGCCCGCCATGCATCCGTTACCACTGTCGCAGTTACCCGTCCACACCCAATTGCCAATACAGCCGTTCAAGTTGCATATGGTTTTTAAATCCCATTCGTTGCTAGTGAAGCTAATGAAATAGTTGAGGCGCACCTTTCCACCCCGCTGCGGATACGACCAAAAGGGAATGTGGAGGGTGAGCCCGCCATTGGTCATGCTGATGGAATCGAGGTTTCCGCCCTCGTACGAACCAAACGGCTTAAGGCCGCGCTCTTCAATCGGGAAATCCTGGGCCGCGAGACGAGAGGGAAGCGTAAAGAAGCCGAAGAAACAACCTAGGATTGCGAATGTCAGCAGTGAGCGCCGCATGTTAGTTGCCCCCCAGCAGATCGAATTCGGACGGACTCAACCCGACATTGAAATCGACGGTACCGATAGCCATCCCGCTGAGCGCGATCCCCTCCTGGTAGAACGTCATCGAGAACGGGATCAGGACACCGCCGACATTCTTGAAATTGGAGAATTCGATGGCTGCGTTCCCCCAGGCGTTCATGTCGGTTGTATCAGGAATTCGATACTCAACCCGAAGCGGTAGGCCAGTGCCTGTGTCGAAGTACCACAATTGTCGTCTTACCGCCGCTTCAGCCGCATCGCTCGTGGCGGGATTCACCTGTACCAGCAAAGCGCTCTTTCCTTGCGCAACTCCGAGCCCTGAATAACTGATTGAGATTTTCGGATCGGAGATTTGGCTTGAAACCAGCTTGGAAGGTATGTGAAAAGGCAAACTGCCATAGATGACGTGGTAAAAAAGAGCCTTCACAGTGCCATTCTTGGATACCGCTGGCTTGCCGTGGCCGCTTACGAGCACCTGGAGTCCAGAATCGCGCTGGATTTCGTAGCGAACTTCCGCGCCGGAGGTTTTCCATACGATTTTGGCGGGCTTCACAAGACTATTGGCAATCGGGCCCATCGTTCCGGTAGTGACTGAGTCGTTTATCGGGATAAGCGCAGGATCGCCACCCAGAGCTGCGAGTGCGTTCTGCAGAATCGCCACCGCCTGCGGGTCTTTGGTTGCCTGTTGCGTGCTGGTACCGCCAAATGCAAGAACATCTGCAACCAGAAAGAGAAACACAAGTCGTCTTATCATTGCGTCCTACTCCATTCCTAGGTTGAGTTCAGCGTCGCCTGAATTCAGGCACCGGTCATAGGAAACCAATTTGCACTGTGTTGCTCAAGGCACCGTAACTGATCCCGGGACCAACGAAGACCCGTTCTCGATCACACCACAGGCTTGACTGCTACGAAGGGAAGGATCTCAGCGGGAAAGTCCTTCAGAGAAGGCGCAGACTTAAATGTCGCGTGCCGGCATCGGAGCCAAACTAGGCCAGTCGAAGTTCGTTGTCAATAATAAAACGCTCTCATCACACTTATGCGTGACGAACCTCACTTTGCAACCACGCTTTCAGGGGACTGTCATCGGGTGCGCTTATGCGTGCGAATGGGTGCCGCTACAAGGTTTGCTAGAGCTTGCGAAGGACGTTCTTCGGGGGCTTGCGGAATTCGCCCAAACAGTTGACCCTGTGCGCACCGAGAAAACGCGGCGGGAAAACGTTACATACGTACGTAACGTTGGTGTTAGGCGGCCTACATCACCACGGGTAAACCGTGGGAGCGTCCTGCCCGTCGCCCTCCGGTAGATGGTCTTAAAGACCCCCTTTGGAAGTCCCATTGTGGGGGGTATCGAAGTCTGTTCCACAAATGAAAAAGCCCCAGTTGACCACACGAGATCCTGATGAATCGTGTGCATGGCTATCGAGTGCTTCGCGATATGGGGATGGCAGAGATGCTTCGGGATGCCACTGTCTTGCCGTGCTTCTGAACCAGATACCACCGGCAGCTCTCGCTACAATGGTCTTGGCCTACATGTTTCGGGCGATTTGGCTTTGAGGTTTTGGTCATGGCAAGGCGAATGCCAGCCGTCTTTTTCGGGCACGGGAACCCAATGAACGCCCTGCTCCGAAACCCCTACACCGAGCAGTGGACGGAAATCGGAACAAGACTCCCGCGACCGAAGGCCATCCTCTGCCTGTCGGCACATTGGTACATTCAAGATGCTGCCGTGACGGTGAGCACCACTCGGGTTGGAGCCGGACATATCATGGGAGGAGTACGCTTACTTCTCGATGGAGCACGGCATCAAGGAGGTGACGCAGAAATTCAGGATGGCCCAGAAAGAAATTGAATGGCTGGAAAAGCACGTAGCTGGTGTGCGTCGGACGCTGACCGCAGCGGAGCGCAAAGAACGCGATCATAAGCGCAACGTCGAGAGATGCAAGTTCTATTTCCCGCGAGGTGAGGAGTAAGCGAAGACCAACAGGAATTACAGGACACGGCCCGTTTTAAGCCGTTGAGCAATCTAATGGCTCCATTGGCCTCCTCTAACCCTATCTCGCGGTTCTAGACGCTCAAGTGCCCTTTTACACAAGGTTCCAAGCCGCCTGATTGACCCTCTGACCCCTTGCTACCGCCAACGTTGCAGCCAAAGCCGCCTTCCGCTCCAGACTCAGTTTCTTCCTGATTCTCACCTTGGCGATTTTGGCCGCTAGTTTGACCTGTTCCGCGTTCTGCGGGTCAAAGGACAAACAGCCTTCGGAGTCGCCATCCTGTGTCAGAACCATGCCGATAAGCGCGGCGGCTCGTTTGAAATTACCCCAGAGTTTAGGGCACCATCTCCCACACGAATCCTCTTTGGTTTTCGGCGGCAGAAACATCACGCCCATTTCTGATTCTGTATACGGATATAACTGACCTTGCCGACCAGCAATGATTGCGTCACCGCATTCGTCATGGGTGACCTTCATCCGATTGTTTTCTGCAAATTTATGAATCACATTTCCCTCCCTTAACACTTGCTAACGAGTTGAATCTTTCGCATCCTGTTTATGTTTTGCCCGCAATTGTGCTAACAGGGGGTCAATCACGTTAGACTGCATTGAATTCCCCTGCTTTGCGCGCCATCGGTCATTCGCTTTGGTCATTTTTACAAACAACTTGTCGACTGCGTCGTCAGAAAGATTCGCTAGCCGTCGGTCGAAGGATGCCTGAACTTCTTCCTCCTTCAATGGCTTTTTCGCCCTGATGCGACCTTTGGCAATGGTGAGTTTTGTATTTGTACGCTCGTCATATAACAACTGTCGCCAGAGCGACTCCACAAGGCCAACAGCAAGACGCCTGTCCGTTGCAGTTGACTCCGGGCATACTGCCATCGCCTTCAACACAGTTACAATTTCCACCATTGCGTCTGCCACTGCGACCGACAGTTTCGCATGTTGTGGATGGTTCTTTGCAGTACGTTCCATCGCACTGCGGATAATGGATTCGAGCAATTTTGTTTTCATAGCATCCTCCCGACCCGCAGCCATGTGTTTCTGATCCGCCGCACTTCTGGGTCTTCGATTTTTCTATATCTCACAAGACCCCGTTTTTGCAGTGGGCGAATTTGCCCCCTTGTCTCCGTACCTCTGTGCGGTGCTTGTGTTCATGACCTTGCTGGCGAAACGTAGTTTGTGGTCAGCAGTCATCGCTCCACCCATCGCCATGTTCTTTTCAGCCGTCTTGAGGATGCCGTGACGGACGGTACTTTCGCTGTGCATTGCGAGCCATAGAGAGAACTGCGAATCCAACGGGGGCTCGCCGAGGAACTGAGACCAGATTTGTTTGCGTGTATTCATACTTCCTCCCTAAGCCGCTTCGCCTGCGCCTCAAATCTCATTTCTAGCTTGCGATGCTTTGCTCTGAACCATTCGTAATCCTCGTGCATGTTGTCTGGGAGACTCCGCCACTTATTTTCTGCGGCGGTCACTTGCTCAGCGGTCACGGGAGTCGGCGGCAACGGCTCGATGCCAGAGTGACCTTTGTCGTTGTAGACGCGAACATTGCAGGTCATACCCACGAAATTCTCTGGGTCAATCCCGTTTCGCTGAACTTCTTTGATGGCGACATCTAAGGCTACAAGCAGCTTTAGAAAGTTCGCTCGTCGCTCAATTGATAGCGGCATCCCGTGTTTAACTTCGCGGAACTCCCCGTCAGAGCGTTCAATGCGGAATACGAAATCGTGCCAGTCTTTCTTCACGCCAAACTGCGTCTTCTTGTTACCGACGGGAGTTACCGATTTGATGGTCGCTTCATAAAAGCCGTCTTCGATAACGCCTGCGGGCTTTGGTTTCCAAACTGCCATAGTTCTCCTTTGTTCGAGTCTTTCTGAAAATGTCCATCCTAGGGTGAAATGTCCACCCTAATCTCGTTAGCTATTAGTCGTTAGAAGGTTAGAATCGTTAGACTGTTAGAACTGTTAGGGGCTACAACAGTTCAGTTGGCGTCTGACCTCTCGCAGCATCGCGGGTGTGCATCCAAGAACTTTGTCGAATCCCGAGAAGCCTTTGAGGTTCAAACGGTAGCGGGTCGGCTGTCCTTGCATCCCCGTCTTCCACGACGCAGAGTTACCCGACAGCCAAATCAGAATACCCAGCGCCGCGAAATGGTCGTTCGCTCGCTGGACGGTCTTGGTACTGGTGCCGCATTCGGCGGCGATGGTCTTCAACGACCGGACGAAGTCCAATTGCAGACCCCGACCCAGAGACCTGTAGTACCGTAGGATGATGCGTTCTGACTTCGTGAGTTTGTTCCGGCTCATATTTCCTTTCGGTGATGCTGTGCGGTGTTGCAAACGAACAAAAGCCCCGTCACCATGAGCGATGACGGGGCAGGGTGTTCACCATGCTTGACGGAATGGTGAACGGGTGTTGCAAAATTGTGGTACTGAAATCTATGCCGTCAAGCAATGCCGATGAATCGGCGACCCTGCGATTTGTGTTGGATTGTGAATCTGGCTAGACCTTGAGGCAGGTCGTACGCCCTTCAAGTTTACGTGGGGTTGGTAGGCTTTTGGAGCCAGTGCAACGGCACGGGAAGGATATGCTCTCCCACTTTCAGTGTACCGAAGTAACAACACTTTGTCAACAACTATTTGGCCATCTTATAACTCCTCGATAACTCAGTTGAGGTCCGTCGGACTGACAGAGATGATTTCTGGATATTCGAGAAAGTTCTTGTCTATTCCAGCATTCGGCAGTTTCCCGCTGTCCCCCTAGCCAATGTAAATACAAAAAATCGAGCAGGAAGCCTACCTACTTACCCCTATAAATGCGGCCCGAAAGTAGGACCCCACGAAAAAGGACCCGTCCTGTGCCGAATCGCAAAAAGGGACCCGTGAAATATGGGACCCGTGTAGGGGACCCGCCCGCAAGACGACCGGCGAGGGTAAGGACCCACTGAGGGTTGGCCGGGGCAATGCGTCACCGCTGGCGATACCCACGGGAGACTCCCCGCCCCTGCCCCCTTCGGCGGAATGCTTAACAATCCTTTTCTTAAAGGTACTTAACCTTTTGTTGTCAATGGCTTGCGGTAGTTTGCGTTTGTACACCTCGAAATAGCATGGCAAAACCCGTGTATGTCTTTGATTCCTAAACATCCCAGACCCGTACCCGATTATGCGATGAATGTGCGATGGACGCAATAAAACACGTGTTATCAATTAGATAGGGATGCCGAGCGGTTAGCCTAACCGCCGTCCTTCGTGATTATTTCGTAATGATGGTGCAGCGTAGCCGCAGCATCTGTTACATGCCGCATTGGGCCTGCACTTTCGAGCCGCCCCGCATGTACTACCGATACCTATTACTTCAGTAACCACTGCGGTAGAGTCGAGGAAGTCGGTCGTCTAACGGAGAAGATGCCGTGGTTGCTAGTGGCTCCGCTGACTGAAACCTTTCGAGAGGCAGACAGCCCAGAGCCACGCTACGGAGATGCGGGTTCGATTCCCGCCCGACGAGCAAGGTTAACCCGATGCTGAGTCATTTGGCAAAATGGCTAGTGCATCCGCATAGTCATACTGGGTCGCTTGGGGTTAGCCCCCGTTCTTGTCTATCCTTAGCCCACTGCACGACGCATTGGGCGCATTCAATAAACGTCTTCCCAGTGGCTAACGGCGGGTGCGGAACTCTTGGGTCTAAATCAGTGCATAATGCGACCCATTCATCGGGTCCGATTTGCTTTATTTGAACGTTCATGCCAGCCCCTACTTCTTATCGCCACCGTTCTGTGCTCCCTCGTTAACCCGTTTCATGAGTTCATCAATCAGACCCTTGGTCGCACTGTGGAAGCCCGTGTACAAGTTGCCCCACTTCTTTGAGTCGCTCCAAAGATTGTCACCTGTTTTCGGGTCTATCACCGTCAAGAAGGTGTAGCTGACTGATACCTGACTGGTGTACGTAGGGTTGTTCGTCGTGTTTATGTTTCCGCTTTCGTCAATGGTTCCCGTAGTTCCCCCGCCAGTCGTCACGTACCCGCCGTCATATGCTCTCGCGGACAGCAGAAGAATCAAGTCAGCCTTCTTTCGGTCCAGTATGACCTGAAAACGTCCCCACTTCGTCAATTGCTCGTAAGCCCTGTCGCCCAACTTAGCAAAGCCACTTTGATTGTCGATGAATACGGTCTTCGCCGTTGCAATCTGTGGCGGTAGAGGTAAATGTTTGTCTCTTGCGACCGCCCCACTCGTGAACGCCAACACGACTACGATCAGCCAGACGTTTTTCATGCGGGCATTGTCCCACTGAAGGGACCGGATTTCAACGCTGCTACTTCTTCGCTGTCCGAATCTTCGCCCAACGTGCCCGCTGTGCAGCGGCTATTCGCTTCCTGCCCGCTGCTGAAATCTTACGTGCCCGCTTGACTTTCGTCTTCGCCCTGCCTTCCAGCAGATGCAGTACCTGACTCAGTTTTCCGATCTCTTTCCTAATTTCCTTCGTGATGGCTTTCAGACTCATACTGTCCCTCGGTTCGCAGATGCGAAGGGGGAAGGATAGCATAGTGCCCGATTCTTGTACTGATACAGTGCCTGCCGTCACGGGGTTACCATTAGTTCACCCGCCCTGCGTCAGCGCATCGGTTCAGCCACTGCTCTATATCCGAGCGTCGGAACCGCAAGCCCACGGGGAGCCTGAGTATTGGTACAGGATTTTCGTGACGTTGCTGACCACGGCTGGCGGTCATTTCGTAAATAGAACGCTTTGAGACTTTGAGCCACTTGGCAAGGTCTTCGACCGTGAGGATTTCAGAAGTCGTTCCGACAGGAACATGGGTAGTGGGTTGATTTACAGCCGTAGGCTGGTTTACAGGTGAGGGTGTTGCAGAGTTGCTAGGGCACATTTCATA
>OBLU010005474.1_pt1 | contig 11375 bp, 7 predicted proteins | sample 1518681 | NCBI WGS metagenome assembly OBLU01 (sample SAMEA3539304, study PRJEB22396) | soil metagenome | biome: tundra; feature: field; material: soil | place: USA | collected 2010-05 | depth 0.15 m
AGCTCGGGGGTCGAGGCGCGTGCGAGTGCCTCCTGCACCTCCGGCAGGCTGTCGAAGTGGCGGGCCCGGTCGGCTAGCGCCGTGTAGGTGCGCATGCAGCCGGTGGCGAAGTCCCAGACGCCCTCGGCGTTCTCCGAGCGGTAGGCGTGCGCGTCGAAATGCAGCGGGCCGCCGTAGCCGGAACGCTCCAGCAGGCGCACGAGCAGGAATGCCTCCTTCAGGTCCTCGGCGCCGAAGCGGAAGTCCTGGTCGAAGCGCCCGATCCGCTGTGCGTTCAAGTCGATGTGGAACAGCTTGCCGGCCCACAGCGCCTGGCCGACGGCGTGTACGAACGACAGGCCCGCCATCGTCTCGTGCGCGACCTCGGGGTTGACCCCGACCATCTCGGGACGCTCGAGCGTCGAGATGAAGTGCAGCGCGTGGCCGATCGTGGGCAGGAAGATGTCCCCGCGCGGCTCGTTCGGCTTGGGCTCGATCGCGAACCGCAGCTGATAGCGCTGCCCCACCGAGTAATCGGCGAGGACGTTGATCGCCTCGCGGTAGCGCTCGAGCGCGTCGCGTGGATCCTTGGCAACGCTTGCCTCGACGCCTTCGCGACCGCCCCAGAACACGTACACGTGTGCGCCGAGCCGTGCGCCGAGATCGATCGCGCGCATGGCCTTGCCGATCGCAGCCCGCCGGACCCCGCGATCGTTCGAGGTGAACGCGCCGTCCTTGAACGCCGGATGAGCGAACAGGTTCGTCGTGGCCATTCCGACGTGCAGGCCGGTCTCGCGCAGCGCCTCCTCAAAGCGCGAAACGATCCGCTCGCTGTCGGCTGCGCTCGTTCCCCACGGCACGAGATCGTTGTCGTGCAGCGAGATTCCCCAGGCACCAAGCTCCGCGAGCCTGTGCACGCTCCCGACGGGATCGAGCGGCGCCCGAGTCGGCTCGCCGAACGGATCGCGGCCAGGGTTGCCAACCGTCCACAACCCAAACGAGAAACGGTGCTTGGTCGGTGCGCTCGCCGTGTGCGCCGTCTCCGGCTCGACTTCGATGCTCATGTTCAGGTCTCCTCTCGAACGTTGCTCACGCGATCGGACCGCGCCGTCGACGGCCGGCCCCGTATGGCGGCACCGCTCGCGGGGTCGAAGAAGTGGATCTCATCGAGGTCGATGGCGAAGCGGATCTGCTCGCCGACCTTGGCGGGCACGTGCGGTGCGACCCGCGCGACCCCAGCGCCGCCTTTGGCGAGCGTGTCGGCCTCGGTCGGCTCGTCCGCGAGCACGCGCTTCGCGTCGATCGAAAAGTGGACCTGAAGCTCGTTGCCGAGCGCCTCGACGAGGTCGACGTGACCGGCAAGGACCGCCTCGGCGTCTCCGGCCGCCGCGGACAGCCCCTCGGGGCGCAGACCGACGATCAGCGGCTTGCCGTCGTAGGCGGCGAGATCTGGGTTGGCCGTGCGCACACGCTCGGGAAGCGCGATCTCCTGCGAGCCGACGCGAAGTGTCTCGCCTGCGAGCGTCGCCTCGTACATGTTCATCGCGGGCGAGCCGATGAACGCGCCCACGAACAGGTTGGTCGGGTTCACGTAAACAGCCTGTGGCGTGTCGCACTGGAGGATCCGCCCGTCGCTCATCACGGCGATGCGGTCGCCGAGCGTCATCGCCTCGATCTGGTCGTGCGTGACGTAGACCGTCGCCACGCCGACCGTGCGCTGGATGCTCGCCACCTCGGCCCGCATCTGCACGCGCAGCTTGGCGTCGAGGTTCGACAGCGGCTCGTCCATCAGGAAGACCGACGGTTGGCGGACGATCGCGCGACCCATCGCGACGCGCTGGCGCTGGCCGCCCGAGAGCTGTGCCGGCTTGCGCTCGAGACACTCGGTGAGTCCGAGGACCCGGGCCGCCTCGGCAACTCGCTGGGCGATCTCCTCCTTGGGCATCTTGCGCAGTCGCAGCGCGAAGCCGATGTTGTCGGCGACGGTCATGTGCGGGTAGAGCGCGTAGTTCTGGAAGACCATCGCGATGTCGCGCTCCTTCGGAGGCAGGTCGTTGACGACCTCCCCGCCGAATCGCACGACTCCGGCGGTGATGTCCTCGAGGCCGGCGATCATCCGCAGGACCGTCGTCTTGCCACAGCCGGAGGGGCCGACGAGCACCATCAGCTCACCGTCGTCGATCGTCAGGTCGATCCCGTGAACGGCCTCGAAGCCGTTCGGGTAGACCTTCTTGACGTCCTCGAGCTCGATGGTTGCCATGGCTAGCGCAGTGCGATCCCGCCGAGGCTTCGGATGACCTGCCTGCGCATCACGAGGAACAGCGCGAGGAGCGGCAGCATCGACAGCCACACGGCCGCCATGATGGCGGGGACGTTGATGGTGTACTCGGTCTGGAAATGGAGCAGGCCGAGCGGCAGGAGCGCGTGGTTGGGGGTGGAGGTGAGCACGAGCGGCACGAGGAAGTTGTTCCAGACATTGAGGCCGTCGTAGATCGCGACCGTGCTCAGCACGGGGCGCGCGAGTGGCCAGACCAGGTTCCAGAACACGGTCCACTCGTTAGCCCCATCGATGCCCATTGCGTCGTACAGCTCGTTCGGGATGTCGCGGATGAAGTTGACCATGATCAGTACCGAGATCGGCACCGCGGAGGCGCTGAGGACGAGGATCACCCCAGCCTCGGTTGAGCTGTCGTAGAGGCCGAGCTTGATGACGAGAAGGTAGACGGGCACGATGATCGCCTGGAGTGGGATCGCCAAGCCGATCACGACGAGCTTCATGAAGTTCCGCGATGCTGGCGTCGCTCGGCGCATCACGCGAAACGCGGCCCCGAGCGAGAGGACGAGGATCAGGGCGAGACTGACGACCGTGACGAGCAGGCTGTTGAGCAAGTAGCGGCCGAGTCCTCCATCGAACACGGTCGTGTAGCTGCTGATGCTGAGTTGACTCGTCGGTAGCCACGGGTTGGCCGTGAGATAGGTGCCCTGGGTGCGGAAGGTCGCAACGAGCATGTAGTAGAGCGGTATCAGCACGATCAGTAGCCAGACGGTCGCGAGCACGACCGTTGTGCCCTTGCGCATGCGGCGCCTGACGCGCCTGCTCAGCGGGCGTGAAGCGCGCCCCTTCGCGAGCTCGGTGCGCCCGCTAAGCGAGCTTGAAGCGAGTCCGTTCACGCTATTCCCGCCTGCTGGCTTCGCAGCGAGGCGAATCCGGTCACGCGTATTATCAGACCCGCGGCGAGGATCGCGAGAATCCCGATCACCGTGCCCACGGCGGCGGCGTAGCCGATGTTCTGGTACTGGAAGGCTTGTTGGTACATCCACAGCGACAGAACGCGACTGGTATTGCCTGGCCCGCCGTCTGTGAGGATGTAGAAGATGTCGAAATACGTGAGCGAGCCGACGACGATTAGTACTGACGAGGTGACGATCGTGTAGCGCAGCTGGGGGAGCGTGACGTGCCAGAAGAGCTGCCAGTGACTTGCGCCGTCAACTGCTGCCGCCTCGTAGAGGACCTCGGGGATGTTCCGGCGGCCCATTTGATAGAGCAGCGTGTGGAACGGAATGAACTGCCACGCGACGATCACGACGATCACCGGGAGTGTGAGGTTCAGGCTCCCGAGCCAGTTCTGCTCGAGCCAGCTGATGTGCCAGGCGTGAGAGAGGTAGGCGAGCCCGCCCAGGCTCGGATTGAGCAGCGCCCCCCACATCAGCGAGACGCCCGCGGTAGACAGCAGCAGCGGCAGCACGAAGATCGCGGCGTAGACGGTCCGCCAGCGCTGGCGGCCCGCGACGAAGAGCCCCAGGGCGAGCGAGAGCGGCGTCTGGATGAGCCAGCTGAGGACGACGACCTTGAGCGTCACGACCAGCGCCGCGTGCGCGGTCGGATCGTCGACGAACATGCGCCAGTTGGCGAGGCCGGCCCAGTGCGGCGTGCCGAGGCCGTTCCAGCGAAAGAAACTGAGCACGCCGAGGGCGGCGATGGGCACGAGCACGAAGACCCCGTAGAGGAGCGTGATCGGGCCCACCCCGACCAGATCAGCCAACCGGCGCTCCCGCGTGATGCGGGAGCGCCGGGAGCCTGGGGTGGCTTGAGCAGCGGTGCTCATGGGAGATGCGCGCTGAACGGCTCGCGCACCTCGCTCACCCCTTGACCGCGTCCATCGCCGTGACGAACTGCGCCGGTGTCTCCGTTAGGTCGAAGACGTCGCCCAGGTTGGTCAGCATGGGCTGCGCCTGCGCCGGGGGCACCGACTGGTCCCAGGAGTACTGGAAGAACGGCGCCGCCTTGACGTCGCTGAACTGCGCCTTGAGGTACGGGGCGACGTTGCTCGCCGCCAGGAGACTGCCCGTGCCGTTGATGACCGGAACCTGACCGGATATGACCTCACCGGAGGCGTACGACTCCGTCTCGAACGTCGTCGAGAGGAACTGTTGGGCGACCGTCTTCTGCGCGCTGCTGGCGTGCTTGGCGATCGCGAGGTAGCCCGAATCCGTGTTGCCGGCGAGATCCTTCGGGCTGCCCTTGCCGCCGGCGACGGCCGGGAACGGAGCCTGGCCGAGCGTGTGGCTGGTCACGAACGTGGCATCCTCGCCGAGGATGCTCGACACGTCCCACGAGCCCATCAGCTGCATGACTGCCTTGCCGCTGTAGACGAGCGGGTCGCTGGCGGGGAAGTCGATGCTGTTGTAGCCAGTCTCGAAGGCGCCATCGTTGACGAGCGTCTGGATGTCAGTCAGCGCGCCAGTGATCGCTGGATTGTTCCACGCGTTCTTCTTGCCGGCGAGGATGTTCTCGAAGACCTTCGGACCACCGATCCGGTCCGTGAAGTACTCGAGATACATCAGGCCCTCCCAATTGGACTCGTTGGCGAGCGCGATCAGGGAAACGCCGGCTGCCTTGGCCTTCGCGATATCGGCGACTAGGTCGGAGAACGTCGTTGGGAACGTCCGGATCCCGGTGCTCGCGAGCAGCGACTTGTTGTAGTAGAGGTAGACCGGCCCGGTCCCCTCGGCCGGCACGCACCAGAGCTGCCCCTTGAGGGTGCAGTTGCCGAGCGATGCCGTGAGGAACTTCTTCGCCCACGTCGGGTGACCAAGCGGCACAACGTCGCCCGCGTTGATGTACTGCTCGAGCGGGCCGCCACCCCAGGTGAAGAAGATGGTCGGTGGGTTATTGGCACCCATCGCGAGCTGGAGCTTCTCTTTGTAGGTGGTGTTCTCGACGATGTCAACGGTGATGTGGTCGCCAGGATGCGCCTTGTCAAAGGCGACGGCGGTGTTCTGAAGCAGCGTGTTCACCGGCGCCCCGCCGTCGACGAACCACAGCGTGAGCGACGCGGTGGGAGCTTTGCTCGTCGCCGCGCCGGCGCTCGTGCCGAGAACCGAAATGGCAACGGCTCCGGCAACGACACCGACCGCGATCGCATAGCGAAGCGCGCGTATACGCATACGGGTCATCGTACGAACCTCCTCCCGATCTCTCCAGCGACGCCCCTTCGAAAGTTGCGTCGCAACTTTAGCCAGAGGACAGAAAATAACGCCGCTGATGCTGCCCGTCAAGCAGCAAACGCCGTACGTCAGGACGGTAGAAACCCGCAATGCACCAGCGTTGCAAGGCGCGGCGCGCGTAAGGCGGCGCCGAAACAGCTCAGATCGTTTGCGCAATCCGGGACCTGTGATACCGTTGTCCTGCTTGTCGAGGTGTCCTTCATGCAGCCGACGGAGCCAATCACGTAAGAGCCGGAGGCTCGTGTCACCACCGATCAGCCCCGGTCGAAATGGCTAGTCAGCCCGCTGCCGAGAAGGCCGGCACTCGCGCCGTGACGTTGGCGGTCATCGCCAAGGCGGCCGGGGTGTCGCTGCCGACCGTTTCGAAGGTGATCCGGGGCCGTCCCGATGTTGCCCCCGAGACGCGGCAGGCGATTGAGCGCCTGCTCGCCGAGTACGCCTACGTCCCGCGCGCGACGCGCCGCCGGGCGCCGAAGCGACGGACCCTTGACCTCGCGTTCGATGCGCTCGGCAGCGCCTACGGCCTCGAGCTGATCAACGGGGTGGTGACGGCAGCCGCCGAGGCCGGCGTGGACGTGGTGGTGGGACTCACGCCCGATGACCCGCACGGCATCCAGTGGGCACAGCGGCTCACGGATGCCGGTCGCATGGGAGTCATCTCGGTGACTTCCTCGATCACCGCCGAACAGGTCGCTCACTTCCGCCGGGCCGGGATTCCGCTCGTGGTGATCGATCCGGACGACGTTCCCGAGGGGGTTCCGAGCATCGGTGCGACGAACTGGCTCGGCGGCCTGACGGCAACGGAGCATCTGCTCGAGCTTGGGCACCGCCGCGTTGCGACGATCACCGGACGTCCCAGAGCGCTCTGCTCGCGAGCGCGCCTGCACGGCTACCACGCCGCGCTCGAGGAGGCGAAGATCCCGCCTGATCCCAAGCTCGTCCGCCAGGGCGACTTCGGGTTCGACCTCGCCCGCCGTGAAGCGCTGGAACTGCTAGCGCTCCCGGATCGGCCGACGGCGATCTTCGCGGCGAACGACTACCAGGCGTTCGGCGTCGTCGAAGCTGCGCGCATCGGCGGCCTGCGCGTTCCCGAGGACCTCAGCGTCGTCGGCTTCGATGACGTCGCGATCTCACGCTGGGCAGCGCCACCGTTGACGACGATTCACCAGCCGCTGGTGAAGATGGGCAGGGTCGCCTGCCAAACCCTGCTTGCGATGGCGGCCGGCGAGCGGCCTGAATCGGATCGGATCGAGCTGGCGACGCATCTGGTGGTGCGCGACTCGACCGCACCACCGCCGTCCGCCGCCGGGAGTGAGCGTTGACCCATGGGGCGCGGCGGGCAGGTGCCTCCCGCGCCTGGCAGGACCCCTCGATGCCGATCGACGATCGGGTCAAGACTCTGATCGGCGCGATGACGCTGGAAGAGAAGGTCGCCCAGCTCGGGAGTGTGTGGCTGGGGTTCGACGGCGTCAGCGTGACGCCGCACGAAGACGAGTTTCGCGCGCGCGACTGGGACACGTTGTCGCAGCTTGGAGTCGGCCAGCTCACGCGTGTCTTCGGGACGGCTCCGGTCGGATCGGACGAGGGGGCGCGGCGCCTTGCCGATCTCCAGCAAGAGCTCGTGACCAACACCCGGCTCGGTGTTCCGGCTGTTGCGCACGAGGAATGTCTCACGGGTTTCACGACCCACGGCGCGACGATCTTTCCCACCCCGCTCGCGCTTGCGGCTACGTTCAATGTCGAGATCGTCGAGGAGATGACTTCGGCGATCGGGCAGCTGATGCATCGCGCCGGGGTGCACCAGGCGCTCGCGCCCGTGATGGACGTGGTGCGCGACTACCGCTGGGGCAGAGTCGAGGAGACCTTCGGCGAGGATCCTTATCTCGCGGGCATGATGGGCGCCGCGTACGCTCGGGGACTCGAGTCCAGTGGCATCGTCGCGACGCTCAAGCACTTCGCCGGGTATTCGGCCTCGCGCGGTGGTCGCAACCACGCCCCGGTCTCCGTCGGGCGACGCGAGTTCGCTGACGTGATCCTGCCGTCATTCGAGCTGGCGCTTCGCCACGGCGGCGCGCGCGCCGTGATGCACTCCTACGCGGACGTCGACGGATCGCCGCCGGGCGCCGATCCGGCGCTGCTGACCGGCACACTTCGCGACCAGTGGGGATTCGACGGGATCGTGGTCTCCGACTACTGGTCGATCACGTTCCTGGCCACGATGCACCGGGTCGCCGCGACGGCCGCGGAGGCGGGCGCAATCGCGTTGGCGGCCGGCGTCGACGTCGAGTTGCCCGACACCCGCTGCTACGCCTCGGGGCTGGTCGGGCTCGTCCGCGACGGGGCGCTGCCGGAGGCGCTCGTCGACCGCGCCGTCACGCGCGTTCTGCACCAGAAGGCGGAGCTCGGCCTGCTCGACGGCGACTGGTCCCCCGAGTCTCGCGACACCGACGAGCCGCTCGAGTTCGACCCGCCGGCGCATCGAGCGCTCGCCGGGGAGATCGCCGAGCAGTCGATCGTGCTGCTCGCCAACGACACGGGCGTGCTCCCGCTGAGCATCCCGCCGCGCCGCGTCGCGGTGATCGGTCCGTGTGCCGATGACCCCTACACGTTCCTCGGGTGCTACGCGTTCCCAAACCATCTCCACAGCCAGTTCCCAGACGCGGGTCTCGGAGTCGAGGTGCCATCGCTGCTGTCGGCTCTGCGCCACGAGTTGCCCGCCGCCGAGCTCGCCTACGCGCAGGGCTGTCCGATCAAGGAGCTCTCCCGGGACGGCATCGCCGAAGCCGTTGCGGCGGCGACGACGTCCGAGCTGGCGATTGTGGCCGTCGGCGACCGCGCCGGGATGTTCGGCGACGGCACCTCGGGCGAAGGCAACGACGCGGAGGACCTCAACCTCCCCGGCGTGCAGGCCGAGCTCGTCGAGGCCATCCTGGAGACAGGAACGAGCACCGTGCTCGTGCTCGTCTCCGGCCGCCCGTACGCGCTCGGCGGCCTCGCGGAGCGTGCCGCCGCCGTCGTTCAGGCGTTCCTGCCAGGCGAGGAGGGCGGTGCTGCGATCGCCGGCGTCATCTCGGGGCGTGTCACGCCCACCGGCAAGCTGCCGGTGCAGATCCCCGCGCGTCCCGGCGGTCAGCCGGGCACATATCTCCATCCCCCGCTCGGGGGACCGGGCCTCGGGCACAGCTCCGTCGAGGGGCGTGCGCTCTACCCGTTCGGGCACGGCCTGTCCTACACCACCTTCGACTACAGCGACCTCAGCCTGAGCGCCGACACGATCCCCACGGACGGCGAGCTGAACCTCGCCTGCACCGTCGCCAACACTGGGGATCGAGGCGGCGTCGAGGTCGTGCAGCTGTACATCGACGATCCGGTCGCAGAAGTCGCACGGCCCGTGATCCAGCTGGTGGGGTTTGCCCGCGTGCCGCTCGCCCCGGGCCAGCGTGCCAGAGTGAGCTTCGCGCTGCACGCAGACCGCCTCGCCTACACGGGACGAGCGTTCCAACGCATCGTCGATGCCGGCGAGATCAAGATCATGCTCGGATCCTCCAGCCAGGACATCCGTCTCAACGCGACCATCCAGCTCATCGGCACGGTGCGCGTCGTCGGGGCCGATCGCGTGCTCACGACGGCGGCGGACGTCAGCTAACCCCACGCCGTGGGGCGCGCTCCGTACGATCCCGCTCGACCGCGCCTTCTCGGTCGCCTGCGCATCCGGGCCGTCCAGCCGCAGCGAACCTCAGCCAGGGTGGCGGTCGCCGTGCTGCTCTCGGCGGCGGTCGTGGGCGTCCTGACCGCCGCGACGGGCGCGTCGGCCACGGCGGGCACGCACGTGGCTGTGTATCTGACAAAGCTGAACGGCACCATGGTCCGTCAGCCGGACGTGACGTTTCGATCGGGCAGCGCGGCTGGGCCCGATGTCATCGCCGTGGAGCCCGCGCAGCGCTACCAGAAGCTGGTGGCGGGCTTCGGCGTGGCGATGACCGACACCTCCGCCTATGAGCTTGACCGCGAGCTGCCGGCCGCCTTGCGCGACGAGGTCATGCGCGAGCTGTTCTCCCGGTCCGGCGGGATCGGGCTGTCGTTCCTGCGGGTCCCAATTGGCGGCTCGGACTACGTCGTCGGGTCCCCGTACACATACGACGACATGCCCCCCGGGAAGACCGACCCGACGCTCGCGCACTTCTCGATCGCACACGACCGCGCCTACATCATCCCGATGATCCGCCAAGCGCTTGCGCTCAACCCGTCGATATCGATAATGGCGAACCCGTGGACGCCGCCCGCCTGGATGAAGACCGACGACGTCCTGATCACAACCACCGGCGCACGCGGACAGCTCAAGCCCCAGTACTACGCCAGCTACGCCCAGTATCTGGTCAAGTTCCTGGCGGACTACAGGGCCGCCGGCGTCCCGGTTCAGTACCTCGGCGTCCAGAACGAGCCGCTCACGCCCCTGCTGCTCACCGCGGGGATTCCCGAGAGCTACCTCTCACCACAGGCTGAGGGCGAGCTCATCCACAGCTATGTAGCGCCCGCGCTGCGGCGCGCCGGGCTGGCGCCGAAGATCCTCGCCTACGACGACCACTACGGGGCCGCCCTCAGCTATGTCCCCGGCGTGATGGCCGAGGCTTCAAGCAACGTCGCCGGCATCTCGTTGCACTGCTACAACAACGACCCCGCGAGCATGATCACGCTCCACACCCGCTACCCACACGCGCTCCTGCTGGAAACCGAGTGCGCGAGCTACCTGAGCGAAATCTATCCGGCCCAGATGGCGATCCGCGCGCTGCGCGACGGTGCCCAGGGCGTGCAGCTCTGGAATGCCGCGCTGGACCAGGACCGTGGCCCAAAGATCGGCAACGGCTGCAAGGGCTACGCCGGCCCCTGGGTCGGGCAGCAGTGCATCGCGCCCGTCACGGTCAACACGACTACGCACACCTACGCGCTCACGAGCGACTACTGGGCCCTCGCCCAGTTCAGCAAGTTCATCCAGCTCGGCGCCACTCGGATCGCATCCACCGATCCCAGCAGCTGCCCCACAAGCGCCACCAGCGGCTGGTTCTGTGGCCTGGAGGACGTCGCCTTCGAGAATCCCGACGGCAGCCAGGTCATCGTCGCCACCACCCACAAGGGCAGCCCGCAAACCGCGACGATCACCGAGAACGGACAGAAGTTCTCCTACACCATCCCGAATGGAGCGACAGTGACCTTCGTGATCCCGGCCCCCGCACCCACCAGCTAACGGCGCGATGCCTCACGCGGCCGACCCCGGGGACCGTGCGGACCCGGACCTTGGTCGCAGCAGACCGTGCTCTCACCACACGCACGCCCTCATGAAGGCGCCCTAGTCATGGGGCGGAAGCAGGCGTCCTGCTTGCCGCGGAGGAGGGGCCGTTCGTGTGAGGGCCTCGACGCTCGTCGCTGAACGAAAGCAGGGCGCTTCGTGCTGCCGGTTGCGGCCGGAAGGGATGCGGGCGGGACTTCAGGAGCGAGACGGGCTCGTATCGGCCCCGTAGCGCAGTCCGTCGATAAGGAGCGCGACCATGCGTTGGCTGTACGCGACTCCTTCGTCTCCCACGGGCACGCACAGACTGGCGATGGCGTACAGGAGATCTCTGGGACTGATGTCGGCGCGAATCTCGCCACTGGCTGTCGCGGCCTCAAGCAGCAATCCGAGGGCGGGTCCGAACCGCTGCCAGAAGTATCCGGGCAGTTCGTCGAACGCCGGATCGCCGGAGTGAAGAGCTGTAGCGAGTCCTGGTTTGAGCGCGAGGAACTCGGTGTACCGGTGGAGCCAGTTCGCGAGTGCTGCTCCTGGCCCGTGTGCGGCGGACAGGGCTGGCGCTGCGTCGGCGCAGGCGTCTATCTCGCGCTGAAGCACGGCCTTG
>OBLU010005475.1_pt1 | contig 11374 bp, 21 predicted proteins | sample 1518681 | NCBI WGS metagenome assembly OBLU01 (sample SAMEA3539304, study PRJEB22396) | soil metagenome | biome: tundra; feature: field; material: soil | place: USA | collected 2010-05 | depth 0.15 m
CCAGGGTGGGCCAAAACAAACCGCCGAAGTGGACCACGTTAGAATGCCAAAATCAATATCAAGGGGGGCGAGACTTCCGTAGGTTGATTTGCCGAGACAACGACTCGTGAAGGCGAGATCGGGCTTCCGCCCTGTCCTTGGGTTGTACGAACTTGGCCTCGAGTTTCTGTTTGCGCGGGGCCGAACAGGCCAGTTCGCTTAGTCGATTGGAGAGCTTGAAGACGTTCCTGCGATTGGCGCTCGTACTTACGCTTCAGGCTCCGGTCCATCCGGGCTCGAAACTCGAAGCAGAGTTCCTCGTCTTGTTCGTCTGCGACGTGCAACTTCACGGATACCGGTGTTTCGTCGTGCAATCTGGCGGGAACCTTGCTCCTCCAGCCAGTCGCAACGATCACGCCGGCACGCCGACCACGTGACAACGGGAGCTCGCCGGTCAGCCAACGATTTAGGATCGTCGGAGGCCAGTCAGGCGAACCTAGCAACATCTCCTTGTAGTATGGGGTTGCCTCGGAGTCATCCAACTCGAGTGCAGAATCATCCCACGGTACGAATAGTTGGGAATCGCTAATCATGGCTCTGGGTTTCAAAACTACTAAGGTGGCAGACAGGACAACCGCAATCCTACCGAAAGGCAGTTCGTAGACTCGCGCGAGGTCGTGCCAAACCTGCGTCAACGTGAACGGATTCGGTTTGGGTGAAGACTCCCTCACGCTGCCGGCAGGAACGCCCATCTCTTGGAGCGACCGCAGGCGCTTACGATATTCTTCCTGTTCTCCACGGGTGAACCGCAGTATTTGTCTTGGCATTTCTTGCCTCCAATCTATGGAATGAAAAATCGTCCAGAACCTTCATCACTTCCATAAGTCATTTAGGGAGAGCGGTTTCCGCCTGGGTGCAGTCAGGACATCCGGCCCCGCCCTGCTGCGAGCAGGGCAGATTGTAGGCTCCAGCCAATCGGTGAACACTCCGACTTGTGTCGCGATTGAGCACAACCTGCCGTCCAGAGCTATCTGTATGCCTCGGAACGCCTAACTGCTTCAGTTTCCACCCTACCTCCTCGGCGCTGTACTGCACGGTCTCTCCCCGCGACTGCAGTAGGGTGCTCACGTCCTTGGCTAGGTCGTTCACGTTCACTGCTTTGCGCTTCCGATCGTGTACGATTGCCCATAGGGTCTCGACGATTACACAATGAACGTCGCGGAAACGTTTTTCGCGAACCTCATCGTTTTGCGCTCGGAGCAGCCGACCGACATCGCGTGCGAGTTCCGAATCTTCGGGGAAGCAGGCTGCCAGAGTGCGTGCCAGTTGGCCAGTTGCGAATGTGAATCCCGAAACATCGACTTGCGAGTCATCCACCTTTGCGTGATTCTTGAGCCGGTACATTAAAAGGCGCGGCTGGAAATCGGTTGCAATTTTGTCCCGCAACAGTTCACCCAATGCGGACGATTGCAGCTGCGACGGTGCCACGGAGATCTGGATGGCTCCCTCTCCAAGAGCATCGACGGCAGAATCCTCGCTGCAGAAGATCGCCTTCGGACCGCAGAGATCGATAAGGCTTGCTCCGCCTCCAACCAAATGCAGGCCACGGTAACCCGATGCCCGAAACAATCGCAGCATGTTCGGCTTCAATACTTCCTGATGGATCAGTAGGGTCGGGGACAACTGCATGGGCAATGAATGAAAGCTGGCCGATGTGAGTTCAGCCAACATCAGGGGACGGCGACACACGCAGCTGAGCAACCGTGACACTTCAATCCCCGACTGTTGATCGGGGGCGGAGACTATGAGACCAGGTGCAATCGGCAAGCGATCAGCCAGCCACGTGCTCATGGAGAAGGCGGTTAGCAACCGCGATTCCTGATCAGAAAAATGCAGATAGCGGTTAAACAAGTCGACGATTCCCGCGAAAAGATCGCGAGCCGATCCGTAATTGCTGCACCGCGCCGGCAAACGCAGGGCGCGGTGAAGGCTTGGAGTCAATTTTGATGCCTCGTAAATGCAACCGCCGTGTTCGACGCGGGGTCCAACAGTCGCCTTACGCCCGTTCCACAGCAAGAAATCGGGTCTATTCAGCCCGGACGAACTGGCGACTAACTCGATCATCGCACCATCGGCGAAGATTTCACCAGTGCTGATCATGCAGCTGCTTGTCGCATTCGATTCGCTCTTCGCATTGGTTTTTACGTTAGTGTTCAATGCAATCTCCTCCTTATTTCACGCGGGCTCCTAATTCCATGCATCACTGGAATCGTTTTGCGATTTGCGAATAAATGGCAAAGGCCCGACCGGCTGGTCGGGCCCAGACACACTATTACACCTTGATTCTACATCAAAAATTTCTTAAAAATTCCTTAAAATTTGTGTCCAGGAGAAAAGAAGAAGAAGTAGTGTTTCCCAAGATAGTATGAGCGTTGCGGCGCAAAAAAAACCGGGTCAATTGCAGCATCAGAGCGCTCTGGTGCCGAACCCCTCCCTGGCGGGGCGACGGCTTTTTTCTATCCTTCCCTCTCCCGTGAGCAACCACTCGAGGCTCTTGCCGAACTCCCAACCAATTCTCAGCAGAATCTCAGCCCCGATCTCAACTCGACCGCGCTCCATAATAGAAAGATAGTTCTGACTGATGCCAATGCGGTATGCGAACTGTTGTTGAGTAATTTCGAATCCGCGCAATTCCCGTAGGCGCCGGCCAACTGCGGTCCAGTCATCAGAGCCGCTGTCTCGATTGCCTGGTCAATAGCAGGGATCTGGCTCTTATACAACTTGAAATAGATAATCTCGCACGCTTCTGTTTCCCACAGGGTGAGCTCCTTCTCGACTTCCTTAAACTGCTCCTTCGGCATCTCGCGGGCCTTGTGCAACCAGGTTGCACAAACGAAATGCTGCCTGTCCTTGTCATCACTTAGCCCGCGCTCCGACCCCAAAGGCAATCCGATGTTTGTGCACCCCGGGTGCACAAACTCGGGCCTGCGACGCCCCGGGGGGAGACCTCCCGAAACCGTTTGTGTACCAGAGAGTCCATGGGCCCTGTCACCTGTTCGCGAGTGCGAGGACTTTGCCATCACCGACAAGTTTCGCTTTCTATTCGCTTAATGTCAAGACCTTATTTTTTCCCGTGTCCGGGGCAATGTCCACTCTGGATTGGCATCCACAGCTCCGATTCTGGCATGACTTGTGGTACGCAGAAATTCAATGCGAGTGGCATAAACAACGGAGAAGTCGGGTTTTACGCTCGATTCGATCTTTTGCGACGGATCCTTTCGATTGGCGGTTTCTGATTCTTCCACCTGCAGGTTTGCCGGTACAATCCGTTCGGCATGCTTCGACTCCAAACTTCGATTCTCACGCGACTCTCTGCCGTTGCAGGGCTGTTCGGCAACCTGCTCCATTCGTGAATGCAGCGGTGCGCTCCCAGGGCTCACTGGTAGCCGAGAACCTCTGCCTGCGGAAGCAGCTGGCGTTCTATCAAGAGCGAGCGGTGAGGCCGCGTCGGCTGACGGACGCTGCCAGGCTCACATCGCAGAGGATTCACAATTGAGTGCTCGCTCCGTTCTTGGTGGATTGCACCACGAGTATGCGTGGGACAGGATTGCGGCATGAAGAGACGGGCAACAGGCTTGATCAAGTCGCCACTGGATTGGAATATGGCCGCGGCTCCGGTGCCGCATCCCGTCATTCCTGTGCTTGCCGAGCGTGGCGGGACGCAGCTTAGAACACCGCGCTGCACGGTCGTGGTGGACACTCGCGAACAGAATCCGTTCGATTTCTCCCGCTTCGGAGGAAAATCTGCGTGAGAAGGCGTCCTGAGAATGATTCGTCAGAAAGCCGCTCGCTTGCGGCTGGATTCCTTATCGTACGAAAGTCTGCGCCAGCAGATCCTGTGTCGCGACGGCTGGAGGTGTCAATCGTGCGGCACAATGTCGAATCTTGAGGTGCACCACAGGGAGTTCCGCAGCCATTCGGGACCCGACGCTGAGGAGAACTTGATCACGCTGTGCACGGCATGCCACGCCAGAGTGCATGGCCGCTAAGACCATAAACGGGTTGCATGGTCGTGTTATCCCCTGCCGGGCCGCGATGGAACTCGATTAGGTCGCGGATGTTTCGTCGCTGGCTCCTTGCTGGACCGCCTGGCCGCGCGGATGTCCGCGGATGTCCATTGACAATGTGTATCGTGTATTGGTACACTACACATATGCTTAAGAGCTATCGGCATAAAGGCGTCAAGCAGTTTGCCGAAACCGGCTCGAAGGCTGGCATTCAGCCAGAACACGCAAACCGACTGAGAAGGCTACTCTCCGCTCTGGATGCGGCCACCTGCCCGGCCAACATGAATGCGCCAGGGTACGCCCTGCACCCACTCAAGGGCGACCTGGAGGGGCACTGGGCCGTGCGGGTGAGCGGGAACTGGCGGCTCACGTTTGCGTTCGAGGGCGAGGACGCGATTCTCGTCGATTACCAGGATTACCACTAGGAGCTAAGCATGCTTTTCAATCCATCCCATCCCGGCGAGGTCCTGAAGGATTACCTGGGCGACATGACTGTGAAGGAGGCGGCGAGGCGCCTCGGGGTGACGCGGCCGAATCTCTCCCGGATACTCAACGGCCGCGCCGGCATTTCAGCGGTGATGAGCGTGCGGCTTGCCAAGGCGATGCCGTACACGTCTCCCGAGTTTTGGCTGAAGATGCAGCTCAATTACGATCTTTCGAAGGCTCAGAAAAGCAGGCAGCCCAAAATCAAACCGTTTCCGGCCCGGCCGCAAAAGGAGCTTGCCTCAGCCCTGATTTGACATCCTCGCCGAGGACGGCCAGCACTTCGATTGTGCAACCTGGTTGCACAAAGCTCGAAAGCTGCCGAAGGAGGACTTCAGGCGAGAGGTGGAGAAGGAACTGACGGGAAAGGAAGAGGAGCCGTCGGAGCTGATCTACTTCAAAGTCTATAAGAGTCAGATTCCCGTCATCGAGCAGGCGATCGAGACGGCAGCTCTGATGCTGGGAACTGACAAATCGCGCGGTTACTGTCTGGAGATGATCTGCGCCGACTTCCTGGCTGGCGCGCACTTGGACAATGGCGACCCGGAGATCCTGCTCAACTCGATCTCACGCTACTACAAGTTCTTGCCCGGCGAACAGCAGCAGGCCTTCCTCGAAAACCTGTGCGAGAAGGCGTCATGAGAATGGTTCGTCCCAAAGCCGCTCCCTCGCGGCTAGACCCCTTGTCGTACGAAAGTCTGCGCCAGCAGATCCTGCGTCGCGACGGCTGGAGATGTCAATCGTGCGGCACAATGTCGAATCTTGAGGTGCACCACAGGGAGTTCCGCAGCCATTCGGGACCCAACGCTGAGGAGAACTTGATCACGCTGTGCACGGCATGCCACGCCAGAATGCATCGCCAGCTAGGCTGGGCAGCCGTGTTCAGCCAGCGATCGAGATATTCGTTGAGCGTGAGCCGTACGCCCCTTTAGGTAGTGGGTCTACCCCCCTTTACCCCGCCCCAAGTCACGTTCCCGCAACCTCTATGGTTAGGTATGCCTTTGCTTCTCTCATGGAGCCGTGGATTGTTCGGCTGTGGTACTTGCGTTTGCGCGTTTGGCAATCGCGGCCAAGATAGACTCGGACGAGCCACGCGCGCTCGCCCCGTGGAACGATCTGACCAACTTTGCGGGCCATAGAGAATCCTCCTTGGCTCGCAATCGGGCGCACCTTCAGCACACTGCATTTCAGCAGCAGATTGAGTTGTCAGTGGTTTGTGAGGCGGATGACTGATCGGCCGTAAGTTGAGCACTCACCGTGTCACGGTACCGGGCTTCCTTGATGCGGCACACATCTGGCACACAGACGGAGACCGCAACTTGGGTACGAGAGACCCTTCTAATCCCCAGGGCCGCTTTCGATCGTCGATTCGGTGGTTCCTATTCTTGCGGTCGTTCGCATACAGCCACGATGGCACCACACGTACAACTCCTGGCTGTCGATGTACCGGTTGCGGCACCGAGCCGGCGTTGGCAAGGGACACGGCGCGCTTGAAGCCCGACCCGCACACGAGTGAGGTGGCGGAACCGGGAAGCCGGCTTACGCCTCACCGGAAGTTCTTGGCTTCCTCGAGCCACAGGTTCACGAACCATTCCAGGGGTCAAGGACATCAAGACCACAGTCCTCGAAGTCTGCAACATTGCGCGTCGCGAGCTTGGCCCCTCGCACTTGGGCAATGGCCGCTATCTGCGCATCCGCGTGGCTGATAGGTCTGCCGAGCGCACGGCGGTGAGCGGCAATCTTAGAAAAAACTCGCGCTGCGTCGCTCTCGAACCCGAAGATGCGGCCCGCCAAATCCTCGGCAAACATAGCTTCCGCCGCGGCCAGCAGCCCCTCGCGACGCTTGCCCTTGGTGAGCAGCTCAATTCCATAAAAGATTTCTGCCTCGGTAATTGACGTCGTAAAGAGTTCTGCTGCTGGTTGTCTCGCAACCCATGCCACAACCCCAGGAAAGGGCTGGGGCCTCATGAGCTCGGACAGCACATTCGTGTCGAGGATGATCATTCGGCAAATTCCGGGGCCTGGCGCATAGTGTCGCGTCGCGGCAACTCAAATTCGAGCCCGCCAAACGCTGCAAATCGCCGGTGAATGGTCTCCGCCAGGTTCCCCTTTACCGGTGAGGAAGCGGTTAGAGCTGAGCGCAAGATCTCCCTGGCCTCCTCCTCCATCGAACGTCCGTGATGGGCAGCACGGACCCTCAACCGGGTCTTGGTTTTCTCGTCAAGTTGTCGAATCGTTAATGTCGCCATGCTGTCAATGCTATCACTGCTAGCTACGGATGCAAAGCAGCCTAGCTGTTGGTCGGCGCGCTTGCGTTATTAAGGCATACTGGCCTATCCCGTCCGTCAGAAAAACCTTGCTCGCCGTTGAGAACGAGAGCTGGTAGCCAGTACGCGCTGCCGACGAGCGAGAGTCTGTTCCGGATTGGGACCCGATCAGCAAAGATCGACGGGAGCATCGCGACCAGGAAGCACCGAGGAGAGGGACTCGTGTCGGCTGCTGGCGGTCCTGTTTTTCGGGCGGCAATGATTCATGCCACCCTCATTGGGTTGGAGAAAGATGAGCCGGTCCGACGAAGGTCGATAAGCTGGTGTCGGCCGGTGGCGGAGTGTGCAGATTCAAATGACCTGCGGAGTTGTTGGAGCCGTTTGGTCACAGGCAGCAGCGCCTCCCGTGGCCGGATCATGCATCTTGACCCTAGCCTTTTGCTTGGCGACCAGGCGCTGCATGAACTTGGTCCCTTCCGTTTTGTAGACCTGCCACGGGAGACGCGCATGGAATGAGGGCGACGCCGACCCCCTAACGGAGGAGAATTTCGAAGACCCAGCGATACCCCTGTGGTGGAGTCACTTTGTGGCTGAGACAACTTATTCCTCAGTCCTCCGGCGGTCGAGATAGCGCTGCAGGAATCTACCTCCTTCCTTTTTGTATTGCTCAGCACCAATCCTCAGAAGTATTTCGCAGATCTGGGACATGCTTCGAACCTCCCTGTCTGCAATCTGCAGCAGTTCCTGCTTGAGTTCAGCCGGAATTCTGAAAGCTAGCGGGGCATCTTTTCGGTCAGGCATCGCAGATATTGTAAGACGAACTCTTTGTTTTGCCTCATAAATGCATTGACACGCATACAAATGCTAATGTATGCTTATGTATGAGGTGCTCATACATGAAGACACCATTCGACGTTCCCAAATTAATTCGGTCAAACCTGAGGCAAGCTCGTCTGCACTGGCCCTCTTTCCTCACGCCCCGCGCGATCCAGATGCTCAAAGGCTACACAGAAGGATTTCACTTCTCCGTCTCTGTGGGCGATCTAGTCCTATTGGATCGAAGCTGGTATGTCACGCACACCGGCCTCCTCGGGCTGGCGCGTCGCAAGAGATGCAGCGGCATTCACATTGAAGTCGTCGATTCGCTGTGCGATTCGGGGGCGAATCGGTTCGTCCTCAAGGCCACGGTCTTCCCTTCCAAGGGCTCCTCCGGCTTTGTCGGCTACGGCGATGCCGATCCGTCCAATGTTTCCTCGCTCGTCCGCGGGGCAGAGATGCGCGTGGCCGAGACCCGAGCGGTCAATCGCGCCCTGCGCAAGGCTTATGGCATCGGCATCTGCTCAGTCGAGGAAATCGGGTCAGTTCCGAGTCCGACTGAGAAGATTCCTCCCCAAAAGGCGAATGGTAACGGCAACGGCGCTGGTCCCAAGGTTCGGGACCGCCTGTGCCAGCTCATCCGCCAGCACAAGCTCGACCCCATACTGGTAAAGGCCTATGCCGTCGACTTCTGCGGCACGAGGACGCTCAGAGATGCCACCCGCGATCAGGTTGAGAACTTCGTCCAGCAACTCGCCGACTGGGCCGAGAAGGACCGCAATGCCTTGCTCTGCCAGCTCAACAGCTACTCGCGTCCGAAGCAGGAGGTGGTCGCATGAAACGCCAAGTCCCTGGTCTCGCCGAAACTGCCCGCGATTCTCGTCCGGAGATTCCCGACGGCATCTTCCTCGTGCGCGTCGATGGCGCCCAGTTCCGCTGGCACGCCCACAAACCGTTCTATGTCCTCCGACTCTCCGTTCTCGAGCCCCGCACTCTGGTCGGGCAGTCCATCACGGGTCGTCTCTACTGCACCCAGAAGGCGATGTGGAAGCTGGGCTGGTTCCTGCGGGATTTTCTCTATGACCCGGAACTGCTGGCCCACGAACAGGTCGATGAGAAGGCTTTGCCCGGACTCCGCGGTGTCGTCAAGATCAGCCACACCGTGCTCAACGGCATTTCGCTCATCAACCTCGACGGCTTCGCTCCGGCCAGCCAGTGGGAAGAACTGTCCGCAGCTCCGGTATCGAGTGCTTCTCGCTCCAACACTGCGGAGGCAACCCGATGACCTACTCCTACACCCAGATCAGCCAGTACCTTAGCTGCCCGCGCCGTTACCGGCACCGCTACCTCGACGGTTGGCAAGAGAAAGACACGCGTGCCGCCATGCTCTTCGGCCGAGCGTTCGAACAGGCCGTCGCCGCCCTTTTTCGCCGTGAAGACCCGGCGGCTGTGCTGTTCGAGCAGTGGAGCGCATGCAAGGACATGGGCCTGATCTACTCCGGCAACGACACCTGGGACCGTATGCTGCAACAAGGCATCCAGTTGCTCGAGCGCTTCGCCCAGGACGGCCGCGTTCACATTCGGCGCCCGCGTTCAACCCAGCAGATTCAGTTCAATCGGACACTCAGTTCTGGCAACAATTTTGTAGCTTACGTCGACGCCATTGGCGAACTGGACGGCACGCCATGCGTTCTGGAATGGAAGACCACGTCTGCGCGATATCCAGAAGAGCCGGCCGGCATTTCCGCACTTGATCCGCAACTCGTCTGCTATTCGTGGATGACGGGCATCGACGAAGTCGCCCAAGTTGTTTTTGTCCGCAAGCGCCTGGTCGAAGTTCAGTACCTCCGCGCCACCATTTCTGACGAGCAGCGGCAGGAGTTCGCAACTCTGGTCGAAGACACAGTCCGACGGATCGAGTCCTGGTTGTTCCTGCCGCATAGCGGCATCCGCTTTCCACAGAATCCGTGTACCACCTGCCCCTTCATCGGGCTTTGCCTCGATAAGGGTGACTTGGTCGAAGCTGCCCTCGTGCGCAAACCAGGAGTCGATCTTGGTCTGTTTGACGAACTTGTTTACTAAGTATCCGCCGATGCCGCCCAAGCTCAATCGCAAGCGAGCACTGTTTGTCCTCACCAAAATCGACGAGATTCTGGCGTGGGAAAAGCAGAAAGAGACGGAGCGGGACACCCGCTTCGTCGAGCTTGGCAGGTATCTGTGCGAGGTGCGGGCGGGACAGTACTGGAGGCTGGAGAACCTGAGTTCGTTTGACGAGTTCCTGGCGAGGCGGTTCCCGGAATCGAGAAGAAAGGCCTACTATCTGATGTCTATTCACGAGCACCTCCCGCCGCAGGCGCGGAAGGATCTGAAAGAGGTGGGATGGACGAAGGGGCTGGAGCTGGCCAAAGTGGCGCGCCGGGACGGGCAGCACTTCGATTGTGCAACCTGGTTGCACAGAGCTCGAGAACTGTCGAAGGAGGACTTCAGGCGGGTGGTGGAGAAGGAACTGACGGGGAAGGAAGAGGAACCGTCGGAACTGATCTACTTCAAGGTCTACAAGAGCCAGATCTCAGTGATCGAGCAGGCGATCGAGACGGCAGCGCGGATGCTGGGCACGGACAAATCGCGCGGTTACTGTCTGGAGATGATCTGCGCCGACTTCCTGGCTGGCGCGCACTTGGACAATGGCGACCCGGAGATCCTGCTCAACTCGATCTCACGCTACTACAAGTTCTTGCCCGGCGAACAGCAGCAGGCTTTCCTCGAAAATCTGCGTGAGAAGGCATCCTGAGAATGATTTGCCAGAAAACTGCGCCCTCACGGCTGGACCCCTTGTCGTACGAAAGTCTGCGCCAGCAGATCCTGCGTCGCGACGGTTGGAGGTGTCAATCATGGGGCACGATGTCGAATCTTGAGGTGCACCACAGGAAGTTCCGCAGCCATTCGGGAGCGGACTCAGAGGAGAACTTGATCACGCTCTGCGCAGGGTGCCACGCAAGAGCGCATCGTCACTAAGGCGACGAACGGGTAGTGGCTGACACAGCGCCAGCGCAAGGGGCGGAGTCCACTGCAGAGAATCTGGCGGAAACAGTTCCACCCGCTTCTCTTTTTCTTGGTGCGGCAGCACCAGATGGAGATATTGGTAACGAAACCGGGGAACCACGCGCTCCGATGGGACCGGTGCGAGAGTTGCCCACAATGCAAGAGACGGCATTGATTGGCCCGCTTGTGCCCAACGCGCTGCTACCGCTACGGACGGGATAGATGGATGGCGGTCAAGTCAGCAGCGGAATTCGTCTACAGCGGGTTGGGGGAATGAGAGGTGTTGCAAAAGCAGGCCACAAATGCGGCAATCTTGGGCTGTGCTGGTGTGGATGGCAGACCGTCGGGAGTGCTCCCGATGAAAATCGTTTCACAGTGCCGCGAACAAGCCAGACGGGCGTACTATGGTGCTGTTTTCGAAGCCAAAAAGGAAATTCCGGATGAAACAAACAAAAATGTTGCGCTCTCTATTCGCACTTCTTGCGCTCTCCCTGGTCTGCTGCGCCGCGTCCCTGTTCGTCCAGACTTCGTTCGCCCAGACTACGCCGCAACCCCAGCGCTCGACCCGCGCTGCCGCCGCCCAACAGGCCAGCGCCGCCGCCAGCAGCTTCGACCAGGTTATCGATCGGGCGGTGGAGCGCGAACATTTCTTCATGGCCCAGATAAAGCAACTTCATCCCCTGGTGGAAACCTATCTCCAGAATCTGAAGGAAGACAAAG
>OBLU010005476.1_pt1 | contig 11374 bp, 9 predicted proteins | sample 1518681 | NCBI WGS metagenome assembly OBLU01 (sample SAMEA3539304, study PRJEB22396) | soil metagenome | biome: tundra; feature: field; material: soil | place: USA | collected 2010-05 | depth 0.15 m
GCCTGATCATCGGCCGGGCCGTCACCGGGCTAGACGTTCGTTAGTCTGACCTGCGATTTTACGGATTCGCCGCACGGAAGGCGGGCTGCCCTGCTCGGGAGTGGGGCGGCCCGTTCCGGTGTCCGTATTGTCCGAAACGTACCGGTTATTTCCTGTCGTTTCCGGACCGCGTGCTGAATCGGTGCTGATACCTGCGCGGTATAGGTCTAGATCACTTCCGTGCAGGTCGGCCATCCGCCCGGCGTCACGCCGAGCAGCAGCCCGGAGCCGGAGCGCGGCATGATAGCGAAGCGCATCCTCGTCGGCCGTGACTTCTCCGGCCCCCCTGCGGTCGGCTGGGCAGTGTGGACCAGATAGGCGAGACGGCCCTTGGGTCGGCCGGGGTACGAGGCGGTCGGCTTCGTCTTCCAGACCATCTACCTGATGGACGAGCACACCGCCGTGGAGGACGTCGAGTTGTCGGCGGTATTCGGCTACAGTGCTGGCATGAGTTCTCCTGCGATGCCTGGTGATGGGAAGCCGACGCCGACGCTGCTTTCGTCCGGCACCGCGCGCAGCATCCGCGACGGGCTCATTGACGCGGAGCGTGCCGAGTTCGAGCGACGCTTCGCCGAGGAGATGGCTAGCGCGGCACGGACGCTGGATCTGACGGGCGTGCTCCAAGTACTGAGTACCTACCGCAAGATTGCTGAGATTACTCAGCGTCAGGGCACCGCCGCGCATAGGAGGATGCTGGATCAGGTCGCGCGACTGCAGAGCGGCGATGACGTGCCTACTGTGCCGGGACATATCCACAAGACCGAGATCAACGCGAGGCTCGGCTTCTAAACGGTGTACTCGTATGACGCCGTGCCGGATGCCGTGGCGCAGGTTGACGAGTTGCCTATGCCTGCTCTGGCGGCGTATGCGGAGCTGATCGCGTTCTTGGAGCTAACTCGCTGGGAAGGTGCTCCATACCGAGATGACAAGCCGGACGGCAATATGCGGACCATGCCTTTCGGGAAGCGAGCCGAGGGAATGGCCGTCTATGTCATCTTGGAGGAACGGCGCAGGGTGGTCGTAGTCAGCGTAACGTGGCTGGAGTTAGAACTGGCCGAGGAAACCCACCTCCCGCCGTTACGGTCGCATGACCTCGCCACGGTGCGGCGACCAGCTTGGTGGCTGTGTCAGCCACAGAGGCGGGTTAGCAGTAGTGGAGGTGTTGGGCCTGAGCTAGGGCTGCTCTCAGGGTGCTGGCGGTGGTTGCTGGGTCGCCTTGGGACCAGGCGGTGCAGGCTGCTGTTAGTGCGGCGTCTAGCGGGTCGGGGAAACGAAGCTGTCCGGGGTCCAGCAGCCGGCCAGCGGCTCCTGCCGCGGCCTCGACGTTTCCGGCGTCCAGGTGGGTGGCGATCAGGGGCCACAGGTAGACCCAGTGGCGCTGACAGCCGACCATCTGATCATTATCGGTAACGGCCGCCTTATCTGCGACGCATCGCTTGACTCGTTCGTCCGCCAGAGCGGCCGCGCGGACGTGCTGGTCCGTTCGGCGGACGACGGCACCCTCACCAGGATCCTGGCTAAAGCCGGGGCGGTGGCCATTCCAGAACCGGCCAACGCCCACCGTGTGAGTCAGCTGGCAGACCTCGGCGTCCCGGCCGCTGGGCTGACCGCCCATCAGGACGACATCGCCTCACGCCGGGCACCAGCGTGCAGGCCTAGGCCGGCGCTGCAACGGACGCTGCGACGCCGCCTCTACTGAACCGCCCACGCCGTTTCCGCTTTTCGAGCTACGGCTGTCGCGGCAGCTCGACTGTCACGGATCAGCCCGCCTTCCGGGCGCGGCCGCGCGTGCAGCGTGCCTTGGTGCGCGCCGACGATGGACCGGACGATGGCCAGGCCAAGGCCCACGCCGCCGCGGCCCCGTACCCGGTCGGCGCCCAGCCGCCGGAACGGTTCGAGCAGCGCCGGCACTGCCTCCGCTGGCACTTCCTGGCCGGTGTTGCGTACGGTGAGCGCGGCCTCGGCGGTGACGATCACCTCGACCCAGCCGCCGGGCTCGTGGTAGGTGATCGCGTTCGACACCAGGTTCGCGATGAGCCGCTCGAGCAGCACCGGATCGCCGGGCACCAGGGCCTGGTCCAGCTGGCTGCGCAGCGTGACATCGTGCTGCCCGCCCCGGTGGGCCGGCCACCGTGACGAGGCGGTGGCCGGCCGCAGGGCGCTGTGGGGCTAGCTAGGGAGCGGTCCATTGCTGGTTGCTGCCGCCGTTGCAGGTCCACAGGTCGAGCTGTGTCCCGTTTGCCGTGTTCGAGTTGGGGTCGTCGAGGCATTTACCGGAGGCCGGGTTGACCAGTTGCCCGTTCTCTACCTCCCATTGCTGGTTGGCGCCGCCCCAGCAGGAGTAGAGCTGGATGGGAGTGCCGTTGCTGTAGTTGGCGCCGGTGATGTCTATGCAGCTGCTGGTGCCGTTGATCGAGATGCTGCCGTTGCTGTTGAGCGTCCAGTTCTGCGCGGGGGCGTAGCCGTCGCAGGTCCACATCTGGACCTTGTTGCCGTTGGCGGTGCTGCCGTTGTTGTCGTCCACGCAGACCGATTTGTTGTCGCCGGCCACGATCGGCCCGGTGCCACCGCCGCCGCCGCCGGAGGAGGTTGAGTAGCCAGCGGCGACGATGTTCGCCTGGACGGCGGCCTCGGTCGCGGCCGAGGCGTAGCCGGTGGTCATGACGCCCTCGTAGAAGGTTCCGTCCGAGCCCTTGCTGTTGTCGCCGCCGGTGCCGAGGATGATGGCACCCTGCTTCTTCATCGGGTTGTAGCCCGGGGGCCGCACCCCGCTGAAGTCCGTCGCCAGGGAGCCGGACTGGGCGTTGCCGCCGAGGATGGCCCACTGGTTGGCGCCGCCCTCGATCATGGCGGTGGTGAACCGGTAGCTGGTGGTCGGGTCGTTGGCGTTGTAGCCGGCGTTGGAGCCCGAGTACAGGCCGTTCTCCATGTCGGCCATGATCCACGGGCCGTTGCCGGTGCCGTAGCCCCAGACCTTGATATTGCCGAAGTAGATGGCTTCCATGGTCCCGGCGCCATCGTCGTCGTTGTTGGTCTCGGCGTTGCCGTAGTCGAAGCAGCAGCCGCCGTTGTAGTGCGTGCCGTCGAAGATCGCGTACTCGCTCTCCGGGTTATTCCCGGTGGCGATGTTCCTGGTGCTGTCATCGCGGTAGCCGTCGCCGGCCGCGATGTAGACGCCGTACGCCGCATGGCCGCCGACCGTTACGGGCGCGGCGGTGGCGTTGGCAAGCCCGTCAGGGCCGCCGGCCGCGCCGCCGCCGGGTGCGTCGATCAGGTTGTTGCCGTTGCCTGACTGGTCATAGATCTCGGTGATCACGCACGTGGTGCCCGCGCAGAAGGAGTTCTGCGTGGCCGCGTTGGCGACCCCGCCCGCGCTCAGCGGGGAGATGCTGGTGGTGGTGTTGTCCGACGCGCGGCGCACCTGGTACAGCGGCCCGTCATAGGCTGCGTACAGCGCCCGCGTGGTGCTGTGCGCGGCGACGCACGCCGTCCCGCCCGCGCTGTAGATGTCGCACGGGCCCTGCGTCGCCGCCCGGGCCGGCAGTGAGCTGCTGGCGACCGTGGCCCCGGCGGTCAGCGCCATTCCCGCGCCTAGCACCAGGAGCGCCTTTCTCGTACGCCGGAGTCGTGACCGGAAGGTCATCGTTGAACCTGCCTTTCCCATCCTGGAGGACCCTGGCTTAACCGAGGGCCCATTGCTGGTTGGATTGGCCGTTGCACGTCCACAGCTCCACCAGGGCGCCGTTGGCGGTGCTCCGGCCCGTGACATCCAGGCACAGTCCGGACTGGACGCCGGTGATGGTGCCGCTGGCGTTGAGCTGCCACTGCTGGCTGGCGCCGCCGTTACAGGTCCAGATCTCCACCTTCGTGCCCGGCGTGACCTGGTTGTCATAGGCGTCCATTCCAGTCGTTCCAGCCCATCGGCGGGGTCAGTGCCAGCCCGTTGCCCAGGGCATGCGCCGGCGGCGCCAGCGCCACCGCGACCACCGCGACCGGCAGGGCGAGTGCGACAGCGGCCCACAGCCTCACCGCACGGGTGACCCGGCGGGCGGTCAGATGCCGCCAGGTCCGGAGCTTTCTGATCACGGGCTTGCCCACCTTGTGGCATGGGCTGGGAAAAGGCAGACCGCCCCGATTGTTAACGCTCACAGTTACCTTACGTAATGATCAGTAGCGCATACAGTAGCGAGTGTCATCATTGTGAGCGCTAACAATCGAGCCGTCAACCCTCTGTCATCGCACCGTAATCGCGCGGAAGCACGCGTTCCGCTCGGCCGAGCGGACCACCAGGGAAGGCCCGGTGCCGCCGCGCGGGGAAGTTTCGCGAAAGTTACATGCGCTCGGCTGAGCGCCATCCGTCGGCGAGGCTGTCCTGGCCGAGGATCTCAGCCGTGCTCGTGAAGCGGCAGGCCGGACTCGCGGAGGTGAGAAGCCGCCGCCGCGGCGGTCGTGTCGGCAAAGGTGGAGACGGGTGGCGGCAGTCAGCTCGGGGATCGGTACGGGGCAGCGCGCCTAGTGAGTTGGTCATGAGTTCTGCGGTCACCACGTGAGTCGTTTTGTGTCCCTGTTCGGGTTCTGGGCTTTCGCCTGGCTGGGGGATGCGGTCTGCTCAAGATCAGCCGTGAATGGCACTGAGGACAATGTTCCGGATGGTTAAGATGTTAATTCAGGCCACTTGTGACCATTTTGGGCAGATTTTGGCGCCCACCGAAAGCCCCTTATGAAACGAATGGGCGATTTCATTTCGAAACTTTTCCGAAAGTTATTGACGGTTAGATATCGCCATCTCACACTGACGCCATTGGCGGATATCCAAGGCTGCCGTCAGGCTTCCACCAGGCCTGGTCCCCGGTCGTCGGTCATGACGACCTCGTCCAAGGAGGCACTCGCGTGAACGCCCTCCCGCATGTCCCCAGAGCTCCCGGCAGCGGCCGCCTCCGGCTGCTGCTCGGCGTGGTCTTCGCCGTGATCCTGGCCGCGGCCACGGCGGCGCTGCCCGGCGCCGCCCGGGCGGCGACGACCATCTGCTCGAACCAGACCGGCGCGAACGGCGGCTACTACTACCAGATGTATACCGCCGGCACCGGGTCGGCCTGCATCACCCTGAACTCGGGCAACAGCTACTCCACCTCGTGGAGCAACATCGGCGACTTCGTCGCCGGCGTCGGCTGGAACCCTGGCAGCAACCACACGGTGAGCTTCTCCAGCAGCCTCAGTGCGTCCGGCACCTCGCTGGTGTCGCTCTACGGTTGGTCGACCAGCCCGCTCGTCGAGTATTACGTCACGGAGAACTACACCGGCTCGCCATCCACGGCCGGCACGTACATGGGCCAGGTCACCAGCGATAGCGGAACGTACAACATCTACGAGCACCAGCAGGTCAACCAGCCCTCCATCCAGGGCACCGCGACCTTCGAGCAGTACCTGGCGATCCGGACCTCGCCCACCAGCAGCGGGACCATCACCACGCAGAACTTCTTCAACGCGTGGGCCAGCCACGGGATGAACCTGGGCACGCTCAACTACCAGATCCTCGCGACCGAGGCCTACGGCAACGGCAGCGGCAACTCCAGCGTTACCGTGAGCTCCGGTGGCGGTGGCGGTGGCGGCGGGTGCACCGCGACGCTGTCGGCCGGGTCGAAGGGGAGCAATTGGTACAACCTCAACGTCTCGGTCACCGGTTCAAGTACCTGGACCGTGACGATGAACCTCGTGTCCCCCGCGGTGGTCTACTCCACCTGGAACGTCAACGCCACCTACCCTAGCCAGTACGTACTGAAGGCCACGCCCAACGGCAACGGCAACAACTGGGGCGTTACGATCTCGCCCAACGGCCAGTGGACATGGCCCACGGTCTCCTGCAGTACCGGGTAACCGCCGGGCACCGGCCGGCTACCGCAGCCGGCCGGTGCCCGGCACGGGCAGTTCCTGCGGGCTGCCGTCAGCGCTGCTGCCGTCACCGTGTGGCTGGTGCACAGCTGCGCGCATGCAACTTTGAGAAGCAAACACACAGTATCCGCGGTAAATGCCCGAGGCTCTTGCGGGCCGGCTGTGTGATGTCCTTCACTTCATCCAGTTATCGCAACTTTCTCCGATAATTTTCGACGATGAGGAGGGTCATGAGGATGTGGCGATCCCGCCCGGCGCCCGATGCGACCAGGTCCCCTGGCCGCGCGTCTTGGCGCCGGATGTTTGCAGCCGGGGCCATAACCACGACTGTGGCAGCCATGGCAACGCTGGCTATCGGAAGCACCGCGCAGGCAGCGCTGGCGCCAGGGACACCCTTGAAGACACTCGCCCAGGCGGCAGGCGGCCGGTACTTCGGCAGTGACCTGACTGGAAACCTGCTGTCCCAGTCAACGGTGACCCAGCTCCAGTCCCAGCAGTTCAACATGGTCACGCCGGGCAACGAGATGAAGTGGGACACCACAGAGCCGTCCAACGGCACGTTCAACTTCGGCCCGGGCGACCAGATCGTCTCCTATGCCCAGGCGCACGGCGAGCGGGTGCGCTGTCACAACCTGGTCTGGCAAAGCCAGCTCCCCTCGTGGGTGTCCTCCCTGCCGGCTAGCCAGGTGCAGGCGGCGATGGAGACCCACATCACCGCGGAGGCCACCCACTACAAGGGCGAGTGCTACGCGTGGGACGTGGTCAACGAGCCGTTCAACGGTGACGGGTCGTTCGTGTCGGACCCGTTCTACAACGCGATGGGCAGCGGCTACATCGCCGACGCGCTGAGGACCGCGCACGCTGCCGACCCGAACGCGAAGCTGTACCTGAACGACTACGGAATCGAGGGCATGAACGCCAAGAGCAACGCGATGTACAGCCTCGCGCAGTCGCTGCTGGCGCAGGGCGTGCCGGTCAACGGCATCGGCTTCGAGAGCCACTTCATCCTCGGCCAGGTCCCGTCCGACATGCAGGCGAACATGCAGCGGTTCGCGAACCTCGGCCTGGATGTCGCGGTCACCGAGCTTGACGACCGCATCACGCTCCCGGCCACCAGCGCCAACCTCACCCAGCAGGCCACCGACTTCTCCAACGTGGTCAAGGACTGCCTGGGCGTCTCCCGCTGCGTGGGCGTGACCCAGTGGGCCGTCGGGGACGCCGACTCCTGGGTCCCCGGCACGTTCTCCGGCCAGGGCGCCGCCACCATGTTCGACCAGAACTACAACCCCAAGCCCGCCTTCACCGCGGTGCAGAACACACTCGCCGCAGCCGGCGGTGGCCAAAGCACGGTGACGGTGACCAACCCAGGCGCCCGGACCGGGACCGTCGGCGCCGCTGCCAGCCTCCAGATCCAGGCCACCGACTCGGCGTCGGGACAGACCCTGTCCTACTCCGCGACCGGCCTGCCCGCCGGGCTGGCGATCAACGCCTCCACCGGCCTCATCTCCGGCACGCCCACAGCGTCGGGCAACAACACCATCACCGTCACCGTCAGGGACACCACGGGTGCCACTGGCACTGCCAGCTTCGCCTGGAACATCAGCGGGGGCAGCGGCGGCGGCACCTGCCACGTCACCTACACCAAGAGCAGTGAATGGCCCGGTGGCTTCACCGCGCAGGTGGTCATCGCCAACACCGGGACGACCACGATCAACGGATGGTCGCTGACCTTCACCTTCCCAGGCGACCAGAAGGTCGCCAGCAACTTCAACGGTGGCTACGCCCAGACCGGTGAGAACGCGACCCTCACCAACGCCAGCTATAACGGCACCATCGCGCCAGGCGCCAGCATCACGGACGGCTTCCAGGGCACCTGGACCAGCAGCGACGCTAACCCGACCAGTTTCTCCCTCGACGGAACCGCATGTAGCTAAGTCCATCACGACATAACGGCGGTCCGTCCCGCTGGCGGCAGCCACCCGCTGCCGCCAGCGGTCATTCAGAAAATTTCGGAAACCTCGGTGGGAAAGAGGCGAACAGGCTATGAAAAGGTGGCTGAGCGCACTGATTGCCGTCGGCGTGGCCGCGCTGACCGCATTCACACTCCTCCAGGCGGCACCGTCGGCCAGGGCCGCGTCGCTCGTCCAGGTGTCGAACTTCGGTAGCAATCCGTCCAATCTGCAGATGTATGTGTACGTTCCGAACAGCGTCACCGCCAGCCCGCCCATCCTGCTGGCGCTGCATCAGTGCACCGGCTCTGGGCCAGGGTTCTACTCTGGCACGCAGTTCGCCTCGCTCGCCGACCAGTACGGCTTCATCGTGATCTACCCGTCGGTGACAAGGAGCGGCAGCTGCTGGGATGTCTCGTCCAGCCAGGCGCTGACCAGGAACGGCGGCAGCGACCCGGTTGGCCTCATGTCCATGATCACCTACGTCGAGCAGCACTACGGCGGCAACCCGAACCAGGTTTACGTGACCGGAGCCTCGTCGGGCGCCATGATGACCAACGTCATGCTGGGCGACTACCCGGACGTCTTCAAGGCGGGCGCGGCGTTCATGGGCGTGCCGTTCGGCTGCTTTTACACGGGCACCGTCGACGGCTGGAACTCCGCCTGCGCCCAGGGCCAGGTCACGATGACCGCGCAGGCCTGGGGGAACATGGTACGCGCAGCGGATCCCGGCTACGGCGGCCCGCGGCCGCGGGTGCAACTGTGGCACGGCACCGCCGACACGACGCTCAACTACAACAACCTCGGCGAGGAGATCAAACAGTGGACGAACGTGCTCGGCGTCAGCCAGACACCCTCGTCCACAGGCACGCCACAGTCGGGGTGGACCCGTACCCGGTACAACGACGGCTCCGGCGTCACGCAGGTCGAGGCGTATAGCATCGCGGGCGCGGGGCATGTGCTGCCCGAGACGGGCATGGCGTCCTACGCCGTCGGCTTCTTCGGCCTGACCTCCACGACGCCCCCGACCAGCCCGCCGCCCACGAGTCCGCCCCCGACCACCTCGCCGCCTGGCGCTTGCCACGTCAGTTACGCCAACGCCAGCGAGTGGGCCGGCGGCTTCACCGTCAACGTGACGGTCATCAACACCGGGAACGCCGCGATCAACGGCTGGACGCTCACCTTCACCTTCCCCGGAGACCAGAAGGTCACCACTGCGTGGAATGCGACCGTGAGCCAGAGCGGAAGCAGCGTGACCGCAGCCAACGTCAGCTATGACGGCGCGATCGCGCCGGGCGGCAGCGTCTCGTTCGGCTTCCAGGGCACCTGGGCCAGCAATGACACTGCGCCCGGCAGCTTCAGCCTGAACGGCGTCACCTGCGGCTAAGGCAGGCCTCTCACGACGGGGTTGCGGGTTGTTACCACCGCTGGGGTCTACCATCGCAAACACGACCAGACGTGGTGGCTGGGGGACACAGCCCGCCGCCCCGCGGGCGGGACCGGGGACATCGGGCAGGTGGCCAGGCTCGTGGTCGCGCTGGTCGCGGGCATGGACGCCGCCGGCCTGGCACCAGGTGAACCGCGGAGTCCGGCGGGCTGATGCTGTCGCACCAGGCCGCCGGACTCCGCTTAGCTGCCCGTACCTCGTGGCGTTCCCGGGGCGAGCTCGCCTGACGGCCAGTTCCGCAGCAGGGATAGCGGCAGCCGGACAGCAGCTGGTGTCGCTGCCGTGGCAGCGGGCGCTTGCGGATCCCTCCGGGGGAGGCCGTCGTGGCGGGTGGCTGCGCTAGGCGTGGCCGGCTGGCTGCGGTATCACGGTCGTTACCGGGAGTCGGCCGCGGCGCGGATTTGCCGGCCTCCGGCCTGGGTGGTCATGCTGGCGTGATGCACAAGCCTTCGGGCGCGCGTGCCCCGCCACGAAACGAAGGTGAGCCGAGTCGGCGACGGGCGAAAGGGGAAGGCGGCACGTCTAGCCTCCGCGCTGGGAGTAACCCGCGTGTCGCAGATCGCGGCATGCCGGAGCTGGTCAGCCTTGGGCGAGGGCGGTGATGAAGTGACTGGTCACGGCGCCGATCCCGGTTACGTCGTCGTATCCCGGTTGCTCGGTGAGGCTGCTGTCCGGGCTGAGGGTGACCAGGCAGGCGGGGTTCGGTTTTATCTGGTCGTTGTAGCAGTCGGGCGCCAGGGTTAGCGCGGGTGACGCGGACGGCACGATGTCCCGGATCCCGCTAGTCTTGCGCAGGTCGTACAGAAGCGGGTTGGCGAACCCGATAGCGTGGCCGGCGGGCTGCTTGGCGTCGGCCTCCAGGCTGGCCACGATCGGTGCGGCGCCGCTGGTCCCGCCCTCGATCTGGGTGCCGTAGCTGCTGCCGGGGGCGGTGAAGCCGATCGTCCAGCCGGTCATCGGGCTGGCATCGGCGGCGATGTCGGGTACCTCGCGTCCGGCGGGCAGCTTGCCGTGATCGGTGGATAGCGACGCCGGGACGACCCCCCGCTGATAGGCGGGCTGGGCGAACAGGGTGCTGCGCCCGCCGGTCGATCCCTGCTCGAAGCTTCCGGGCGGGGCCTGCTGGTATCCGGTGCCGGCGGCGTTTTCCTCGGCGTCGTTGTCTCCCCAGCCCAGTTCACCGGTCACGGTACCGGTCTTGCCGATCTGCGGGGTTGTCCCGATGACGCCTGGTGCACCGCGTTGCCCGTCGATCCGGAGGAGGAAGAGAAGGCGTCCAGGCCGGTCACCGCCGTCACGTCCGCGCCGACCGACGCGGGAACCGATATGCCGCTCACCGGTGCGTACCTGGTAAGGCCGGTGGAGGAGTTGCTGTACGAGTGGATGGAGGTGTCCAGGGCCGAGCTGAGCTTCGGCGCGGTTCCTGTCAGGGCCACATAGTGCGCGGTTGCCGAGACGACCGTCAGCCCAGCCGACCTGGCCCACGCCTCGACCGCAGCGACCTGAGCTGGCGTCGTACCGAAACGGGCCTTGAACTGCGCGGGGGTCACGTACGTGCCGTAAGCGGGGTTTCCCGGCGTGGACGCCGCCGTGGCGAAGCGCGTCTCCGCGGCGGGGGCCCGCCCGGCCAGCCAGACCCGGACCGGCGCCGTCAGTCCGGATCCCGCCGGACCGTCGTCGGTATCGTACTGCGTCCAAGCCGGAACGGGGTCGGGCAGCGCCACCCGGGCTCCGGCCGCAGATGCCACAGCTGGCTCGGATACCGTCCCGCCAGCCAGCCCGATGAGCGTCCCAGCGGCCATCAGGCACGCCCGCCTTGCTCCGCTCCGCCGCTTTCCCGCAGCCCTGCGCGTCCCGATCATCTGACTCACTACATCGGGGAACACATCCGTACCTGTTGACGACAATGCCCACGATCAGGTTGCGAGGGTTCGGTCACGGGTCTGTCAAGTTAACAACGGGGTGTAACTTCTGTCTCTGTTGTTACTTGCGCCGGGCGGCCGGGACGCCTGCGGAGTTCGCGGTGATCGATCACCCGCCGGGTGAGGAG
>OBLU010005477.1_pt1 | contig 11374 bp, 3 predicted proteins | sample 1518681 | NCBI WGS metagenome assembly OBLU01 (sample SAMEA3539304, study PRJEB22396) | soil metagenome | biome: tundra; feature: field; material: soil | place: USA | collected 2010-05 | depth 0.15 m
AGTTGCTGTGGCGCAGGATCGCGATCAAACCATTCGATCTCTCCTGGCTGATGCCCGCGCGGCTCAGTCCAGGGGAGACTTTACCCAGGCCGCCGACGCGTATCGCAAGGCAGTCGCACTCGAGCCGTCCGTTCCAGAGCTATGGGCGAATCTCGGCCTGATGGAGCACGAGTCGGGGATGTCCGCGGAAGCAATTCAAAGCTTCAAGCGGGCAATTCGGCTCAATCCATCTTTGTTCGCTCCTCAATTGTTCCTGGGTATCGAGTACCTCAAATCCAAGAATCCCGAGGCTGCCGTTCCCTTCCTTGAGAATGCCGAAAAGCTCAATCCGAATGATTTGCAGGCCGCTCTTAACCTCGGAAAGGCATACGCATTGTTAGACCATGCGGATCGTGCCGCCGATGCCTACTCGATTGCGACAGATTTGGCGCCGAATGACGGGAACACCTGGCTGAATCTCGGCACTGCCTATCTGCAGCAGGTCGAGAACGATGCGCGTCTCATGACCTCCGTCTACAGTCATTCGGCTTATGTCAGCCTGCGGGCAGCGGAGACCTTAGCCGAGGAGGGCAAGCCGATTCCAGCCGAGAGGGACTATAAAGCCGCCATTGCTTCCGGCTCACCTCCACCTTGCACACACGCGGAATTCGGTATCACGCTCCTTCGTACGAAGAACGTGGCCGATGCGCGTGAGCAATTCGAGCTGGAGACAAAGGCTGGATCTCATTGTGGACTGGCATCCCTCGGTTTGGCATTTGCCCAACTTGTCGAAGGACATCCAGAAGTTGCATTAGCGAAATTGATTTCTATTTCGATGGCCGATCCCGGTTTCGTCGAGTCGAGCCTACCGCTGTTTCGCGATGCGGTTTCTGCCGAGCAGGCAAAATCACTGATCGACCTTAGCCGAGCGCGAGCGAACGATAATAGCGCTTCGGTCGAGATTGGATCACTTATAGAGAAGACGTTTGTTTCCGATGAGACGCCGGTACAAATCGAATTCAGCGATGTGGACAGGACTCTAAGTACGAGAACGGCGGCGCCATCCGATGCCGAGAGGCTCGTTGCAGCCGGTCAGTTTGCCCAGTGCAGTGATGCGCTGAAGCCGGTAATCGGCACGATCGCCGGCAATCAATTGCAGCTTCTTGCTTCGTGCTCATTTTATGCGGGCGATTACCGAACTACGTCCGCGGCAGCTCAACGCCTGAAGAGCAATTCTGCGACCCGCGCGCAGGGATTGTATTGGGAAACCAAGGCCGATCAAGGACTGGCGATTGCGGCGTTGACTCGCGCGGGCGAAATCGATGCGGACTCTCCGCGCATGCACGTTTTGCTCGGCGACACCTTTCGGCAAAAGCGGCATTGGGACGATGCCGAAAGCGAGTATCGAAAAGCCGTTGCTCTCGATCCAACGAGCCACGCAGCGCGGCTGAGCTTGGCGATCGTGCTGTTCACCGAATTGAAGAACGACGAGGCATTCAATATCGACCGCAGCCTGTTGGCGGAAGATGCTAACGATCCTGAGGCAAATCTGCTGGCGGGCGAGATCCTTGTCCAACGGAACATGTATGCGGATGCTGAGGCATATCTGTCAAAGTGCGGGAACCTCAAGCCAGAATTCCTGCCCCGTGTACACGCCCTTTTGGGGCAGGTATATGCGGCGACGGATCGGATTCCAGCCGCAATCTTGGAATACAAGAAGGGACTTTCAACGGATGAAAATGGAAGCATTCATTTTCAGCTTGGCCGCCTCTATCAGAAGTCCGGCGACAGAAACGCGGCTGAGGAGGCATTCAGAGAATCGAAGCGCCTCAGACATCAATGGGACGACCGCGCACGCCTTGCGCCTGAGCAGGTGCCCACAGACACAAGCCGTCAGTAACAAAACAGTCCAAGATCAGCCCAGGGGCTAATTGAAAACGAATTGAAGTGTGGGGTTGATTTTTTCTAACGCTCTAGGATCAGGAGCCTGATTTATGTTGATTGCCTCTTCTAAAACGCTTTCTTTCTTAACCGCGTGTTTCCTTGCGGTCGGATTTACCGAATCGGCACGTCACAGCGATGCGGAGCAGGTCGAGCGAACGGCGAATGGCGCGATCATTCGGACTGCAACGGGGGTGGTTCGAGTCGATGTCTGCTCGGACACGGTAGTTCACATCCTCGAAAACGCAACCGGATCGCCAATCAAGTCCCTTGTGCCAACCGTTGTGCGACCATGCGCCGGCGCGCAGTTTACGAATTGGTCCGACGACACGCACCTCTATCTTCGAACCGCCAAACTCAAGGTCGACATTGCCCGGAATTCAGGATCGGTCCGCTTTTTGACTTCCGATGGACAGACCATCCTCAGCGAGCAAACGAATCACGGGCGCGTTGTCTCGAGGTCCGACATTGAGGAATCGCGGGGTGGGATTCAGCAGGAATTCCTGCTATCGCCTGGCGAAGCAATCTACGGATTGGGACAGCATCAAGAAGGATTCTTCGACTTGCGCGACATACCAATCCGACTGCTGCAGGCAAATACAAATATCGCGATTCCGTTTCTGCTTTCGACAAAAGGCTACGGCCTGCTGTGGAACAGCGCAGCGCTCACGGACTTCAATCCCACGGACGAGACCATCAATCTCGACGAAAAAGGCGTCGGAACTTTCCGAACGCGGCAAGATGGAAATTACGGATTTCTTCTGAGCGGAAACTACCGCCGTAAACTTCGTCTTTCGGTCGATGGTCAACAGATCATCGACATCAGAAACATGTGGGTCCCCGGTTCAGCAGGCGCAAAGATACATCTCGCGGCAGATTCAATTCATACAGTTCTGGCGGAAACAGGAGGAGACACTAAACTCTCCGTTCGTATCCCCTCGGATACCATGGCTTTTCGTTCTGAAACAGGTCAGGGAGTTGACTATTACTTCATCTACGGACCGGAACTCAGCCAGGTCATCGCACAATACAGGCAATACACGGGAGCTGCTCCATTACTGCCGAGATGGGCTTACGGCTTTTGGCAATGCCGGGAACGCTACTCAAGCCAACAGCAGATTCTCGATACAGCCGCCGAGTTTCGCAAACGGCAAATCCCTGTCGATGCCCTGGTTCAGGATTGGCAATACTGGGGAAAGTATGGCTGGAATGCCATGCGGTTTGATGAAAGCGAGTATCCCGATCCAGCCGCGATGATGTCTTCTCTGCATCGCCAGAATCTCCATCTGATCATTTCGGTCTGGGCTAAGTTTGGAGCGGAGACGGCGGTAAATCGAGATATGGAGAACGCCCACTTGCTCCTGACGAGTGCTGCGAGCACAGGAGAGCCGGGCGAGACAAAAGAGCATGAGAACTGGGCAGACTTGTTCAATCCGAAAGCACAAACGGCCTTTTGGTCTGATATTGATCGCGATCTATTTGCTTTCGGACTTGATGGTTGGTGGCTCGATGCTTCAGAACCGGAAGGTGATCCTCTCAAGAACGATGAGACGTTTCTGGGACCCGGCAAGACCGTGCGCAATGCATTCCCGTTGTTTGAAACCTCAGCTGTGTACAACGGGCAAAGGGCTGCGACCCAGGACAAACGTGTCGTAATCCTGTCGCGCTCCGCATATACCGGTCAGCAGCGCAACGGGTCGATCTCCTGGTCGGGCGATATCACGGGCGATTGGGAGACGTTTCGTCGGCAGATTCCTGCCGGACTCAGCTTCGCGATGTCGGGCTTTCCCTATTGGACAACGGACATCGGTGGATTCTTCCGGCCAGCTGACCAGTACACATCGGCGGATTACCACGAATTGCTGATCCGCTGGTTTCAGTATGGGGCGTTTTGTCCGATCTTCCGCATTCACGGATTTCACTCCGAGACGGAAATGTGGAAGTACGGTCCAGAGGTGGAGAAGATCCTCCGGCAATACGATGAGCTTCGCTATCGTCTTCTTCCTTACATTTACTCCGCGGCCTGGGGAACCACCAACCGTGGCGAAATCCCCATGAGAGCTCTACCCTACGTCTACCCCACAGATCTCTCAGTTAGAGACGTCAGCGATCAATTCATCTTCGGTGATTCTCTGCTTGTGAATCCTGTGACTGAACCCCACGCCACGACGCGCAAGGTCGTGTTGCCTGCGGGAAATGAGTGGGTAGACTTCTGGACGGGACAAAAGCAGCGCGGGGGGCAAACCATCCCAGCAGATGCTCCAATCGACGAAATGCCGATCTTCGTGAAAGAAGGCAGCATCGTGCCCATGGGACCGGTCGTGCAGTCTGCCGCCGACACCGAAGATCCGCTCGAAGTTCGTATCTATGGCGGCAAAGATGCCGACTTCGAGCTGTACGAAGACAGTGGCGATGGCTACGCCTACGAAAAGGGCGCGAGAGCGACAATTCAGCTTCACTGGGATGACCGTCGAAGCGTGCTGTCGATCGGAACTCGATCGGGAGTATTCCCTGGGATGCGAACGAAAAACACCTTCCGGATCGTTCTAGTTAAGCCAGGACATGGGACAGGAGTCGGATCGGACTCAGGCTTTGATCGCTCAGTAACCTACGACGGCCATCAATTGAAGATCAATCTTGGCAAAGTGAGCTGAGCGCGAGACAGGCGTGCCCTTGTCCTAGGAGCCGGGAAATTGATCGGAGAAAATTTTGGCACTCGACGGGTGCGACAGCCTTGGGAGCTTTGCTGCCCGGCATCAGTGCCACCACAGATCTACCACCTGGCTCAATGGAGAAAGCGTCATTCGAATGGAGTACAGCGGAGCTGAGGTTGCACACGAAGTATTCGAACCCCGGTGGAGTCGAGAAGGAATTGATTCGGCCGGTTTGATTGGGTCTCGCTACGCGAAGCTTTGACCAGCTTCGGCGGTGGTGGAAGGTTCGGTTGTTGGAAAGATGTACATCCGGTTTTTTGGAGGGTTTCGATTGATGAACCGCAGGCTGTTTCTCACAAGCGGGATATCAATGATCGCGCTGTCACGGATAGTGGATGCAATTGAAACAGAGACATTTCAATTGCAAGCCGCCGAACTGATCGGCGGAGCGTCCAAGATCGCTGATCGCGATTCTTCTGCAGGCTATCTAGTCAGTTTGACTCAATCCGGCCAGGGCCTAACATTCACCCAGCTGCGGGCCGGCAACAAATTGGCGATTCGCTATGCGACGCTGTCGGTCGGCACCATCAGCGTCGCGGTCAACGACAAATCGACCTGCAAGATGAATGTCCACTCCTCGGGAGCACTCACCAGTTCTTACCTAACGGCTATTGTTGCCTTGGCGATTCCGAGCAATGCCACGGTGACAATCAGTCTAGAGTCCGACGACGTCGGGGTGAACATTGATCGGGTCATCGTTGGAGGTGACCTGGATTTGCCACCCGACATCTGGAATCTGCCGCCGTTACCGGTTGCGGCTGGTCCCTATTCCGCTGACTGGAAAGCCCTCGGCCGGGCCTACACCGTTCCGGCCTGGTGGCGCGAAGCCAAGTTCGGCGCATGGGCGCACTGGGATCCGCAATCCATGCCTGAGCAGGGCGATTGGTATGCACGCGGAATGTATATGGAGGGCAAACCGCAATATGAGTTCCACCTCAAACATTTCGGCCATCCATCCGAATATGGTTACAAGGATATCTGCCACAATTGGGTGATCGACCGATGGAATCCTGAGGAGTTGATGAGTCTGTACGTCGAGATGGGCGCCCGTTACTTCATGGCAATGGGCTGCCATCACGACAACTTCGACTGCTTTGACTCAAAATATCAGCCGTGGAATTCGGTGCATGTCGGGCCCAAGGTCGACATCGTCGGCACGTGGGAGAAAGTGGCGCGCCGGCATGGTATCCGTTTCGGCATAGGTTTTCATGACACTCCAGCCCGCACATGGGGACAGTTTATGCCCGTGCGTTATACCAGCGACAAGACTGGTCCAATGAAAGCCGTACCATACGACGCGCTTCAAACAGTTTTGGACGGAAAAGGAGAATGGTGGGAGGGCATGGACCCGGTGAATCTTTATGGCCCGGTCCACACTGCGCAGGATCCATTGCATTCACCGTTCGCCAACCAGTTTATGCGGCGGGTAGACGACGCCATTACCAAGTACCATCCCGACGTTATTTATTTCGACGAGCACGCAGGGGATTCGCAAGTGGATATGGGCGTGCACATGGGACTGGGGTTTCTCGCTCCGCAGCTGGTCGCGAACTATTACAACAAGTCCTTGGAATGGAACCATGGAAAGATGGAGGCGGTCGTCAATCTCAAGGGTGTCGGTGGACGTTACAACAGCTTCCAGAACCACCCTGAACTCCTCCCCTACGTTGACCGTTCTCTAGTCAAGAGCACTGAAGCAATCATCGAGCCGGAGATCATGGCTTTTCCATTCCAGACTGAAACCAGCATCTCGGATTGGCACTACAGAACGGGACAGACATATATGGATGCTCCGGGCGTCATCCGGTCTTTGATGGAGAACGTATGCCGCAACGGAACCATGTTGCTCAATCTCACGCAGCACGGTCGCGGCGATCTTGACCCCGAAGTGATTCGCATTGCCAAAGACGTCGGCGCATGGTTGAAGATAGACGGCCAAGCGGTCTATGGCTCCCGTCCGTTTGAAGTCTATGGCGAGAGTGGGATTCGCTATACACGCAACAAGGGCAACGTCTATGCCACGCTCATGGATTGGGATGGCGGCACGGTCACTCTTAAAGCTCTTCGCGTCGGCGGCGCGACTCTCGGCAAGGTCTCCAAAGTCGAACTGCTCGGTTCGAACATTCCGCTGACATTTGTTCAAGATGATCAGGGCTTGATGGTCACCCCCGGCGGACCTGTGCAACCGCTGCCGGGAATCGCCAACGAATTGCTGGCATCCGCGTGCCGGGTTCTGTGTATCTCGCATGACAAAGCTTGGATCAACGATGACGATCTCGACGTGGTGGCGCATGGATGGATTCGCCGCTGCAATTTGGGGAGCGGCGACTACAACAACGATCTCACCATCTGCGAGACGCCTGGTTACGCCTGGAGTTGTACCTTTACTGGCAGTAATATCTCGGTCATCGCCCCGAAAGAAGCGGGAGCAGGAAGTATCGAGGTTCAGATTGACGGCCAAATCCGCGCCACCGCGGACCTGTCAACGACCGGCGCGCGTCAAGCCCAGCAGACAGTTTGTGATGTGACCGGCCTGACTCCTGACAAACATTCAATCACCATTGTCAACAAAGGTCCCGGACCGGTGGCTGTGGATGCCCTGGTTGTCCAATGACTCACCCAAGCTATGAACATTGATACGCCACAATCGCCGACGGCCCCGGACTTGTGAGTGTGGTTGAGAATCCCGGACCTTACGCCGATTCCGATCGCAATGAATATCTCGATCTCGTCGTAGCCAACCACGTAAGAAATCCCGGCACGATGGATGAAGGATGACTATTGCCCATTTCGAAACGGAGGGAGGAGCATGAGATGCGCATCACCCGTCGAGACCTTCTGAGAGATATCGGAGCAGCGGGCGCAACAACTCTTCTGGCTGTGGGTTCCGCAAGGCAGCAACTGACTGCCGAGGAGTTGGCTGCGGAAGGCCAAACCGGCCAACCTTCCTCCCACCCTCTGCCACAACCGACGCTCAGTAAAGAATCCTCCCCGCTTCTATCCGACCTTTCACGGAGACCGCGTCCGGAAGATCTTGTGGAGGTCCGCGCAGGAGAAATGGTTGTTGCCTTCGATCGGAGGTATGGTTCGATCTGTTCAATCACCCGGAAAGGCGATCCTCTGCGGACGAATTTCATTGGGAACGAGTCCAACACGCCCGGCATCGACGTTTCCAACTCGCGCTGGACAGGGGACCTCGTGACTGCTGTCTGGGAGGTTACGGATACGAATCCCGCGCACCGCAATTGGACGCCACACTCGGGTTTTGTGCTCAAGGGGAAGTGGAGGCGGGAACTTACAGGGAGATCCGCGGACATACGCCGGGTGGATTTTGATGGCCAGACGTTCTCGGTCGAATACAAGGGCACTTCGACGAATGAGGATGGTATCCGAAGCTTCGGTCTAGCCATGAGATTTCGCGGGCGCGGGGACAGTTCCCTGCTTTGGGATGTCGAATTGCAGAACGTCACCGATCGTGTGTTGGAACTGGGTGACCTGGGATTTCCGCTCATGGTGAACGACGACCAGGGTGAGTATTATGTCGATCCCCAGACCGGACAGCCGTTTCCTCCCGACGAGACCGAAGCTCCGCTGAGAGATCCCGCCGACTCTTTCTCGGTGGTCCGGGACCAGTACCCGCGCATCGCCAGGCAATACTTCGAACGGAAAGTGATCTCGCATTCCTTTGCAGGCGGCCATAGCTCTTATGTGCTCATACAGCGTGCGCGAGGTGACGCTCCATTCCTTCTACTCCATGCGGTGGAGGGCGGAGCGATTGAGTGTGTCTATCGCGACGACAGCTCATTCGGCAAGCGGGCCTACTGGTGGGACGGCCCCAACATTCTGGCGGTTCACTCCTGGGCAACAAGGAATCTTCGTGGATGGAACAAAAATCCCTGGATTAACGGGCATACGTCACTGGTCCTGCAACCGGGAGAGAAGTGGTCCTGCCAACTGCGATTTGCCTTTGTGGATAGTTACGATGCGATCCGCGAAGAGCTTTACAGAGCCGGCAATCTGGGAATTCGAGTTCTTCCGTCCATGGTGGTTCAGGAGAACACCGACGCTTACGTCGAACTGAAGACGAAGTCCGATGTCGACAAGATCGATTTTCTCTCCGACAACATCACGGTCAAGGAAAAGAAGCGCGTAGGCGACAAAACATTGCTCACACTGTCGTTCAAGGGCAGAGGCCAGAAAAGCCTGAAACTACGCTATGGCGGCCGCTGGACGAATGTGCACTTTTATTGCGTCGAGGATATAGCCGGGCTGCTGAAAACCAGGGGAAACTTCATCGTGGAGCGAGAGTTCTACGAGAACCCCGGCGATCCCTACCACCGGAATCATATGTTCCTTCCCTTCGACCATCGGATTGGCAGCACTTTTCTCGATTCCGATGAAGTATCGGAGGTGGGAGGTAGCGACGCCGAGTTCGGATTCTCAGAACCGCTGTTTCTGGCCGAAAAGAACGTCTACTATCCTTCGCCGAAGGAAGTGGCGACTCTGGAGACCTACGTCGTCGATTGTTTGTTCAAGTACATTCAGGATCCTGAAACCTATGACGTTCGCGCCTCTCTTTATTGGAAGCTGAGATATCCCTCCAGTCCATGGAGCCATTGGAACGAAGAACGGGCTAACGCAACCTATAGAGCCTATAACTACGCCCACGTCGCAAACATTTATCATGCGCTCTATCGAATCGGGAAACTCTACGGCCTGTTGACACGCAAAAGTGCGCTGGACTATCTGAAGATGGCCTTCCACACCAGTGTTCACATGTTCCGGACGGATCCATGGGGGCACATAGGTGTAATGGGCGGCGCCAACAGCTTAAATATCATGGAGGACCTGAGAAGAGAAGGGCTGCAGGGAGAGCGCGACAAGTTATTCGACGAGATCAAGAAATGCAACGAGGTCTTTCTTGCGGATCCGTATCCTTATTCATCGGAGTATCCCGTTGACACCACGGCGCAGGAGCAAGTCTATTTCTTTACCCGCTACTTCGGGAATACAGAGAAGAATCACAGGACCCTACAAGTGATGCGGGCCCTTCGTGGCGGAAACCAGCCAGTCTGGTTTCAGTACGGCAACGACAACAAAGGCGACCTTACTTGTTGGTACACCGAATCGACCAACGGGTGGGCCTTGCTCAGCGCATTCGAGGACACTGGAGATCTAGACACCTTGATCAAAGGATTCGCCGGAGTGATGAGCGTGGCGGTCGACCTGCTCCTCGATGGAATGTGTTTTGCGCATTTCCTTTCTACTCCGGGTATCTTTGACTTCACTCCGCCGAGAACGCTCGATGGGGGCATTGCGCAGTTTGGCTTCCTCAAAGCCGCGAAGGCCTATGTCATTCAGGACGATTCCTTTGGGTGGATCGGGTGCGGCTGCCGTGTGGAATCTTCGGCGACGCAGATCCGCGTATATCCCCAGGACGGATTAAGAAAGCGACTGAGGTTCGTTCCGCAGAAAATCGATCTCGAGGTTTCGCAAGGCGAGATCGGCTGGGCGACCCTCATGGATGCGGAAAGGCAGATGGAATTCAGCCTGAGCGACTCGACAGGTGTTGTGAAGAAGGCCGAGCTGGAGATTGGGGGACTGGCGAAGGGAGATTACATGGTTCGTTACGCAAGTTCGGCGAATCGCACGTCGGTGTTCGATACTCTGAGGCTATCCCTCCCCATTGTCGACGCAAAACTAATCAGGATCGAAAAAGTGTGAACAGCACCTATCGCTGCGACGATGCCTCGGCGATAGCCGGCTTCAACTCGCGTGCTGAAGCGTTCTTGTAGGTCCAGTCGCAGCGCGCCTCGATGGGCTGCTGCGCCTCCTGCCATTTACCCCCGCTGCGAGCGCGGCGGCGAGATTTGCGCCTTGGCCACGGAAAGGCGACAACGGAAATAAAGTATGGATGATAGAACTAGTCTAAAATGTCGTGACCTCGGGACAGATTGAGTACTTTGCCTCAGACCGGTGCGGAGGTGTCGGTACTTCATGCGGTAAAAGGTGCTGCCGCTAACGTTTGGCTCAATTGCCGGCGAGGCGAAGGCATGCGCCCGCCTCACCTTCAATTTGCCGGGAAGCGTTGGCTTGAGGCACGAACAACGATGCGCGGCGTGATCAGTTCAGTTTTGGGCCGCAGAGGGTCTTTCTTTCGGGCGATCCTAAGCGCAAGATCTGCCGCAAACTTTCCTATGCTTTCACTTCCTTGATCGACCGAAGACAAGGGAACACGTAGGAAGTCAGAGTAGGAAAGGTTGCCGCATCCGACGACCGCGACATCTTGCGGAATGCGCAAGCCGGCATCGAGGATGGCGCGCATGGCGCCGAGAGCCGAGGGATCGTTAAAGCAGAAGACCCCGTCCGGTAGCGGCTCGGTCGAGAGCAGTCTCCTGGCAGCTTCGTAGCCGCCATTTTCCCCGCGATGGTCGCCAGACGTTCCGAGAGAAACAATGTGTCCCGGCAAGGGAGTCATGTTGTAGGAGGCCAGAACCCGTCTGTAGCCTTCGAGACGGCCAATGGCAGTGCTGACTTCGGGACCACGGATGTGAGCAATTCGCCGGCATCCCTGCTCGATGAGGTGCGACGTAGCTAATGCGCCAACCGCTTCGTCATCGACGCCGACAAAATTTGCCGCAAGTCCTTGGAAGCGTCGATCGATCAGGACGTACGGCGTTTTGTGTTCTTCGATCATGCGAAAGCAGTCAACCGACCATTGCGCTGAAGCAATTAAAATG
>OBLU010005479.1_pt1 | contig 11374 bp, 23 predicted proteins | sample 1518681 | NCBI WGS metagenome assembly OBLU01 (sample SAMEA3539304, study PRJEB22396) | soil metagenome | biome: tundra; feature: field; material: soil | place: USA | collected 2010-05 | depth 0.15 m
AGAGGATCGATGCGGATGAAAATGTAGCGCGGAAACAGGACTTCGATCGCATCGAGCCATTGCCCGCGCCGGCGTTGCCTGATGCGGATGCGCGGCAGATACACATGAAAGCCCTGACGCAGCAGGTTCTCTTCCGCCACCGCCTCCTGGCGCGGCTTGCAGCACACGGCGTACCAGCAGTCGATGCCCGCGTTTTTCATCAGAGGCGCTCCAAAACGTTGTCATTCCGAGGCCGCTGAGGCCGAGGAATCTGCTTTTTGCGCTCTCTCAAAAGCAGATTCCTCGCTCCGCTCGGAATGACATGATTGGAATTGTTGGAGATGCCCATCACTGATGCTCCGTTTCCCGTTCGGACCGCACAGCGGATTGGATTCGGCGGTTTTTTAGTTCACCGCGCAGTTGTTCGATTTCCTTTTCCAGCGCTTCGTATTCCGCGACCTTGCGCCTGAGGAAGGACATGGTGATGCGGGTTTTCTCTTCCAGCCCCGCCGGAGTGAGCAGGTAGGCGTATTCGCGCTTGTCGGGATTCCTGCGAAAGTTCCCCAGCTTGACGAGGCCCTTTTCCATCAGCGCCTTCAGGCAGTAATTGGCCTTGCCCAGGCTCACGCCCATGGCTTGCGCCAAATCGCGCTGGCTCATCTGCGGCTGATCTTGCAGCAGCTTCAGGAGTTCAAGGCGTTGGGGGTCGGTCAGCAGCGGCATGCCACGTATCTCCCAGGGCGAATTCGTTCAAGCGTTCAAAAACAGAGGGGGAATTGTACACGCCAGAGGGGAGCGGTGCAAATACACGAATTGGGGGGCAAAACCGCTGAGCGGTCTGGGACCGCGTCCGGGTTGTCCTCCAAGATGGGAGACCGAAGGTCGGGACCACCCGAAGAGGTGGGGACTTCTTTCAGGGCGCAACTCGCTTCTACAACAGCTCCCGTTCGTGGGTCGTGGTTGCCGCGCCGACCGCGTTGAACTTGTGCCCCATGATGATCGCGAGACCGGGCAATGAAACGCTGCGCCTAGTCGAGAACGGCCTCGATCGCCTTGGCGAGGCTTAGGATCCTGACACCGCGCAACGACTTGCCGAAGAGGTGGCCGAAGTCACGCAGGTCGCCGGTAGCGAGGATGTCGGCATTTGCGTGCGCCGCGGCGGCGACGATGGGCGCGTCCTTCAACGGCAGGCCGTGCTCCAGCGCCCACGCAACGAGCGGCGCGGGCGCCTCCGCAACCACTTCGGTCATCGCCAGCAGGTCCGCCAGACGCTTGTCGAACGAGTGGGACTTGCGCGTCAGGTTGCGGCGGGCCTCCTCGAGCGCATGCGCCGAGACCATCAAGTCGCAGCGCCCCGCGCGGGCGAGCAAAAGCAGCGACTGCGCGCGTCCCTCCCGCTGGTGCGCAGCCGAAAAAACAACGTTCGCGTCGAGGAAGACTTTCACGCCTTGCGGCGCTTAATTGCCTTCGGGCGCTTGATGGCCTCGGCAATGCGCGCCGATTCGGCCGCGGTGAGCCGGTTGGCCTGTTCGAACCCCTTCACGCGCGCGTCGCTGTAGAGTTCGATCGGATACACCGCCGCCGGGCGCAGGAGCACCGCCCCGCCGTCCGTCGCCTCGACGATCAAAGTGGCAGCGCCCTCCAGCCCGAGCTTGCGCAGCACGCCCGCCGGGAGCGAGATCTGCCCTTTCTTGCCCAGTTTCACGATGTCCATGCCGTCTCCATATTTCCGGGATTCCGGATTATGGCATATCCGGTGTCTCGGCGCTTCACGACCTTCTCATTAGCCGCGAGGTACAAGTGATCTCGGCCGTGGGTAGTGCATCAGTTTGAATCTTGATGGCCGTGAATCCTTTGACTAGGCGTATTAGAATGGGTTCATGGCTACTCGCCCAAAGCGCCCGCGTGACCTGAATCAGCTAGCCAAGCTGATTGTGGATATTACCGTAGGCGAAGCGGCGCCTGATCTGAGGAAAGCCCCCAAGAAGAAACCCAAGAAACCATTAGTGACTAGGCGTGTTCGTCGCAGCAAGACCGGGTAACTCCTGTTGAATCGGTTTCTGAAGTAGTTCAAGTTCTACGAATGGATCAAACCTTTCCCTTGGGAGCAGCGATTCTTTATAGGCATTTTTTAAGTTATCGCCAGCTATATAAACCCGACCGCGACGTTCCCCTTTTGGCACAAGGAGGCCGAGTTCGGCTGGTCTTTTAAGATCTTTCTTCGCAACTTGGTTCGTTATTTCCGCTTGTTTCCGATAAGTAGGGTTTTTTACCTGCAACCCTATCGCTGCGTCGGCTAAAGCCCAAACTACTCTTTCATTAAGTTTGTGGTTTTTTGCTTCCCGTTCTAGGGTGCTCCATAAGCGCCCAATCTCCGACAGCCTTCGCAATAGCGACTTTCACGCAGCTTTATCGGTAATCGGATAGGTCAGGTCGCCCCGGAGCGATTTCGCAGCAAATTCGAGCGCTGCCAGAATGTCGTCGTGTTTCAGACGTGGGTGCGCTTCCAGGATCTGCGTCATGGACTCCCCATGCGCGAGCTTTTCCAGGATGCTTTCTACAGTTATACGGGTACCGGCAATAACCGGTTTCCCCATCATTACCGCCGGATTAGATTCTATATGGGTCTGATTCATATGCACCTCCAATAGACTGTTCGCGAGTTCCCCAATCCCATAAGGGGATAATCGCGTAGTGCGGGTCGCGGCGGGGGCGCCGCTTTGAACGGCCTGCTCGCCGGCAAGCTTGCTCGATCCATAGACGGTCTTTCGGATGCTGGTGTCGAAGGTCTCCTGCGCTACGCCGCGAGAGGCTCAATTTCTTTTTCGATTTTCTTACCCAGGGCTGACGAAGCCACCTTGAGATCAAAGGCCGCTTGCAAATTAGTCCAAAACTCAGCCGAGGTGTTGAAGTAGCGCGCCAGCCGCAGCGCCGTATCGGGTGAGATTGCCCGACGCTCCAGCGAAATATCATTAATTCGCGACGCCGGTACTCGCAGTGCGATAGCCAGAGCGTTCGCAGACAGACCGTGCGGCTCCATGAACTCTTCACGCAAGATCTCGCCAGGATGGATTGGGCGCATACCGTTCATAGAATTACCTCAGTGATAGTCGACAATCTCTACGTTCAAAGGCCCAGTAGCGCCCCACCTTGATAGGGGTCGAGAAGGGCTAACACCCTCCCCGCCCTCCGAATCTCCCCCGCTAGATCAGCAACGCGAGCACCCGGTCAACACACTCATCTAAGGGTAGTAGATCGGTATCGAGAACCAGCTCGGGATCGTGTGGTTCCTCATAAGGGGAAGAAATACCGGTGAAATCCTTGAGTTCCCCGGCACGAGCGCGCTTATAAAGATTTTTCGGATCACGCTCTTCACAGACCGCCACGGGACAGCGGCAGTAGATCTCAAAGAAATCACCGTGCCGAAATAGCCCCCGCACACGTTCACGGTCTCGGCCAAACGGTGAAATAAATGCGGTTAACACAATCACAGAACTCTCCACAAAGAGCTTCGCGACTTCACCAATCCGGCGGATGTTTTCCTCCCGGTCATGTACCGAAAAGCCCAAGTCACCGCATAACCCGTGCCTCACGTTGTCTCCGTCCATCACGAAAGTCCGGTATGACATCTGATAAAGCCGTTCTTCTACAGTGTGCGCGATGGTTGACTTGCCAGAACTCGAAAGCCCGGTAAACCAGAGAACCCCACCCTTATGCCCGTTCATCTTTTCGCGCCGTTCGCGGGTAACCGTGGCGTGATGCCAAACTACGTTGGGACTTTTCGCTTTTTCGGCATCGGGCATGTGCAGAACCTATTGTTGCTCGTCAAAACAAGGGCCCATTCAAGCCACGATGAGCCCACCGGCCCCACATCGAACCACGAGCAGTCTGTCGAACCGGCTCGCCGCGCTCAGGCTCGCGGTGCGCGCAATTGCCCGTGCTTCTCCGCCAGCGGATCGGCAATAGAGACATAAATTTTCCGCGTCTCCAGAGAAACGGCGTAACCGTCATTTGAAGGGGTGTTCCTATATATCCGCAATCAATTTTTCGATGCGGACCAAGGCGCGACGATCATGCTTGCCCCAAAACTCGCGGTCCTGCTGCGCCTGGGAAGTCCAGCAAATTTCCAGCTCAGGCCGCTTGGCGCTTGCGCCGGGCAATCTCCGCCTCGATCTCGGTGTGTGCGGCGCGCAAACGCCGAACATTGGCCCGCGTACCGGTGACGTAAACCGTTTCGCGGTGCGAGCGCACGAATTGACTCAGTGCGTCGTCCGCAAGCGAAGACATGTCCTTGTTCGACTCCGCCGCAATCTTGCCCAGTTGACGTGCAAGAGCAGCCCGTAATCGTAGAATGGTACTCATGAATAGCATTCTATCATCATCACTCCGGCCCGCAACGCGAAGCGGGTAGTCCCGATGTTTAAGACTGATAGTGAGTTGCGCAGTCGAATCGGGGCTTGCGGTATGCCATTTTTTGAATGACACTACGTATATACATTTACGTTTTACTCGGGGTCGCCATGGAAACCCAAGCGCTATTTTCTTTTCGCGTCACAAAGCCGTTCGTCGACGAGACCACGCAATCGGCCAAACTGGCGGGACTCAGCCGATCCGAGTATGCGCGCCGCGCCATCGAGGAGATGAACCACCGGGTCATGAGGGAGCGCATCGCCGTGTTGTCCAAACAGCTTTCGGCGCAGAGCCTCGCGGTAAACGAGGCGCTGGACGATACATCGGAGGACGGGCTTCATGCCTAAACCGGTTCGCGGCGACGTATGGGCGGTCGATTTCGAACCTTAGGCTCGCAAGAAGGAACCGGGAAAAAAGGCACGCCCGGCGCTCATTATCCAAACCGATGCGCTGAACAACGCGGGGCACCCGACCTTCATCGTTATTCCGGGCACTAGCGATGTTGAAACACTGCCTGCCTCAGACGCCTTCCCTTTACGGGTAAGAGTGCAGAAAACCGGCAAGCTCAAATATGATACCGATCTGTTGATCGACCAAGTCCGCGCTATCTCGACTCGGCGGCTGATGTATTGCTATTGCACGCTTGGCGCCAACCATCTCAAAAAAGTCGAGGAAGCGCTGCAGTTGCTGACCGGCCGGTGACCGTCCCCATTCGGCATCCATGTCGCGGCGGGACGCCGCTCCCACAAAACCCTCACAATACCGTCAGATTGTCGCGGACCGCGACAGGTAATGCGCTTAGAGCTCAATACATTTTGTTTGATGCAAAAGCACATACTTCGTTGCGACAGATACTTCGCTGTGCTCGGGATAACAAATCGCAACCAGTTTCATTTTGCAACAGGCGCTAAATGTTTCTTGTCCCGGACTGGACAAATCAGGAGCGCTTGAGGTCCCGGTAGAAGTTTTCGTGAGGGCCGATGGCCTCGAGATAGATCAACCGCACCGTTTCCTCAATGGTGTAACCAAGCAGGTAAAGCTGTCTCTTACTGCGGAATTTATAGACATACAAGCCTGCCAGATCTGCTTTCTTGCGTTCCCCGATCGACGGTTTGGCTGAGACGGCAGCAACGGCAGCATCGACATCGATGACGATATTGTCGTGGAGTTTCTTGTATTGCCGGGCAAACCGCCTTGTCTGTAAGACTGCATAACTCACGCCTTACGGCTCCGCCGCACGAATGGTGTTGCATCTTCGCGAGGCTCAGACATGGAGAGCAGTGATTCGGCCACAAAAGTGACCGGCAAATCGGGGTTGTCGAGCGCGGCCCGTCCCACCATCGCCCAGAACTCGATCTGGCCTGCAATGGTACGACGCTCGACCTTTGCCTCAGCACGGGCCTGTTCGTAAAGCGTGTCGTCGATTCGGACGGGCATTCCCATGGCATCACCTCATCGTTGCTACAAATGTAGCGAAAGTATAGCCTTTCGGGGCTTGCCTTGCAAACGCCCACGTTTCCGTGGTCTCGCTTTCAGTGCAGCGCCGGCATCCACCACCAATATGCTTGTTTCACGTCCTCGGGAACGCTGAAACTAACGGTGCTCATGGTGCCGGCCTAAAGTGGCAGGCGGCGGTCATGCGGATTTCTTTGCTTTTTCCTCGAGCCAGACCTTGATCAGCGACTGGTAGGGGACATCGCGCGCATTCGCCGCCGATTTGATGCGCTCGAGCAGATGCAGCGGCAGGCGCAGAGAGATGCTTTGCGTGGTCGGTTTGAGCTTGGGGAGGATGACGCGCTCGGCCTTCGACCAATCGACCAGTTCGGCGCTGTCGTGAGTTTCCCAGAATGCACGCTCGGCGGCCTCGGATTTAAATTGTGGTACGACTTTAGGTTTTTTGTTCATAGTAAGTCCTTTCCTTTCGGCTCATGTCGCGCGCGGAAATGACGCGTATCTTCCTGCCGTCTATGCGCACGGTGAAGGTGACATGGAGCACCCGACCCGCGAGGGTCGCGCCGAGGCCATGAAACCGGGGCTCGGCCTGGGAGTGTCTGTCATCTGCAACGATCAACAGCCGCAGGTCGAAAAACACCTGCTCCGCCCCGGCTTGGGAAACGCCATGCCGCTCGTTCTTGCGGACGTTGCCGGCATCCCAGTCGAATCCATCGACGCGCTCAATATCAACCATGAGTGTATATTATGGCCATATACGCTGAAGGTTGCAAATTCCGATAGGGCCGATCGGTCTTTGCGATCGAACATCCATGTCGCGGCGGGGGCGCCGCGAACCAGCAGTTGCACGGGCCCGCTTCCGGCTTGACTGCCGAATCGGCCGGGCAGATAATGTTGTTGAAATTTTCAACAATCGTCGGAGGGCGCCATGGCTACGGTCAATTTCAGCATTCCGGACAAGGTAAAGCAGGTTTTCAACGCCGTGTTTGCCGGACGCAACAAGAGTGCGATCATTGCCGAGCTGATGCTGCGTGCGGTGGAAGAGCAAAGAGGCCGGGAAAGCCGGGCGAAGGCGATCGACCGGCTGCTGGCGCGCCGCAGCGCCAAGCGGCCCGTGACCGACGCGAATATCCGCGCTGCCCGGGAACAATTGCGTGCATGATCCGCATCGTTGCCGATGCCAGCGTTGCGATCAAGTGGCTGCTGCCGGGAAAGCATGACGAGCGGGATTGGGAAAACGCATTGGGTTTGTTGCAAGGCGTCAGGTCGGAGCAGATTCGTCTCGTTGAGCCCCCCCATTGGTTGGCCGAAGTAGCCGCGGTGGTAACCCGGTTAAGCCCCGCAACCGCGCTTGAAGACGTCTCGGACTTGTATGCGATGGATATCCCGATTGTCCAGTCAGTTCACGTTTATTTGACGGCCTGCAAGTTGTCCAGGGAGTTGGATCATCACCTGTTCGATACGCTCTATCACGCGGTTGCGCTCAGTCTGGACGATGCAGTTCTCGTGACGGCGGACGAGCGCTATTTCAAGAAAGCTTCGCGCCGCGGCAGACTGGTTCTGCTGCGCGATTATTCCTGACCGTTCGCGAGCAAGCTCGCTCCGACGGCCCGCGCAATCTTTACGCGGCGCGGGCAATCCAGTCGCGACTTACGCTTATCTTGTTCGCCTTGCGGGAGATTCATGGTCGTTGTTCGTGGGTCGTGGGTCGTGGGTCGACCGCGTCTTATTGCCGGAAGGAGGTGTGCATGGTTGCGTCCCGGTCAAGCCGCTTTCCGGTCGCCGCCCGGAAAGGGCATGAACCCCGCCTTCACTGCATCCAGAATCACCAGCTCCACGACGGAACCGTCCTCGGCGTAGCTGACATTCACATTCCAGTCTTGCGACACCTCACGCGTAACGGGCTTGTCACTCAGGCGGATTTCCAGAATGTCGTCCTGCGGATAGTAAATCGTCTTCATGATCCAGGCCCCCACGAAAGGTGATGCATCACCGTCTTGATCGCCAATGCCGTTTCCAGCACGGCCGCCACACAAAGCAAGTTATCAGCGCGGTCCCCATAAGTGCTTGGCAATCCAGATCCGTTTCTCGTCCTTGTACCGCACCTCGCCCGTCTCGATCATGTCGCGCAGCAGCGCTTCGCTGATGGCGCGTGCGACCATGCGCCCGCGCGCATGGTCCGTTATCACTATTGACTTCCCGAAACGCTCGCTGAACATGTGCAGCACATCCTATCACGCACCTCGCGATATTTCATACTGCGCGGCGATTTCCCTTGCGTTCGGAGAGGTTCGTTGTTCGTGGGTCGTGGGTCGTTTGTTGCCATCGCCACGCATCAGCGCACATGGCGTCCAGCCCTCGTGTGGCTTTCCAGCCGACCAATTGGTGGGCGAGGGTGGGATCGGCCCAGCATTGGGCGATACTCACAAATGTCTTATTCAGATTTCGAACCCCGCCTCCCGCTGGTGACGCAATGCGAGGATGGACACCTGACGGCTGTCAAAGCGGTAGAGCACGACGTAACCGCTCTCGCCGAAGTCAATCGGCCAAGTGCGGTACTCGGGGTCAGTCTCTGCCAAGGGACGCCCAACGCCGGGCTGTGCTTCCAGAATGCGAACTTGGCTGCGTATCGCACCAACCGCACGACGTGCGGCGTCGGGACTCTTCGATGCCAGGAATTGATACAGGCGCTGCACGTCGGCCAGCGCTGGGCCGGTCCAGATCAGTCGTGGCATTCCGGTGGACCGACGTTGTTACCGGTCTCCAACTGCGCGAGCCAAGCGTCGGCCTCTTCGCCATTCACATGCTGGCCAGTCGCCTGATAGTGTTCCCAGGCATCCTTTCCGGTCTGAAGAAACGCCTGGCGCTTCTCCTCGCGATCGAGATATTGCTCGATGGCCTCGCGCATCAGCCAATGCGCCGGTCGCCGGCGCTGGCCCGCTAATTCTTGCATCCGGGCCTTGATGGATTCGTCCAAGCGAACGCTGACGGGTGTAGTCATGATGCACCTCAATGTGGTGTTACTAAAGACTACAGTGTATTACGGAGATGGCGAGAATGCAAATGTGATTTGCTGCGGCGCAAACCAATTCTGCGATAGATAGATCGACATCCGACCGCGTCTTATTGCCGGAAGGAGGCGTCCATAGTTGCGTCCCGGTCAAGCCGCCTTCCGGTCGCCGCGCTGAAAGGGCATGAACCCCGCCTGTTGGCGGTATTGAAGGCAGTGGGCATGAGGCTTTCTGTTGAGCCAGGCCGGCACGCTGCGGCGTGATCTTGTTTTCGACTGCTGCCCGAAGGGACTTTCGTGCCCGGCTGCCGAAGAGAATAGCGCCGGCCAAGTCGCACCGGCTCGCCACCTTCTCGATGAAGGCGCGGGTGGCGCTACGGGTGGCACGCTGATGAGGGCAAGGGTAAGTAAGACGGAGTTGGCGCGACGGCTGGGCGTGGACGAAAAAGAAGTGCGCCGGATGCTGGATTCCGGGGCGCGGATCTAAGTTGCCGCGCATCGCTGAGGCCATTGAGGCCCTTGGGCGGCATTATAAAGATTGAGATCTCCGCCGCGCGCCGCCATGATCAGTAATTAGCATCAAACCCTATTTATCATTGCAAATATGGTAATTAAAGTCCATGATTGCAAGCATGATCAAGCGCAGCCTCTTTCCACAACTCGTCGATGCCATCGAAAATAACCCGGCTGTCGGGCTATTGGGCCCGCGACAGGTGGGGAAGACGACGCTGGCGCTAGAAGCAGGGCGAGGTTTCGACGCGCATTACCTCGACCTCGAATCCGAGCAGGATCGTGCCAAACTGAGCCAACCCGAGCTCTATCTTGCGGACCACCGGGACAAGCTGGTGATTCTCGACGAGGTCCATCGTGCGCCGGGGCTTTTCCCCGTATTGCGCGGTTTGATTGACCAGGCGCGACGCGACGGACGCAAGACCACGCAATACCTTTTGCTCGGTTCCGCTTCCCTTGATCTGCTCAAGCAGTCGGGTGAAAGCCTGGCCGGTCGGATCGCTTACCTTGAGCTTGCCCCTTTTAACGTGCTGGAAACACAAGACCTGCCCAGGGACGATCTCTGGGTGCGCGGCGGGTTTCCAGAAAGTCTGCTTGCTCCGGATGCCTCGCGCAGCCTGCGCTGGCGGCAGGATTTCATCCGCAGCTACCTGGAGCGGGATATTCCTCAGTTTGGTCCCCGCATCGCCGCCGAAACCTTGCGTCGCTTCTGGATCATGCTTGCTCACCACCAGGGCGGGTTGCTCAACACGGCCCAGTTTGCGCGCAATCTGGGCGTGGATGCCAAGACCGCCGCCAGCTATCTCGATTTGCTCTCGGACTTGCTCATCGTGCGCCGTTTGCCGGCCTGGCACGCGAATTTGGGCAAGCGGCTGGTCAAGTCGCCCAAGGTATATGTGCGCGACAGCGGCTTGGTTCATGCCCTACTGAATGTCGCCGACAAGGAAGCCTTGCTTGCGCATCCCATAGTGGGGCAAAGCTGGGAATGCTTCGTCATCGAGAATTTGCTGGTCAGCGCCGGCGAGAAGTCCCAAGGTTATTTCTACCGTACCGGTGGTGGGGCGGAAATCGATCTGCTGCTGGTTTGGCCCGGCGGCAAGTTGTGGGCGATTGAAATCAAACGCAGCCTCAGCCCCAAGCTTGAGCGTGGCTTTCATGCCGCTTGCGAGGATTTGGCGCCGGTGCGCAAGTTCGTGGTCTACCCGGGCCGGGAGCGCTACCGCGTTGCGCCTGACATCGAGGTTCTTTCGCTGGAAGAACTGGCTGCACTGGTATCCGCCGCCTGACGGGAAAAAGGGAGAGACAGGCCGTGGCGAAGGCATACGCCAACATGTCGGTGTCCAGGGCAATGCGCACAGCGATCACTTGTAAAGCGCATCGCGGGACCAGGTTCGCGTGCCGGTTATCGGCTGTTTTTGCAAGCCCACGAGCAAGTTCGTCTTCGCGTGCTTGCGTGCCGAGTGGGGCGAGGGAGCGACTCTCAACGGGTCGTGAGCAGGGATGGTGACATGATGCTCGGACGGGCTGGCGGTTGTGAGCCGCAGATGACTACCTGTCTCGCGCATGGTGGGATAATCCCACACTGAAGACCCTTTTGGCGGTATTGAAGGCAGTGGGCATGAGGCTTTCTGTTGAGCCAGGCCGGCACGCTGCGGCGTGATCTTGTTTTCGCGGGGAGAACGCCGAGGGCGGATTGACTGCGACTCAGGGCAAAGGCCGCAATGCGCAGGGCTTGAGACCCAACTGGCTGCCAGCATCGTTATTCTATACTTCAATCTGACGTGCTACCATGTGTGCATTCACATTGAATGCAAAGGTGACATCATGGCAACTATGAGTATTCGTGGACTAGACGATAAGGTACTGGCCCGGCTTAAAAGTCAGGCCGAGGAAGAGGGCAGTAGTGTGAACAGTTTGGTGTTACGTCTATTGCAAGGCACAGGCATTTCAATTCAGCCGGGTGCATTGAAAAAGTTTGACGATCTCAATGCCTTGGCGGGTACTTGGACCGAC
>OBLU010005481.1_pt1 | contig 11372 bp, 6 predicted proteins | sample 1518681 | NCBI WGS metagenome assembly OBLU01 (sample SAMEA3539304, study PRJEB22396) | soil metagenome | biome: tundra; feature: field; material: soil | place: USA | collected 2010-05 | depth 0.15 m
GGTGGCGTTGCCGAGCGGTCCGTCACCGAGGCTCGCGGGCCCCTGCCAGCCGTTCAGGTAGTACATCTGCCAGAGATTGCCGTCCGTGCCTCGCCAGAAGATCTCCTCGTTGCCATACCCCCACGAGATCGGTTGAGGGTCGGAGGCGAGGTTCCCCAGCGTGGTCATCCTCTGGGGCCCGTACCAGTTGCCGTTGATGTCGTATTCCTGCCAGAGGTTGCCGTCGGTGCCGCGCCAGAAGACGTCCTCGTTGCCCGGGCCCCAGGAGATGGGGTGGAGAGTGCCGGCGACGGTCGCTCCCAACGACGCTGGGGCCTGCCACGCGATGACCGGCAGGTTGCTCCCGCTGCGCCGCATGTTGCCATGGAAGGTCGGCCAGGACGACGCCCCCATCTGCGATGCGTTGGTGCCGTTCACCGTCCAGACCGTGACGTTGTAGGTGTCCGTCGCGCCGCAACTCAGGTTTCCGGATGCCGAGGTCAGGATGGCGCTCAGGCCGCCGCTGTCGAGGTTGGCGATGGTCGGCGTGCTGAACGACGTCGCCCCTCCGGGAAGCGGCTCCTTCGTCGGAGAGCCCAGGTCGGCCATCGAGTAGACGATGAGCCCAGCGGGCGAGGGGACGTAGATGCCGTTCCGGCCCGTCCCGTCCACCGGTGCGATCACCGGGCCGGCCGAGAACGGCTGGGAGCCGGGGTTGTCGCCCGGCAGGCTGAGCGGGAAGCCGGGCACCGCGTTGCCGTTCTGATCCACGGCGTAGAGGGTGCCGTTCTCGGTCACGTCCACAACCTCACTGCCGCCGTTGCCGAGCAGGTCCCCCACCGCCGGCGACGCAAAGGTCACGTCATTGGTGGCGGACGGGTAGCCGGCATGGTTGGTGCCGTTGGCGTTGAGACCGACGATGTAGCGCCCCACCGGTTGCCCCGTGGTCTGGCTGTAGTAGTGCCCGGTGCCGTTGACGATGACGTCGCTGCCGCCGAAGTCCGCGACCGCGGAAGACGACCACGGCACCTCATTGACGCCGCTCCACCAGAGCTGCTGGCCGTTCGGTCCCCAGACCCAGTAGACGCCGCCGGTCACGCCGTTGGCTCCGCTGGCATCCGAGGGGGTGACGACGTCGAGCTCCCCGTTGTCCTGAAGGTCCGCCAGGGTGGGGGTGGAGAGAGAGCTGTCCCAGATCAGCTTGGGCCAGCCGGGGACCGCGTTCCCGTTGCTTAACCACGCATAGGTGTGCTGGTCGAGGGCGGAGGCAAACAGCTCCTGGCGGCCGTCGCCATAGAGGTCGCCCACCGCGACTGACGAGAAGAAGCCGGACTGGATCCCGCTCGCGCCATACAGGCTGTGCTGGGGCCACCCGGGCCGCTCCACGCCGTTGCCGTTCCAGACGTTCACCGTGCCCGAGTAGTCGTCGACGATGATGCTCGGCAGCGTGTCACCGTCCAGGACGGCGATGGTCGGACTGCTGGCAACCCCATCGGTCACCTGCTTTGGCCAGCCGGGGACCACCTGCCAGTTGCTCGCGTACCAGACGTAGACGTAGCCGTCCGAGAAGGCGGCCACGATCTCCTCCTGGCCGTTGCCGAACAGATCCCCGACCGCCGCCGAGCTGAAGGGCTCGGTGAACTCGGCTCCCTTTGTGCAGAGCACGCTGCCGCTCACCGAGATGTTGTGCGCCTCGGTCAGGGACGGCGGCGCCGCGACGGCAGCCCGCACGGCCGACGAGGGGGGAATTGTCGCGGCGCAGAGCACCACACCCGAGAGCAGCGCGGACACTGCAAGACGGCGAGTCAGCATGGCGAGTCCGTCCCTATGTGACTGATCCGCCCATTCTCATCGGACCTGCCGTCGCCTTCACCGATGATAGGGTGACGTTCCTGTGACCGGGCGCCACATCCGGCGCGGCCGGTGGTCGGCAGCGCGTGCTATGGTCGGCCCGTGTCGGAGACCCCTGGGGGCGACCCGGGCGGGCCGGCGGACCCGGTGGTCTCGATCATCATCCCGGTCCTCGACCGGGTGGATCTGCTGCTCGGATGCCTCGACTCGCTCGCTCAACTTGTCGAGCCATGCCCTCGCGAGACCATCGTCGTCGCGAATGGCACGGACCCGGCGCGGCTCCCCGCGATGGAGGCTCGCGACGACATCACGCTGGTGAGGTCGGTGGTGAACCTCGGGTTTGGGGGGGGCTGCAACTGGGGAGCCCGGCGCGCCCGCGGGCGATATCTGGTCTTTCTCAACGACGACACCGAGGCCGAGACCGGATGGCTGTCGGCGCTTCTCCGAGCCGCCGGCACCGACGAGCGCATCGGAGCGGTGGGCAGCCGTCTGGCCGGCTTCGACGGCACCCTCCAAGAGGTCGGGGGGGTGCTCTGGAGCGACGGCGGGACCCACCGCCTCGGCCGAGGCCTGGCGGGACCGGCCGCCGGGTCCGACGAGGTCATCCGCGATGTGGACTACAGCTCGGGGTGCGGGCTCCTGGTCACCCGCGACGCCTGGGAAGCGGTCGGCGGCTTCGACCCCGGCTACTATCCCGGCTATCACGAGGACGTCGATCTCTGCCTGGCCGTGCGCAGCCACGGCTACCGCACCGTGGTCGTCCCCGCCGCCCGCCTGCGCCATCACGAGGGGGCCAGCACGGACGAGGCATACCGAGCCCTGGCAGCCCGGCGTTCCGGGCTCCGCTTCATCGCCAAGTGGGCGGAGGCTCTGCAGGGTTACGAGCCGCATCCCGACCCGCCCCTTCCGGGACGTGTCGAAGCCGCGGTCGAGGCGGCCCTGCGCCGGACCGCGGAGCGCCCCCTCCCGCCGCGCATTCGGGCTCGGAGCGTGCGCCAAAGAGCCCCGTCGCAGGACGAGGGCAGCCTGCTGCGCCTCCAGGTCGGCGCCCTGCTGGCGGCTCTCGAGCTCAAGGACGCACGGATCGCCCTGCTCACCGGCGAGGTGGCCCGGCTCCGTCCGGAGCACGAGAAGCTGGAGCGACTGCGGCGCTTCACCGACCGGCTCCCATTTGCCCATCGACTGGCCCGGCGGCTGACGGCGCGGCTCCCGGAATGACTCTCCCGGAGCGACCGCATTGACGCGTCTGCCTCCTGCGGTGCAGACACCGCCCTGGTATCATCCGGCTCCGGTGGGGATGGGGATGTTCTCCGGGGTTCCGGTGGCCGGCTCTGGCTCCGGCGGTCGCGGGGGCCACTCACGCGGGGAGTTGCACTGATGGCATGGATTCCTCTCACCGAATCGATGGAGCGGGTGCTCCAGTCGATGAGCAGCACACCGGCCGCCCAGCGCACCGGTCCCATCGACGGGGTGATGGTCAAGACCTTCACCAAGCATGTGGACCAGCGCGGCTACTTCATCGAGCAGCTGAAGCGCGGTGACCTGGACGACGAGGGGCGGCCATTCCTTCCCGACCAGAGCTTCGCCCAGATGTCGCGGAGCCTGGCCTACGCCCGCGGCGGCAACCCGCCCGAGCTGATCAAGGCCTTTCACTGGCACCGGCGTCAGTGGGACTACTGGGACATCGTCCAGGGCAATGCCCGGGTGGTGCTGGTCGATCTGCGGGAGGGCTCCCCCACCGCCGGGCGCATCCAGACCCTGATCCTCGGCGAGCAGGCTCCGAAGATGGTCGCCATCCCTCCCTTCGTCGGCCACGGGTACCAGGTGCTCGACCTGCGGGATGTCATCCTCAACTACTACGTGACCGAGCCCTACGATCCCTCGGATCCCGACGAGGGCCGCATCCCCTGGGACGACCCCAGGATCGGATTCGACTGGCGCATCGACAACATCTGAGATGCGGCTGCTCATCACCGGGGGCGCGGGTTTCATCGGCAGCGAGTTCGTGCGCCTCACGCTCGCCGAACACCCCGACGACCAGGTGACCGTCCTGGACAAGCTCACCTACGCGGGCAACGAACGCAACCTTGACCGGGTGCGGGGCGATGAGCGCTTCCGCTTCGTGAAGGGCGACATCGTCGACAGCGAGCTGGTGGGCAGGCTCGCGGGTGAATGCGACGTGGTGGTCAACTTCGCCGCCGAGTCCCACGTCGACCGCTCACTGGAAGAGCCGGGCCAGTTCATCATGACGGACGTCTTCGGGACCTACGTGCTCCTGGAGGCGGCCCGCTCGGCGGGCCACCCGCGTTTCCTTCAGGTCAGCACCGACGAGGTGTACGGGGACGTGGGCGAGGGTCGCAGCCGAGAGGGTGATCCGCTCCGACCGCGCAGCCCCTACAGCGCCAGCAAGGCGGCCGGCGAGCTGCTGGTCCAGGCCTACCGCGCCTCCTATGGGTTTCCGGCGATCGTCACCCGAGGCTCCAACACCTATGGGTGGCATCAGTACCCGGAGAAGATCATCCCGCTCTTCGTGACCAACGCCCTCGAAGACCGGCCCCTGCCCATCTACGGCGACGGCACGGCGGTCCGGGACTACATCTTCGTCGAGGATCACTGCCGCGGCATCGACACGGCACTTCGCTTGGGGAGCCCGGGGGAGGATTACAACATCGGCGCGGGCGGTGAGGTGAACGGCATCACGGTGGCCGACACCGTCCTCCGCCTGCTCGCCAAGCCGGAGTCGCTGAAACAGTTCGTCAGGGATCGTCTCGGCCACGATCGCCGCTATGCGCTCGATTCGTCGAAGCTGCGTGCCCTGGGGTGGCAGCCGGGGATCTCCTTCGACCAGGGGATGGAGCGGACGGTGGCGTGGTACGTGGCCAACGAGGAGTGGTGGAGGCCACTCAAGAACGGCGACTTCTGGGAGTTCTACAGGAGGAACTACCGGCGGGCGCCCGAGTGAGGGGGCTGGAATGCGGATCGAGGTGATCGGCTCGAGGGGGCAGCTCGGGCGAGAGTTGATGGCGGTCCTCGCTCGCACGGGGCACGCCGCCTCGGGGCACGACGTCGAGGCGGTCGACATCCGCGACCGGGGCTCGGTCGCGTCGCTCCTGGAGGACATCCGACCGGACGCCGTGGTCAACTGCGCCGCCTGGACACGCGTCGACGCTGCCGAGACCGAGCCCGAGGCCGCCTGGCAGGTCAACGCGGTGGCCCCGGGGATCCTCGCCGAGGCGTGCGGCGCCCGGGGAGTCCTGCTCTGCCAGCTCAGCACCGACTACGTCTTCGACGGCGTTGCCACCTCCCCCATCGACGAGACGGCGAGGCCCGCTCCCCGGAGCGCCTACGGGCGCGGCAAGCTCGCCGGCGAGGAGGCGGTCAGGTCGATCCTGCCGCGCCACCTGATCGTCCGCACCGCCTGGCTGTACGGCCAGGAGGGGCCCAACTTCGTGCTGACCATGCTGCGTCTGGCCGGGGAGCGCGACCGGTTGAGGGTGGTGGCCGACCAGTGGGGTTCCCCCACCTGGACCGGCCACCTCGCCCCGGCCATCGTGCGGCTGGTCGAGCGCGGGTCTGCGGGCACCTTCCATCTCACCAACTCCGGTACGACCACCTGGCACGGCTTCGCCGAGGCGATCGTGGAGGAGGCGGGCCTGCAGACCCCCGTGGATCCGATCACCAGTGCCGACTTCCCGAGCCCGGCACCCCGACCCGCCTACTCGGTCCTGGCCAACCGGGCCTGGGAGGCCCTTGGCGAGGAGCCGCTGCCCCCCTGGAGGGAAGGGCTGCGGGCCTATCTCCGCGGCCGCGAGGCCACACCGGGCCCCGAGCCCGCGCAACGGGGACCGTAGACTTGCCAGAACGGACCTACTTGGGAGCACGCCGACCCAGTGACTGAGATGCGACCTGGCTCGCCGGCGGCGGCGGCCATGCGGCCGGACGCGCTCTACGACGCCGCCTACTACGCTCACCACCTCGTCCGAGGCGGTACGGACATGCCATACGAGCGCAACGACCACTGGCTCGGTTTCTTCGGCCGGACGGCGGAGCGGATCGTCTCCGGGCTCGCACCGACAACCGCGCTCGATGTGGGGTGCGCCCACGGGTTCCTGGTCGAGGCGCTCCGCGACCGGGGGGTCGATGCCTGCGGTTTCGACGTCAGCGCTTACGCCATCGCCCAGGCCCGCCCCGACGTGGCCCCCCACCTGTGGATGGGCAATGTTGTCGACCCGATCGCGGGCCGCTATGACCTGGTGACCTGTATCGAGGTGCTCGAGCATCTGGAGGAGAAGGACGCCGCGACCGCCGTGGCCAACATCGGTGCGGTCACGGACGACGTGATCTTCACCTCGACGCCGGACGACTACCGCGAGGAGACCCACCTCAACGTCCGGCCGCCGGAGTACTGGTCGGAGCTTTTCGGGCGTCATGGTTTTGTCCGGGACCTGGACTTCGACGGCTCCTTTCTCGCCTGGTGGGCGGTCCGCTTCCGGCGGCGGCGCGACCCGTGGCACCGGGTGCTCGCCGACCACGAGCGTGAGGCCTGGCGCCTCAAGACCGAAGCGCACCATCGCAACACGGTGCTGGGCGAACAGATGCAGGCGATCGACCGCATGGCGGCGAGGGTGGCGGAGCTGGAGGCCGAGGCGGCGGCACGGCCTGAGCTGGACCGGCGGCTTTCCGACGCCCATGCCCTGATCCTCGACATGGAGGCCCGGCTGCGCCGGCAGGCCTCCGAGCTGACCCAGGTCGACGCGCAGCGCCACAGCGCAACGTTCCGGGTCGCCGCCGGCATGGAGCGGATCGCCCACCGTGCCACCCCCGCAGGAACCCGCCGGCACCGAGCCGCACGGACGGCGACGCGTGCCGCCGCGGTGCTCGTCGAGGAGGGGCCGGCGGAGCTGGCCCGGCGGATCGGCAGGTGGATGCGCCCTCGCACCGCTGCCCCCCGGCCGCAGGGGTTGGACGACGATTACCAGACCTGGCTGGGCATCCACGAGCCCGACAGAGCCCGCCTCGTCGAGATGGCGGAGAAAGCGAGGCAATGGGCGGAGCGACCCCTGATCAGCGTCATCCTGCCCGTCTACAACCCGGAGGAGTCCTGGCTTCGCGCGGCCCTGGAGTCGGTGCGCTCCCAGGCCTACGACCGGTGGGAGCTGTGCATCGCCGACGACGCGTCGTTCCAGCCCCATGTGGCCAGGCTGCTCCACCGTTACCAGGCCGAGGACCTGCGCGTGAAGGTCGCCTTCCGCACCGAGAACGGGGGCATCGCCGCGGCGTCCAACACCGCCCTCGAGCTGGCGACCGGCGAGTACGTCGCGCTGCTCGACCACGACGACGTGATGCGGCCCCACGCGCTCTTCCGGGCGGCCGAGTACATCCGCACCCATCCGGATACCGACATCGTCTACTCGGACGAGGACAAGATCCTGGTGAACGGGAGGCGCGGGCAGGTCTTCTTCAAGCCCGACTGGTCTCCCGATGGGCTGCTCGCCCAGAACTACATGTGCCACCTCGCGGTGCTGCGCCGCTCCCTGGTCATGGAGGTCGGGGCTTTCCGCCGTGGCTACGACGGGAGCCAGGATCACGACCTCCTGCTGCGCACCACCGAGAGGGCTCGCCACATCGGCCACATCCCGGATGTCCTCTACTCATGGCGGCAAGTGCCCGGCTCGGCCGCCCTGAGCAGCGACGCCAAACCTCAGGCGCGGGAGGCGGGCAAGCGCGCGGTCGAGGACGCCCTGGTGCGGCGCGGGATCAGGGGACACGTCGACCAGGCCTCGGTGCCCGGCTGCTACGACGTCCGCTACGAGGTGGACGACCATCCACGCGTCGACGTGATCATCCCGACCCGCGACCGGGTGGACCTCCTCCGTCAGTGCATCGCCGAGATCGAGACGCGCTCGACGTACCCGAACGTCGGGATCGTCATCGTCGACAATGACAGCCAGGCACCGGAGACGCTGCGGTACCTCGACGCCACCCGGCATCAGGTGGTCCGTGCTCCCGGTTCCTTCAACTTCTCCCGGGTCATGAATCTCGGGGTGCGTGCCAGCTCGGCGCCCTACATCCTCTTCCTCAACAACGACGCCTTGGTCCGGATCCCCGACTGGATCGAGAGACTCCTGGAGCACTGCCAGCGCCAGGAGGTGGGTGCGGTCGGATGCCAGCTGCGCTACCCCAATGGAGAGCTGCAGCACTGCGGGGTCGGCCTGGGCCACGGGCAGATCGCCTTCAATCTCCACGTGGACAGGCCGGGGGTCCGCAACGTCAGCGCGGTGACCGCAGCCTGCATGATGCTGCGGCGCGAGGTCTTCGACGAGGTGGGCGGGTTCGACGAGCGCTTCGCGATCTCCTTCAACGACGTGGACCTCTGCATGAGGATCACGGAGCGTGGATACCGGATCATCTACAACCCCCACGTCTGGCTCGAGCACGACGAGAGCGCGAGCCGGGGTCGCCTCCACCCCGAGGTCGACATCGAGCTGTTCCGCTCCCGGTGGGGGACCGAGTCCACGCTGACCGACCCGTACATCAATCCCAACCTCAACTGGCCGTACGGGGATCGGCCCCAGCTCGCCACCCCCGTGGAGGTGTGACGGGAGGGTCGCTGTCAGCCCCGCGGACCGCCTGGGTTCGCCGGCGGAGTCAGCCTCGCCGGTGACCGTCAACTCAGGGAGGTCAGCCGGAGGAACGGGCCACCCTCGGCAGAGTGGCCCGTTCCCTTTCCGACTTCCTAGCTGTTCGAGGAGGCGAACCAGAGGGTGCCGAAGGGGCCGACCCAGAAGACCTCCGCGGGGTTGGTTTGGGCGCCGGTCAGCGGCTGGGGTGGGGCGACCAGGGCGGCGTCGCCCATCGGCACCCCACCGAAGGTCGCGGGGCCGCTCCAGCCGTTGGCGTACCAGATGTGCCAGAGCCCTCCATCCGTGCCTGACCAGAAGACGTCCAGGACACCGCTGGCGGAGGCCACTGGGTGGGGAGCGGAGCCGAGTGGCCCGCCACCGAGACCTTGGGGACCATGCCAGCCGTTGGCGTAGTAAGCCTCCCAGAGGTTCTGATCGGTGCCCTTCCAGAAGACCTCCAGGTTGCCGGTGCCCCAGGAGACGGGGGTCAGGGTGGCGCCCGTGCCGAGAGGACCGTCACCGAGCCCCACGGGGCCCTGCCAGCCGTTGGCGTAGTACGCCTCCCAGAGGTTCTGATCGGTGCCCTCCCAGAAGAGCTCGATGTTGCCGACGCCCCAGGAGACTGGCTGGGGCGTGTTGCCGGCACCGAGCGGACCGTCACCGAGACCTTGGGGACCGTGCCAGCCGTTGGCGTAGTACGCCTCCCAGATGTTCTGGTCGGTCCCCTCCCAGAAGACCTCGATGTTGCCGGGGCCCCAGGAGACCGGCATCGGGGTGGCGGTGCCGAGGGGCCCGTCGCCGAGGCTTGCGGGGCCCTGCCAGCCGTTCAGGTAATACATCTGCCAGAGGTTGCCGTCGGAACCTCGCCAGAAGACCTCGAGGTTGCCTACTCCCCAGGAGATGGGCTCGGGGTCGGAGGCGAGATTGCCGGAGGTGGTCAGCTGGTCGGGCCCGTACCAGTTGCCGTTGATGGAGTACTCCTGATAGAGGTTGTTGTCGGAGCCCCGCCAGAAGACCTCCTGGTTGCCCGGTCCCCAGGAGACGGGGTGCAGGCTGCCGACCACCGAGCCCAGGGACCCCGTGACGAGCGATGCTTCCTGGGTCACCGCCGTCTGCTCGACGAGTACCGAGTAGGCGGTCCCGTTGGCGAAGATGCCGACCGCCCGGCAGTCGGACGTGCTCGCGCAGGCCACCGCGAGCAACTCGTTGTCCCGAGCCGAGCTCACGTCGGGGCTCGACACGATCGACCAACTGCTGCCGTTGTACTGCTCCGCAAGGGTCTGGCCGGCGCTGCCGTTCACGTACAGGCCGACGGCCCGGCAGTCGGAGGCGCTGGGGCAGGCGACGCCCAGCAGCGCGTTGGGCTGGCTGGAGCTGGTGTCGGGGCTCCCGACGATGGACCAGGCGCTGCCGTTGTACTGCTCGACCAGGTTCTGGACGTCCCCACCGGTCCCGGTGTCAGCCCCGCCCACCGCCCAGCAGTCGCTCGCGCTGACACAGGCGACACCGTCCAGCTCATTGCCCTGGCTGGAGCTGGTGCTGGGGCTGGGTACGATCGACCAGCTGCCGCTGGCGTTGCCGTTGTACTGCTCGACCAGGTTCTGGCCATAGCCGCCGGTTCCGCTTGCGGAAGCACCCACCGCCCAGCAGTCGGCGACGGTGAGACAGGTGACCGAGTAGAGATCGTTGTTGACGGTGGAGCTCGTGTCCGAGCTCCCGGTGAATGCCCAACCCTCGCCCTGGCCCGTCGCCGGGGAGGAGAGCCACCCGTCCGCCTCCACCACGGTCTGGTTCGCGGACGCGGTCTCGACGTAGCCCACCGCGACGCAGGAGGCGGAGAGGGGCGGGACGCCCGTCGCGGAGGGGCTGTTGGTGCAGTCGATCCCGCTGATGTAGTAGTTCTCCCCGGTGTTGGCGCCCCGGCTCGTGATGATGGACCAGCCGGTCCCGGTGTCCTGCTCGATCAGTGGCTGCTCGACCCCACCAGCGGCGCTCTCTCCCACCGCCCAGCAGTTGCCCGCGTTCAGGCAGGCGACCGCGTTCAATTCGCTGTTCAGAGTGGTGCTCGTGTTGGGGGTGGGGACGACGAGCCAGCCGCTGCCGGTGTCCTGCTCGATCAGGGCCTGGTCGACGGTCCCGTTGTAGTAGTAACCGACGGCCCAGCAGTCGCTGGAGCTGACGCAGGTGACGTCGGCGAGCACGTCACCGCCCGAGCTGCTCGGCCCCCGGCTGTAGCTAGTGTCGCCGCTGCCGACGATGGACCAGGGGTTGGACGAGCCGATCACCGTTCCAAACCGCTGGGAGGTACCCGTGCGGGTGCCGGGGGCGGGCGTGGCAGTGGGGGTGGGGATCGCCGTGCCCTGGGGCAGCGCGGTCGAACCTGGCCCCGGGCCGACACGTGGAACGGGGAGCGGCGGCGGCGACGCGGCGGCCGCGGCCGGGATCGAGATAATGAGGCTCGAAGCGAGGGCCGTCGCGGCGACAACCGCAGCCGTGACCAACCCGAGGGAGTGCCGACGGTGGATGCCCATGACGGAACCGCCCGTACGGCCGCATCGCTGCGCCACCCGGGCGCGGCCCCCTCCCCGGTGGCGGACCCGACGAGTCGGGTCCTTGAGGACCATACGGGACACCGGTCAGCGCCGTCAATGCACAGGTGTTAGCCGGAGAGAGGTCCGGCGCCTTTGCAGGGTGCGGCCCACGGGCCGCGCCGGACCTCGTCTCTAGTTGTACTCGGCGTGCCAGAGGGTGGAACCGGGCCCGGTCCAGACGACGTCGATGTAGCCGGGCTGGCCGGTGGTCACCGGGCTGGGGAGGGAGTCCAATGGGGTGCCACCGAGGTTCTGGGGACCGGTCCAGCCGTTCTGATACCAGTCGTGCCAGAGGTTGCCGTCGGTGCCCACCCAGAAGACGTCGACC
>OBLU010005482.1_pt1 | contig 11369 bp, 12 predicted proteins | sample 1518681 | NCBI WGS metagenome assembly OBLU01 (sample SAMEA3539304, study PRJEB22396) | soil metagenome | biome: tundra; feature: field; material: soil | place: USA | collected 2010-05 | depth 0.15 m
CAAAGAGTTTTGCGCCGACATCGTCCTCCAGGGCGCGAATCTGGGAGGAGATAGCAGGCTGGGTGCGGAAACGCTTCTCCGCTGCCCGGGAGAACGAGGCATGGCGCGCTACTTCTATAAACGTTTGCAGTTGGTCGAAATCCATGAAGCAGTTGCCAGTTGCCAGCGGCCAGTTGCCAGTTAGACCGCAGCGTAATCTGAAAACGCCGCCGCTCTCGTCTTTGGCTGCCTTGCGAACCGAATTGTAGCAGGGCGGGGCGCTGTCCACGCGCGCCGCTTTTCCGGCCTGCTCGGCATCCGGTTGTCAAAACGTGAAATGTCCTGTTTGCGACATTTCGTGTTTAGTTGTTCATCCTGTTTCTATATGCTTTACCCATGAACCCCGATTACCTGTGGCTCACGGGCGCAATAGAACTGCTGATCTTCTTCATCGTCGGGCCAGTACTTGCTATTGCAATCGCGTATGCGGCATGGAGAGGGAAACCAAACAACTTCAACCCTGAAAGGTACGGGATTGTGTGCGTCGCGTCCGGCGTAGGTGCTTCTCTGCTATTCGGATTAGTTAAGTGGATAAACATCGATGTCAGAACCCCGCAGTATTTCCTGCAATTTGCATGTTTCCTGCTTAGTGGCCTCTTATTTGGGGTGTTTATGGGAACTGGTTTCTCGGTACTTTTGCGTCTGTGGCGTTGGCACAAAGCAACACGACTATAGGACGCTAGCCGAACAGAACGATGATTGGCGATGAATCGCCATAGCTCCCATTGATCCAAGCGAGTTGCCGCAGCACGGAAGCTGTGAGGGACGAGCGTCCGGGAAGTTGGCGGACGGATTGTCAAAACTTCTACTGCTTCAACTGCTTTTCAATCGCCGCGATCACTTCCTTCGAATCCGGCGTGACCGCTGGTTCGAAACGCTGCACTACGTTGCCGTTGCGGTCGACCAGGAACTTGGTGAAGTTCCACTTGATCTCGCCGGCAATGCCGGGGGCGGTGTCTTTGGTCAGGTAGGCATAGAGCGGAGACTGATCCGCACCTTTGACTGAAATCTTCGCGTACATGGGGAAGGTCACGCTGTATTTGCGGGTGCAGAAGGTCTTGATCTCCTCGTTCGTCCCTGGTTCCTGGGCGCCGAAATTGTTGGCCGGGAAGCCGAGGATTACGAAGCCCTGGTCTTTGTACTTCTCGTAAGTCGCTTCCAGCGCGCTGTACTGCGGCGTGTAGCCACACTGGCTGGCCACGTTAACCACGAGAACCACTTTGCCCTTGTAGTTGGCCAGCGGTGCGGGTTGTCCATCGATGGAATTGAGCGTGAAAGTGTAGATTCCTGACGCGGCAAATAACGATCCAGCCATAATCAGCAACGCTCCGGATAGAAGGTAACCACGAACCGTGAAGAGGAACTGAAGGTACGAAAATCTCATTTGTAACTCCTGACTAGTATTTGCGCGCATGAGAGGCCGCGAGCAGTATGCCTCGCAAAACTGGAACCCCAGGAGTTGAGGATACCGGGCTCGACCAGAGGCTGCAACCGCGCAATTGTAAAATCTGTCCCTTTTCGCCGGTCAGGCATAACGATGTGACCAAGAGCGAATCGAGGCGCTGGATTATACATTTTACTCTGTGTGAGCGTACGCCGGTCTCAGGCGGTGGTGCTGAGGGTGGCCGGTTTGGTGGTCTGCTTCACGATTCTGTCGACAAGCTTCAAGGCTTTGGCGGACTCGGACGGGCGGGGCGCTTCCTGATGAGTCGCCTCCATCAGGCCTTCCTCAACCGCGTCGAGAGCCAGGCAAGAACGCTCCAGAACGATGAGAAGATATTTTTGGGCGATGGGACGGTCGGCGGGATGAATGAGCTCCCACCAGCGGCGGATGGATTCCTGGACCTCGGCCTCCGTTTTTTCGCCCACGACCAGGGCATCAATCAGCCGATAGACCTTGCTCTTGATGGCCTGATACGAGACAGAAATTTCCTGGGGCATGGGGGTTTCAGGACTTCTAATCGACGAGTAAGCAATCTGCCAGCCAAACCGTAGATGCTTGCACTGTAAGTCCTTGCGGCTGTAAAGCTGCGGCAGTAATCCTACGAATGGAATAAATCAGAATTTTGGATATGAATTCTGGAAGCTGGGAAACCGTAAGCGGTATTCCATAAGCTCCAGTGGCCCGCTTTGTGATCGGGGGTTGCATCCTCTGGGCACGATTCCGAGCGCGCTCTTACCGTTCGCAGGTTACAATGTTCCGCCCAAATGCACCCTTTGCCTGATATCTTCCATGCGAGCCTTGGGAGACGGGACGCTAGGGCGTGCCGTGAGAACCTCAAAGTTCCTAGGCAGCGCACAAATCTTGGAGGCCGGATGAAAACGTTGGCGTGGATTCTCGCATTTCCTGTATTGCTTTCGGTTTTGGGCAGAGCACAGAATGCACCACCTGCGAGCAGTTCGCAGGACGCTGAAGCCCAGCAACGGATGTTCTTTCCTCGCGACATGCTTTGGGGATGGGGGCAATTTGACCTGGCGCCTCCGCACAACGAAATCGATCCCAACCTCTGTGCCGGCAATGCGGGACAGTACCCCCCCGGCGGCGCAAATGCGCCTTGCAGCATGTTCGCGCGCTACATGCTTTCAGGAATGCTGGAGGTGCGCCCCTTTGGCCGGGGGCCGCTGCGGCGCTTTATGGTGTTCGGCGCGCCGACGTTCCTGTTCGGCAAGACTATCCCAAAGACGCTCTACACCTGGTCGCCTGATGCGATTGGCATCGAGCACTCGTGGGGAGGGGCAATCTATATCGCGAAGGGATTTGAGTTTCGGGTGACCCAGCACTTCCTGTTCGATCGGCTGGGTGCGCGCGACACCAATCTGGGTGGGGCCGATCTGGGCAACAACGGACCGTGGGGACGCTACATGACGGTGGGCGTGCGCAAGTCTTTTGGGACCAGGCGGTGGTGACGCCCATCACACAAGGCTGTGACGCGAGAATTAGTCAGTGCGCGGCTGCGAGGGTACTCTCTATGGGGTATTCTCTAATGCAGCGTTTTTACACCTGCTTGGAAATTCATAGGGAGGCTGACGATGGCGAACTCTTATAACGGTGAGGCGGTACCGTCCGGCGGAAAGAAGATCGGCTATGCGGGTGGAAGGTACGATGTGCCGGACCACCCGGTCATTCCGTTTATCGAAGGCGACGGAACGGGACGCGACATCTGGAAGGCGTCGCTGCGCGTGTTCGATGCGGCGGTGGAGAAAGCGTACAAGGGCAAGCGAAGCGTAGCGTGGTATGAAGTGTTCGCCGGGGAGAAGGCGAAGGCGAAGTTTGACAACTGGCTGCCGGATGACACCGTGGACGCCATTCGCGAGTTTCGCGTCGCCATCAAGGGTCCGCTGACCACGCCGGTCGGGGGCGGCTTCCGCTCATTGAATGTGGCGCTGCGGCAAATTCTGGATCTTTATTGCTGTGTGCGTCCGGTGAAGTACTACAAGGGCGTGCCGTCGCCGGTGAAGCATCCCGAACGCATGGACATTGTCATCTACCGCGAGAACACAGAGGACGTGTACATGGGCATCGAGTGGGAAGAGGGAACTGCGGAGTGCGCGAAGCTGATCGAGTTTCTCAACAAGGATATGCTGAAGGGCGGCAAGAAGCAGATCCGGCTGGATTCTGGCGTGGGTATCAAGCCGATCTCGGTGACCGGAACCAAGCGCCTGGTGCGTATGGCGATTCGTCATGCGCTGGAGACCGGCCGCAAGAGCGTGACGCTTGTACACAAGGGCAACATCCAGAAGTTTACCGAGGGCGCGTTCCGCAAGTGGGGATACGAGCTTGCCACCGAGGAGTTTCGCGATAAGGTAGTCACGGAGCGCGAAAGCTGGATCGTCGACAACAAGGATAAGAATCCGAATCTGACGGTGGCGCATAATGCCGAACTGGTTGAGCCCGGGATGGAGTTTGCTCAACCCGAGTTTCGCCAGGCTGTGGAACAGGAAGTGAAAGACGTGCTTGACCGCATTTATGCTACGCATGGCAAGGGCCAGTGGAAGAAGAAAATCATGGTCAACGACCGCATCGCCGACTCGATCTTCCAGCAGGTCGTGACGCGGGCGGATGAATATTCCGTGCTGGCGACGCCGAACCTGAACGGCGATTACATTTCGGACGCTTGCGCGGCGCAGGTAGGCGGCCTGGGCATCGCTCCAGGGGCGAACATTGGCGATGGCTACGCGATCTTCGAGGCGACTCACGGCACGGCCCCGAAGTACGCGGATAAAGATGTGATCAATCCCGGTTCGGTGATGCTCTCGGGCGTAATGATGTTTCGCTTCCTGGGATGGAATGAGGCCGCCGATCTGATCGAGCACGGCCTGGAGCGCACCATCCTCCAGAAGAAAGTAACCTATGATTTTGAGCGGCTGATGGAAGGTGCGACCAAGGTGAAGACCAGCCAGTTCGCGGACTGCATCATTGAGAACATGGGCGCGGCGGTGCTGGTGTAGGACAAGGCCGATTTTGTAATTTGGTAATCGAGTACGAGTAATGGTGTAATTTTCGCGGTGTGGGCGGCGCGGGTGTGCGTCCGCGATTTTCAATTACGAATTACAAAATCACTCAATTACCACATTTAGTGTCAGCGTCAATTTTTTAACGAAAGGACTCATCCATGCGCAAGAAAGTAACAATCGTAGGTTCAGGTAATGTGGGTGCGACGGCGGCTCACTGGATTGCTTCCAAGGAACTGGCCGATGTCGTACTCATCGACATCATTGAAGGCGTGCCCCAGGGCAAGGGGCTGGATTTGCTCGAGGCCATGCCCATCGAGAAGCGCGATTCTTACGTGAGCGGCACGAACGACTACAAGGACACGGCGAATTCCGACATTGTCGTCATCACCGCGGGCATTCCGCGCAAACCGGGCATGAGCCGCGATGATCTGCTCAACACCAATTACAACATCATGAAGGCGGTGGTGGGCGAGGTGGTGAAGCATTCGCCCAATTGCATCCTGATTATTGTTTCGAACCCGCTGGATGCGATGGCGCAAACGGCTTACAAGCTGAGCGGATTTCCGCGCGAGCGTGTGGTCGGCATGGCGGGCGTGCTGGATTCGGCGCGCTTCCGCGCATTCATTGCGGACGAACTGAAAGTCAGCGTGGAAAACGTGACCGCATTCGTGCTCGGCGGACACGGCGACACGATGGTTCCGCTGCCGCGCTATTCCACGGTTGCGGGCATTCCGATCACGGAGTTGATTGAGAAATCGCGGCTCGATGCATTGGTGCAGCGCACCCGCGACGGCGGCGCCGAAATCGTCAAGTATCTGAAGACTGGCTCGGCTTACTACGCGCCGTCGGCAGCGGTGACGGAGATGGTTGAGGCGATCCTGAAAGACAAGAAGAAGATTCTGCCGTGCGCCGCATATTTGCAAGGTGAGTACGGGATCAATGGCCTCTACGTCGGCGTGCCGGTGAAGCTGGGCGCGAAGGGGATTGAGCAGATCATCGAGATCAAACTTACAGCCGAAGAGAAGGCCGGGCTCGACAAGAGCGCGGCGGCGGTGAAGGAGCTGGTGGCAGTGATTGGCGTGTAGTGGCGTCCTTACGTTTGCAAACGGGGTTGTGCCCTGCTCTCAGTGGGTTCGATAGTCGGCGTACAGGTCCAGGACATTCACCAGATTCAGCAGAACGACACTGAGTTCAGAATATTCTTCAACAGACTCATCGGACACTCCCCGAATCGCCCGCCTGCGGGCATCCGATAGCGTGACCACGTCAGCCGGGGTTAAGGTGGCGTAGATGCTGTTATGAAACGCTCGAATTTCAGTCTCGGCGGCGGCGAATCCTCCGGTCACATCGCTTGGATCAAAATCGGGTAGTTTTTCGATTTTCGCCAGCATCTGCGGACGAGAGTACTTTGGGGGTTTTGTAACCGGAACCGTTTGCGCCTTGAGAACGTATTGCACCGACTGCCGGGCTTCGTTTGAAAAGGTCTTCATGTCCCCCAGGGCTGCAAGCCCCTTGAAGCTATCTTCCGTCAGATTCATGGACCACACGATAGCCGCCGTATTGCGAGCGTCTTCATTGCTGCCTTGAATTTCTTGGGAGAGGCTTTTGTCTACGAGCGCAGGCGGCATGGAGCCGTACAGCAGAATGGCTCCTTGAAGCCTGTCGAGTTTGTAACCGCCATGCCGGGCCAGAAAAGTGGTCACCTTGGGGGCGTGGAGATAGTTATCCGCGGCGGAAGAAATATCTACGTCCTGCTTGGAGAGCCTTAACGCGAGGCTGATGAATGCATCGGGTTGCACGTCCTGCAGGTTCGTCCGTGCCAGGGCTTTTAGAATCGCTTGATTTGACCCACTGGAATGATCCAGCGATGCGAGTAACGAGGCGCCGTCAAAAAGGAAAAACTTGTCTACCTGCTCGGCTTCGACCAGAGTCCGCAGGCAACCGATACCATCCGGTCCCATGCCCTTTACAAGGTTCCAGAAACCATCCATCTCTCCCGACTTTCGGGTCCTCTCGGCCGCCGTTACTTGAGATGGGCGGAAGCCGTAGGTGCGGGACTTGGCAGCCGCGACGCCGGCACAAGAGGCAGGCTGGGCAAGGCAGGGAGCCGCACTCAACAGAAGGGCGAACGCAAGCCCAAGCTGCAGCCTTTGAGCCATCGCGGATTTTCTATACTTTCTCAATCGTCACCTTCTTCACCACCACATCCTTGTTCGGCCTATCTTGCCGGTTGCGGGGGACTTCGGAAATCTTCACGACGACATCCTGACCTTCGACCACCTCGCCGAAAATTGTGTGCTTGCCCGTCAGCCACGTCGTGGGCGCGACGGTGATGAAGAACTGCGAGCCGTTGGTGTTGGGGCCGGCATTGGCCATGGCGAGCTTGCCTGGCTTGTCGAGTTTGTGGGGCGAGCCTTTGGTTTCGTCTTCGAACTGGTAGCCGGGGCCTCCCGTGCCGGTGGCCTGAGGGTCGCCGCCCTGAATCATGAAGTCGGGAATCACGCGATGGAAGATCGTGCCATCGTAGAGGCGGTCTTTGGATTTCTTGCGCGTCGAGGGATGCGTCCACTCGCGCTTGCCTTCGGCAAGTTCCACGAAGTTGGCTACGGTTTTAGGCGCGTCTTTTTCGAAGAGACGGCAGACGATGTTGCCTTCGCTGGTTTCAAATGTGGCGTAGAGTCCGGGTTGGCGGGTCATGAGATCCTTTCGGTCGTTGGTCGATAGTCGTTGGTCGTTGGCCAGGCTGCTCGGTGGCACCGTTAATTCGGATTTGCGGGCGGCTTCTGGGCATCCGCTGCTGGCTTCTTCACCGGCGTCGCGGGTTTGGCCGCGGCCGCCGCGCCTCGCACAATCGAAAGGTGAGTGATCTTCACTGGGCGAAATGGCTTGTTGGTGCTGGGGTCGGTGGCCATGTGCGCAATCTGCTTCACCAGCGTCACGCTGGCATCGTCACACTGGCCGAAGATGGTGTGGCGGCCGTTCAAGTGCGGCGTGGGGACCTCGGTGATGAAAAACTGCGAGCCGTTTGTGCCCGGTCCGGAATTGGCCATGGCCAGACGGCCGGGGCGATCAAACAGAATCGTGGAAACGAATTCGTCCTTGAACTTGTAGCCGGGATCGCCGGTGCCGTTGCCTGCCGGATCGCCACCCTGAATCATGAAGCCGGGAATCACACGATGAAAAATTGTGCCATCGTAGAGCGGAGTGTTGTGCTTGGTGGCATGGCTGACGGGATTGGTCCAGTCCCTGGCGCCAGTGGCGAGGTCAATGAAATTCTTCACCGTGATCGGCGTCTCTTTCTCAAACAGCGTGCAGCGAAGCGTCCCCGCGGTGGTGTCGAAAACGGCAGTGGGCTCACCGGAAGCGGCCGCTGGATGGGCCGCGGTCTGTGCGGTGGCGGGCTTCGCCGCCGGTTTGGCGGGAGCTTGCGGACTGGATGCGTCCTGGGCCGACGCCGCAATAGAGACGAATGAAAACAGTGCTACAAGCGCGAGTATTTTATGCATAAGAACTCCTTAACTGTGAAACAAGCGTTGTTTGGAGGCGACCCGATATTGTACGACAGTGAATCTCACTTTGGGTGGGCCTGCATTTCGCGGCTCACGGTTTCGACCTGGCGGAAGACGCGCAGCAGATTACCGCCGAGAATCTTCTTGATGTCTTCGGTGCGGTATCCGCGATCGAGCAGGGCTTGCGTGATTTTGGGCAGGTCCGCGGCGGAGTCCATGCCCTCAGGCGTAGCGCCGCTGACGCCGTCGAAGTCGGAGCCCAGGCCGACGTGATCCACGCCGGCGACTTTGGCGATGTGATCGATGTGGTCGATCAGCGACTTGAAAGGCGGACGCGGGATCTTCGCGGTCCACTCACGCTCGATGCGGTCGATTTCAATGTAGTTGACCGGCTTGCCCTGCGCTTTTAGCGAGTCAACATACTTCTGAATCGCGGCCGCTTGATCCTTAGACTGGGCTTCCATGGCCTTGCGATAGCCCTCGTCGACGAAGCCCGAAAAAAAGTTTATCTGCACGACGCCGCCATTCTTGGCTAGCGCGCGCAGCATGTCGTCCGTCATGTTGCGAGGCGCGTCGACGAGAGCGCGGGCCGAGGAGTGCGAGGCAATCACAGGCGCCTTCGTGGTGGCGACTGTGTCCCAGAAAGTTTTGTCGGCGACGTGAGAGATATCGATCATCATGCCGAGGCGGTTCATCTCCAGCACGACCTGTTTGCCGAAATCGGTGAGCCCGTTGTGGTGCTGCAGTTTAGGATCGTTGATGTCGCCGGAAGAGTCAGCCCATTCGTTGGTGTTCGACCAGGAGAGCGTCATGTAGCGCACGCCGAGGCGGTAGTAGTCGCGCAGCAGGTGCATGTCGTTTTCGATGGAATGGCCGCCTTCGATGCCCATCAGGGCCGCGAGTTTGTGCTCTTTGTGCGCCCGCTCGATGTCGGCGACAGAAAAAGCCATCATCATGCGGTCGGGATGCCGCGCGGCCTGCTCATAGACGGAGTCGATCAGATCGAAAGTGTGTTGCGCGAAGTGTCCCTGATTGGTTTCCGGATCAACCCAGATGGAGAAGAACTCCGCGCCGAGATTGCCGCGGCGGGCTTTGTCGAGGCTGATGTGCCCAATGTCGTTGGGATCGGTCGAGCCGATGTCGAAGCCTTCGTCGAGAAAGCGCTGGGGCGTGTCGGCATGCGTGTCGACGATGAGCGCGGAGTCGTGAATGGCGCGCGCTTTGGGGCTGACCCCTGTATCCGATGGGGTTGCAGATTGGGAGACCCCCGAAGAAGCGGCAAGAACCAGGCACGAGAGGAAGAAAATTCTGAAGTAAGTCATAGGGTTGGCGCGCCAGCGAGCGAGTCCGCGGGCAAGGCAACGATTGTATAGGCCGGAGCGCGAGGAAGAAAGCAGGATCAGTTAAAGACGTTCAGCGCAGGGCTGCGAGCGCTTGCTCGACGCAGTCTGGCAACGGTTGGCTGGTGTCAATCATGGTTTTGGGCAGACTGATCGCTTCGAACCGGGATCTGACTTCGAGATAAAGTCGATAGTTCCGGTTACCGGCGGGATGTACTCCCAGCGCGGACTGTTCCTTGATACGCTGCCTGGCGATTTCCTCCGGGCACACGCACTCGAGGATGCGCCAGCTCTGGTGCAGGGAAGCGGCGGCGTTCGCGACGTTGTCGATCTGGTAGCGCCGCGAGAACGGGCGTCCGTCCAGAAAAAGCATGCGATTCGGATCACGCTGCAAGAGGTGGCCGGCGGTTTCAAGCATGACTTGCAGGCAAAAGTCATCCTGCCGGGAGGAGTATTCGATTTCGTCCGCCGAAAAGAGCGCGTCTCGGATTTCGTCTTTGTCGAGCACGCGGCCTGAGGTGCGGGTGGCCAGTTCGCGGGCGAGTGTAGTCTTGCCGGTGCCGGGAAGGCCAGCCATGAGGACGATCATGATCGGAATGAAATTATACGAGGGCGACTATTCGGCGCGACTGTCGGCGGTGATGGTCGTGGGCTCCGGGTGCTCCATGGGAACGACATCCTGGGTTTCGCGCCAATCGGCATAGCGGCCCGAAACCATAATGTGGAAGACCCACTGCCGGCGCTCTTCCTCGGGCTCAACCAGGCCGAGAGCCTTCATGTAGAAGAGGTAGTGCTCCATCCAGTGAATCTGCTCCTGGGTCATGCCGCGTCGCTGCAGGTCGACGGTGAGGCCGGCGAGATGGGACGATGCAGTATCGCCCTCAGCCGGAGCCGCATTGCGATTGTGCCGGCGCAGCTTTTTCTGGATCTTCACCGTACGTACCGCGGAGTTCACCTGAATCTGCTGGTGGAAGCGGTTGTAGTAGGCTTGCGAAAGATCCTGGACAAAGTCGCGGGTCCAGGGACGACAGTAGCGGCGCGAGGGATCGAGACGCGGATCAAAGCGCAAGGATTCACCCCCGACGATGGGCTGGAGTGCCCCACTGAACTTCAGCGCTTCCAGTTCGTCGTCATCTTGAATGCGAGGCAATTCGAGCCGGTCGACCTCTGCGTTCTGCAATAAAAGAGATTCGTGGGACGGCCGGAACATCGGATTCCAGCGCGTCCAGTGCAGACGGTGATGCCGGGCAGCGTGGCGGACCGGCTTATGCAGGGTGGTGGCGGTCGCCGCAAAAAGCGGACTGCACACGCAAGCCAGCAAAGGAAGAAGAATCATCCGGCGGTGTAGTCTTAATCGCAATGAGTTCCGTAGTCTTCCGTACGGTTTAGCCCACAACCGTCCCGACATTTTAAGCCATGCTGTCAAGTGGTCCAACCATAGATTGCGAGCCGGTCGTTACGAGCGGGTTGGGGGGCAATATCCCGGCTCTGGTTACCACCGGTTACTTACCCTTACTGTTCCGCAACGCGCTCCGTATGGTTAGGAGCACGCAAAACGCCATCCCCGGGCGGGGACCAGGGCCAACTCATGTGCTCTTGAAACAACTAGTTAGCGCCCATTGGGGAATAACGGGTCTGAACGGTTGCGTCAGGAGTGACAAAAATCAGCGCCGGAAAAGGTCAACATCAAAGATCACTTGCGGGATGCGCTTCTGATGTTCTCCATCTCCACGACATTCCCGGCTTCGTGGGCCGGAGAGGCCGGGGCAGTCTTCCGCAGAAAACCCGGGGCGACTGTCCATCGATGCCCGTCATCGGTGACGACTGTGACCGACTTCTTGTTGTACCGGACCAGCATTCCACGAATGATCTCTTCCTGCTCCGTTCGAAGGGCGATCCTCGCAGTCGAAATGTTTCTTTATGAATTCAGTATGGATTGTTTTTCAAGACAATTAAAAGCATTTGCCCATAATGACCGTCCGCAAAGGCGGTATTCAGGGCTGCTAACCAGCTTGAGAAGGGACAG
>OBLU010005484.1_pt1 | contig 11366 bp, 14 predicted proteins | sample 1518681 | NCBI WGS metagenome assembly OBLU01 (sample SAMEA3539304, study PRJEB22396) | soil metagenome | biome: tundra; feature: field; material: soil | place: USA | collected 2010-05 | depth 0.15 m
GCGCGCAAACGCCGGAACCAGTCGAGATCGGTGCCCTGCAGCATGCCTTCCTTATCCACGTAAGTGCACAGGAAGCCCGCGCAGTAAGGCTCCAACGCCGCCAGCACCTCTTCAGCGCGGAAGCGGGTCGCCTCGCGCCAGCCTTTGACGACGATGCGACCTTGCTTGGAATCGAGCGCCACGATCACGCGCTCCTTGCCGATAGCGGCCGCCAGTTCCGCCAGGAACGCCGCGTGGATGCCGTCCGCGGCGAAGGCGGCCGTGCCTACGATCACTTTGTGCGCGCCTTGAGCAACCAGCGCCCGCGCCCGATCGACCGAACGCACGCCGCCGCCCACGCGCGTGCGGGCATGCGCGGCCACCAGGCGCACGAGTTCATCGTTCGATCCGGTGCCCATCGCGGCGTTCAAATCGATCACCTGGATTTCCGGAAAGGCAGCGAAGCGGCGCAGCATTTCGAGCGGCGAGTCCGCTTCCAGCGCCTTCTCGCGGCCCTGCACAAGCTGGACGACCTTGCCGTCCATCAGGTCGATGCAAGGGAAAATCATCACACCCTCCGCACCGGGATGCCGTGCCGGTCCAGGTATTCCTTGAGGTCGGCGATGCGCAGAGTCCCGTAGTGGAAGACCGACGCCGCGAGCGCGGCATCGGCTTCGCCATCGGTGAGCACGCGCAGGAAGTCTTCGGGTTTGCCGGCGCCTCCGGAGGCGATCACCGGGATGTGCGTGGCGCGCGAGATGGCGCGCGTCAGCTCGCAATCGAAGCCTTGTTGCACGCCGTCGCTATCCATGGAAGTCAACAGAACTTCGCCCGCGCCCAGTTCTTCGCCGCGGGCTGCCCAGGCAACGGCGCCGAGGTCTTCCGGATCCCGCCCGCCGCGCGTGTAGACGGTCCATTCGCCAGGCGCGCGCCGGCGCGCATCGATGGCCAGCACCACGGCCTGCGCGCCGAATTCCTGGCTCAGTTCGGTGATCAGCTCGGGACGCCGCACGACCGCGGTGTTCACCGAAATCTTGTCCGCGCCGGACAGCAGGATGCGGCGCGCATCCGCCACAGACCGTATGCCGCCGCCCACCGCCAGCGGGATAAACACCTTGCGCGCGGTGCGAGCGACCACGCCGGCCATGATCTCGCGCGCGTCGCTGGAGGCGGTGATATCGAGGAAGACCAACTCGTCGGCGCCCTCCTGGTTGTAGCGGTCCGCCAGTTCGACGGGATCGCCAGCGTCGCGCAGGCTGACGAAGTTGACGCCCTTGACCACACGGCCGCCGGTCACGTCGAGGCAGGGAATGATGCGCTTGGCGAGCATCGGCGGAGGGTCTATTTCTGCTCCACGACCGGATTCTGCGGACGAGATTGCAGCGTCACCACCTCTTTACTTCCTGTCAATCTTCCCACACGATACCCCAAGTACACCTCCTGGCTGGCCTGGAAGCTGGTATCGGAGGTAGGCACCTCGATCCTGCCCAGGATAGGAGAGTTGATATCTACGATCCAGGCTCCTGGGACGTCAGTTTTCACCGGCACAGTAACGTCTCCGACTTTGATGTCATTGGATATGGTAACCCCCTCCTCGAAACGCGTAGAGACGACCGTCCCGTACGTCCACCGCACCTGTCCGCTCGAATCCACCATCAAGTAGCCGGCCATCGCGACCAGCAGACCGAGCATGGACCCGAGCATGATGTAAGACAGGCGGAGAGAGAGCACGGTCCCGATCAGATTGTACATCCTACTGCAACTCCACGAAATTCCGCACAACGCGCAGCCCGGCCGGGCCGGACTTCTCCGGATGAAACTGCACCGCGAACGTATTGCCCGATTCGAGCACGGCCGTGTAAGGCAGCGAGTAAGTGCAGGTCGCCGCGGTCTGGGGGATCGCGGGCGCGTAAAAGCTGTGCGCGAAATAGACGAAGGCGCGCGCGTCGAGGCCGGCCAGCAACCGGGCTTCGCCGCACGCATCAAGCTGGTTCCATCCCATGTGCGGCACACGCGCACCGGCGGGAAAGCGCCGCACCGTGCCTTCATACAGGCCCAAACCGCGCGCTTCGGGGGCTTCTTCGCTGCGCTCGAACAGCGCTTGCAAGCCAAGGCAGATGCCCAGGAACGGTATGCCGGCGCGGATACGCTCCAGCAACGTGTCGCGCACCCGCATTTCGTCGAGCGCCCGCATCATCTGGCCGAAGTGTCCCACGCCGGGTAGGATGATTTTCCGCGCATGGCGCAGGCCGGCGGCGTCGCGCACGAGCGTATACGCGGCGCCAATCTCCGCGAGCGTGTTTTCGACCGAACGCAAGTTGCCGGCGCCGTAATCCAGGATGGCGATCATAGCAGTCCTTTCGTCGAAGGCAACTGGCCGCGTAGCCGCCGGTCGGTGGCGCACGCGTATTTCAGCGCGCGCGCGAAGCACTTGAAGACCGCTTCGATCTTGTGGTGATTGGAGCGGCCGTAGAGCACGCGCGCATGCAGGTTGGCGCCCGCATGATTCACGAAGCCGCCGAAGAAATCCTCCACCAGTTCGGTTTGCAGATCGCCGACCAGGCGCACGCGCACCAGGTCGCGATAGACCAGCGCGGGCCGGCCGCCGAGATCGAGCGCCACCACGGCCAGCGTTTCATCCATGGGCAGCACGAAGTAGCCCGCGCGGTTGATGCCGCGCCGGTCGCCCAGCGCCTTCGCGAACAACTGGCCGAGCACGATGCCCACGTCTTCGACGGTGTGATGCTGGTCCACGTCCAGATCGCCTTTCGCGTCAAGCTTCAGATCGAAGCCGCCGTGCTTGGCGAACAACTCCAGCATGTGATCGAAGAAACGTATGCCGGTGGAGATTTGGTAGCGTCCGCGGCCTTCGATCTTGAGCGAGGCCTTGATGCGGGTTTCCTTGGTGTCGCGTTGGATGGTGGCAGTTCGCATCAGGCGAGCACGCTTTCCAGTTGATTGATGTCGTCAAGAACGGCGACGGCGTTCTCGGTTTGGAAGAGCGAAACCAACTCGTCGCGGCGTGGGCTGTTGGGCGAAGCGATGCCAATAAACGGCATGGCCGCGGCCCTGGCGCAGCGCGCGTCGTCCACGGCGTCGCCAATATACCAGATCTTGCGGCCGCCGGCCCCGGCGGCGATCTTGAGCAGTCCTTCCGGCGCGGGCTTGTGCGCGGCGACGTCTTCCATGCCGATGATCGGATCGAAGCGCAGCAACGGCGCGCAGCGTTGCAGCGTGATTTGCGCTTCCCGGCGCATGCGCCCGGTGAAGAGTGCCAAATCGAAGCGCGAGGCGAGACGATCGAACAGGCCGTCGCGCGCCAGCCACCGCTCGCGAAGGATGAGGCCGTCGGAACCAGTGCCGTGAAACAAGCCCTGAAAATAGTCCACCACGGTCTGAAACTCGACGGCCACGCCATGCTGCGCGATCACGTGATGCGAGAGTTTCCAATCGTCGTTGAAGCCGCCCTGGTTCTTGTAATCCTGGATTTGGGGGCGCGTGACCGTGACGCCAGCGAAATGCTCGACCGTGCGCACGATGGTTTCGCGATAGGACTCGGTCACGTCCACCAGCACGCCGTCCATGTCGAACACGATCAACGCCTCAGCCATGTCTCCTCCAGTGCGGCAAGCAGGCGGCGCGTCTGCTCGCGCGTGCCGACCGTGATGCGCACGCAGCCGGGCGCTTCGTAACTGCGGTCGCGCACCAGGATGCCCTGGCCGCGCAGGTGGTCGCGGATCTCGATCGCGCGCTGGCCGGCGCGAATCAACACGAAATTCGCGGAGCTGGGCACGTAGCCGATCTTCATCCGCTCGAGGCCGACGCACAACAGATCGCGGGCCGCCAGTACTTCGGCCACGTAATTCTCGATATAGGCCGTGTCGCGAATGGCCGCCTGCGCCGCCAGCACGGCCAGCGTATTCACGCTGTACGGCGATTGGGCCTTGTGCAGGTACGCGATGTTGGCCGGATGCGAAAAGAGGCAGCCCAGCCGCATGGCGGCCATGCCGTACACCTTGGAAAACGTGCGGCTCACGAACAGGTTGGGCGAGCGCTCGATCTGGCCCAGCGCGGTGACGCCGGAGAATTCGAAGTAGGCTTCATCGATAAAGACCACGGCCTTGCGCGCGCGTTTCAGAATGCGCTCGATGGCCAGCAGCGAGAGGCCGGTGCCGGTCGGGTTGTTGGGGTTCGCGATCAGCACGGCGCGCGTGGCTGGCGTGATGGCGTCGAGCACGGCGGCGAGCGGGAAATCCATGGCGGGACCTTCGTAATCGATCTCGCGCAGCGTGGCGCCGGCCACTTGCGCGTAGAAGCGATACATGGCGTAGGCGGGGCGCAGCAGCAGCACTTCCTGGCCATCGTCGACGTATGTGTTGATGAAGACCTGGATGGCTTCATCGGTGCCGTTGGTGAAGATGACCTGATCGGGCGTGACGCCGAAGAATTTGGCCACGGCGGCTTTGGCTTCGCCATATTCCGGGTAGACGGCGAGACCGCCCGCGTCGAGGCGCTGCTTCAGAAATTCGATGACGCGCGGCGAGCAGCCGACCGTGTTTTCGTTGAAATCGAGGCGCAGCTTATCGGCACGGCCGGCGGTGGGCGGCGAGTAGGGCGCCATTTTGAGCACGGCTTCGCGGGGGCGGACGGCGCCTTTGGGAAGGCGCGCGGGCTTAGGTCTCGTCATGCGATAACCTCGCCCTTCGAGCACCTGCATTAATTGTGGGGCAGGACTCCTCCAGTCCTGCGGCCGACGTCCACGTCGGCCTGTTCGGAGCGGGTCCTGGAGGACCCGCGCAGACCTGGAGGTCTGCCCCACAAGTGCGCACCTCGACGGACCGCGCGTGCGCTTCCAGGCCTTCGGCGCGGGCCAGTGTGGTAATAGCCGGAGCCAGCGCGGCGAGGGCGTCGCGGCTGAGGCGCTGCACCGAAATCACTTTCAGATAGTCCGCCACCGACAGCCCGCCCCGCAGGCGCGCCACGCCGCTGGTGGGGAGCACGTGATTGGGTCCGGATGCGTAATCGCCCGCGGCCTCCGTGCTGAACGGGCCTATAAAGATGCTGCCGGCATGCTGCACACGCGCGAGCAGACGATCGTCCGGAATGCTGAGGTGCTCCGGGGCGAAGCGGTTCGAAAGCTCGACAGCCTCGTCGAGCGAGCGGACCAGAATGATGGCGCTGTTGCGCTGGATGGCTTTGCGCGCCACGGCGGCGGTTGGCAGATCCGCAAGCTGGTGCTCGATTTCCTTGGCCACCGCATTGGCGAGCCGCTTGGAAGTGGTGAGCAGGATGGCGGCCGCATCGACGTCGTGCTCGGCCTGCGCCAGCATGTCGGCCGCGAGATGGCGGGGGTTGCCATCGGCGCAGATGATCAGGATTTCGGTCGGGCCGGCCACGAAGTCGATGCCCACATCGCCCGCGAGCAGTTTCTTGGCAGCGGCCACGTAGATGCTGCCCGGTCCGACGATACGGTCCGCGCGCGGCACCGAGCGCGTGCCATAGGCGAAGGCCGCGATGGCTTGCGCGCCGCCCATTTGAAAGACCTGCCGCACGCCCAGAAGCTGCGCCGTACCCAGGATCTCCGGCACGCGGCGCGGACAGGCTACGCAGATATTGGGCACACCGGCGACCTGCGCCGGAATCACGGTCATCATCAGGGTGGAGGGCAGCGGATAGCGGCCCGCGGGGATGTAAGCCGCGACCGTATCGAGCGGGCGCACGATCTGCCCGAGTTGCAAGCCAGGACTTACTTCGCGCAACGTTTCGGCGGGAAGCTGCATTTCAGCGAAAGCGCGAATGTTGGCAGCCGCGGTCGCCACCGCGTCGCGGAACTCCGTCGAAAGCCCGGCGCAGGCGCGCTGCAGGTCGGCTGCAGGCACCGCCACCGTTTTGCGGTCGAGCGCATCGAACTGGCGCGCGTATTCCATGAGCGCTTTATCACCCCGCGCACGCACGGCTTCGAGGATTGGGCGCACCACGGCCTCGGCTTCGGCCAGCCGGGCTTTGCGCCGCGCCAGCAGGCGGGGCATGGCAGTGGGGGACAGGATCCGAATCATAAAAAACTAAATGGAACCACAGATGGACACAGATGCACACAGATGAAACCCGCGCATCTTATCTGCGTGCATCTGTGGTTCCGTTCCGTTTCATAAAACAATCTTGTTTAGTGGATACTCCACGATGCCCTGCGCTCCCGCCTGCTTCAGGCGCGGGATGATGTCGCGCACGGTGGACTCGTCCAGAATCGTGTTGACCGCCAGCCATTCCTCGTCGCTGAGGTGCGAGATCGTGGGACGCTTCAGCGCGGGCAGCACCTCCAGCACGGAACGCAGATCGTTCTGATGCACGTTCAGCATCAGCCCGACTTTGCCCAGCGCGTTGATGGCGCCTTCGAGCAACATGCGCATGTCTTCCAGCTTGCGGCGCTTCCAGGCGTCCTGCCACGACTCGCGGTTGGCGATGAGCTGGGTGTTGGATTCCATGACCGTGTCGATGATCTTCAGATTGTTGGCGCGCAACGAGGAGCCGGTCTCCGTGACTTCCACGATGGCATCGGCCAACACCGGCGGCTTCACCTCCGTCGCGCCCCAACTGAATTCGACTCGCGCGCTCACGCCATGCTGCGCCAGGTAGCGTTTGGTGGTGCCGACCAGTTCGGTGGCGATGATTTTGCCCTGCAGGTCGCGGACCGATTGAAAGCCGGACGACTCCGGCACGGCGAGCACCCAGCGCACCTTGCCGAAACTCTGCTTCGAGTAGATCAGGTCGGCAATCGCTTCCACCTGAGCTTCGGTTTCGGCTACCCAGTCGCGGCCGGTGAGGCCCGCGTCCAGGATGCCGTCCTCGACGTAGCGCGCCATCTCCTGCGCGCGGATGAGCATGCACTCGATTTCGGGATCGTCGATGGCCGGGAAATACGACCGGCTGCTGGTGGTGATGGCGTAGCCCGCGCGGCGGAATAAATCGATGGTGGCGTTTTCGAGGCTGCCCTTGGGAATGCCGAGTTTCAGCTTCATGCCTGGCTCCCGTAGACCGCGGCGGGATCGTAGGCGCGCGGCTCGGATTCCACCCACTGGCCGTTTTCGAGGCGGCGGTAGAAGCAGCTCTCGTAACCGTTGTGGCAGACGCCTGGGCCTTGCGGCTCGACGCGCACCAGCAGGGCGTCCTGGTCGCAATCGGTGGAGATTTCTTTGACGATAAGACGGTGGCCCGAGGTCTCGCCCTTGAGCCAAAGCTTCTGGCGCGAACGGCTGTAGAAGGTGGCGAAACCGGTCTCGACGGTGCGGCGGAAGGCTTCGCCGTTCATGTAGCCGACCATCAGGACGCGGCCGGAGCTGTAATCCTGGACGACCGCCGGGATCAGCCCGTCCGACTTGGAGAAATTGAGATCCATGCGAATAGCAACAAAAAAGCCCGCCACAAGGCCTGGCGGGCGTCCTTTCTTATTTCGATATCGGTCGAATCAGGACAGCGCCCGCCGCACGTGGATTGGACCGTGGTGGTTGTGATGACGGGCGGCGGGGGGCATAAAGGAAGAGTATAGCAGAGGGCACGCGCTGCGCGACGGCGCTTCACCGAGAGCTACGCCCTGCCCGGAATTCGCAGCACCATTTCCTTCGCGCCTCGGACGATCTGCGATCGCCTTCACTTCATGGTCCGGGAGCACTTCAGCAGCATCGCCTGGATATCGGATATCGACGCCGAATGGCCCCAGCCAGAGTGCTCGTTGGGGGGCGCTGCGAGTGCCTTGCGTCCCTCGTCAGAACGGCTCCTGGTTGCCGCCACCGCAGAGGTCCACAGCATGCTGCAGCGCCTTGGCCACGCGATTAGCCATCGTTTCGTCGTAGAAGTCAAAATCGTTCTCCTTGGCGTCAGAACGTTTGACTATCAGCGCGAAGGCTGGAGGATCCACCTTGACGCTTCGTTCCGGGTGACCGGCTTTGGCGGTCTTTAGCTGCTGCTCCTGTTCGAATGGCATCACTACGATCTCCTGGGCATCCTTTAGGAGGAACCCGGTGTCTTTGTCGGAGTTGGCTTTCCCATCGACGATCACCAGCCAGTGGAAGTCAATCCGACAGCGGTCGGGGTTGGCGGACACGTTGCTCACGTCGACGCTCAAGTGGACGCTCTTGTCTGTTCCGGCAACATTGTCATGAGCGTAAACCATCAAATTCACCTTGCTGGGAAGCTTATCCTGGATGAATTTCATGGTGTCCTGCAGACTGGCCGCGTCACCTCGCATCGGGGGCGGCGGCGGGGGCTCATGCGGATCTTGCGCCACCGCGCATCCCATTGATGCCAGCGCCAGCGTCGTGATCAAGAACGCCTTCATTCATTTCTACCCTTCTTCACTTTAGCGCGAACCCGGCGGGCCGGGGCGTAATCCAGGGCCTCGGGCGCGACGGCACGCGGCTAGCCGGTATGGGGTCTCTGATCCCTGCCCTGCGCTACTCGCCGCCGCGCGATTCCATAAGGAGCCGATGAAGGACTACTATTGCTTCGTTTAGGGTTTTCGAGTGTGATAACCTCCTTTATGAACACTCTCTATGGCAGAGGACAAAGACCCGATCATGATCGATTGTCCACACTGCGGCGACCGGGTGCAGGCCTCACCGGCCCGCCCCTGGCTAAATCACCAGTATGAATACCGGATCGGGATCGTGCAGTGCTTGAAATGCTTCAACCCCCTCGTGGCGCACCAGGACTTCCTGGGGCCGCAAGGGCCAGATGGGATAGAGGAGTATTCGGAGGCCCAGCGGTTGTGGCCGTCGCCAGAGGCACCACTCTCCCTACACATTCCCGAGATGATCCGCGTGTCCCTCAGCGAAGCGCGCAAATGCCTGTCCTGTGGGACGTATACGGCAAGCGTCGCCATGACTGGCCGGGCCGTCGAAGGCATGTGCCACCATTTCAAAACCAAGAAGACGACGCTCTTTGACGGCTTGAAAGAACTCTTGGATCGGGAAGTCATCGACAAGAGGCTCTACCAGTGGGCCGACGAGCTCCGACAGCACAGAAACCTTGCGGCCCACGCGAGCGGGACCAGTTTCGCGCGGCAAGACGCTGAGGACATCTTCGACTTTGCCCTTGCTATCTGCAACTACGTTTTTGTCCTGAGAAAGAAGTTTGAGGAGTTCACGACGCGGACGAAGAAGCTCGCTTAATAGAAAGCAGGAAACGATGCCGCCGATTAGGCGGATAGGATTTTTCCATTTCGGCGGCGCCGATAAACGCTCTCCGGTTACTTCTCTCGAAATAGCTCTGAACAAGACAGAACTGGAAGATAGCCTGGAAAATAGCCTGATTGTTCTTCCTGAGGGATTTAACGTCCTGGGGGGATATTATGCTCCGCCACCGGTGAAACTCGATGCACTTGTCAGCCCTCGATTGCAGGCGCTCTCGGTCAGTCGTACTATCTCCTTCGTGGTTGGTCTAATCGAACAGGAGACTGGAGGAGTGAAGGGCTACAACTCTGCTTATCTGGTCGACGAAAGCACGCCCCCACTGCTGCTTTCGCGCAAGCGGTGCGGTAGTGGGCCGCACTGCCTTTACCCGAGATGCCCAAAGGATGAAGGCGTAGCCGTCCTGCGCCGAGGAATTGGCATTACGGCACTCCTGTGTGACGATGCTGGGGAAACTGAGAATCAGAAGCCGACCCTCGCCAGAGTTGAGAGTTTACATTCTGACCGCAACGTACTCTGTATCCCAGCATGTATGACAATAACTGACTCGTTGGCCATAGCTAAGCTTTGGGAGAAGTCGATCACAGTGGTACTGGCTAACGGCTCCGCAAGTTTTTCAAGTGTCATTATTCATCAAGGCTGCGAACTGATCTCAGGTCATCCTCGGAACGAAAACCAGATCAAGCTATGCGACCTATGATGTAAGGCTATTGTCCAAACAGGCCCCTGCTAGGGTGTCGAGGGACCTCCAGCGTCTTACTCAAGCCGCTCCACGTTCCGCAGCGTGGGAAACAATTTCATCCATAACAGCGCGACGCCGACGGTGCCTGCCCCGCCCAGCACAGCCGCCGGCACCACACCGAGCAACGCCGCGGTCACCCCGCTCTCGAATTCGCCAAGTTGGCTGGACGCGTTGATGAACAGGAAGTTCACCGCACCCACCCGGCCGCGCATCTCGTCCGGCGTGGCCAGTTGCACCAGCGACGTGCGGATCACCACGCTCACCGTATCTGCCGCACCTATAATGGCCAGCGCGAGAATCGAGAGCCAGATCGAATGCGAGAGCGCGAACACCACCGTCGCCAGGCCAAAGACGATAACAGCCTGGAACATCCGCATCCCCACTCGGCGGTCGATCTCGTGGCGGGCCAGCACGGCTGTCATCATCAATGCGCCGGCAGTCGGCGCGCCGCGCAGTACGCCCAGACCCCATGGGCCGGTATGCAGAATATCACGGGCATAGATCGGCAGCAGTGCCGTCGCTCCGCCCAGCAGCACGGCGAACAGATCGAGCGATATCGTCCCGAAGATTGCCGGGTTGCGGCGCACGAACCCCACGCCGGCGAACAAGGCCGCGAAGGTCGGCGGTTCTTTCGCGGTCACCGGCCGGTCTACCCTGATCGACCCGTTCAGCATCCCCGCCAGCAACCAGAACACCGCCATCGCCGCGTAAGGCGCGGCGGGCACCATCGCGTAAGCCAGACCGCCCAGCGCCGGACCGCTGATCGTCGCCAACTGCCACACGCCGGTGGAAAGCGCTGTACATTTCTGCAGCATCCCGTCCGGCGCAACACCGGGCAGCAAGGCCGCCGCCGCCGGGCTTTCAAACGCCGCGGCGGCGCCGAACACCGCTACGGCGGCAAAAATCTCCGCGACGTTCAGCCATCCGGCAAAGCTGCCCCAGGCCAAAAATGCCGCTGTCAACCCTTCGGCAATCTGGCAGATCTGCACCACGCGTTTGCGGTCATAACGGTCCGCGGCGTGCCCTGCGACAAAAACCAGAACCGCCGTGGGGATGAACTGCACCAGCCCCCACCATGCCGAGGGCGAACGCGCTGCTGGTCAGCGCATAGACCTGCCAGCCCACGGCCACGGCCACAGCCGCGATCTGATAGGGAAACTCTGAAAGGCCCGCGTGCTCAGAAATAAAATCGGAAAGGCTGGTGGCCGAACAGGGCCCGGGATGTGGCAGATGAGGCGGAAGGCATGGCCGACTACACGATAGCCACGCCGGTGCGTCCGCCAGCCTGCAGCACGGTTGCATCGGCGGCATACTGCGCGCGCAGGTAGGCCAGTGCGACCACCTTGCCAAGAGCGGGCGAGAACGCGGATGATGTGATCTCTCCGGCTTCGGCTGATCCGGCGGTAACCTTGGTCCCGCCCGCCAGCGGGGTCTCGCCTTCCACTTCCAGCTTCACCAGTAAC
>OBLU010005485.1_pt1 | contig 11365 bp, 8 predicted proteins | sample 1518681 | NCBI WGS metagenome assembly OBLU01 (sample SAMEA3539304, study PRJEB22396) | soil metagenome | biome: tundra; feature: field; material: soil | place: USA | collected 2010-05 | depth 0.15 m
CGTCGATCACCTGATCCAGGTTGTAGGCCTTGAAGCCGACGCGGTGATCGGAGATCCGGTTCTCCGGGAAGTTGTAGGTCCGGACCCGCTGCGAACGGTCCACGGTGGCCACCTGGCTGCGCCGCTCGGCGGCAGCCTCGGCATCCGCGTCGGCCTGCGCCTGGGCGAGCAGCCTGGCCCGCAGGATGCGCAGCGCCTGTTCCTTGTTCTGCAGCTGGCTCTTCTCGTTCTGGCAGGAGACCACGATCCCGGTGGGCAGATGGGTGATCCGGACCGCCGAGTCGGTGGTATTCACGCTCTGCCCGCCGGGACCTGAGGAGCGGAAGACGTCCACCCGCAGGTCGTTCGGCTCGATGTGCACCTCGACGGGGTCGGCCTCGGGCATGACCAGCACGCCGGCGGCCGAGGTATGGATGCGGCCCTGTGACTCGGTGACCGGCACCCGCTGCACCCGGTGCACGCCGCCCTCGTACTTCAGCCGCGACCAGACGCCGGCGGGGGCCGGGGCCCGTCCGCCGGACTTGACTGCGACCGTCACGTCCTTGTAGCCGCCGAGGCCGGTCGTGCTCGCGTCCAGGACCTCGGTCTTCCAGCCCCGGCGCTCCGCGTACCGCAGGTACATGCGGAGCAGGTCACCGGCGAACAGCGCGGACTCCTCGCCGCCCTCTCCGGCCTTCACCTGGAGGATGACGTCCTTGCCGTCGCTGCGGTCACGCGGCACCAGGAGCGCGTTGATCTGGGTCTCGAGTTCCGCCCGGCGGCGGCCGAGTTGCTCGGCCTCCACGGCGAACGACGAGTCCTCCGGAGCGAGTTCCCGGGCTGTCTCCTCGTCGGCGACCGTCTGCTGCCACTCGTGATAGGCCTCCACAACATGGCTGAGCTCGCCGTAGCGCCTGGACAGCGCCCTGGCTCGATCCGGGTCCGCGTGCACGGCGGAATCGGCGAGGACACGCTCCAGTTCGGCATGCTCACTCGCCAGCTCACCGAGCCGGTCGAACACCGTTACTCACTCCTTGCTGCTGCTTGCTGCTGCTTCCTGATTGCAGGCCCGTCGACGTCCAAGATCACCGCACCCGAACCGCATGGCTGTGCCACACCGCCGGATACGGTGATCTCGAGGAACTACTTGCTGGAGCCGGCCTTCTCCGCGCCGTCGGCCGCCTTCTCGGTGCTCGCCTTGTCGGGGCCGCCGACTGCCTTCTTGCCGAACCGGCGCTCGAACCTGGCGACCCGGCCGCCCGTGTCGAGGATCTTCTGCTTGCCGGTGTAGAACGGGTGGCATGCCGAGCAGACCTCGGAGTGGATGACGCCGTTCTTGGCCGTGCTGCGCGTGGTGAAGGTGTTCCCGCAGGTGCAGGTAACTGTGGTCACCACATAGTCAGGATGAATACCAGGCTTCACGTTAATACTCCTGCCTCTGGCGGTCGCCGGGTCGCCGCGGGCGTGTAATGCCACGCCCGGGCGTGAACCGGTACCGCACTGTTTCGGCTTACTAGTGTGCCAGACCATCAAACATCCTCCGGGGCCTGGCAATTCCCCGCACCCCGGCCTCCGGAACGGCGACGGGCTACGAGCTTACGGTCGTCTTCTGGACCTGGAGCAAGAACTCGGCGTTGCTCTTCGTCTCCCGCATCCGCTCCATGAGGACCTCAAGGGCCTGCTGCGGCTCCAGCGCGTGCAGCACCCGGCGAAGCTGCCAGACGATCTTCAGCTCCTCCGGGGTCATCAGGATCTCTTCCTTGCGGGTGCCGGAGGCGTCCACGTCGATGGCGGGGAAGATCCGCTTGTCCGCAAGCTCGCGGCGGAGCCGTAGCTCCATGTTGCCGGTGCCCTTGAACTCCTCGAAGATGACCTCGTCCGCCCGCGACCCGGTCTCGATCAGGGCGGTCGCCAGGATGGTCAGCGAGCCGCCGTGCTCGATGTTGCGTGCGGCGCCGAAGAACCGCTTCGGCGGGTAGAGCGCAGTGGAGTCGACGCCACCGGACATGATCCGGCCGCTGGCCGGTGCGGCCAGGTTGTACGCGCGCCCCAGGCGGGTGATCGAGTCCAGCAGCACGACCACGTCGTGGCCCATCTCCACCAGGCGCTTGGCCCGCTCGATGGCCAGCTCCGCAACCGTGGTGTGATCCTCGGCCGGCCGGTCGAAGGTGGAGTGGATGACCTCGCCCTTGACCGAGCGCTGCATGTCGGTGACTTCCTCAGGCCGCTCGTCCACCAGGACGACCATGAGGTGGCACTCCGGGTTGTTCTTGGTGATCGCGTTCGCGATGGCCTGCAGGATCATCGTCTTGCCCGCCTTGGGCGGGGAGACGATCAGGCCGCGCTGGCCCTTGCCGATCGGGCTCACCAGGTCCATGATCCGGGTGGTCATCACCGTGGCATCGGTCTCCAGGCGGAGCCGGTCCTGCGGGTAGAGGGGCACCAGCTTGGAGAAGTCGGGGCGCCCACGGGACTGCTCGGGGTCCAGGCCGTTGATCTTGTCGAGGCGGACCAGCGCGTTGAACTTCTCGCGGCGCTCGCCGTCCCGTGGCTGGCGCACCGCGCCCTCGATCACGTCCCCCTTGCGCAGCCCGTACCTGCGGACCTGGGAGAGCGACACGTACACGTCGTTGGATCCGGGCAGGTACCCGGTGGTGCGGATGAACCCGTAGTTGTCCAGGACATCCAGGATGCCGGCGATCGGGATGAGCACGTCATCCTCGGCGATCACGGGCTCGGGCTCGCCCTGCGTGCCCCGCTCGCGGCGGCCACGGTTGCGGTTGCGGAACCTGTCCCGGTTCCTGCGACGGCTCGGGTCATCATCATCACCGCCGCGATCGGGTCCCTGCCCGCCGCCGTCACGCTGACCGCGCTGGCCGCCGTCACGCTGACCGGCGGAATCGCGCTGCCCGCCGCCGTCACGCTGGGCGTTGTCCCGCTGGCCGCCGCCATCACGCTGGCTGTTGTCACGCTGGTCATGGCGCTGCTCGCCCGCATCGCCGCCGCGCTGCTGGCCGTCCCGCCTGCCGTTGCGGCTCCGCTGCTCGCGGCGCTGGCCCTCGCCGCCCTGCTGGCCTTCGCCAGCGGGCGCGGTCACGCGGCTGACGCCGTCGCCCGCGGAGGCCCCGTTCGATCCGATCTCAGTGCCAACCGCTGGACCGCCAGCCGCCGGCCGCTCAAAGCTGAGCTGGCCGCTGCCGGCGCCCTGGCCGGATTCAGCTGACTGTGCTGCGAGGCGAGGCTCGCCTCGCTGTGCTTCCTGGCCACTGGCCGCGGGTGTGCCGCCGGCCAGACCGGACTGTCGTGCTATGTCTGATTCCATGGCGTCCTGCTCACGGTGGCGGAGCGCGCCTGCTCCCGCGGACGTGCCCCGCTGGGCTGAGTTATCGAATGCCGAGCCCCCATCGCCGGAGGACGCTCCGCCGCTCCCGCCGCCCTGCTTCTCCTGGATCACCCCGATGAGCTGGCCCTTGCGCATCCGGCCCACGCCGGTAATGCCCATCGACTGCGCGAGCCGCTGCAGTTCGGGCAGCAACATTCCGGAGAGCCCGGAGCCGCCTCGGCGGGCAGCACGGTCGGTCACCGTCTCACCGGCGGCAGCGCCTCGCGTCGGCGGCGCTCCGCTGGCCGCGGCCCCAGTGGCCGCGTCCTCCGCGGTGCGCCCCTCAGGCGCGCCAGACTGCCCGGACGATGCCTCAGAGACGCCCGAGGAGCCGGTGAAGATTTCGGTGGTGTCGCTCACGAGGGGTCCTTCCCAGGGAGCGGGCGGCGGCCGCGGTGGCGGCCGGTCGACCCGGTGTCACGACCCGGCGAATCGGCCGGGCCAGGTACTGCTTGTTCTGCCATTTCCCCATCGCCGTGCCATGCGCCCGCGCGCATTCCTCGTCCCGGGGCCTGGTCCGCGGCTCGCCGCCGCGGGTTCAGCGCGGACTCAGCGGCCAACGGGTAAGTGCCGGAACGAGACCAGGCAGCTGGGGAGGCCCGCCCTGATCCCCGGCCCGCCCCCGGCTCACCACGCCCTCGGCGTGTTGCATGTAAGCAGAAGAAGTAGTGATCTGAGAGTTGGCGGGGCGTCACTGGCCACGCCCGGCGGTGAAGCCGGCCTTGCGGCAAGTGACGGGCGAGCACCTGGCCCCATGATGGGGTATCTGGTGCAGCACCCACCTTAACACTAAGAGAGCTCACGGCATTCCCTCAGAGTTGCCCGTGTGTCACGGAAGATGCTGGCCAATCCCGCGGAGACGACCCCGCAGGACCGCGCGCGGCCGCTGAGCAGTTTTCTTGGGGACGATCCGCCGCGCGCTGAGCTCACGGGCGTGCGCCTGGCACAGCGGTCTGGAGGGTAGCACCGTGCCGGTCGACGCCCAAGGGGCTTATATGCCATGGGATACCCGTTTCTCCCACGATTGAATCCACCAGGTCAGGCGCGGTTTTCGAGCCTGGGCCGAGCAACACGAGCACGGCCGGACCGGCCCCGGACACCGTCGCGGCCAAGCCGGCCGCCCGGAGCCGGCGCAGCAAATCCGCGGTCGCCGGCATGACCGCGGCCCGGTATCGCTGATGCAGGAAGTCCTCGGTGGCATCGAAAAGCACCTCTGGTGAACTGGTGAGTCCGGCGATCAGCAGGGCGCTGCGTCCCGCGTTGGCCGCGGCATCCCCGTGCGGGACGGTATCCGGCAGCATGTGCCGGGCCGTCTCGGTGGAAAGCACGTCCTGCGGAACGCAGACCACCGGGTCGATCCCGTCCAGCACAGCGAGCTTAGCCAGCCGCGGAACTGCCGGTGACCCCGCCCCGGGCGCTGCTGTCCAGGCGATGGTGAGGCCGCCGGCCAGGCAGGCCGCCACGTTGTCCGGGTGGCCCTCCAAGTCGACCGCGAGCCGGAACACGGCATCGTCCGGCAGCCGGGCGGCACCGTCGATGACCAGCCCGCGGGCGGCCAGCACGCCGGCGACGATCGCCGCGGCCGATGAGCCGAGGCCCCGGCCGTGCGGAATCGCGTTGACGCAACGCAGCCCGATTCCCGGCGGCTGGCCGCCGAGCAGGCCGAAGCCGGCGCGCATCGCGCGGACAACAAGGTGCCGCTCCCCCGCGGCAGCGGTATCCGCGCCCTCGCCAGACACCTCGATGGTCAGGCCGCCGGGGGTCACCTGCGCCTCCACCACGTCGTACAGCGCCAGTGCCAGGCCGAGCGCGTCGAAGCCCGGGCCGAGGTTCGCACTGGTGGCCGGGGCGCGCACCACCACCGGTCCGTCCGCCCAGCGCGGTGCCGTGCTCGCGCCGCTCGTTGCGCTCACCCGAGCCCTAGCGCCGACGCGGCGGCGGACGGGTCCGCGGCGATCGTCACCGGCGCGGGCGCGGCAGACACCGCCCAGTCCGGGTCCTTGAGCCCGTTGCCGGTGATCGTGCAGACGACCCGGGACCCCGCGGCGACCTGCCCGTTCTGGCACGCCTGGAGCAGCCCGGCCACGCCGGCCGCGGAGGCGAGCTCACCGAAAACCGCTTCCTGCTGGGCGAGTAGCCGGTAGGCGACCAGGATCTGCCGGTCGGTAACCGAGTCGATCAGGCCGCCGGACTCGTCCCGCGCCTGCTCAGCGAGGTGCCACGAGGCCGGATTGCCGATCCGGATCGCCGTCGCAATGGTCTGCGGGGCCAGCACCGGCTCGCCGCGGACGATGGGCGCCGCCCCGCTCGCCTGGAAGCCGAGCATCCGCGGCCTGTGGGTCGCCCGGCCGGCGTTCGCGTACTCGGTGTATCCCATCCAGTACGCGGCGATGTTGCCGGCGTTGCCGACCGGCAGGCAGTGCACGTCGGGCGCGTCGCCGAGCGCCTCGACGATCTCGAAGGCAGCCGTTTTCTGGCCTTCCAGCCGGTCGGCGTTCACGGAGTTGACCAGGGCGACCGGGTAGTCGTTGGCCAGCTTGCGGGCGACCTCCAGGCAGTCGTCGAAGTTGCCGTCCACCTGCAGCAGCCGCGCGCCGTGCACCAGGGCCTGGGCCAGCTTTCCGAGAGCGATCTTGCCGCGCGGCACGAGCACCGCGCAGGTCATCCCCGCCCGTGCCGCGTAGGCGGCGGCACTGGCGCTGGTGTTGCCTGTGGAAGCGCAGATCACCGCGGTGGCGCCGCGACTGGCGGCCATGGTCACCGCGACCGTCATGCCGCGGTCCTTGAACGACCCGGTCGGGTTCGCGCCCTCGACCTTCAGGTACACCTCGCAACCGGTGCGGCCGGACAGCGCCGGTGCGGGCAGCAGCGGCGTCGCGCCCTCCGCGAGGGTTATTACGGGGGCGTCGGCGGTCACCGGAAGCCGGTCCCGGTACTGGGCGATCACGCCCTGCCATGGCACGAACGAGGGGGCGGCACCCGCCGCGGATTTCACGCCGGCATTCACTCCTCTTCCTCTCCCTCGACCCGCATGACGCTCGCGACCGCGCGCACCACGCCCAGCGCTCCGAGGTCGTCCACGCAGCTCGCCAGCGCCGCGTCGGGGGCGGCGTGCGTCACGATCACCAACTGGGCGTCATCCCCCCTGGCCTCCTGGCGGGCTGCCCTGATCGACACGTCGTGCCGGGCGAAGGTCTCGGCCACCTGGGCGAGCACCCCTGGCCTGTCCGCGACATCCAGCGCGACGTGGTACCGGGTGCGCGCCTCGCCCATGCGCAGCACCGGCAGCTCAGCGTACGTGGACGCGTCCGGGCCGCGGGTCCCGGCCAGCCGGTTGCGCGCGACGGCCACGATGTCACCGAGCACCGCGCTGGCGGTGGGCACCCCGCCCGCCCCCGCGCCGTAAAACATCAGCCTGCCTGCCGACTCGGCCTCCACGAAAACCGCGTTGTAGGCCTCGCGTACTCCAGCCAGGGGATGCTCGCGCGGGATCATCGCCGGGTGGACGCGGACGGATACGCCGCGCTCCCGCCGCTCGCAGATGGCGAGCAGCTTGACCACATGGCCGATCCCGCGCGCGCTGCCGATGTCCGCGGAGGTCACCCCAGTGATGCCTTCCCGGTGCACGTCCGCAGCAGTCACCCGGGTGTGGAAGGCCAGCCCGGCCAGGATCGCCGCCTTGGCGGCGGCGTCGAAGCCCTCGATGTCCGCGGTCGGGTCGGGCTCGGCGTAGCCCAGCGCCTGCGCCTCCTCCAGCGCGTCGGCGAAGCCAGCCCCCGAGGTATCCATCCGGTCGAGGATGAAGTTGGTGGTGCCATTGACGATGCCGAGCACGCGGCGCACGGCATCGCCGGCCAGCGATTCGCGCAGCGGGCGCAGCAGCGGGATCGCGCCCGCCACTGCCGCCTCGTAGTACAGGTCCGCGCCGTTCTCGCGGGCGGCCTGGTGCAACGTCGCCCCGTCCTCGGCGAGCAGCGCCTTGTTGGCGGAGACCACTGACTTGCCGTTCTTCATCGCGGCCAGCAGCAGCGAGCGAACCGGCTCGATGCCGCCGATCACCTCGACCACGATGTCGGTCTCAGGGCGGGTGACCAGGTCCATGGCGTCGGAGGTGAGCAGCTCTTGCGGCACCGGCACGGCGCGGGCCCGGCCGGGCCGCCGTACCGCAACCCCGATAACCTCCAGCGGAGCCCCGATCCGTGCCGCCAGGTCGTCTGCCTGGCGCCGCAGCAGCCGGAACACTTCGGAGCCCACACCGCCGCAGCCCAGCAGGGCCACCCGCAACGTCCGCACTCCGGCTGGCCTCCTCCCTGTCAAGCCACTTCCTGTCGAGCCACTCTGTGTCGAGCCACTCTGCGTCGCGCCGGACTGTGTCACCCGGCGTCCAGCCGGAGCAGGTCCTCGGCGGTCTCCCGGCGGAGCAGGACCCGGGCCGCGCCGTCACGGACCGCGACCACGGGTGGACGCGGCACGTGGTTGTAGTTGCTGGCCATGGACCGGCAGTATGCGCCAGTGGCCGCCACTGCGATCAGGTCCCCGGGGACCAGGTCGGCCGGCAGGTAGGTGTCGCGGACCACGATGTCCCCACTCTCGCAGTGCCGGCCGACAATCCGCGACAGCATCGGCGGCGCGGCGGACTCGCGCGAAGCGAGGACGCACGTGTACTCGGCGTCATACAGCGCCGTGCGGATGTTGTCGCTCATGCCGCCGTCCACGCTGACGTAGGTGCGCAACCCGTCCACGTTCTTGACCGTCCCGACCTCGTACAGCGTAACGGTGCCCGGCCCGGCGATGGCCCGGCCCGGTTCCACCGTCAGCCTCGGCACCGCCAGGCCGGCGGCCGCGGCTTGGCTATGCAAGATCTCGTTGAGGTTCTGGGCGATGAGTTTGACATCGGCGGGGTCGTCGTCGGGCGTGTACGCGATGCCCCACCCGCCGCCGAGGTCGAGTTCGGCGACCTCGACGCCATGCTCGTCGCGGATCCGCACCGCCAGGTCCAGCACCCGGCGGGCGGCCACGTCGAAGCCGGCCGTGTCGAAGATCTGTGACCCGATGTGCGAGTGCAGGCCGGCCAGTTCGATCGTCGGGCAGGCGAGGATCCGCCGCACCGCCTCGTCGGCGTCGCCGGAAGAGAGGGAGAAGCCGAACTTCTGGTCGTCGTGGGCGGTGGCCACGAATTCGTGCGTGTGCGCCTCGACCCCGGTGGTCACCCGGACCAGGACTCTGGGGCGTGGCGCCGGCGCGGCGGTGCTCGTCGTTCCTGGCGGGCCGACCACCGGCTCGGTGAGGTGGGCGAGCCGTGCGATCTCCTCGAACGAGTCCACCACGATGTGCCCGACGCCCGTCTCCAGCGCGCGGGCCAGCTCCACGAGAAGCTTGTTGCTGCCGTGCAGGGTGATCATCGCGGGGTCCACCCCGGCCTGGAGCGCTACCTCGAGTTCGCCGCCGGTGCACACGTCCACGCCGAGGCCCTCCTCGCTGGCCCAGCGCAGCACCCCCCGGCAGCAGAACGCCTTGGCGGCGTAGAAGACCGCCGCGCCCTCGCCGAACGCCTCCCGGAACTCACCGCAGCGCTGCCGGAAGTCCGCCTCATCGCAGGCGAACAGCGGGGTGCCGAACTCCGCGGCGAGATCCCGCACGTCCATGCCGCCGATGGCGAGCACGCCACCGACACGGTGCGCGGTGCGCGGCCAGATCTGCGGGTGCAGCGCGTTCAGGTCCGCCGGAGCTGCTCGCGGGTGCTCGGGCGGGAGCACGTCGGCGTGACGTGGTCCTGCCGGGTGAGCGACACGGCTCATGAAACTTTCCCCTGCTGGTCGGTGCTCGTTATCGTCGTGCGGTACTCGGATTCGATGCTGCGGGTGTCAAAGCCGGTCGGGCGCGGCCACGCCGAGCAGCCCCAGGCCTGCGCCCAGCGCCGCCCCTGCAGCGGCCGCCAGCCACAGCCGGGCCCTGGTGACCGGGCTGCCCGGGGGCTCATCCAGCAGCCCCGGCGGCACTGCCGGGCAGCTTTCCTGGCAGCCGAAGTATGCCGCCGCCAACTCCTCCAGGTAGCCGGTAAGCACATCCGGCCGCCCGCGGCGCGCGGCCCCGCCGACCCGTTCAGGCAGCCAGGACATCGCGTCGAGCAGCGCCCGCTCTCTAGGGTGCGCGAGCAGGTGCACCTCGGCGTCTGCCGCACTCCCATTGTCCAGGCCGAGGTCAGCGGCATGGCGCAGGGCGGAGGCGGCGTGCGCGTGCGCGTACCGAACAGCATAGGCGGGATTGCCCAGATGCTGCGCGGCCGCCGCGCGTGCATCCACGGCGAGCCCGCCTGGCATCCAGCGGAGCCGGCACAGCGCGTACCTGATGGCATCGGCGCCCGCGAAGTTGATCGAGTCCGAGACTGGGCCGCTGTTGGCTGTGGGCCGGGAATCGGGGGCTCGTGTTCGTTGCGTCGGATCTGTCCATTGCACCTGGGCGCCGGCTGCCGCCGCGAGCCGGCCAGTTACCTCGCTGGCCAGCCATTGATACGCCTCGTCCCAGCTGCGGGCCGTCGTCAGGTCGACGCCGCGGAGCGCTTCCAGCGCGGCTCCGCGGAGCGCGCCGCCGCGGGCGCAGGAGGGGCCGGCCTCCGCGATGCGGACGGCGAGCGCCGAGAGGGTTCCGGCGGTGACGGTTATCGTCAGGTAGCCACCGCCAGTGACCGTCGCCTGGCTGATCTCAGGCAGTGCCCGGAGGCTGACTGCCAGCCTGCCGGCTAGGTCCTGGGGGTCTGGGGCATGCTGAGGCGGATTCGCGTGGCGTAGCTGGGCAGCTGGGCGCTGGGGCATGTCCCCGGCGTGCTGGGGGGACAACTCCGCGTGCCGCGCCAGCAGGAACGCGATCGTGGTGGCGTAGGTGCCTGGGCCGCCGCTAGCCCCGGGCGGGGCGGGTCGCCAGGTGCCCGCCGTGCCGGGGTTGCCGGTGCTGGGGTTGCCGGCGGGGGGGTTGCCGACAGCCCTGATGACCTCGGCGAGTGCCATGTCCAGGTCCCCGGTTATCACGCCGTGCAGGCTATCCGGGTCCCGGCCGCCGGGACGGGGCGCAGCCCTTGGGCCGGAGTTAGTTAGGCGGGGCCGAGCCCGGGCGCGGCCGCTCCGCCGAACTGTTCCTCTGGCCGTCGCCGGGCCAGGTCCCGGACGATCCGGATCATCTCCGCTGGATCGAACGGTTTGGTCAGGTAGGCATCCACGCCGATCTCAAGGCCCCGGGTCTTGTCATCCTCCTGCGCCCGCGCTGTGATCAAGACCACTTTGATCCGGCACGTCTGGGGATTGCGCCGCAACTGACCAGCGGTAACCCAGCCATCCAACCTCGGCATCATCACGTCCAGCGTGATGACATCGGGGTCGATCGCGGCGACCTTGTCCAGGCAATCCTGCCCGTCCACAGCCGTCGCCACGTCGAACCCTTCCAAGGTGAGGTTGACGGCGATGAGCTGTCTGATCACCTCATCGTCATCAACTACGAGCACGCGTCCGAGAGCCTGGGCCACGGGCGCGAGGCTAGCGTGTCCGGACAGCCTCGCGTGCCAGTATTGAGCGAGCTCTCAGCAGCTGCACAGCGGCAGGCCTGCGGTGCTCCTCGTGCCTGGTAGCCTTGCTGCGTCCTGTAGCCCCCGTAGCTCAGGGGATAGAGCAACGGCCTCCGGAGCCGTGTGCGCACGTTCGAATCGTGTCGGGGGCACCCATCATGGTCACGCGCTAACCCTGCTGACCAGCGGTTTCCCGGTCGGCCCTGGGTTGCCTTATGTGCAGCCAGATGCCACCGGATGCCACCCTGAGTCGCGATTCCCGGAATATACGCGGAATGAGCCGGGGGGCATCCGCCCAGCTCCGGGCTAGCCGAGAGCATCTTCCATCCGGGTGAACCAGCGCTCGTCGTCGCCATCCAGGCAGTGCGCGTAGATGCGGTACAGGACTTCTACCGTGTGCCCGGCCCACTCGGCGACGAGGGTGGCCGGTGTTCCGGCGTTGAGCCGCC
>OBLU010005486.1_pt1 | contig 11365 bp, 7 predicted proteins | sample 1518681 | NCBI WGS metagenome assembly OBLU01 (sample SAMEA3539304, study PRJEB22396) | soil metagenome | biome: tundra; feature: field; material: soil | place: USA | collected 2010-05 | depth 0.15 m
CCGTCCCTGGCTCTTGCTTGATGTCGACCCGCGTTACCGAGATGTAGGCGACCAGGGCCACGATGACGATCGTCAGGCCCACGCTGACCGTCCCCCGGCCCCAGTTCAGCCCACCGAGAGCGTGGGGGACCCCCATCCAGTCCGCAAACGAAGCACCCAAGGGTCGGGTGATGACGTACGCGAACCAGAACGCCAGCACAGCGTCGATCCGCGTGAAGCGGTGGGCTAGACCGGGCACGGCGATGACGACGGCGAAGAGGATGCCGGACGCGAGGAAGCCGAGGTGCAGTGTGATCGCCGTGAGGTCTCCGACCGCCGTGCCGAGGGCGAAGGTGGCACATACCGTGGCCCAGTAGAAGAGCTCGCGGCGCAGGGTGGTGATGTGGTGAATCGATAGCGTCCGTTCCGTGACATACCAGGCGATGAAGATCGCGGTCAGGGCGATGGCGAAGCCCACCGTCGACACCACGTAGGGCACGCCGAGCTGGATGTGCAGAGCGTCTGCGACCATGGTGCCGAAGATGGCCACCATGACCACCGCCAGCCAGTACACCCAGGCAATGTAGCGGCGGACCGAGAGCTGCAGAGCCAGGGCCGCGGCGAAGGCGACGGCCCCCAGTCCGACCGCCACATATGGGTCGATCTGGTGGACGGAATAGTCCGAGATCGCCTCGCCCATGGCGGTGGTCAGGACCTTGAGGATCCAGAAGTATGCGGTGATCTCCGGGACTTTCCTCAGGGTCCAGCGACCGGTGTCCACGAAGCGGAAACTACCACGGCTTGGCCCGGGGGCGCCCCGCACCCAGCCGCCGGCTCCCGTTACCTCGTTACAGGCCCCGGGGATAGGGCCGGTCCGTTCGGGGCGTGGTATGGTGCGCCGGAATTCTTCGAGGCGGAGGGGACGGCTGACCGCTGAGAGTGGCCAACGGAGGACAGACGCCACTTGGGTGACTCCAGGCAGGCCGACGCGATACCGCTGGGAACGGCGGGCGTCGACGGTGCCGGCGGCTCTGGGCTGGACGGGGGACGCGGCGGGTCCGTGAGGCTTGCGGCTCAGGTCGGGGTCGCGCTCGCCTGCGCCGCTCTGGCGAGTGCGGTCGCCTGGCGCCATGTTGGTGATCACCTGACGCTGAGAACGGACATCGTCGGCTCGACGATCTTCTACAACTACGACGTCTACCGCCTGCTGGATCACTTCTACATCGTCATCGTCCTGCTCCCCGGCCTGGCTGCGGCCCTCTTCCTGCTGATCGCCCGATGGGGACCACTGGCGTGGCGGGGGCCGCGGTCGGTGTGGCCGCCCGCACTATCTGTCCAGGACACCGTGTTGCGCAATCCGCCGGAGACGCGCGATTCGACACCGGAGGCCCTCAGTCGCTCCCCAGCGGCGCCGGCTCGGGGTGAGCCAACGGCCTCACCTACACGGCTGTTCATCCTGGCCGCGCGCCTGGCGCTGCCGGCTATTGTGATCGCCGGCGAGGTGGAGATCGGAAGGTCCCCGCAGGCGCAGAACTTGAGCCTACCCTTGGGGATCCTCGCGCTGGCGGCCTACCCGGCCCTCGTCGCGGTGGTCTCCGTCGTGCTCCGGCACCGCTCGCTCGAGGGCCCGGACGTCTGGTCCGCGGCCAATGCCGTGCTGGCGATCGCAGTCATCCCCATGCTCCTTCTCGTCTCCGCCTCCACGGCCGTCTCGGTCGCCTCCGACCACCGGATTGTTCATTACCCGTGGCTCCCCTTGTGGCTGGCCCTCCTGGCTACGCTGGCGGCTCTGGCCCTGGTCGCGTGGGGCCTGAGGCGCGGCGGTTGGCAGGCTGCCCGACGAGTCGAACGGCTTGTGCTCACCGCCCTGGTGGGCCCGGTCTCGCTCTTCCTCGCCACCGCAGTGCTGCTCGGACCTCTGCCCCAATTCATCGGCTACGACGACACGATGGGGATGACCGGCGCCCAGCTCCTTTTTGGGCATGGTCTGTGGCCATGGCGGGATGTGTTCCTGCTCCACGGCTTTCTCTCCGACGCCCTGTACGGGCAGATCGGCATGTGGGTCTTCGGTGCGACTGCCTGGGGATCCGACTCCGGCCTCACCTTCCTGGTCGCTCCCCTGACGGTGATCTCGCTCTACGCCTTCATCGTCTACTTCGCACGCCGGAACTACGCCCTGGTGATTGGGGGTTGCCTGGCGGTTGTGCTCGGGGTGCTCGTCAGCTGGCCCGAGACCCGCTTCCTCCTGCTTCCACCCGCCTTCATTCTTCTCGACCGCGTCCTGCGCCGGGGCTCGTGGGGTCGGTGCTGGGCGCTCATGGCATGGTTGGTGCTGATGTCCGTCGTCACACCGGAATCGGGACTCCTCGTTCTTGGCATGCTGGCGACGCTCATGGTCGCGGAGCTCGTCCATCGGCGGTGGGCCGAGCCGATTCTGCAGAGCTTCAGTCGCACGTTCCGCTGCGGGGTGGCCGGTATGACGCTGACAGTTGCCTGGCTCGGGTATCTGCTCGCCACCGGGTCACTCTCCGGATTCCTTGGGTACTACAGTTCCGTGCTCACCGGCCATGAGCTGTGGGGAGCGTTATCCGTGGGACTGCCCTTCCCGAGCGCCGAGCTCAACGCGGAGTTCTTCATACCCCTGGCACTCTTCCTGCTGACCGCCGCCAGGGTGGTTTGGAAGATTCAGCGCAGAACGTCATGGCGCACCGTCGACTGGATCCTCGTCGCCTCCGCCACTTTCGTTCCCCTCTACTATCAGGAGGCGCTCGACCGCTTCAACGTGGGTCAGATCGACATCCTCTTCCAGGCGATGGTGCCCCTCGTCCTCCTCTGGGTTTTTGAGCTGGTTTCCCTCGGCGACTCCTGGTTTCTCCGCGCCGCGACCAGCATCCGGGCTCCGACGGGACGACGACGAGACCGCACCTCGGGCGGCGGGGGCCGGAGCGCGAGGACACGCGCGCGGACGTGGAGCGCGATGACTCCCCTCGGGCTTGTCGCTGCGGTTTGCGTGGCCTTCCTGGCGCCGCAGTCCCTCAGTTCTTGGGCCGATCTCCCAGGCGGCTTCCACCCATCTGCGCCGACCGATCCCCCCGCCGGCCTTCCGCTCGGATACACGATTCCCGGTGCGGTGGATACCACTCAGCTCGACGATCTTGCCGCGGTGCTAGATCGATACGCGGGCCCGACGGCACCCGTCTTCGACTTCACCAATGAGTTGGGCGTCACCTACTTCCTCCTCAACCGGGTCCCGGCCGCGCCCTTCTACCACGTCGGTGCCGCGCAGACCGTGGCAGCACAGCAGATCGAGGTGACGGCGCTGGAGCGCAGTCGCCCACCGCTCGTCATCTTCAACGACACGACGTTCGGATTACCCGATTACGATGGTATCTGGAGCATGGAGCGCGAGTTCCTGATCAGCCAGTACATCCTCGACAATTACCAGCCGATCCTCGACGTCGAAGGTCAGATCATCATGCTCCGGGATTCCCTCCTGAGCACAGCCCCGCCGCCGCCCCCACTTGCCGTGGCCCCGATCACCACCGACCTCTACTTCACTGGCGAGATGGCCTGCGTCTGGGGTGACGTCCCCGACTTCCTCGACCCTCCGTCAGCTGCGGAGATCGCAGGAGGTCGACGAGCGACCATGAAGCTTGCGAGCCAGCCATTGATAGCCGATGGGTGGGCCTATGACACCGCAGCGAATCGGCCGGCCGTCGCGGTGCTGGCCGTTAGCGACGGCGTCGTGATCGCCCAGACACAGCCCACCCTCCTTCGGCCCGACGTCGCCACGGCGTTGAATGATGCCCAGTCGGGGATGAGCGGGTTCAGCCTTCCCGTGCCGGTCCCGCCGGGCACGGCCGTCACTTTCTACGCTCTTAACGCAGATCGAACCGTCACCCCACTCGCTCCCGCTGGCCCTGGGCCGTTGCCGTCGGTTGTCTCCACATCCAGTGGAACCACGTACAGAGTCGTCAGCTCGTCGGACGCCGGCCACATCGATCAAGTCGGCAGGGGAACGATCCTCGACCTGAGCCTCCCCGGTTCTGGTTCGCTCAGCCCGTACCAGTGGTTGGAGTTCGAGTCCCCGACCGGCTTCGGCCAGGCGACCATCGAGGTGACCGACCAGACGATGGGGGCGCAGCCGTCGCACACGATCACGTTCCAAACGCTGCCGAGCGCGGGTCACACGGTCTTCCTGCGGGTCGGTAGCTGCATTCAATGGCACGGTTACCAGGCTGGCGAGCTCCACCTGGTGACATCAGGGGCACCCGCCGACATGTCGGTGAGACTGCTGACGTGACGGGCCGGTGAGCCTCCCGCCCCGTCGATCAGCCGAGGGATCTGGACGCGACGACCGTCATCTCCCCGAACCGGAACGGCACCACTCGGTGCGTTATCCTAGCTGCGAGGACGCCACGGCTACTCTGCGCGACGGACCTGACTGGGCCCGGGGTGTAGGACGAGGCCTGACCCAGCAAGTATGCGAAAGACACGTATTTGGTGGTCGGGCGCGTCCTGACGATGGTCAAGCCGGCGCGCGCGAGTGCGGTGCGCAGACCGTCGAGGGAGAAGAGGGTCAGGTGTTCCTCTCGATACTGAGGCCAGGATCGCCTTGTGATCTGATGAAGGGCGGATCCCACTCGGGGCGTGGAGATGAGCAAACGTCCGCCTGGGGACAGCACGGAGGCAGCCGCGGTGAGAGTGCTGACCGGAGAGCGTACGTGCTCGATGAAGTCGAACATGGTGATGACCTCCCAATCCGATCCCACCGTCTGGGCATCCAGCTCTCCACACACGAACGTGGCGCCCGGGACGCGGTCCCTGGCCACGTCGATCGCGGCGCCGTTCAGATCGACCCCGGTGACCTTCATTCCAAGCCCGATGGCTGCCGCGGCGAACTCGCCCTGAGCGCACCCCACATCGAGAAGGCGCGAGCCACGCGCTGGGTTGACGAACGCGAGCGCGCGGAGGAAGGTCTTCGCCTTCATGGCGCGAACCACGGTCGCTTCCTCCCAGTGCCAGGGCTCGTAGTAACCGGGACCGTAAATCTCTCCCAGACGGGCATCGTCGGGCTGAGGCGAGAGGAACTCCGACCGGCAGCCGGGGCAGATCATGAGGCGTGAGTAACCGTGGACCGGCCGACCGCCAACCCCTTCCACCCCAAGGCCGCAGGCAGGACACAGCGGAGCCATTTGCCGAGCACGCCTCCGAAGCTCGGGGCAGAGGGTCCGCTGCCCCGCCGAGATCGATTAGCTCCCGGTAGCCTACCAATTGCAGCGGGGGGCGGTGGGTTCTAGGTCGACCGTATCTTGGTGGTCGTCAGAGGCCCAGGCCAGCCCCCCGGCCCGGTGATCTCAGAATTGACCTGGAGGCGGGCGCCGCCTGGGCGCGTCTGCGTCCTGTACCATCCGCAGGCGGGCGATGTTGAGCGAGGAGCGCCCAACCACATTAATCTTATGGTTCAAGGTCGGATAAAGACTAGTCCCACGTTGACCGCGGTTGAGTTGCCCGGGTCCGAGCCAACACGCCCCGAGGTCGATCTCGCCCGTAGAGCACAGCCAGGAGCGTGGGAGCCGCCAAATCCAAAGAGGTCTGCAAGGCTCAGACGGATCGCTGAGGGTCGGGCAGATCCGCGGGTTCAAGCCGCCCTCGCCAACGCGGCCGGAGATCTCCCCCCCGGTGACGGCTATCACGGCTCGCCGGACGTGTTCTGGGTGTCAGATGGGCTGGGGGCGGCAGCTGCTCTGCCCCTTACCCCGGGCATCGAATTGATCGATCTAGCCGCAATCCAGGTCGGAGAGCAGCGGCTAGTGGCCACGGAACGGGCGGCGTCCGGCTGCGTCCTCGATGGCGTGCTCGAGCAAGCCGACGATCCTGGGGCTCTGCTCGCGTGGGCTTATCGCCATCTCCGACCAGGCGGACGGCTGGCCCTCACCGTGACCGATACCCGAAGCCGACGGGCGCTCAAGCCCGGAGACCCGACGGCCGTCGATCCTGACGGTACCCACCCCTTCCCGGGGGAGACTTTGCAGGCGCATCTCTTCCGGGAGGGCTTCGAGGAGCCGCGACTCCGCCGCGTCGGGCCCGCCGTGGTGGTCAGCGCACGACGCAGCGCACTACCCCCACCGCCGCAACGGAGCCAGCGGCTGTCGGTGATCATGCCCGTCTACAACGAGGCCGCCACCTTCGAGACGACTGCGGCTCTGGTGCTCGCCAAGGAGATCCCCGGAGTGGAGATCGATGTCGTCATGGTGGAGAGTAACTCGACCGATGGCTCACGCGAGAAGGTGCTCAGGTACTCGGAGCACCCCCGGGTCCAAGTAATCCTGGAGGATCGGCCGCTAGGCAAAGGCCACGCGGTCCGCGCCGGGCTGGAGGCGGCCCGTGGCGACTTCGTGCTCATTCAGGACGCAGACCTGGAGTATGACGTCGATGACTACGATGTCCTCCTCGAGCCGCTGCGGGCCTGCGAGATTGGATTCGTGTTGGGTATGCGAACCAATCCTGATGGCTCCTGGGGAATGCGACAATTCGGCCAGCGCGGCTGGACCAGCCACATCATGAATCTCGGGCATGAAGTCTTCCTCACCCTCTTCAACGTCGTCTACGGGCAGCGGCTTCGAGATCCCTTTACCATGTACAAGGTGGTGCGCCGGGACTGTCTGTATGGCCTCTCCTTCGAGTCCAACAGGTTCGACTTCGACTGGGAGCTGGCGGCCAAGCTGGTCCGCGCTGGCTACCACCCGCGCGAGATCCCCGTGACCTACCGGTCGCGCTCCTTCCATGAGGGCAAGAAGGTCACCATGATCCGAGACCCGATCACGTGGATCAGAGCCTGCTTCAAGTACCGTTTCGTGAAGCTCTACCCGGACTCCTGAAGCCCCCGTCTAGTATCCAGTACCGCCGCGGGGCGTGCACTCCAGCGTCATCACCACCGCACGATCCGAGAAGGCAGCGCCAAATCCTGCGCCGTCGTGTGCCGCCGGGTCCAGCACCCGAGGGTCTGACGGTCCTCCGGGGATGACCGCCAGCGGAGCCTTGGAATGACCTCGGTTGGGATGTTGCAGGAGCCCTCCGGGTAGCGGTCACGGTCAGGACCGGCGCGGACGGCGCTTGCCAGGCGACAGTTCTCTTCTGGACCCAGCCCAAGGGCTTGTATCCGGTCCGGCTGGCTGAGACACGCCGGGCCCGGTGGCGGTCTTGTCACGTCGATCCTCAGTCCAGTCCCGATATCGGCCCGCCCGCATCACCGATGCTGAGCGGCGACCGCTGCTCAAGTGGATCAGCGTCGCCGATGCAGGGATTCGCCCCTACGGACGGCCCCCGTCAGCAGCTCGGCGCGGCGCCAGCCGACGGCGGTGCCATCTCAGGAAGACCTGGCCGGCGACAAGTAGCACGACTCCAATCAGCCCGGTCAGGCTGAGCCATGGGCCGGCCTGAGTGGCGGGGTTATCCGCAGTTTCGATCACGACTCGGACCGGCCCATCCCCTGGTTGCACCCGACGAACGACCGCCATGCCGGCCTCGCTCCGTCCGACACGCTCGATGCCACCCCCGATGGTGACGAGCTCAGGGCCCGCAGTGATGTTGGTCAGAAAAGGCTGAGTTCCCCCGGGGGGATCGAACGTGCCCGCTAGGCTGTCACCGCGAGTATCGATCAGGTCGGGCGAGAACGAGAACGAACGATCCGCCGGGACCTCAACCACCGGCGCCGTTGTGTCGGTGTAGTTGTTTCCCCCGTACCACGTCAGCGGCAGCACGTGGGGCGGAGTCAAGTTGGAAGATCGGTTGGGGGCGCATGATACCCCCACCCAGTTGCATGACTGTGGTACCCATTCCTGCCAAATCGCGGTTCCCATGCTGATGGACATCACGCCCACCAGTATTGCGAGAAGCCCGCGACCGACCAGGGACCGATTCGCCCCGGTCAGTTGGCGCTGCACCGCCAACAGGCTCACAAGGACAAGCGCGGCTGTCAGCAGTAGCACGTACCCATTCAGCCGATACGGGAACTGGATCACCTGCAACGCCGTGGGTATCAGGTTCCACAACGAAGTCTCGATGATTAGGATGAATAGGGCTGCTAGCAGCATACCCAGGGCTGTCCACCATTTTCGCAGTTCGACAAGTGAGCTCTTGAACCAGATCCAGATCCCGCACAGTGTCGACCACCCGAGGAACCAGACGGGTGCCTGGACGTAAAGCGCGGCGGTGCCGGACTGGCTTGGTACGGAACGGAACGGGTTGAAAAGCAGTGCGGGCGTGTCGAAGAATGATGAAGCCGTAGTAGAGCCAACGTTCATTGCTACCTGCGCCACGGCAGTCGTATCGCCGAAGACGACATCCGGGAGCAGATACCACCCGTTCACCATCACCGCCAACATGCCGAGGCCGGCTACGGCACACAGGCGCGCAATCGACGGATTGCCCGACCGGGGGATCGCAGCGAGGACCACGAGCACAGTCAACCCGATTAGCGTGCCCCACACTAGTGAGATGTTGTGGCTCCCGGTGAAAACGATGACGGATAGGATGAAGAGAACGGTTGGCCCGGGGGTCCACGACTTGGCCCGCACCAAGTGGACGGTGCTGGCGACGAGCAGGGGGATGCTCGACAGGGCGACAAACTCTGGAAGATCGCCGCGGCCGTATAGATCGGTGACGAAGTACGGGGCCGATATTACGGCCACAGCCGGGACATGGGGCAGTCGACCCCGGAGGCCGCACTGGCGAGAGATCCACGCCGTGCCGCCGTACGCTGAGGCGAAGGCCAGTGTAACCAGCACGTCGAGGGCAGCCAACACGCTGTGTCCTAGAGCATCGGTCAGCAGCCCGAATAGCGCAAGCAGTGGGCCGCCGTAGAAGGCGAAGACTGGGTTGAATACGCCGGCCAGGTCAGCCGACTTGGTGTTGATGAAAAAGGTTGGCGGCAATCCACTGAGCACCGAATGGCTCATGGCCGAACCAAGCCAGATGGCGTTGGTAAGGTCCACAGGTAGCGGTCGGTCGGTGAACAGGATCCGGCCGGCCATGACAGCCACGACCGCCGCGGCAATCAGAATGTCGAGCCAGGGATCGGGCAGGATTGCCATCCGACACGGTCGACGTCCCCGACCCAAGGGTTCTGGCGCCAGAGAACCACCATCAGCCGGTTTGGAGGTGCTCATTCAGGACTGCCGTGTGTCGTCGGGTGAAGGTGGAGGCCGCCGTGATGGACGCAGACGTGGGCCTCCAAAGTCCTTTCACAAGCCCCGTCGTGGGAAACGAAAGCCCTCTCCGCGGGTACGCCTTGGGGATAGGAGCAGGCCAAGTGGCTCGGCTCAACAACCGGGACGTTGGGCTCGCTCAGGCGGCGAGGCTCAGGCACGCCCGAGATAATAGCCTCCCGGTGTCACGGCGGCTGTGTTCGGGTCAGCGCTACCCAAACACGGCCCCGGCGGCCCGCGCCATCGGAGATTCGCGCCAGCTTCTTGGTGTCCCTGTGGACCAACTCCCCGGGGCGTTCCGTTCATATCGCCGGATCTCCGGGCCGCTGGGCCGGTCGAAGCGATCCAGCCGATGCATCTTGGTGGCGTGGTAACAGCCGGTGGCACGTGGACCGTGGCAGGCCCACCCGGTTCGCCAGGCGGTGCGAGCCAAGCTTGTGCTTCCGACGGCAGCCTGAGGATCCCCTCTCCTCCATGCTCGGGGGCAGCCAGCGCAGCCTGCTCTGCAGTCGGCTGGACCGGTCCGCGAGCCCGGCCTCACCCTCCCCACGGTGCCGCCGCAGACACTTGTAGACGGTTGCTCGCGAGATCCCCGCCGCCTCCGCGGCGGCCGCCGCTGACCAGCCGCCCTGGACCCTCTCCACCACCAACTGCCGCCCGAAAACCGCCAGCCGCGCCGTGGCATGGGACACCGGAGCCCTCCTTCTGGCTAGGACCGTTGAACAGTCCCGAACCGCGACGAAGGGCTCCTCTCATTGTCAACAACGTCTGTGGGCGCTGCATCTAGCCGACGGATGCTTGAAGCCAATCATAGCCGAGCGTCATTGCTTGCCTTGATCGCTCTCAGGAGCGGCCCAGCACCATGCTTGTTGAGCACAACCACATCGCGTCCGAGCGTTCCCCCGGTGTACGGGCCACCGGGCTTAAGTGGGCCGTCGCCAACACGACGATCTGAGCGCAATCCCAACGATACGTGGTCACGATCAGCGCCCACTTCGTCGCAGATATCAGCGATCTCGTTGGCGAAAACAATCTCCATTGCGAGGAAAGCATTGAGTGAGTGCTTCACCATTTCGGCGCTCTCCGGAGAGAAGAAGTGAATGGTGCCGGGCGTGAAGTTCTTGAAGAGGTTGGTCAGTAACGGCCTGTCGGAATCATGCCGGGAACCGACCACGATGCGATTCTGAGCCTGAAGGTCGGCGACAGCATGAGCTATGCGAATGTTCTCAGGCTGCGTCGCGAACCTTCGCTCCGGATACTTGCTCTCGAGTGAGGCAGTGGTTCCAACGGGGACCTGTGTCGAGATGAGGACAAGTGCGTCGTTCGGGACAGACACCATCGCGGTGTCGAGTTCGTTCCGGAAACCCTGAACGTCAGAGTCGTCCCCTTGGCTGACGGGCATGTCAATGCAAACCCAGAAGACCTCCGCATCGGCTGGGACAACGAGCTCGATAAGCCGCATCTCGCACACCGTGCGAGTGGCATCCGCCAGATGCCCCGATCCGTAGACACAGACTTTCACGCTCATTCTCCTATGCCAGAGACAACGTCATGTCTCGTCATGCTCGGGGTTCCGGCCGGGTGACGAAGGCCTGATCATCGATTCTGCGAAGCATGCCCAGGTTGGGATCGTTGCGGAGGCGTTCCCGGAAGGCGGCCCCTTGCCATGGGTCCCACCGTGCGCTGATGAGCCGTCCCGTGATCCCTTTTGCTTCATCGGAGAGTAGGAAGGCGGTCAGTTCGGCAGCTAGCTCCGGCGAGTCACCACCCTTCTCCAGGGTCTGGCGAGTGCGTTCGTAAAAGTCGTTCCCGGCGAGCTGGGGCCCCGCCTCGATGGTTGCGCGATGGATGGCGGTGGCGACGAAGCCGGGTGCCACGCAATTGACCCGCACTGCATCGACGGCGAGCTCGACCGCGAGATTCTCGGCCAGCCGCACCACGGCTGCCTTGGTGGCCGCGTACGCGTCGAAGTTGGGGAGCGGGGCTGTCGCGCCGCCCCCTGAGAAAAGCACCACGGCACCGCGGGACGCCCGCAAGGGTTCAAGAAGGCTCACGACGGCGAGAAGCGTTCCGACGAGGTTGACCTCGATGGTGTGCCGAAACGCTCCAATCTCCCAGGAGCCGGGCGGCCCGATTGGCCCCAGGATGCCGGCAGATCGGAAGAGCACACGTCTGAA